>Ga0210017_1001849_pt1 | contig 18417 bp, 20 predicted proteins | sample CryGeyCG2014_020_FD_183966 | JGI IMG/M metagenome (GOLD analysis project Ga0210017, IMG submission 183966) | Groundwater microbial communities from aquifer - Crystal Geyser CG08_land_8/20/14_0.20 (SPAdes) (version 2) | ecosystem: Environmental > Aquatic > Deep subsurface > Groundwater | place... | reverse complement strand
GGCGGTTGAATCGACCTGCTGGTCGATCAGTTTTCGCTAGCGCGAAAATCTCGCAAACTGTTGTTTGCGATAGCTCTCGCATGCTGATACATGCTCTATGGCTCTTCGCAAAATCTGATCAGATTATGTGCGCACGCCCGCGCGTACGCACCCGCGTTCAGAAAAAACCCCCTCCGACGTAGCTATTTAAAAATACCATTATTTATTAAACTGAAAAGCGGAAACAAGCAAGTGAAAATAACACTATTTGTTCACTGATTTTATGCCTAAATTGAAAAATGATGCATCAATAATGCCAAAAGAAAAAAGAAAAACCACAAAGCCCAAGGCAACTGCCAAATCCTCTGCCGCAAACTTTGAACCCCAGGCCATTACTGTTTCGGGTTCCGGTGACATGTCGGAGCGAGTTTCGAGCACTAGTTCCCGAGACTCGAAACCCGAAACCCATTATGATGCGCTCATCGTCACTGAGAAGCCCAGCGTTGCAGAAAAAGTTGCCTATGCCCTCTCAGACTCAACTGTTGCAAAGAAGCGCTATGCCGGCCCAGTTTCCTATTTTATAATCACCCGCGACGGCAAGCGCATGTGCGTTGCCCCTGCAGTGGGTCACATCCTGACACTCACTGAAAAGAAAAAGAACAGCGGCTATCCCTCATTTGACATCGGCTGGGTTGAATCTTACAAGGTCAACAAAAAGGCGGCATTCACCAAGGATTATGCGGAATCGCTCCGTTTCCTTGGGAAGCAGTCCAATGATTTCATAGTCGCCTGCGACTATGATATTGAGGGTAGTTTAATCGGCTACAACATCCTGAAATACCTCTGTGGCTCTGAAAAAGGCAGGAGGATGAAGTTCTCGGCCCTTACCAAGACCGACCTGCTTGAGGCCTATGCCACGCTCAGCCCCCAATTGGACTACGGCAACATTTTCGCAGGCGAATCCCGCCACATCCTTGACTGGTATTATGGAATAAACCTCTCCCGCGCGCTCATGCAGGCCATTCGCACGGGCGGCATGTATTCCATATTGAGCATCGGTCGGGTGCAGGGCCCAACCCTCCATCTCATGGTGGTAAAGGAGCGGGAAATCAGGGCATTTGTGTCCACCCCCTATTGGGAAGTGGTGGCATTCTACGGCCCAGCTGAGGCAGCAGTCGAATTCTTCTATGAAAAGGGCAAGCTCTCAGCAGAGGCAGAGGCCCTGCGGCTCGTAGCCATTGTCAAACAGGGCGGAATCGTCGAATCGGTTGAAACCGCACAGAAAAAAATCCCACCCCTATTTCCATTCGACCTTACCTCACTCCAATTGGAATCGTTCAGCACCTTCCATTTCCCGCCCTCAAAAACCCTCCGGGTCGCCCAATCGCTCTATGAGCAGAGCTATATCTCCTATCCAAGGACCTCCTCCCAGCAGTTGCCGCCAACGCTCAACACGCGCAACATAATCAGCGACCTCTCCCACCAGCCGGCTTACTCAGAATACGCAAGCATGCTGATTTCCCAGAACCGCACCCGGCCCCATAACGGCCAGAAGACCGACCCGGCCCACCCGGCAATCTATCCTACTGGCATAGCCCCTAAGGGCATTGACTCAGACCAGGCAAAGCTATACGATTTGATAGCCCGCCGCTTCCTCGCCACTTTCTCAGAATGGGCAGAGCGCGAGAACAACAAGGTTGCGGTAAACTGCTCGGGCGAGCGGTTCATCGCAAGCGCAACCCACACCACCTACAAGGGTTGGTTTGCCATCTATGCGCCATTCCTTAAATATGAAGAGAAATATCTCTCAGGATTCACCCAGGGCCAGCCAATAAGTTTCACAGATGTGCAATCGCTTGCAAAGATGACCAAACCGCCCAAGCGCTACACGCCGGCATCGCTCATCTCTGAGCTTGAAAAGCTCGGGCTGGGCACCAAATCCACGCGCAGCATGATAATCGACATATTGCACGATCGCGGCTATGTGCGCGGCAAAAGCCTCAAGGTCACCGACCTGGGCATGAGCGTCGCATCGGTGCTCGAAAAGCATTGCCCAAAAATCCTGGATGAGCAGATGACCCGGGACATTGAGGCAGAGCTTGACAGGATAACCGAAGGTTCGGTTGACAGGGAGAAGATTATCAATACCGGCAAGCAGCTGCTCATTGAAATCCTCCAATCCTTCAGGGAGCACGAGCAGGCCATAGGCTCAGAGCTCGCTTCTACCATCATGAACCAGAAGAGCGAGGAAAGCCACCTGGGCAAGTGCCCTGCCTGCAGCAATGGCCTCCTGAAAATCATCGAATTGAGGTCGAGGGGCACCCAATTCATCGGCTGTACCAACTACCCCAACTGCAGGAACAGCTTCCCGCTGCCCAAGGGCGCCAGGGTGCGCTCGGCAAAATCAGCCTGCAAGCGCTGCGGCCTGCCCGAAGTGGTAATCTCAGGGTTCAATGGGAAGGGCAGCGAATTCACAAAATGCATCTCGCCCAAATGCAATGCCGAAGCCTATGCGCAGCGGCAGAAAGAGCAGGGCGGAAAGACCTAATAAAGCACAGGGAATGAAAGCAGGTTTCTTATGCCGAATTACGGGTGCCCATCGAACCAGTTTTCGTCATATCTGCTCCCCAGGGCTTCTTTCGCAGCTGTCTTTGCAATGTCAAGCGCCCGTTTTGGCGTCATCTTTCTCTGTGCCAGGAGTGCCTCGACAAATGCAGCGCATACATCCTGTGACTGCATCCCCCCACTGATTGCATATGCATTATAGGCAACGCGCAATACTGTTGGGTCATCCATGCTGGCAGCTGCCCCAAAGAATTCCACAGGAGAGCGAATCCCCCTGGCGGCAATGCCTAGTGCCAATCTTTCCCGTTCACTCGCAGATGGATATTCTGCGGCTTCCTTTGGGAATAACAAAGGAAACGGCTCCAGCACCACATACGTTAACAATGCATCCAACGCTCTTTTTGGCCCGACTGTGCCACTGGTCGTCTCAAAAGCAGGCGGCAGCCAGCCATTGTCAGAACTCTGTATATCTATATGCGCCCATTCCAGAATATGTATCCTGCCGCATATCATGGGTTAAGTGGTCATAGCAAACCGCCCCGGAGAGCGCCTCAAAAACGATTTTTATTGCCTCGCCTATGGACGTTGCCATTCTCAAAATAGTGAACGCGTCCCTGCCGGCTTCCAAGAAAGTCCTATTGTTTCTGCTTCCCATCCTTGCTTCAGCCTGTCTTGTAACCCATCCGTGCATCTCCACAAAAACGTCTATTCTCCTTTCTGCTGATTGCCCATGGAATCTTGCTGCAAGCGCGTTCGCATGCCTTTGTGCATCGGCATACCATTGCTGAGTCCTTACCTGTAGCATCGAAATCATCCAATTTTTGTAAAAATCAAATGGCTGAATTTTATAGGTGTTTTTCCATCAGCCCCTAATTTGAACGCAGCTTTAGCAACTTCCATCCCTTGGGAGCCAAGCTCTCCATCAACCGTAACATAACTCCTGATATGAAATTCTTTCGGCTCTTGCGGGGTTATGTGAGATGTACATATATCAAACGAATAAGAGGGCGTTCCAGTTTTATCATACTCTGACGGGTCAAAACATAATTCCAAATGCGCATTTAGAGTTGCTCTTGCATCTGGTTTATCCAGGCTCGCTGGTTCGCTTGCTTCCCCTTCGCATATCCTTCTAATTTCCTGGCCAAAATCCAGTGTCATAACCGTTCTCAAAGAACCTTGAGGAACAACAAGTTTGCCTTTCTTTTCCCAGGTTGGATTATCTATCTGACAAACAGTCACCTCATGTGCAGATAATCGCCTGTGTTCAACACCCGGGGGAAATCTCTCAAGGAAGGTTAATTGTCCTTTTGCATCGTCTTTTGATACTCCAACAGAACTGCCATATTGTGGTTCGGCTAAGCAGTATCTAAAGAATGGCCTGTTATCTGCAAAAATTTCCCTTGGGAAATAAAATCCATAATAACGCATTTGTTTCATATTGCTATATTATGCCCCCACTATTTATTAACATTTTCATTTATTACCACTTTGTGCGATACCGCTGGTTCAAATAAACTCGATATTAAAACAACAATCATGGAGCTTGCATTTTTGTCAAAGTCAGAAAAGCTTAATGGCACCCTTAAATCCACCCCTGAGTCATTCATTGTGGAGGAAATCTCATCAGATGGAAAAATTATTGAAATCAATAAGCCGTTCACCCAAGCCGATTCACCCCCCTCTCAAAAATACCTGCATATCGCCCTTCAAAAAAGGAATTATTCCACAGACCGCGCCCTGAAGATGCTCGCCGGGCGCCTGCATATAGGGAAAAAGCGCTTCTCATTCACAGGCACCAAGGACAAGGTTGCCCTCGCCACCCAGCTTGTTTCCTGCTTTGATTGCAAAAAAGAGCAGCTCGCGAATATCTCAATTACAGATATCGAAATCCTGGGCAGTTATTACTCAAACAAGCCGCTTTCTTTGGGCGACCACCTGGGAAACAGGTTTACCATTAAAGTTGAAGGAAAATGCGATGGAAAAAAAGTTGAGCGTATCTGGCAGGAATTGGGGGGAAAGTCAATCAACTATTTCGGCCCCCAGCGCTTTGGCAGCAGGAACAACACCCACAAAACCGGCTATTTCATCCTGAAAGGGCTGTTTGAGGATGCTGTGTTTGAATATTTATGCGGTGGGGAAGAAGACGAAAGCGCCGGGTTGCGCAGGGAGCTTTTGCAAACCAGGGATTATGTCAAAGCTCTCAATGCGTTTCCAACACATTTGCGTTATGAACGATGCATGCTCGATTATCTTGCAGACAAGCAGAGGGATTTCATAGGCGCATTGAGGAGGCTGCCCCGCAAGCTCGGCATGATGCTCGTCCATGCATCTCAATCGCACCTGTTCAACCAATATGTTTCAATGAGGTTGCATGACAATGATTTGGAGCCAAAGGAAAACGAATTAGTCTGCGGAACCAACGATTATGGTTTTCCTGACCTTGGGAAGAAATCAAACGATGAAGAGAATGGCTGGCTTGCCTGCAACGTAATCGGCTATGATTCGGAATTAAACGAATTTGAAAAAGAACTGCTTGCCGAGGCTGGCATTTCAAAAGAGGATTTCAAAATCAAAAAAATCCCAGAATTCAGCTCCTCCGGCTCATTGCGCACCATGTTCATGCCGATAAAGGATTTTGCCTATGATGAAAAAGAAAACACCTTCAGGTTCTCCCTGCCTAAGTCAGGGTATGCCACGGTTGTGATGGATGAATTCCTCAAAGCTTAAACAGCGGACGGCCTGATGCATGCTAATGACGAGTTAGCATGCGTTATCACCTGAAACTGGGGAATGCCAAAACCAGTGATAACGGGTTATCACCGAAAACCATATATACTTCATTTCAGTGATAACTAACATGGCCAGGATTGTCAAGAGGAAAGTAAAGGGAAGAGTGTATTACTACCTGGAGGAATCCGTAAAGCATGGCAAGAAATGGAAAAAGGAGAGCGTCTATCATGGCAATTCTATCCCTGGTTCTGAAGAGCTGAAGAAAATATATCCGGAGTTTGCTAAGCGGTTGGAAACCCTTGGTGTGCAAGGAATCACGCCGCCATACACGGAATTCGTAACCAGGAATATGGCAATAAAACTTGAACTGGAAATAAAAAACAAGGAAAAGTTCCTAAACTCACTGAGCCCTCAACAAAAAGCCGAATTCACCAGAAGGGAACGGATAACGTTCATCAGCGATTCAAATGCTATTGAGGGATCTACGCTGGATTATGCACTCACAAAGCAGGTTCTAGAGGGACAGGCTAGAGCCAAGCGCCTTGAAACGCAAGGTATCGTAGTTACTGGCACTGGAAGGGAAGCGCAGGAAGCCATTAACCTTGACAAATGCCTATCGCTTTATGAAAAATTCCTTGCAAAGCGTGAAGAGATAACTGAGGAAATGATACTTCGTTTCCACTACGTCCTCCTTTCAAAAATAGAAGGCTATGAACAATATAGGGGCATTTGGAGGCCGGTAAATGTCATGATTCGCGGCTCTTCGCATGTATTTCCGCACCATTCAGAGGTCTTTGGCCTGATGCGCGAGCTCATTGGGTGGCATGGGATAAATGCCGGGCTTATCCATCCGGTTGAGCTTGCGGCAAAATTCCATACCAAGTTCACAACAATCCATCCATTCGCAGATGGGAACGGCAGGATGGCGAGGCTGCTCATGAATTATATACTGCAGCTGAATGGCTTCCCGTTTACGAACATACCACTCAGAAGGCGCAGCACATATATGCAAACGCAGGCTTCAGGAAACAAAGACGACCATAAGCCATTTACCCTATTTCTGGTTGAAGAAGCAGCCAAGCAGTGCAGAAAACTTGGAGAGTAGCCACTGCATTTCCTGGGAAACGAGATGTCTTTTGGCGGCCTGGCTAAGCAACGCGCACACATCGGCCGGTCTGATGCGGGCCCGGCAAGAAAGCACCACCTATGTCTTTCGCTATGCCGTTTGATAGAACAGCCTTCCGCGAAGCCATAATGAAACATCAACAAGGCCGATGAGAGCCGGCACCTCAACAAGCGGCCCGATTACTGCCACAAAAGCCTCGCCCGAGTCAATCCCGAAAACAGCTACTGCAACTGCTATGGCAAGCTCGAAATTATTGCTTGCCGCAGTCAATGACAATGTGGCTGTGCGAGGGTAATCCTCGCCAAGCCTGAATGACATGTAAAAGCTGGCGAGGAACATTATTACAAAATAGAGAAGAAGTGGAACCGCAATGCGGGCAACATCAAAAGGAATCTGCAGGATTAGGCTTCCCTTCAGGCTGAACATGACGATGATGGTGAACAGCAGCGCAATTAGCGTTATTGGCGATATTTTCGGCAAGAACTTCTCGTGATACCATGCCTCGCCCTTGCTTTTCACCAACTGCCAACGGGTCAGCATGCCTGCAAAAAACGGTATCCCAAGATAGATAAGCACGCTTTCTGCAATCTGCCAAACGCTCACATTAACAACACTCCCGGCAAGGCCGAAGAGGGGAAGAAGAAAAGTGATGAAGAACCAGGCGTAGATGCTGTAGAAGATTATCTGGAAAATGCTGTTCATGGCAACAAGGCCTGCGGCATAGTCTGTGTGGCCCCTGGCGAGCTCGTTCCAGACAAGCACCATTGCGATGCATCTTGCCAAGCCTATCATTATGAGCCCAATCATGTATTCAGGTTTGTCCCGCAGGAAAATGACTGCAAGGGCAAACATGAGAATGGGGCCGGCAATCCAGTTCTGAACAACTGAAAGCGCGACGGTTTTAGGGTGGTTCTTGAATATGTCCGCCAGTTTTTCGTATCTTACCTTTGCCAGCGGGGGGTACATCATCACAATCAGGCCGATTGCGATGGGAATGCTTGTCGTGCCTATCCGGAGATTGCTTATAAGCAGCCCGAAATCCGGGAAAAAATAGCCCAAGGACAGCCCGATTGCCATTGCCAGGAAAATCCATAACGTAAGATACCTATCAAGGAATGAAAGTTTTCTTGTTGTTTCGCCCATGTTACTCCCCCTGCTCATTTTTCCAAAAACAGCTTAATTATTGATTCATTTGTTTCATAATGCTTTATTTTCTCAACAGGATTCAACTCGGCCGCATCCGGTTCAGCAAGGTATTTGTAAACCAGCAACTGGTCAGCCAAATAAGGGTCAACGTTTGCATTATTTGCGCAGTATTTCTCAAATGTTTCGACACAATCTTTTGCCACATCCTCAGCCTTGTAGCCTATTTTCCCTAAATTCGAGCTTCCGGTGCTTCCAGAATAAACCAGAATTGCATTGCCTGGTGAATCAGCCTCTATCCGTGTGATTTCAACATCATTGATTTTTGCCGACAGCAATGTCTGCCATTCCCTTCTTACAACTTCATCAGGCAGATTTGCTGAGGTGATGCGTGCCTTGGCCGGACCCTTGTTGCTGCCAATGCGAAGTTTTACCCCGGCAAGGTTTATTGGCGCTATCCTTGCTTCTACCACACCGCCGCCTTTGGGGTAAAATCCGGGTCGTTTCATCTCTAATTCGGTATCAATGCCGAGCGTTGGTAAGAATACGCTTTTCACATAATCAAAGGTGGGCGCAAATGGCACATGGGTGCCCCCGATCAATGTCACCCTGCTCTCCTTTTCTGCTGACAAAAGCACAGGCAGCACTGCCTGAAAAACAAGCATCGTTGAGCCAGCCGAGCCGATGTCAAACTCAAACTCGCCATGCTTGATTTTTTTCGGGCAAAAGCTGATTGACTGGCTTCCCTCAGTTGCCCCGGATACATCTGCATCGGTGATTTTCGCCAGCGCCTGAATCGCTGTCAGGTGCTGCCTCTTGAGCCCTGGCTGCTGCCTGCCTGCCCTGATGTTGGTGATTTTAACAGGCTTCCCAAGGAGCGCTGAAAGCGTCAGCGATGTCCGTAATATCTGGCCGCCTCCTTCGCCGATTGCCCCATCTATTGCCAAAAATTCCATCCAAATCACTTTTAAATACATGTATCCCAATAAATATATACTTCTGTTTGTTAGTGTTATACTTCAATATAAGGTAGTGATTTTCATGGCAAAAAGAATCAAGGGCAAGAAAAAGAAGAAACATCTCGGCACCCGTTCCTGCGGCAGGGGCAAGGCAGAGCACGGCAGGGGCGCAGGCTGCAGGGGCGGCGTGGGCATGGCAGGCGCCCACAAGCACAAATGGAGTTGGATTATCCGCTATGAGCCAGACCACTTCGGCAGGCACGGCTTTGTTCCCAAGCGCAAGCGCGAAATCACCACCCTCAACCTCTATGAGATAGAGAATGGCATCCGCCTTGGCAAATACCAGAAGGAGGGCAATGCCTATATGGTGAAATTTGATGGCAAGGTGCTAGGCTCAGGCAAAATCATCAGCCCCATAGCTCTCGAAGCTGATTTCATCTCAGAAGGCGCAAAGGCAAAGATTGAGGCTGCCGGTGGAAAGGTGGCTGTAAAGGCAGTAGCGCAATCTACTTAAATCTCCTAATCTCCATAAATGATAACTTTAAATATGTCTATCCCTGCAAATCCACATAGTGGTGGATGAAATGAGATCGAAAACAATTATGCAACGTGGTGGAACTCTTGTTATGCAGAAACAAGTGCCATCACCTATTACCATTAGATTGAGGAAAACCCCCTTTTGGAAACGGACAGTTAGCGCAGCTGCTCTTATGACATCCATTGCCTTGGGTGGCGTCGCAACTGGTGTGGGCTGCTGGGGTTGGCATAGACAGAGCGTGCAGACCGAACAATTAAGAACCCAATTGGAGAGTGCAACTCTGGATGTAAGGGATGGGAAGGTAATGTTCGATGTAGTTCAGAAACAAATACTTGACTTGCAGGTATTGATTGATAAAGCAAGAAAAATCCATAAACAAGATGGCGGTGATTTTACTATTGCTCTACGGAAAGCAGCCAATTCAATGGGCATTTGGAAGCCGAATGATGTAGACTCCCTTATTTACAATCTAATGTACATGCGGCATATCAAGCCTTACGATGGTAGCTAAAACGCAGGTCGGTAGTTAACTGGATAATGAACAATCTCTACGAAAAATCGCAACCCCAATAGAACTTGAGACTGCCGCTACCAAAGCGTCCTGAAGTTTCCTTATTTCTTTTTTAACTTCTTTTTCCAATCAGATTTTTCGAAGAGCCATCAACAGCTCTGCTGTTGAGCTATCGACCAGCAGGTCGATTCAAACCGCCCGCAAGCTGGGCGGTATGAGGCTCATTCGAAAATCAGTTTTCGCTTGATAGCGAAAATCTCGCAAGCAAAGCTTGCAAATTCTCGCGGAGTGAATTGGCATTCACCCGCCAGCGAAGCAGGCGGTAATCTGCCACTCCGCGATATGCCACTTTGATACAAACTTGCTATATTGAAACCTGCGTTTGCATCAGCATTCTCAACCACTCCGCATTTTACGCAGTGGAATTGTTTTATTTTTCGATTATTTGCCTCTATATGACCACACCTGCTGCATCTTTGGGAGGTGTATTGTGGTGCGATATAGGCAATAGGCACTCCATACTTTTTGGATTTGTATTCTATCATGTCTCCTAACTGACAGAAACTCCAGGAGTTTAGGGAATACCTCTGCTTACGTCTGCATTTTGTTGTTTTGCGTATATCCTTCAGTTCTTCAAGGACTATAATGGCGTTGTTGTCTTTTGCTTCTTCGACAAGACGCTTGCTAATTTGGTGGTTGATATTTTTGATGATGTTGCTCTCCCTATGCTTAATTTTTTTCAGAAGGGAAAACTTGCCTTTCGCCTGCAATTCTTTTCTCAGGTGTTTGTATTTTAGATGGACATGCTGGCATTCCTTTCCAAGTTTTAATACCTTACCAGTGTCAATATTTGATGCCACAAGGACGTGCTTATTTGTGTTTCTATCCACCCCGATTACCGAAGTCGGATGATATTTTTCTGGTTCTTTGATTGAAACTGAAACAAATGCATATTCTTTGCCGATTTCAATTTGGTTTATCTTCTCAAATTTTTGGCTGGATAGAATAGGCAACTTCAGTCTCAGACAAGGAATTTGAATTTCCTTTCCGACAACACGTACCCCTTGAGATGGGATTCCGAGATTGACTGACTTCGCTTCTTTGACAGTCTTGCTGCGGGAGTATTTCCTGAGAATTTGATTTGCTATCATCGACTTCAAACCGATATGCTTCACGTCTTTGCTGGAGATTGGGCGATTTGCTATTGCATAGTCTGCAACTTTCTTGGCAAGGCTAAGCTCCCGGGAAAAGTCCCTGTTGTGCTTGAGCTTGTATGTCAATATCATTTCAACAGCTTCCTTATTACATCTGAATACGTATCCCCAAAACTTTTTCTTTTTATGAGAGTGTTTACTATATCTATCTCTAGTTCTACCTTTACCTTTCGAATAGTATTTTTATTATCTTTTTTAGCCATATTATTCTTTTTATCAGAGAACATTTATAAACCTTCTTTCGCTCTCATCCCACGTCTAAAGCACGTGGGCTTTCCCGCTCACATCGTAAAAGTATATGCACTAGTTTTATATTGCCTAATCAGCCTATATTTACTTGTCATGACACATAACATACAACTTGCGCCTGAAAATCCTGAGGAAGACAGCATCCCCCCAGTTGCCCATCCCCGAATAGGTGAGTTTCGCGCAGTTGTAATTGGCGGCGGCGGGTTCATAGGCAAACAGCTTTTGGGAATGCTCCTGGCTTTGAAGCAGCAAACCGAAAAAGGCATTGAATACGTATACGATAAAGTGATAGCTCTCGGACCTCACTGGAAGCCATTCTTTAACGAATTGCTTGAGCGTTATCACACCCACTTTGAAGTTATTGTAGGCAATATAACACAGCCAGGTTCTCTTGATGCGCTTGCCCCTCATTTACAGGACGCAACGCATGTTTACCATTTAGCAGTAAAATTCAATGCTGCATTCCCGGAGTTGGTTAGGGTTAATGTTGATGGAACACGAAATATCCTTCAATGCTGTGCAGCTGGCGAACATATTGGCAAACAATCAGTTATGGTGTTCGGCAGTGCTTCTGTTTATCCACCATTGCCGGATATAATGACTGAAGATATGCCCCCTGGTTATTTTCAGGGCATGGACCAGTATTCTGTTAGCAAATTGATGATGGATTCATATGTGAGGCAAATGATAGAAGGCGGCCTCCCTGTCTCATTGCTCAGGTTAACAGCTGTTTATGGCCCGGATAACCCGCATATGATAGGCAAACTTGCTCGCCTCGCAAAAATATTCCCACCAGTCGGTCTCCTCAATTTTGGCAGTGACCGGGTAGCTTTAGTAAGCGCGTATGACGCGGCAGCGATTCATTTGGCACATCTGAGAAAACCGGGCGTTTATAATGTGGCAGAGCCGCCATCAGAAGCTATCTCGCGTGAAGAATTTGTTACGAAAATTTTCGCAGCAACAGGAAGGCAAAGGCCAAACTGCCGTATCCCCCATCCGATTTCAGAAAGGGTTATGCACGAATGTGGCTGGGCCATTGGCATTAACCGAAGCCAAGGAAGATATGTGATGGGCCCGCGGCTTTATTCACCAGAACGGCTTCTTTCAACCGGGTTCAGGTTCACACATTCCGCGCAAAGGGATATGCAACGATTGTTGCGTTAAGCATGCATATTTTTACGTCGTGTAAGACCAGTTAAGACATGAAGACAGGCCTCTTTTCTTTACACGAGCCCTTCTCTTTTAGAAAAGAGCCTCTGTTCTTTACAAAAGAACAGACCTTCGGGAGAATCGAGCATGCCATGCATGCTCGAGCTATGCGCGAAGCGCATTCAAAAGAAAGTATAAGAGAAACGTATAGAAGCCTTCGGGGAAGAGAAAACTAAAAGACCCCTGGGAGAAAAGAAAGTAAAAGTGTAAGACTTGAAGACCAATAGAAGACAGTGCGCTTAGAGCGCACTTAGGACAGGAAGACCAGTTAGGACCGTTTTGCCTTTGGCAAAACACAAGACATACTTATTACCACCCGCTGTTCCTTTTGTCTATGGGAAGCATCTCTATCCAACTGTTGTTCAGGTGCCAATAAAGCTTGTTTGCATGGGAGTCATAGACGATGGATTTTTTATTGGCTTCATCAAGGTGCCGGTCTATCTCCAGATAGATGAAATTCCGCAATGATTCCAAATCCGAAAACGGGTTGCGCTCGATTATATGTTTTTTTAGGCTCTCTGCGCGCTTTTTCCTGCACCATTCTATCACACCGTCGTATTCCTTCCGTGAAATCATAGCTCCACCTTAACAGTTTCGGGTGCCGGGTTTCGAAACTCGGAACTCGCAACTCGAAACCTTAAACTCATTTTGCCACCAGCGTTATGATATCCCCATCCTCAAGCACATGGTCCAGCCCGACCTTCTGCCCGGCAAAGGGCACGCTCTTTCCGCTCACAATGGCATACCTGATTGTCTTGAGATCGTATTTTTTCACTTTTTTCGCATAAGCCTCAATTTGGGAGCCTTTCTTGAGCACCACCGGCTCTGCGCTCACCACACTCAGCCTCGGCTTTGAGTAAACCCTGATAACGCCCAGGTTCTGGAAGATTTTTTCCTTAAGCTCGGAAATGTTGGCCACACCGTGGCAGGAAATCATCAGGAAGTTTTTGCCTTTCATGAAATCCCTTATTTCCTGCAGTTTTTTTGCATCGGCAAGCTCCACTTTGTTCACCAGGTAAAGCGCAGGCACATAATGCCTGTTGCCCTCCAGCAAATCTATGAACTCATCCTCAGTTATGTCCTCGCGGATAATCACAGTGCCTGTGAACACCTTGAACTCCTTGAGGATGCCGAGCGCGGATTCCCTTGACAGACTGCATTTTGCCGGGAATTTCAGCTCGAGGCTTTTCTGCTCCACAATCTGCACGTTCGGCGGCCGCCTGTTTATCCGTATGCCTGCCTCGTAAAGTTCCTCTTCTATCACGCGCAGGTTTTGGTAAGTCTTCACATCCACCATGATTAGGATAAGGTCGGAGATGCGCGCATAGGAGAGCACCTCCCGCCCGCGGCCCTTGCCCTCTGCAGCGCCATGAATTATGCCGGGAATGTCAAAAACCTGGATGTGGAGGCCCTTGTGCAGCAGCATGCCCGGGATGCAGTCTACGGTGGTGAAATCATAGGCGCCAACCTTTGAATCCACATCGGTGATTAGGTTCATCAGGGTGGACTTGCCCACGCTTGGGAAGCCGACCATGGAGATGGTGGCATCGCCGCCCTTGCGTATGCTCTTTGCACCGCCGCCACCGCCCTTTTTTCCTCCGCCCCCGAGAAGCTCTTTTTTCAGCCTCGCGATTTTTGATTTTAGGATGCCCAGGTGAAATTCCGTGGCTTTGTTTTTCTGGGTGCGGGCGAGCTCGTCCTCAAGCTCCTTGAGCTTCGCTGAGTATTTGGCTTCCATGGACATAATTAGTGTTTAGGGAGAAGCTGTTTTATTTCTTGCCTGAAGGGCACGAGTGAATTGCCGACCGACTTCACGATAGTTCATTGGTTTTTTGCTATTTTTCCAAACTTGTTATAGGGCTTGGTGGTGGGCGAATTGAGATAGCTGAAGGTTGCCTGGGAGATTCGCAGGCCTGCCGAAAGCTTTATGGGCCTTCCTGAGAAATTGATTATCTCAAGCACCTGGTGGTTGGAGGAGCCCGGCTGAATCAATGAGCTGGTAACATGCACTGCAAGGCCCAGGCGCGCATACCTGCTTCTGCCGTCAAGGCGGCCAGCGATGTTGTTGGCAAGCGATATTTTTTCCATTGTTTTCCCAAGCACGAGCTCGAGTGGCTTGAGTGTGAGCGGGGGGCATGTTTTTTTCGAGAAGAGGCCGGAGAATGTGTGTTGTGACAGGTCGATTGCACGCGGCTGTTTTTTCATTATGGAAAATTCACCGGAAAGAGTCAAATCAACTGAGGCGCCGCCCAATTGGTCTGGATTGAAGGGGGAGATTTTGATATGTCCTGCCTTCATTTCCCTTAAGATATCGATATTTGAAAGCATGTCAATCGCATCAAAGTAAGGAAATTGTGCCACCGCGACCGGAAGAGACTGAAATTTTGCCCTGATATTCGCGCACATAGCCGTTCTTGATTTCGAGCTGCCTGTTTGCCCCGGAGTCAGGAATAGTGGTTTCGTCCTCCCAGAGGGTAACCGCCACAGAGCCGGAATCATCCTTTATCTGGATGTTGCGGACCTTCAGCTTCTTGCCGTATTTGGTAATGATTGTCCTGGTTTCACTGGCCTCGACAACTTCACCTACGAGCTCGCAGTTCATACCCGGCTTCAATTCGCAAATCTTCATGGCATCACCAGAACAGTTTCGGGTTCAAGGTTTAAAGTCTAAAGTTTAAGGTTAAAGTTTCGTGCGTATAGACTTTGAACTTTAGACCTTAGACTATTATTTCACCCTAGTTCATTTAAAATAATCTTCTTCAATGTGTAAGTTTCCCATTTTTTCATTGCCTTCAGGGCAAAATCCAGTTTGGATTCGCTCTCGGCATAGACGCGCATGATTTTTTCCCCGCTGCGCACCTTTTCTCCAGGCTCCTTGAACAAAAGGATGCCTGCACCCTTGTCATTGGGCGCGCCTGCTGCCCGGGCAAGCCTTGAAATGGTGCGGTTGTCATAGCCCACCAGCTTGCCATTACGGTCTGCGATTATATCCTCGTGGCAGTTGCCTATTGGCAGGTCAGCCGGCTTGACATCGCTATCGCCGCCCTGGAGCTCGATTATCTGCCTCATCTTCCTGAGCGCTGCTCCGCTCTCCAGAATTGAAGATGCCTGTGCATAGCCCCGGCCCTTCTTGGCCTTGCCGCACATCTCAAGCAGCCTGCCAGCTATGATGCATGATTTTTCGCGCAGGTCGCCCGGGCCGTTATTGGCCAGCACGTTGAGCACGTCAATGCACTCAAGGGTTGGGCCGATGCCCCTGCCAATTGGGTTGTTTCCATCAGTGATTAGCACATCTATGGACATGCCGAGCCGGCGCCCTATTTTGACGAAATCAGCGCCCAGGGCATTCGCATCCGCCATGTCGTGCAACTTGGCGCCCATGCCAACCGGGATATCAATGATGACGTGGTTTGCGCCCACGCTTTTCTTTTTTGCAAGTATGCTGGCAAGCAGGAGGCCCTTGGGGTCGAGGCTCAGCGGATGGCGGATTTTAATCAGCAAATCATCTGCGGATGCCAGGGTAGTGCCCCCACCCCATACAATGCAGCCATTTGCCTTTTTCACTATATGCCTCATTTCCTCTATGGAGAAATCAATGCCTGAAAGCACTTCCATGGTGTCTGCCGTGCCTGCCGCGCTTGTAATTGAGCGGGAGGACGCCTTGGGGATGGAAATTCCTGCCGCCGCGATTATGGGCACGAGCACCATGGTGGTCCGGTTGCCTGCAACGCCGCCTATGCAATGCTTGTCTGCGATGAGGTGCCTGCCCAAATTCAGGGTGTCACCGCTCTTGACAATCGAATCCGTCAGCCCGATGACCTCCTCTTCAGTGACGCCGTTGATGTAGATGGCGCTCACAAAAGAGGCAAGCTCAATCTCGCCAAGATAGCCGCGCATCAGCTCGTCCATGACGGTTGAGATTTCAGAGGGCTTCAGCTCTATCTTGTCCATCTTCTTCTTTATGTAAACGACAGACTCCGGCTTCTTGATATGCCTGATTTCAATGCGCTCCTCATCCTTGAGCCCAAGCTCCTGCTGGAGATCCTTGAAAATTCCGACTTGCCCCGGCTCCACCATATGGTCTGTCAGGTCAACAATGCCTATGGCCACCTTATTGCCATGCTTCAGGCCAACCCGGTAGCCGACATAGATATCGTTTTCAATTGCATCCTGCTTGTTAAAGAGGACGATGCGCTTGCCGGTCTCTATGTCAAGCCGCTTTGCCTTGCAGACATATTGCTTGATGTCCCAGACATCTTTTTTGCCTAACAACCTTTTCTCCACCATCAAATCACAACTAAGTCTAAAGTTTAAAGTTCAAAGTTCAGGACCCAAAGTCCATATACCATAGACCTTAAACTTTAAACATTAAACTTTCAACCTTAGACCTTGAACCTTAAACCTATATTTTTAGCACTTCCCTTGCAACCGCAGGCAATGCCTGGGGCGCATAGAGCCCTTTTTCAGTTATGTAGCCCGTGATGAACCTTGCCGGAGTCACGTCAAACGCCGGATTGCGCACCTTCACCTTCCTGAATTTCTTTGTGTCGAGAACCTCGTCCGGGCTGCGCTCCTCCAGCAGGCTGTGGGCGCCCCACTGGGTAAGCAAATCATATTTGTAGAGCTCAGCCGCAGAATAAAATTCCACACCGTAGTCATCTGCCAGGTGGGCAATGGTCAGTGTGCCGATTTTGTTGATGAGGTCGCCGGTTGAGTTGATGGCGTCGGCGCCCACAAACACCTTGTCGCAATCCTTAATGAACGTTGAGACCGCGCTGTCCACAATGGCAGTCACAGGGATGCCTGCAGCCGAGAGCTTTGACATGGTGATATGGCCCTGGAACTTGGGCCTGGTTTCAGTGGCAATTACCCTGAATTTTTTGCCGGAAAGCTTCGCCTGTTTCAGGATGCCTTCCACGGTTGAGCTGTGGCAATGGGTAAGGATGGTGTCGCCATCATCCACCAGCTGGGCGCCTGCCAGTGAGATGAGCTCGAGGTTGCGCGCTGCATGCTTTTCGTAGTTGCGCCCGAATTTGGCTGTGGCATCCCTGATGGTGCGGATGTTTGCCCGGGAAGTCCTGGCCCTGTTGATTTCCAGGAGCGTGGCGCGCAGGGCATTCCTCAGGGAGTTCTGGAGCATGGGCTCGGTGGGCCGCAGGCCGGCGATGTAATCAGCCGTGAGAAAAAGCTCCTTCCAAAGCGCTTCTGGTGATTTTGCCTTGCTTGCCCTGGCTTCAAGGGCCATTGCCTTAACCGCCCAGCCGGAGACATTGCGCGCGCCCTGTATCTTGAGCGACTTTATCCTCGCTGCAATCTCGATTACTTCCTTAGAGGGCATGATTAGATAACTTATGGAAATTATATAAACTGTATGTCCCAAATCCACGGGCACACATGCTACCGCTCTAATTCTGTCAGGTATTTCAGCAACATAGACCTCGCTTCATTGCAATTCTCGCCAAAGTTGCAGGCCAAATCCGTGGCCGGTATTGTGCGGCGAGAAAAAAGCAATGGTTTTGTAACCAAGATTATGAACATTCCCCTGCAGTAAAACCCCTGCAACTGCTCCCAGCCATAGAATGCATAGTTGATTTTCACGCCATCTTCAAAAATGTAAAAATTCATTCCGAATGAGGCTTTTACGAAAATGATGAGGAGCCAGACAAAGAAGAGGTATGCTAGGGAGATTGTATAGTATGTTACGGTTTGACTGCCAAACAGCATATTAATAAAACTACTTATGAAAAATGGCGAAACAATGACTACAAGCAGGATTATGCCGAATTTCCACGGTGACCCGGAAAGCAACTCGCGCATATCAACCAGCGGTTTGCCATTGATGAAAATTTGGGATTCCTCGCTGGTTATTGAATATTTTCTGAAAAAAAAGTAAAGCAGGGTGTATGTCAATATTGCAAGGGCAAGACCCAAAATCAGGGAGGGGTTCCAAACCGAACCCAATGTTAGATACGCAGAGCCTATCGAAACGATGATAGGCACGAGATACCTTAGGAATAAAAAGGTTGAGGAAACTTCAGAAGCACCTATCTTGCCACCTAAGAATATGCTGGTTAGGGTCCCGCCCAGTCTGAAGGTTTTTATCGGCCTGTTGGCACCGTGAAGCTCAACCATGAAACACATCTGTTTTGATCAGTTTTCTGATTATTGAATGGTATATGTTGTGTGGATTGACG
>Ga0210017_1001847_pt1 | contig 18429 bp, 20 predicted proteins | sample CryGeyCG2014_020_FD_183966 | JGI IMG/M metagenome (GOLD analysis project Ga0210017, IMG submission 183966) | Groundwater microbial communities from aquifer - Crystal Geyser CG08_land_8/20/14_0.20 (SPAdes) (version 2) | ecosystem: Environmental > Aquatic > Deep subsurface > Groundwater | place... | reverse complement strand
AAAATGGCTTCAGAGAGGCTTTGGTTCCTGGCAAGTTCTTCCCCTTGCAATATGGGGTTAGATACCCAAAAAAAGCTACCTTTTCTTCTTTTTCACAAGGGCCCCTAAACCGCGCTTCTTGAGCATAGCTTTTATCTCAGCATCGCTTTGGACCTGCGGCAGGTGTAGCGCCTTAACCCCGACAAATTTAGTTCTAAAATGCCGAATTACCGCCCCGATGAGAAACATGTACCCCAGCACGAGAACACATACGTAAAGAGGTTCTAGGCCGAAGGGCGCGGCAGTTATGGCCGACAGGGCGACGATTATTAGCCCGAATGCGAGAGCTAGCCCGATTGCATTTAGCTTATTACGACGATAAAGCAGCGACATCTGCCCACCCAAGCCGAGCAGCATGGCTTCTAAACCAAAAGCCAAAGAGCCAGCGAACAGCAAGAGGTAGAGCATTTGCAGGGTTGTCAGGGAGACCACCGATGGCATCTGTTATTTGTGAGGTTAAACTTTCCGCTCGCTCGGCCGAACTTGCAAATGGTTCTAAGCGGGCATGCGTTGCATCTCGGATTTCTAGGGAGGCAAATTTCTCGACCGAATAGAACGAAACCCCTGTTTATCGAGTGCCAGTCTTCTTTTGGAAAAATATTCTGCAACTCGCCGCCAACTTGCTCAAGCTTAATTTTTTTCCCCACCAGCCCAAGACGCCTGCTGATGCGGTTGACATGGACATCAACTGGTATGCAAGGCTGTGCAAAACCGTAACAAAGTGTCACGTCGGCAGTTTTTGGCCCGACTCCGGGAAGCCCAAGCAGCAGCTCACGATTGGCCGGAACCTTTCCCCCGTATTTTTCCAGAATGATTCGACAGGTCCGCTTGATGTTTATGGCCTTATGTTTCGCGAGTCCAGCTGGCTTGATCAGTTGCCGTAGTTTTGGCACCGACAATTTCAAAATTTGTTCAGGCGTTGAGGCGACCGCGAACAAAGCTTTACAAGCTGCTTCTGTGTTTTCCTCTCTCGTGCGCTGTGAGAGCATGCAACCGACCAACACTTTGAACGGCTCGCTGTACCATCGCTTAGCAATTTCTGCGCCGTAGCGTTGCTTGATGAATTTTGATATCGCGACACTCTTCTGGGCCATGTTATACCTTCGGCTCAGGCTCAAGCACGTAGTAAGCGTCGAGCGCTTCGCACAGAGTCTTCGCTAGCGCGTGGTAGCACATGTCAACATCAGCTTTTCCAGTGACGATGTTAAAAACGTAATCGCGGCAGGAGCAGTAATTGCGCACAACTTCGTACTCGACGCCCCTAACACCACGGACGAACCACCGCTCGCCCCGCTTGGCCACGCCCCGCTTTTTGATGGTTTCCAAGGCGCGCCTGCCTCTCGAGCCGTAGACATCGAGGATCATCCTTTCTAACGTATCAGTCAGCACAACGCCTTTCTTAAGACGTTTGAACAATTCTTTCTTCCCGCGCAAGAATGTTTCAGAGACCATTGTGGCACCGGCTGCATCAATTTCTTATCTTGGGCGGTATTAAAACACGATGATGCTGAACCGGACTTTAGCGACCCTGCGAAGGCACGGCATAAGGCTGAGCAAGCGAGCTGGCCAACACCAAGTGGTTGACCCGACAATCTTAGAACGAATGGTAAATTATGCGAACATTTCTCGCGGTGATGTGGTTCTTGAGGTCGGGGCAGGCATAGGTAATTTGACGAGCTTGTTGGCCGAGAGCGCTGGCAAGGTCATCGCAATCGAGCGCGACCAGCGGCTGGTTAAAATCCTGAGGGAACGGTTGAAGGGAGCAGGCAACGTTGAGATCGTGCATGGGGATGCGCTGCACCTCGAACTTCCTGAATTCAACAAAGTCGTTGCAAATTTACCATACGGCATCTCCTCCGATATCACATTCAGGTTGCTCGAGCACAAATTTGAGCTCGCGGTGCTAATGTATCAATTGGAGTTTGCTAAACGGCTGGTGGCAAAGCCGGGATCTGATGATTACAGCCGATTGACAGTTAACACTTACTACCGCACGCACGTTGAGCTGCTCGACGAGGTGCCGCCGGAAGCGTTTGTGCCCCAGCCAAAAATCACATCAGCGATCGTTAGGCTCAGGTCGCGCAAGCCGCCGTTCAAGGTCAAAGACGAGCAAGTTTTTCTTAATGTTGTTCGAGCCCTTTTCCAGCATCGCCGCCAGCGGGTGCGGAACGCTCTTTATCATTCATTTGGCGAGGTATTTCCCGAGGCCCGTTTATCAAAGATTGAACGCTGGACGATGATTGAACAGAAAATTCCAGTTGAACTTGCAGAAAAAAAGGTAATGGATCTAGAGCCAGAGAAATTTGCGATTATAGCCAACTTGCTCGCGATTAATCCATAAACTCTTCGGGTTTGGGCACCTCTAGCTTCAACCCCTTGCGTTTGCGGGCGTCACGGATGGCCTGTTCTTCTAGCTCGCGGGGCATCTGTTCAAATTTTTCAAACTCAGTTCCCCAGATCGCCCTGCCCTCCGTTTCCCCACGCATGTCTGCCGCAAGGCCAAAGGAATTAGCGACGGGCAGGGTGGCCTTGATCACCGCGACCTCTTCTTCCGATTCCATCGAGACTATCTTGCCCCGGCGCCCTTGGATGACCTTTGTCGCACCCCCCATGAACTCTTGGGGCACCCGCACCTCAAGCTTCATTATCGGTTCGAGGATTACCGGGTTCGCCATAAGCACGGCCGCTTGGGTCGCCCGCCTCACCGCAGGTATTATCTGCGCCGGGCCGCGGTGCACGCTGTCCTCGTGGAGCGTCGTGTCAGTTACCATCACCTTGAGTCCGCGCGTGGGCTCGCGCATCAGCGGCCCCTCGTTGCAGACCTCCGTGAAAGCTTCGATAACGTGATCTCTAACCTCGTTCATGTACTGCACACCCTTCGTGACATCGGTCAGGATATTTGGCCCAACGATTGTAACGACCCCCCGCGCGGAGTCCGTGTCCCAGCCCAACTCACGCAGCACGTTCGCACGCTCTTTCCTCTCCTGCTTGATAGCTACCCTGCCTTCTTCGATGGCCTTGATGACCTGCGAATCGAGCGGTTCCACAGCCATCATGAAACGGTTGTGCCTGTTCGGGGATTTGCCCTCGACTGGCCCAGCTTTGTTTTTGATTGTTTCTCGGTAGACTACGATCGGCTCGGATTTCTTCACCTCAAGACCAGCCTCTTTTAGCTTGTACTCGATGATTTCTAGGTGTACCTCACCCATACCAGAAACAAGGTACTCGCCAGTTTCCTCGTTGATTTTAACCTTGACGTTTGGATCTTCACGCGATATCCTCTTGAGTTCAGATATCAAACGCGGCAGATCTTGGAAATTCTTTGGTTCAACGGCGACAGTGACGACCGGCTCGCTGATGTAGCGGATTTCTTCAAAGCCGACACCCTCAGCACCAACCTCGATCAAAGTCTCTCCGACATACGCTTCCTTCATGCCGATTATCGCGCCGATGTTGCCAGCGGGTACCTGGTCCATGGGGACGCGGGTCGGTCCTATGTAAACTCCGACCTGCTGTATTCGCGCCTCTTGGTTGGTGCTGACGAGTTTGACCGCCTTGCCCTTTTCAAGAGTGCCCGAGAAAACCCGCCCAGTTGAGATGGCGCCCGCATGCTCGTCCACTATTATATCCGTGACGACCATGCAGATCTTGCCCTTTGGGTTGCAGGCCATCATATCCTTGCCGAGATCGCTGTTCGGGTCGCCCTTCCATATCGCGGGTATGCGTGCCGCCTGTGCCTGCTTTGGGTTTGGGAGATGGCGGATGACCATGTCGAGCACAACCTCAAAAAGAGGGATTCTCTTCGCAAGCTCGGCTTGTGTGCCCGTTCGGTGAGCCTCTATGATATCTTTGAAGCTGATGTTTTTCTTTTTCATCTGCGGCACGGAAACTGCCCACTTTTCTTTTGCCGAGCCGAATGCGACCGAGCCATCTTCAACATTTACCTGCCATTTTTCTGAAACATCCGCGGGGGCGAACCTACGGATGAGCTGGTTGAACTTGGTTATGAGCTTGACGAAACGTGCCTGTATTCCCTCGGGCGTGAGTTTTAATTCATCTATCAGGCGGTCTACCTTGTTTATGAAGAGCACGGGCCTCACCCGCTCGCGCAGCGCCTGCCTGGCTACGGTTTCTGTTTGAGGCATCACCCCCTCTACAGCATCCATGACCACAACAGCGCCGTCTATCGCCCGCAGTGCCCGCGCGACATCACCCGTGAAATCGACGTGCCCGGGGGTGTCGAGTAGGTTGATAACATATTCTTGGCCCTCATGGCTGTGTGATAGGCTGACGGCGGATGTCTGCACGGTGATGCCACGCTGCTGCTCGATCTCCAAGAAGTCGGTGAACAGCTGCTCACCGGCAAGCTCAAAGCTGATGATGCCAGAGGCGGCGACCAGGCTATCCGTGAGGGTGGTCTTACCGTGGTCAACGTGGGCAACGATGCCTATATTTCGGATTAACTCCGGATTCCACATCGCTTTCTGAATATCATCGATGTGTTTGTAACGACGCATGACCTCTCCTCTTTTAAATCAATTGAGTTTCACCGATAAAAAAGTAACCGCGGTTAACGGAAGAGCAGCTTGTCCGACTCTATCCCTTCCTTTTCCTCTTTCGGCACGGGAAACTCCTTTGGCAGCTCCTTCTCCTTTTGGCCGATACCGATGGTATTGCCGATGCCCGCCACGATCACGACATCTCCTGGCTTCGTCCGCTCGCGGATCGCCTGCTTCACGCGTTCGACGGTGGCGTCTGCGGCTTTAGCCAAGCGTCGGTTGAGCTGGGCGAGGGCCTCTTTAAAGGACTCCTTGATGACAATCGCATCTACGGGTATCTTACCCTTGACAGTAACTTCCTCTATCTTGTACTTCTCGGTGGGCGGGCCCCCTATCGCCGCCCCCACGCCTTCTATCACTTGGCCGCTTGGCTCCCCCTCCAGCTTCAGGGCGGCATCTATCATTATGATGCGGTTGACTTTTTGACGTTTGACGAGGTACTTGATCAATTCGCCAGGTTTTCCAACCCTCCCACCCGGGCCCTTGGCTTTGACCACTAGCAACTTTCGCCCATCGAATTTGGTTTCGGCGTAGACCGTGTCCTCAATGGGCTCTTTGCACGGCGCGTTACCTATGAGCTTCGTCGCGACCATGGCCCCCAATCCATCCCCGATGGGCTTCCCGGCCGCGAAAGTTTTTGTGGCGTCTAGGAAAGCTTTCGCGTACTCTTTTAGGATCGGCATCTGCATCTGGAGGATCATGGTGATTTGGTAGCTCTTGGTCTTCTCGGCGAGCAGCATCAGGTGCCGCACCACACGAAATATCCAAAAGCTTGCCATGGCACCCTCGATTGCCATTTCGATATTTGCCGCGGACTCCGAGTCGGCTTTCGGGGCCATTTTTGCGACTACTCCTTCAAAACGTTTATTGCGCACATCGAGCACGTGGTCGAGTCTATTTATGACGCCTACAGGATCTTCGTGGACCGGCTCAATCATGAAAAACTCCAGAAAATTGTCAAGTTCCCTCACCACATCTCGCTTCGGCCGCCCATGCTTCGTTATCGCCCCCAGAGCGACTTTCCTGCCTTCTTTAGCCCAGGCTTCAAGCTGGCGGACGGACTTTCTGACCTGCCCCACCACCATGCGTGATTGAAGCGCGAGCATCTGCGGGGTGAAATAGCTGAAGATGAGGCTGATGACTAAGAGCATCACTATCCAGATGACAATGCTCTCGATGCTTATGTCGAAGGCCATACGTATCCCAATTCTCGTTAGCGGCGGATTTCATAAGGTTTTGGTTGTCGCAAAATTAAAGCCTAGCCGCGTTAATTTTTAATTGCGGGGGTGGCTGAGCATGGCCAAAAGCGCCGGATTCAGGGTCCGGTCCCGTAGGGGTCCGAGGGTTCAAATCCCTTCCCCCGCACCATCGCAAGAAAACTAGTATATAATATGTAATTCAAATGTTAAGATAGAGAACGTGAGAAAATGAAAAAACGGGCGGAAATAGTGCTCATAACAGCACTGGCGTTTTGCCTGATACAAGTTCTAACTTTAGGATTCTATTTAACAAGTGCAGCCTCTGATCAAAGCAGGTGGGCAGTATACGCTCATGACTCTCAACGTACCGGGCGCAGCCCCTATTTTGGCCCCAGCTCGCCAACACTGGAATGGGAACTCGATAATCTAATTATTAACGCCAACCTACAATATTGTAGAGCCATAGCCATTGGCGGCGATGACACTGTTTATGTAGGAGTTTCTGATAAAGTGCAGGCTATTAAAGATGCCCAGGAGAGGACACTTTGGCAGTCCGAAGGCTGTACTGTCTATTCCGTGGCGGTTGGATATGATGGTACTATCTATGCGGGTGCCAGCTATGACATAGGTACTGCTGAAGAGCACGGGATCGTGCACGCATTAAGACAGGATGGAACCGAGAAATGGCGCGCCCCTGTAGTTAAATTGATCTATAACCCACTAGCTATCGGGCCTGACGGAACTATCTACGTGCTTACCCATCATGGTCCTCTGTATGCCATCGGCTCAGATGGTAATCTTAAATGGACGAAAGAGGTTGGAGTCGGCGGAAATTATGGTGGCGTGGCCATTGGCCCAAACGGAGTTATCTACGCAGGCTTTGAAGGCGGCTATGTAGACTATGAAAACTTTGAAAATGGTGGCTTGTATGCTTATAATCAGGATGGCGCCGAGATTTGGCATTCTACTATTTGGCCCGATGCACAACTAGTTGTTGGAGACGATGAAACCATTTATGCAGTAGGATATGACGGATTGTCTTTGGAAAGGGCGATATTTGCCCTTAATTCCAATGGTACTGTAAAGTGGACAAATACACAATCCTATCCACACTTTCATCCGGCAATAGGCCAAGATGGCACTCTCTACATGACCTATGGTGGAGATAGACTCGATGCCATCAATCCCTCCGACGGAACTGTAAAGTGGACCATTCATGTGCCCACCGTTACTGATACTGCACCCATTATCGATGCTAACAACACAATCTACATTGGCGGGGGGGAAAACATCTCCGCTATTAATCCCGATGGCAGCTTAAAGTGGATGTATGAAAAAGAAGGGCAACCTATAGCTATAGATTCTCAGGGTAGAATTTATTATTCTCATTCGTTGTACGCCATAGGCGGGACTCGATCGCCGATGAGTTGGGGATTGATAGGGGGAATCGTTGCTGCGCTGGTAATCATCGCGGCAACAATGGTGCTTTACGGACGAAGACGTTTTTGATTTCTCTCGGAAACTTGTCACGATTTCATGCTTTGTCACTTTTAGTTCTTGGCACCCTAATTTTTGATGATTCTATGCGCTTAAAACAGGGGTTCTAAAAGTGGTTCATGAGCTATCCCCCGCACCATATCTATTTTTACGCTGCCCAGCCGAAAACTACAGTTGAAAATGGTGATTGAATGATGGAGCACATAATCTCAGTTCGCCCGGGGTTCGGCGGTTTCGATGAGCTCTACGAGAAGGCCAGCGTGGTCTTTTTGGGCGTGCCGCTGGATGTAACCTCCTCCTATCGCGCGGGCACCAAGTTTGCCCCGGCAAAAATCCGCGAGGCATCGGCAAATCTGGAGACATACTTAATGTCGGCTGGGCTCGACGTTTTTGAGCGGCTCGGCATCTCAGACCTCGGCGACTTGAGCATCATCCCAACGGACCTGACAGCGACGGGGGAGCGCATCCACAAGGTTCTGCAGGAGCTTCGAAAAGACGAAAAGATACCAGCCCTGCTTGGCGGGGAGCACACCCTGACGTACTTTGCCGCGCGGGATTTCAAAGATGCTTTTTTGATCCAGCTCGATGCCCACTGCGACTTGCGCGACGAGTACCTCGGCGATAAGCTCTGCCACGCCACGGCGATGCGGCGGGTGCTCGATTTTATTCCGGATGAACGGCTGATTCAAGTGGGCGTGAGGTCCTGTTCAAAAGAGGAGGCGGAATTCGCGCGCACAACCAAGATTCAGGCGTACACAACCGAGCAGGTGCTTGAAAATCCACGCAAGGTCATTTCTGAAATCGTCAAAAAGGTCGAGGGAGAGAATGTTTATCTTACGATTGACATTGATGTGCTCGACCCAGCTTTTGCGCCAGCTGTAACGACGCCAGAGCCGGGCGGGTTGGCGGCGGTCGATTTATTGAAAATCGTGCGCGAGCTTGGCAAACTCAACATTTGTGCATTTGATGTCGTCGAGGTGGTCCCGCCCTACGACACCGGGGCGACGGCGTTTGCGGCTGCAAGGGTCATCTACGAGCTTTTAGCTTCGATGGCGGGCTCATTGAAGTAGTTCCTGCCCCTTTTCAACAACCAGGCGACATGGCAGCGGTAATTTGAGGGTTGCTTGCCCCAGCGCTTTTTTGGCCAGGGCTCCAAAATCCTTGGCCACCCGCAGGGTCATTATTTTTTGCCCGGCACTCACACGCGCCGCCATCCCTATCGGCCTGCCAAAGGATAGCCTCATGCCGTCGGAAATCCGGTCGGCGCCCGCACCCATGGCGATTGGGTTCTCCCGCATGATTTGATGGGGGTAAATACGAATCTTCAAATGATAGTTGTCCTTCCCAGCCTTTACCTCCAGCAGGCGGTTCATAGCCACACGGGCGGCTTCAAGAGCGTTGTGCCTAATTTGCCCCGTGTTTTTTACGATCAGCGACATCTCGATAGGAAAATCGCCCTTTGTGTTGCCCATGTCGAAGAAGGTGACGCGTATCCCTGGCACGCCTGTGACGTAATCTTTCCTTGTGTACGCGGGTCCGCTGAAGTGCCGATACGCGCGCGCTGGACGGATAGGCATTTAAATCCCATTATCAATTTTGCGCCATCCTTATATCGATGATGTTTGAAATGGGGGTAGGGAATCTATGTATGTTGTCGTTGTAGGCGGGGGGCAAGTTGGTTCCAAGCTGGCGAAGCGGCTGGCCGACCGAGGCAATAACTTAGTTATCATCGAGAAAGACGAGCGCCGTGCCCACGAGCTGGCGGCCGAACTGGACGTTTTGGTGATACACGGCAGCGGCGCGGACATCGACGTTTTGAAAGATGCAGGCATAGACAAGGCGGATGTCTTGGTCGCGGTTACTCAGGCGGATGAGGTCAACCTGATGGCGTGCGAGCTGTCGAAAAAGATGGGCGTGCCAAGGGTCGTCGCGAGGGTAAACGAGGAGAAGCACGTGCGGATGTTTGAGGAACTTGGCGTGGATGTTGCGGTAAGTCTCATAAATGCTGCCGTTGTCCTTTTTGAAAAAGCGGCCACAGGCCCCGGCGTCTACGGGTTGCTCGGCATAGGCGGCGGGAAGGGCGAAGTCGTGGAGGTCATGGTCGGGCCAAACTCAAAAGCCGCAGGCAAAAAAATCAAGGACATCGACATACCAAAAGATTGCACGCTCGCCATGATCTGCCGGGGAGACGAACTAGTTCCGCCACGTGGCGACACCGAAATCAAGGTCGGGGATATGGTAACGATAGTTGGCAAGACAGATGCGATAATGAAAATAGCCAATTCTCTGCGCGGAAAGTAGCATCGGGCACTTGTTATATATATAACAATTCTCTAGTCACAGATGTAGTTCAACAACATCTTTATCACGTAGCACGTAGCTGCGCGGCACTTGCTGTCCCGGGAAGCGAGCAGACCCCCAAACCCTAGCGAACTTTAAATCATGCGCAAAGTCTTTGTGCACGGCTCGGGCGATGTCAGCAACAGTTGAACCGCGGCACAACACCAGCGGACGTTTGGCAGGCTCTTCGTCCGGGCGCTTTGTGTAGATACGGATTACATCGAGGTTGCCAAAGATTTGTCGTTTGAGTTCCTCCGGCGAGCCTTCTCTTTTGGCCAAGAATATCGGGAACATCCCCCCGTAAGCGAACTTCAACTGAGCAAGCTTGTGGGTTGCCCCAGCCGCGTCTCCTTTGGTGGCGATGATGACCGACCTGCGATACACGATTGACTCGTCAAGGGCCTCTTCTATCTCTTCAGCGGTTATCGGTTCTCCTATGTCCACGTCAGCGTTGTGGATGCGGTGCTCCTGAAGTATCCGCTTTAGCTCAGCCTCTCCACCCTCGAAGAGCTCAACGCCTTGAATTTCTATTCCCCCAGTCTCCCTTCGGGTTATGCTGATTTTTGGCGGCGACTTGTTCAGTTTTACTCCGGCCGACTCAAGCTCCCCGATCAAGGCCTCAACCTGTTTCACGGGATCCGCGGACAGATCGATGGTGAGGACGATTGTGTCGGCATTTCTCGCGACGCTCAGCGGCTGCGCCCCCAGGCCACGGCCGAGGTTTGAGCCCTCCACAACGCCAGGAACCTCCACGAGCTGAATCTGCACGTCCTCAAAATGCATCATCCCGGGGACGGGCTCGCGGGTGGTGAACGGGTAGGGGGCGACCTCTGGCTGGGCCCCAGTGAGCATCCTAAGTAACGTAGACCTACCAGAATTCGGCATCCCCAACAGTGCGACTTGGGCAGCGCCTTCCTTCTTCACGGCAAAACTTGGTCCGCCACCGACGCGCCGCGTTTGCTGCTTGCGCAGTTCCTGCCGCAGTTTGGCCAAGCGCGTCTTGAGCGTCTTGAGCAGCCTCTCCGCTCCCTTGTGTTTAGGCGCAACGCGGATGAGCTCTTGGGTCGCAATGATTTTCTCCTCTATCGTCCTCGCGTTTGCGTACTTTTCCTCCGCCTTGAAATACTCCGGTGGCAGGTTGGTGGGCATTTAATTCCCCAACTAATAGTGTCCAAGCTACTGAAAATCTTTTGCGAAAGGGCGGACAAAGACATACACGGCGGGGAGGAAGCCCGCTGAGACGGCCGAACTAGTGCCAAACAACAACGGTAGGATGGTTTTTCTGATATTTCAAAAGTGAAAATATCTCAATTTGGAGAAATAATATATTTATAGAAGGTACGCGGTAAATAATAGTTGGCGGGGATGGAAACCCGCAGAGGTGGCCGAACCGGAGCCCAAGGGCAACGGGGAGCCGCGGAAAAACGGGGGCGAAAAACCCCGGAAGGCTGCGGAAAAGGCCCGGGGAGGAATCGGGCTGAGGCAGCGACTGCGGGAAAAAGATCCTAACGCGAAAAGGTCAACGGGCGCGGGGATGGTCGAGTTTCCGAGGTCCGTCGAAGGGAGTAGCGAAGGGATCGAGATTCCCGCCATTTTTGTTTTATAGCGATATTTTGTTACGTGGTACCTGCCGAGCTGTCAAACGTTTATCAAGCATGTCAAACGTTTATCGGGAGATCAGACAACGTATGTACTTGCCGAGCTTCCTGACCCCTATCGCACGTATCAGGATCGGGCTCCTTTTTATCAAACTCTTGAGCAACCGGGCGTGGTGGTCGAAGTTGGCCTCTTGCAGGATCAGCGAGCGCAACTCGGGAGCGACGAGCAGTCTAAGCAGGGTGTTCAGCTCCTCGTCAGATAGTTTTTGGAGGAGCCTGCGTGCCCGCAAACCGAGCTCAAACTCCCCGCCGAATTTCTGCAACACTGCCTTCTCGTACTTTTCTAAAACTTTCACGTTGACTTCTTTTTCCAAAGCACACGCAGCAGTCTCCGCCGCTAGCTTTGCACAGGATAAGCCGATATAAACGCCACCACCAGTCAAAGGTTTTACCTGCCCACCAGCGTCTCCAACCAAGAGGACGCGATCCGAATACATTTTTCGTGTGAGAGGTTGTGGTATAAGACCAGCCGCGAGGTGCGTGATCTTGTTCGTGTGTATTTTTTTAGATGCCACTGGGTGGTTTTTTACGAAATCAAAAAGTTTTGGCGCACCTTTGGCGGTGCCGAGACCAATTCTGCATATCTCCCCAGCTGGCACTATCCACGCGAAGAAACCAGCGGCAATCTTGTTTCCGAAGTACATCTCCACACAATCATGCGCCACATCGGCCTCAGCCTCTAGCTGGACGCAACGCGTGTAATTCGAGGCCCTCAGCAGCCCAGCTTCTCTCGCCACAAACGAGACCGGGCCATCAGCCCCTATTACGAGCCGGGTTTCGAGTTCATCTTTACCATCTATTCTTCTTACATCTTTACCATCTATTCTTCTTATTTTTACCGAGGTTTTCTTTCCGAGCGAAAGGCCGATGCATTTGGTCTTGAGCATGAGGGTCGCGCCAGCTTCGCCAGCAGCCACCGCCCGCTCCTTGTCGAAAGCCGCGCGGTCGATGACGAGAGCCTCAACCTTCCCCCGCGTCAGGGCGATGGGTTCGCCTGAAGGGGGATACAGAACAGCGCCCCGAAGCTTGTTGAGGACCCATCTCCCGGGCTTGATTTTTAGCTCTTTCAGCCCGCCGAGTCCAAGGATACCAGCACAGCTGACGGGGTTGCCAATCTCCGCGTGCTCCTCGACGATCGCGACGTCAAACCCGTGCCTAGCTAAAAGCTCACCCGTGAAGCAGCCTGCGGGACCGCCGCCGACTATGACCGCGTCGTACATACTATCAAGATTTAAGGTCTGGATAAATAGTTTTAACGAGTGGGACAATGCTGGTAGAAATCGGCTATATACTGCTGGGTTTATTCATGCTTTTCGTCCCGGGTTTTCTCCTCACGCTCGTATTTTATCCGAAGCTTGAGCAGCTGAATTTCTGGGAGCGCGTGAGCGTGAGCGTGGGGCTCGGCGTGCTTGTGCTCATCTACGTGGGCGTCGTGCTCGCCAAGCCGGAGTGGAAGATGCTTACGCTGACACCATTCGTTGCGGTGGTCGTGGCTTTCAGTTGTGTTTGCGCTGGGATCGCGTATTGGCGCGGCGGGTTCAAAGTGTTGACGACATATGTACATACGGTTCTGCGGGCGGTTCGGAGGTCGAAGCCACCACGGGCGCAGCCAGTCAAAGAACAACCTAAACGTTAAAAATTAGGAAGCGGTGTACGTGTTCAAGTACAAGCAAGTCATCGTCGCTAGGGCCGACCTCGACATGAGCGTTGGAAAGCTTGCGGTTCAAGTGGCCCATGGTGCAATCGCTGCAGCCGAGAGGGCTAGGCGAGAAAAGCGCGATTGGTTCGACGCATGGCTTCACGAGGGGCAGAAGAAAGTTGTCGTTGAGGTACCGGGTGATGAGGAGTTACACAAGCTACGGAAGCAAGCCGTTGAACTCGGGATTTCCAGTGAGCTGATACAGGATGCCGGCCTCACCGAGCTGCCTCCCGGAACTACGACAGTGCTGGCGCTTGGCCCAGCGCCAAACGAGCTCATGGATAAAGTGACGCGCGGACTGCCCCTATTGTAGGTGTTGTTGTGAAAGTCTCTGATGTCGGCGAGCGAGCGCTTATCGAACTCGCGCGGAAAATCTGCAAGCGGGGGCCGCGCATCAAAGTTGGCATAGGTGATGATGCCGCGGCAGTCGACATCGATGGCAAATACATAGTTGCTACCACCGACATGCTTGTCGCCGGGACGCACTTTCCTCGGGGCACGACGGCCGCGCAGATGGGCCTCAAAGCAGTCGTTGTTAACCTCAGTGATCTGGCCGCAATGGGTGCTGAGCCTCTCGGCCTGATTTTCTCGGTCGGTCTGCCTCGGACTCTGGACACAAAGTTCGTGAAGGACATGTTGCGGGGGATGGACACGGCAGCGCGATCGTACAACACATACGTTGTCGGGGGCGACCTCAACGAGAGCGATGAGATAACCATAGCCGGCGCCGCCTTCGGTTTGGCGAGAAAGGGACAACTCCTAACCCGCTCGGGGGCCAGGCCTGGAGACCTAATTGCGGTGACGGGCAGGCTGGGTGCGGCTTCGGCGGGCCTGAAAATATTGTTGGGTAGAATCTCGACGAAGGGCTACGGGCGGCTGGTGAAGGCCCAGCTCGAGCCGCGGGCTAGGGTGAGAGAGGGATTGGTGCTCGCCAAGAGCAGCAGCGTAACTTCTGCAATAGACATAACAGACGGCTTGGCTGCGAACGCTTGGCAAATATCGCGCATGAGCAAGGTCAAAATGATTTTGGGCTACGAAAAGCTACCCATAGACCCGATTGCTAAGAAATTTGCACGTTTTCGCGGTCTGGACGTTGATGATTTTGCGCTCTTCGGCGGCGAGGATTTCGAGCTGCTTTTCACAGTGCGGCCGCGAGGCTGGGAAAAAGTTCGGCAAGCGCTTAAACGCGCGGGCACAACGGTTACCCAAATCGGACAAGTGACAAGTGGGCGGGGAGTTTTTATTTTGAGGGGAGGAAAAACACAGGTGTTGCCAGATCGCGGCTATGAACACTTCAAATGAGTTTTGAGCGGTGATGATTAACCCAAAAGTATTTATCCCTAAAGTTTCTACTTTTTCTACTAGGGAGAAAAAAATGAAAACAATCAAAGTATCGCAGAAAACCCACAAGCGATTGGTCGACCTCCAAATCCAGCTTCAGGTCAAACTCAAGCGGCGAATCAACATGGACGAGGCGATCAAGTCTCTCTTTGAGTTAGCTTCTACCGAAACGTGTGGGCTTTGTCAAGAAAAGGCAGCGCCAGATCAATATACGGTGAGGTGCCCCAAATACGGTGGAGTCCACGACGAATGCTGCTTAGAATGTGTGGAGAAGAACAAGGGCAAGTGCCCAGCAGGGGTACTAGAGATCACTCCGCTAACTGCAAAAGCGATCGCGCGCAGTTCTTAGGATCCTCCATAAAACAGCGCACCAGCGAATTGATCGAATCCTTAAAGGGGATTGGGATTGCTTCGCTTGTCGGTGTTAAGTGGACGTGGAGAATTGCAACCTCGCTATGTTTTTTTGGATGGTAATTCAGGCGAAATGTTGGACCCCCAACATCATCAATAAATTGCAAAGTTACCTCAGATACGTTACCTCGAGCATCGTTAACGATTTTGCCGACAACAGCGCCGCCCAAAGTTTTTCGATTTATTTTCCTGACTTTGGCTTCCATATACCCGCCGATGTTTTGGGCGGAGGTCCTTTAAAAAGCAAAAACGCAATCCTCAAAACGTGCGCCTGCCTTGTGTTTCTGGGGTTGACAAATTGGATTTGCGAGCGCTCATCGACGGCCTAAGCACCCATTCGAAGAAAGTCCTCTTGGCACTTCAGGGATTTAAAGGAGAAGTGGATGTCGCTGATATCGCAGAGCGAACGGGCCTCGACCAAGCGGCGGTGATGCGCGGCGCCCTGACTTTGACTCAGCACGGTTTAGCTCGAATGTCTGAGAGAAAGTTATCCATAGCGTCTGCAACTCCAGAGGGCAGCGAGTATGCGAAAAAGGGGTTGCCGGAGAGGCGGATGTTAGAGGCGTTGGCTAAAGGGGGGCCGGATCTCACGAGCGCGATTGCGAACCGCGCAGGCGTCACAAAAGAGCAGGCATATGTCTCGCTTGGATGGCTCAGGCGCAAGGGGTGGTCGGAGTTCACCAAGCAGGCAGATCGAACTGTTTTAACGATGACGAAAGCCGGCGAGGCAGCGCTCTCACAAAAGTTTGCCGACGAGGTGTTGCTTGAGAAACTTTCCGCCCGCGATATCCCAGTGGGTGAAATCTCGGCCGAACTCAAGGAAGCGCTCGGCACGCTCGTCGAACGAAAGCTCGCGAGCGTCGAGGAAAAAGTCCAGCGAAAGCTCACGCTCACGGATCTGGGCGAGCAAGCCCTAGCCTTGGGAATCGAGATAAAAGAAGAGGTGACCGAACTCACCCACGAGCTGCTTGTGAGCGGCGGGTGGCGTAACGTCGAGTTTCGGCGATATGATGTCAAAATCCCAGGCACGCCAGTTTATCCGGCAAAGATTCACCCTCAGCAGCAGGTCATCGACGAGCTTCGCGAAATCTTGCTCGAGATGGGCTTCGTCGAGATAAAGAGCCTGCTTGTGGAGTCAGAGTTTTGGAACTTTGACGCACTTTTCCAAGCTCAGGATCACCCAGCGCGGGAAATCCACGACAGCCTCTCGTTGTCAAAACCCGCGCGGGCCAAGCTGCCAGCCGCATTGTTGAAACGCGTTGCAGAAGCCCATGAGGTTGGGGTTGCGGGATCGAGGGGGTGGGGCTACAAGTTCAACCCGGAGATAAGCGCGCGCCCTGTGATGTGCTCTCAGACGACGGCCGCTACGGTGCGCTATCTGGCGAGCAGACCCAAGCCCCCGGTGAAAATATTCTGTATTGACCGCGTCTACCGTCACGAAAAAATTGATTACAAGCACCTCGCGGAGTTCTACCAGGCCGAGGGCATAGTGATGGCCCCCAAGCTGACGCTGCGTGACATGCTCGGCTACCTCAAGCAAATTTTGCTGAAGATGGGGTTGCCAAAAATAAGGTTCAGGCCGGGTTACTTCCCGTACACCGAGCCGTCGGTTGAGGCCGACGCGTATTTCCCTGAAAAAGGGGAATGGGTCGAGGTTCTTGGCGCAGGGATGTTCAGGCCTGAGCTGCTCCGCCCGCTTGGAATCCGCTACCCAGTTTTGGCGTGGGGGATCGGTTTGAGCAGGCTGATGATGATCAAATTGGATATAGAGGACATCAGAAATTTGTTCGGCAATGACTTGGAGTGGTTGAGCAAACGGAGGTTGATTTGATGCCGACGGTAAGCGTCAGCCATCGCGATATTTGCAAGCTGCTTGGGAGGCAGATCGGCTTTGAGAAGCTGTGCGAGCGGTTGCCCTTCCTCGGTGTGGAGGTCGATGAGATAGTTGGGGATGAAATCAAGCTAGAAGTTGCACACAACCGCCCCGACTTGCTCGGCCCAGAAGGCGTGGCGAGGGCCCTCAAAGGATTTTTGGGTATAGAAGTTGGGCTGCCAAAGTACAAGTTACAGAGCTCTGGTGTTGTTGTCGAAGTTGATGACAGCACTCGGGCGATCAGACCGTACATAGTCGCTGGTGTTGTCGAAGGGGTTCGCTTGAACGACGAGAACGTCGCGGCTCTCATGCAGATACAGGACAAGCTGCACGATACCCTCGGCAGGAATCGCCGCCGCGGTTCGATAGGCGTTTACGATCTCGACAAAATCAAGCCACCTGTGCGGTACACGACGACTTTGCCGGAGGGGCTTCGCTTCAGGCCGTTGGATCTTGACCGAGAATTGACGCCCGCACAAATATTGAGAGAGCACCCAAAAGGGGTGCAGTATGGCAGCATCATGCAGGGCTGGAGCCGCTATCCACTGCTCATCGATTCAGCCGGGGTGGTGTTGTCGATGCCACCAATCGTGAACAGTGAAGATACACGGGTGACTGGTGACACGAAGCGGTTGTTCATAGATGTAACCGGCGATGATGAGCGGACGGTGAATCGAGCTCTGACGATAATAATGACGGGCTTGGCAGAGCGCGGTTTCGACCTGCGATCGGTCTCGATAAAATATCCAACGAGGAGCGTCCGTACGCCTAACCTCAAAGTGATCAGACAACGGCTGAAGGTGGCCGCGGCGAACGAGTTTTTGGGCCTAGATCTGAAACCGAGAGATGTCGGCGCGCTCCTGAAGCGGATGCGTTTCGATGCAGCCCCGGCGGATGGCGAGGTTTTGACGGTTTTAGTCCCCCCCTATCGGAGCGACGTGATGCACGAGGTAGACCTGGTCGAAGATCTCGCGATCGCCCACGGCTACAACAAGCTGACCCCAACTCTGCCGAACGTCGTGACGGTCGGGGAAAAGCACCCGATCGAGAGGTCAAGCGAGAAGGCAAGGGCCGCGCTGACGGGCCTCGATTTCATGGAGGTGATGACATACACCCTTACGAATCCCCAAATCAACTTTAGCCTCATGCGCGCGAGCGGCGAGGCTGCGGTGATAGCAAACCCGATTTCCGAGGAGTACACGATTGTGCGCACTTGGTTGATTCCGAGTTTGCTATCGGTCCTGCGCGCGAATAAGCGGAACCCGCTTCCGCAACAGATCTTTGAGGTGGGCGATGTGGTGCAGCTTTCTCCTGAAGCCGAGACTGGAGCGATCAACGTGCGCCGCATCGCAGCTGCAACCATCGGTGGACAGGCGAATTTCACCTACATCAGGGCGATTGCAGAGGCGTTGTTGCGCGAGTTGGGCGTAACCTGTGAATTGAGGGCGATGGAGCACCCGAGCTTCATTGATGGCAGGGCCGCGGAGTTCTTGGTGAAAGGCAAGCGCGTTGGCGTGATGGGAGAATTGCATCCGGAGGTCATCCTCGGGTTCGAACTCGAGCACCCGATTGCGGCATTCGAGCTTGATTTGCAGGGTTAAACTCGGTAAGTTTATTTAACGTAAAAACGCATCTTTATTTGTGATGAAGGGACATCCGCGGGAATCGAGGAGCTGGCGCGATTCATGAGCGCTGGTGCATCACCGCGGGAACACCCGAGCAACTGCCGGGAAAAAATCGTGCCAAAATTGGGTCCTTCGGGGAGCATTATTGGCGGGAACACCTAGCGTTGACCTGAAGACAACCCTGGTGC
>Ga0210017_1001842_pt1 | contig 18456 bp, 25 predicted proteins | sample CryGeyCG2014_020_FD_183966 | JGI IMG/M metagenome (GOLD analysis project Ga0210017, IMG submission 183966) | Groundwater microbial communities from aquifer - Crystal Geyser CG08_land_8/20/14_0.20 (SPAdes) (version 2) | ecosystem: Environmental > Aquatic > Deep subsurface > Groundwater | place... | reverse complement strand
GTAGGCTTCAGCTTCTCCAAGATATTTATGGAGGCCATTGAGTCAAAGCAGACAGCAGAACAGCTTGCGCTGAAGGCAAAAAGGGACCTGGACAGGATAAAGATAGAGGCAGAGCAGACGATTACAGCAGCCAGGGCAGAGGCAGAGTCCTTGAGGCTGCAGAAAGCAAATATTTCAACAGATCTTATAGAGCTTAGAAAAATAGAGGCCAATCTCAAAGCTATAGACAAATGGAATGGAATACTCCCCCAGGTTACAGGTGGTGGGGCAGTACCATTTATAGGTGTAGGTGATATAAAGAAAAGATAAACGAGTTAGTTCACACTGAAAAATTCCCTTTTCTGCTCTCTAGTGCAGGTTTTAAAAACTGTTCACGGTTCACGGTTCACGGTTAACTGCGAACTGTAAACGATTTAATGATCCTGCTCATGTTCGCTCCAAAGGAAATTTTTCATTTTTCAGGGCGAACTAATTATAAAAAAGTAGAGAATCCCATTGTTTAGATGTTAACAAAAGGAGGTAGTAAAAAATGGTTAAAAGGTTATCAGTTTATTTGTTGGTTTTTAGTTTGACGTTCTCACTTTCCTTGTTTTTAAATGCCTGTACAAAAAAGGTTATTAGGGAGGGGATTGAGAAGAAAGAAGAAACAGCCAAGGCCGAGGAAAAAGTAAAGGAAGAATTGAAGGGAGAACCAACGGTCTCTGAGCCTCTGAAATCAGAAGATGACGATAATGCCGCAAGAGAGGCGCAACTGAGAGAAAAAGAGCTTAAAAAACAGAGAGAAAGAGAGGAAGCCGCGAAGAGAGAAGAGGCTGCCAAGATAGAAGAGGCTGCCAAGATAGAAGAGGCTGCCAAGATAGAAGCAGCAGTTAGAGAAGAATTTGAAAATACGGATATTCACTTCGGTTTTGACAAATTCTCCCTCACCAATCAAGCAAGAGAGATATTGGCAAAGAAGGTTTCCTGGCTTCAGGGTCATACTGATTTAAAAATCAAGATTGAGGGGCACTGTGATGAACGGGGGGCCAATGAGTATAACATGGCTTTAGGAGAGAGAAGAGCAAACAGTGCAATGAAGTACCTGGTCACTGCCGGAGTTGAGGCTTCCAGGGTTTCCACTATCAGTTATGGCGAGGAGAACCCTCTGGATCCAGGACATAATGAGGATGCATGGGCAAAGAATAGAAGGGCGCACTTTAAAATAATTTCAGAATAAACTTTGATGACTTCCTTAAAAAGTGGGGGCTTCGCCCCAATTGGAATAATGGGGGCAACTGATTCTGATCCAAGACACAAGATTCAGGAATTAGCATGAATAAAGCCAAAAAGAAAATGAGGGTCACTGAATGAGTGGTTTTGCTGTGGTTTTCAACAATCGAGATCGAGTGGAACTGGACAAAATGATTCACAAGATCAAGCATCGCGGTCCGCATTTTTCCGGAAAGTATGAATACAAAAGAATAATAATGGCGCAGAATTACCTCAGAGGCGACATCAACGGTGGCATTGATGACATTTCACAAGAGTGCCGGATTCAGGTGCCGGCCTTTTTATCGGCAAGCCCCGAGCTTAAAATCTGTTACGACGGCCAGATGGGAAACTGGAAAGAGCGAGCCGAACCCGTGGATGTTTCCGACGGTCCTTTCAGGGAAGAACGTCTGCTTCTGCGCCTTTATCATGAATACGGCCCCCGGATGCTGGACTATCTTGACGATTCAATTTTTGCTTTTGTGATTTCCGATGGTGAGGATCTGTTTGCGGCCAGAGATCTTTTGGGCATCAAGCCCCTATTTTACGGTTGGGAAAACGGTACGCTTTATCTTGCGTCCGAACTCAAAAGCCTGACAGCGGTCACGGATGACGTCTATGAATTTTCGCCCGGGCATTACATGGACAATCAGGGCAGGTTCACCCGCTTTGCCGAACTGCCCAAGACCCCGCCGGAAGTGCTACACACAAACCTTGATAAAATGTTGGAAGATATCCGGAGCATCATCAAACGAAGCTTGCGATCACGGGTGGACTTTAGCGTGCCGACGGCCGGCTTGCTCAGTGGAGGGATGGACAGCAGTGTCATCAACTTTTTGGCAAACGATTTTTATAAAGAAACATTCGGAAACGACGCCAGATTGAAAACCTTTACCTTGGGCGTTGGCGAAAGTGATGACATCAGAAACGCCCGGTTGCTGGCAGACCACATCAATTCAGATCACCATGAGCTTATCGTAGATCTCAACGAGATTCTAAGTGTCCTTTCTGAGGTCATCTATTACCTGGAGTCTTTTGATCCTTCTCTGGTCCGTAGTTCAGTCTCCAACTATCTTATTTCCAAATATGCAAGCAACCAAGGCATTGATCTTCTTCTTTCCGGGGAAGGTGGTGACGAGATCTTCTGCGGCTACATTTACCTTAAAGATTTTCCGGTTGAAGAATTGTTTAGTCGTCAAATGGAATGCATCGGTTTTTTACACAATAACGCTTCCCTGAGATTGGACCGGATGAACAATTGTAATTCTGTGCGTGTCGTCGCGCCCTTGATATCTGGGGAGCTCTTTCGTTACGTTTTGGCTGTTACTTCGGAATACAAACAGAAACAGGAGGGAGATCAGAAAATCGAAAAATGGATCTTCAGAAAGGCCTTTGAACAGTATCTGCCAGAGGCCATCACCAAGCGGGTGAAACAGGAATTTTCTCAAGGGTCAGGGTCCGCCGATGTGCTGCCATCATACTTTGAAAAAGCCGTCGACACCAAGGAGTTTAAATCGGCCCGGGTCGATTATCCCATGATCCGGAGCAAGGAGGAGTTTTATTATTTTCAAATCTTTACCAAACATTTTGGCAGAGGCCGGGCAGTAGATACTGTCGGGCAATGGATCAGCTTATAATCATGTTTTTACGTTGCTACATTCAACCGTGAAGTGCAACGCAAGAAGCAGCGACGTCATTAGGGGTTTTAAATCCTGTTAAAAATATCATTTCTAACGGGATAAATCTGGGGTAGCACCCATGTTGGGCGACATTCTGCGAATACAAGCCGATAACTGCACCCAAGCATATAAGAGCATTGTATTTTTGAGATTTAAAAATCCACTGTATATCGTTAACTTGCTTTTTTAATAAGGGGAATAACAGTTAATGAAGGGAGAAAAGATAAGAATCTCTTATTCCAGTTGTTTTATAGCCTCTTCAATCCTGTCCAGACCATTCTTAATATTTTCGAAAGAAGTGGCGTAGGAGAGTCTGATATGATTATCGTCACCAAATGCCAAACCTGGTACTACAGCGACCCTGGCAACATCAAGGAGAAAATCGGCAAAACCTGTAGAGTCTTGTATCTTCTTACCATTAAACCTTTTTGAGTAAAGGGGCGAAACCCTGGGGAAGGCATAGAAAGCCCCCATAGGGTTTAAGCACGAAACGCCATTAATGGAATTAAGCCTTTCAGCCATATATTTTCGCCTTCTGTTAAACTCTTCCACCATTGTATTTACAGCACCATGAGAGTTCATTAATGCCTCTACACTGGCCTTTTGCGATATGGATGTGGGGTTAGAGGTACTCTGACTCTGAATTTTACTCATTGCCGAGATTATTTCCTGTGGCCCGCCTGCGTATCCTATTCTCCATCCTGTCATAGAATAAGCCTTTGAAACTCCATTCACCACAATGGTCAAGTCCTTTATTTCCTTTCCTAAGGAAGCTATACTGGTAAATGCCAAACCATCGTAAACGAATTCCTCGTATATCTCATCCGATATTACGATCAGTTTCTTTTCTACAGCAATTTCCGCTATTTTTCTAAGCTCCTCTGCCGTATACACAGTACCGGTAGGATTTGAAGGACTATTTAATATGATTGCTTTAGTCCTGGCAGTGATTGCTTCCCTTAGTTCCTCTGGCAGTATCTTAAATTCATTCTTTTCCCGGGTTGTTACAATTACAGGAGTTGCATCGGCCAGAAGGACAATATCAGGAAACGATACCCAATAGGGAGATGGAATAATCACTTCATCACCGTTATTGAAAAGGGCCTGGGCAATATTATAGATAGTGTGTTTCCCCCCGCAGGAAACTATAATCTGTTTTCTTTCATAAGTTAGACCATTTTGCCTTTGGAATTTATTGATTATAGCATCCTTCAATTCCTGAATTCCATCCACAGCGGTATACTTGGTAAAACCCTGATTAAGGGCATTAATGGCTGCGTCTTTAATGTTTTGAGGCGTGTCGAAGTCAGGCTCTCCTGCCCCAAAACTTATAATATCAATGCCATCTGCCTTCATTTTATCTGCTTTGGCAGATACTGCCAGTGTTGGCGACGGTTTTATCTTACTCACTCTTTCAGCCAGAACCATGATTTTTACCTTCCATTTAACTTTTTAGATGTGTTTTTACTGTTTAACTCTCTGTATTTTGGGAATTTCTCTTTTAACTTTCTGTCGACAACATCAGGCACAAGATCTTTCACAGAACCACCCATACTTGCCACTTCTTTGATTATTTTAGAACTTATATAGAACCACCTGTAGCTTGTCATAAGAAAGACTGATTCTATATTTCTATCCAGTTTTCTATTCATCAACGCCATCTGGTATTCATATTCAAAGTCAAGTACTGCCCGGAGTCCTCTAACTACTACATGCACATTCCGTTTATCCAGATATTCCACCAGGAGGCAGTCAAAGGAATCTATAATAACCCTGGGATTATCTTTGAATATCTCGCGGATTATCTCTACCCTTTCTTCCATAGTAAACAAGTGGGTTTTGAGTGGATTTAGTGCAACCGTTACTATAAGCTTATCAAAGAGATTGAGAGCCCTGTTTATCAAATCTACGTGACCATTGGTAACTGGATCAAATGAGCCTGGGTATACAGCAAGTCTTTCCATAAGATTCCTTTTCTTAATAGGTTGAGTTAGTTCGTTTTGAGTTCAAAGAACGAGATTAGAGTTGTGCCATATCTTCTTTGGTCGGTCAAGATTAGCCTTTCTATTTCTCCTTCTACTATTTCCAAAGAAGAGTGTTCAGCTATAACCAAGGTATTATCCTTTAAAATCTCTGATCGGGATACCCTCACCAATGTATCCTTTAAAATACCCTTTCTATAAGGCGGATCCAAAAATATAAAATCGAATCTGTTTCTCCTTCTCTCCAGAATCTTTATCCCCTTATCTACGGTAGTCCCTACTATTTGGCTAATATCAGTGAACCCACAGTTTCTAAGGTTCTTTTCTAATACAGGCAAGACATGCCGACTACTTTCAATAAAGACTGCTTTCAATGCCCCCCGACTTAATGCCTCTATTCCTAAATTCCCAGTACCTGCAAATAGATCCAAAACCTCCTTATCTTTGAAATCACCAGGCAGTATATTAAAGATCGATTCTTTGACCTTGTCAGCGGTGGGACGTGTATTTAACCCCTTGTCAGAAAGTAGCTTCCTTCCCTTGGCTTTACCACCGATAACTCTCAATGATTTATCACTGTACTGAGGTTTATTGATTTTTAAGTATGAAGTGGGCGAAATCTTAACATATAAATGAGGTTTGTCAAGAGCTTTTAAGTCAGACCCTTAACAAAAAGATGGCATCTCTTCAAGAAAAGTAGTATTATATTTTCTGGAGTTATACCAGAATTTGCAATGGTTGCTTACCGAGACTTGTATCGATCAATCTGCTAAAGGAGTGATGTGATGATAGATCAACCCATTTACCTTCAGAAGGAGCCACCCTTGGCCTGGGTCGTTTTTAACAGACCCAAGATGCATAATGCCGTCAGCCTGGAGATGTGGCAGGCACTGCCCAATCTAGTCAAGGAGGTGGTGAAGGATACCACTCTGAGGGTTCTTATCATACGAGGGGCTGGAGAGGAAGCGTTTGTCTCAGGGGCTGACATATCCCAGTTTGAAAAAGTACGCTTTGGAGTATCAGGCGGTGAATACGACCAAGCCGCCAAGAAAGCACTGGTTGCCTTGACCCAGATGGAAAAGCCAGTGATTGCTATGATCCACAGCTTTTGCATGGGTGGGGGGTGCTCGGTAGCCATGATGTGTGATATACGTCTGGCTGCGGACGATGCTAAGTTCGGCATCCCCGCTGCCCACCTGGGTATTGCGTATTCTCTGGAGCGGGGGACAGAAAGGCTGGTTCATCTCGTTGGTCCAGCCAACGCTGCTGAGATACTGCTTACGGCTCGGACCTACAATTCCGAAGAAGCCTATCACATGGGCCTTATCAATCGGATAATCCCCAAGTCAGAGCTGGAAAGCTACACCAGAGAATATGCTCTTGAACTGGCCAAAAACGCGCCCCTAAGTCTAGCTGCCCACAAGGTCTCTATTCGCGAGATTTTGAAACCTTCCTTGCAGCGGGACATGGAAAAGGTTCGGACTTTGGCTGTCCGTTGTGTTGAGAGTGAGGATTACAGGGAAGGTGTAGCTGCCTTTATGGAAAAGAGAAAAGCCAAGTTTCAGGGATGGTAATGAGCATGACAATTATGGATGGTTCCTCTCAATCAATATTAGCCGCCAGAATAGCCGGTGTTGGAACATCGGTGATGTTTTTACCATAACGGACGAATTTAATGGCATTATCAGGGGCAAATACTCAGGGGAATACCATTGAGGAAGCAAAGGGGAATCTAATCGAGGCAGTACAGCTCGTCTTAGAGGCAAATCGTCAAATCGCTGAAGAAGACCTGAAGGGGTAATGAAATTTCACCTTTTCTCGGCAGCCTTATCGTACTGGGAGAACTGCATGGAAAAGGTTCCCCGTCCCTGGCTGGCTGACCTCAAATCAGTGGAATAACCAAACATTCTTTTTAAAGGGAGCAATGATTTGATAGTCTTGACCTTTCCTTTAGAGGCTATTTCCCCTATCTTTCCACCCCGGGAGTTGATGTCTCCTATTATCTCTCCTGTAAACTCCTCAGGAACTACTACGTCTACTTCCATTATAGGTTCCAAAAGCACTGGTCTGGCCATACTGTCCCCTTTGTTAAATGCCATAGATGCGGCAACCCTGTATCCCAGTTCTGAGGAGTTGGTTTCATGAAAGGAACCGTCAAAGAGGGTTACCTTTATGTCCACTACCTGATAGCCATTTACACCACTAATTGCTGATTCTTTAATGCTCTCTTCAATAGCTGGTATATATTCAGAGGGTATTGTTCCGTCTTCTAACCCATTGATAAAGCTGATCCCTTCTCCCCTGCCCTGGGGCTCAAGACGTAACCATAGATTCCCGAAATGGAGGCGTCCATCTATCTCTTTCTCAAATCTTCCCTCGATTTCAACGGGTTTCTCTATGGTCTCCCGATATACAACCTGTGGTTTCCCCACATTGACTTTCACATTAAAGTCCAGAAGCAATCTGTTTACCAATATGTCCAGGTGGAGTTCCCCCATTCCAGAGATAACTGTCTGCCCCGTATCCTCATCATACTTTACCCTGAAGGTAGGGTCCTCTTCAGCCAGCTTCTCTAAATAAAAGGGCAGCTTCTCCTCATCGTCTTTGGTTTTTGGTTCTACTGCAACAGAGATAACAGGTTCGTAAGTGTCTATTGATTCCAGGAGAATCGGATGGGCTTCATCGCACAGGGTATCACCGGTAGTAGTATATTTTAATCCCATGGCTGCTACGATATCTCCTGTACGAACCAGCGGTATCCTTTCTCTTTTATTGGCATGCATCTTCAGGATTCTGGCAATTCTCTCTCTTTTGTCTCTTGTGGAATTGAGAACCTCGGCTTCGGCCTTTAAGATGCCTGAATACACACGAAAATAGGTCATCTTACGTCCCTGGTCCATCATAATCTTGAAGGACAGTGCGGAAAAATGTTCGTCATCGCTGCTTAACCGTTTCTCTTTTTGGCCGCTTACAGGGCTGATACCCTCAATAGGCGGGACATCCAAAGGTGATGGCAGAAAATCAACTATGGAATCCAGAAGCGCCTGTACGCCTTTGTTTCGGAGCCCTGCCCCACACATCACGGGCACCAACTGATAACGGATAGTCGCAGTTCTGATAGCCGATTTGATTTCGCCCTCGGTTAACATTTCTCCCTTAAGGTACTTTTCAGTCAGGATATCATCGGTTTCAGCCACAGTCTCTATGAGCTTTTCTCTGTATTCCTGACTCTGGTTGAGAAGGCTTTTGGGAATGTCCATCTCATCAAAAGTGGCTCCAAGAGTCTCCTTATGCCATACTATGCTCTTCATCCTGATTAAATCGATTATACCATGGTAATCCTCCTCTTTTCCAAAGGGCAGCTGGATGAGTAAAGGGTTAGCTCCTAATCTGTCCTTCATCATTTCAATAGTTCTAAAAAAGTCAGCCCCAACCCTGTCCATCTTATTTATAAAGACTATTCTTGGCACATGGTACTTGTCAGCCTGATGCCATACAGTCTCTGATTGCGGTTCAACCCCCCCTACAGCGCAAAATACTACTACAGCCCCATCAAGTATCCTGAGAGACCTCTCTACCTCTATAGTAAAATCTACGTGCCCCGGGGTATCTATAATATGGATTTCATGGTTTTTCCAGTTACAGGTAGTCACCGCCGATGTTATAGTGATTCCCCTCTCCTGTTCCTGAATCATCCAATCCATGGTTGCCTCTCCGTTATGAACCTCCCCTATTTTATGAGAGCGGCCAGTGTAATACAGGATTCTTTCCGTAATGGTAGTCTTCCCGGCATCGATGTGGGCAATTATACCTATATTTCTAATTTGAGAGAGTCTGTCTTTTTTTACCATCTACTTCCCAACAATCTTCATATCGGCTTCGAATGGCATCATAGCAAAGATATGTCCGGCTATGGTTTCGACCTTTTTCCCTTCCACCAGAATCTGAACCTTTTCTATCCCTTTGAAATTTAAGGTAAGAGAATTTACAATGGAGTAAATTGTAAGCAACTCTGCAGAACTTCCCCCGGGATGTCGACTTGTTAATTCAGAACTGAAATCAACAAAGGCAATCCCATCAGAATTGATCGAAAGATTACGGAGGGTTGTTCCAGGGGGTATTGTTCCAGTGAGGCTTGTATCGGGCCCTTTAATCAGTTCTAAAATGACCTGTTTAGACCGGCTGGTTAAATCCCCAGTAGCTTCAACCTTTCTCTTTTCTATAATTAAGCTTTCACTGTTTGGCTCAGCAAAATATAGATCTACTAGAATCTTCTCCTTTGCTCTGGTTGGAAGTGTAGGGTATTTCTTATTCTGATATTTATAAAAGATGAAGGAACCGACCAAAAAGGTCAAAATAACAATTATGAGTATGAGCAAAAAGATACGTTTAGACCTACTCTTTTTTCCTGCCTTACCCTTTTTTATATTCAACACTTTTTCTCCTCTATGCTATGCTTACTTTTTTAACGTTTTTCAACTCTGTTCCCTGTAAGAACCTGATTCCTGCTTCAACAAACTTCTCAGGTGCATCAGTGACATAGAACTCATGAACAGCGCTTTTATTACTGGTTTTTAGCAGGTTGCTAGACCTTAAGACTCCTACTACTTCGGCTGCTGTCTCTTCGGCAGAGTCAACCAACAGTACTTCATCGCCTAAAACCTTCCCGATTACATCTTTTAACAAAGGGTAATGGGTACAACCCAGTATTAAGGTGTCAACATTTGCTTCCTTAAGTGCATGAAGATACCTTTTAGCAGTTAAAAATGCGATATCGTTATCTGTCCATCCTTCCTCCACCAGGGGAACGAATAAGGGACATGCCTGACTGACTACCGCAATTTTGGGATCTATTCCCTTGAGCGAATTCACATAAGCACTGCTTTTGATTGTCCTTTCTGTACCTATTACCCCTACTCGCTTTCTTTTAGTAACCTTTATAGCTTTCCTGGCACCTGGTTCTATAACCCCGATAATAGGAAGGTTATATTTGTCCCTCAGGGCAGGAAGACCAACAGCAGAAGCTGTATTACAGGCGACTACCAGCAGCTTTATGTCTTTACTTGATAAGAACTCTGCATTTTCCAGAGAATATCTGATCACAGTGTCGGATGACTTTATTCCATATGGAACCCTCGCTGTATCCCCCAGGTAAATAGTATTCTCCTTTGGAAGAATATTTATTATTTCTTTTAAGACTGTCAATCCTCCAATACCTGAATCAAAAACCCCTATAGCGCTGTCCATATTTCACCATTTAAGCAAGGTAGTATCCGTTGATAGTTGGTCTGTCTCCTGTCTTCTGATTTCTTTCGGAATTTACAACTGACCACGAATAACTGACACTACAATGTTGTTAACTTAAGCTCAAACCATCGCCCCCTTTGTCATTTCGAGACTTTCCCTACTTGTCATTTCGAGTGAAACGAGAAATCTGAAGCAGAAAAACAAGATTCCCCACCTCGTTCGGAATGACAGGCGAAGGGGGCCTCCTATATGTATCAATCCCCCTATTATACACATTCACGGAATTATTTAGTTTGATTTGCCGAGGATATCAAAACAGCCTGAGTCTGTTTTCCAAATGCAAAATAAAGGCGAGTAAATTGTTTCGGCCACCGCTATTTATCCCCGGTCAAGTCCCACCTTGTGCTCGGCAGTCTGCTTTATTGATCGGAGATCAACGACTTGGGAATTTCCTTCGTACTTCTTGGTTTTCAAATAGGCCACAAGAGCCTTCACATCGTAACCATGTTCGTTTGCGATGCCGTCCTTAATTTTCCAGAGTTCTTTTATGATTTCATCAGCCATTTTCATATACTCCCATAAGTTCTTGAGGTGTGCATATTTCAGGATATACATATTTGTTTTCCTGGCAAATTCGCCTGATCAATGGTTTCGTCTCTGCATTGTCGATATGCCTGTAATTCCAAGTAAGGAGATAATCAACTTCATGTACGGCAGACAGAGCAACATGTAAAGAATCACCAATAGCTTTTTTGGGAATAGCACCCGCTCTGATAATCGTCTCGGAAAATAAAAGAACCTCATCAGTTATCAAAAGAAGAGGAATTTTATTTAAGGCTTTGAGTCTTCTTGCTACTGCAATATCATCGCCTTTACCAGCTTCTTCAATAACGATTTCCGAAGCAAATAAATCGAAACGATCCCGCTGAGTATCCCACCAATCTATGGTGACTTTTTGCCAAGCTGCGGCCAATAAGTCGCTTGATGGTCTCGCCGTCAAATATGAGATGATCGATGTTTCAATATATACAGATTTCTTATCCATTACTAGGAATTTTCCTTTTTGAATATTATTTTTTGCCTAACATTTGCAGCTCTTGGCATCTTTGGCAATCCCCTACTACCCCTAGTAACCCCAATAATTATCTCCTAACTATTTGTATTACTTAACATATTTGAGAACCGTACCGCTAATACCCCTGCTTAAATGCGGGGCAGAGCCTTTCAAAAATCGCCGCGCTGTTGGCGGTCAGCTTACCCCATTGTTATGTGCAGTTTCATAATTCTGATTCATCAATTCTTGCTATCTTCATCAGATGCCTTTGCAACCCTATTTTCAATGGAGCATTTCCATGAACAGGAACAGATATGCGTACCGTGTTTCCTGATTTAGTGTAAATGTGGTGGCTTCCGTTGATACGCTTTAATGTCCACCCATTTGATTCCAAGAGGCGGCAAAGCCGCTTTCCGCTGACTGCCTTCAAACTGCTATCTCCATTATTTTGTCATTTTTTGAGATAGCAATGTCTTGGACGTCAACGGATAAACAACCCTCTACAGCTTCGTAAATATTGCTCAGCAATTCGTCAAAAGAGTCACCTTGAGTAGCACACCCTGGAATGGATGGCACTTCTGCCCAATAACCACCTTCTTCTGCTTCATGTATTACGATTTTTAGTTTCATAATTAATCCTCTTTTCTTGGCACATAATGAGCCTGTAGAAAAACCCCTGAATCAACAATTGAACACTTTGTAACTCACTGTTTTTATTTAATAATTCCCCCCCCCTGTATCTTTCCGAATTGGGCACAGGAATTTGATTGATATATATTTTTCTTTTACAGTCTTGGTAGAATCCATCTTGCTCAATCGCTTTAAGTACATCTTCAACGAAAAGCTCACCGGCGGCAATGTAGCGTAGCGGAATTGCCATCCGGTTCATCGACTTGTTAAGCCCTCTTTTTTTCTAATAAATATCCTGAGACATATTTGTGAATAACACTGGATATCAATGTTTGATAAGGGATTCCCTCTTGTGCAGCAATCATCTGAACCTGATCTAAATCCTTTGATGACATCCTAATATTTATTCTCTTGTCTTTTTGCAGTGTATTCCTTGCATACTCCTGCAGTTTTTTAATCTCCGCCTTTGGATTTTTGACTGGCTTCCATTCTCCACGTTCATATGAATCAAGAATATCTTTTTCTTCTGCATCCAATATTGTTTTTTTCATTTTTTTGACCTCATAAATTTGTTTGTGGCTTTTCTGCTGGGAATTATGGTTTTTAAGAATATCTCGTCGTTTTTCTGAACATAAGGAACGAGATAAGCGTAATCATCAATCATGACTGTCGCTATTTTTTGCCCCGGATATTTATTTTGATTTGGATGTCCAACTGTTTCAAGCACATCTGCCCGCTCCATTAAAATAACGACTTGTTCAAAGCAGACCCCTCTGTTATTCCTCAGTAATTCATTCTTTTCGTTGTCCCATCGAAAAACCTTCATGATATATATTTACGACATTGTCTGCCTTTTGTCAATATTATATTTTAGCTTCGATAAACTCACTTGCGCGGAACAGCCCAGCGCTGTTTTTTGCGCTGGGCTGTTCCGCGTCAAGTGGAGTGACTTGAAGCTGTCAAATGGCAGCACGCTGATTGTCAAAGAACATTTTTGACTATTAAGTTAATCTCTATAGATGTTTGGTGCAGACGCGCTTTAGCGTTCTGACTCTCGCGACGGAAGACGTAAGCCGGAACCATAGGGTCGTTTGTCAAGGCTTCATTAACTATTGAGACGGATCATATCTGTTTTATTTCTCTCTTTCCGATCTAGAGGAGAGGTTTTTTTTCTTGACAACCGAAGGCCATATAGAGGTTCGCATATGCTATTTGTATTTCGCAATGCGCTCATGCCAATACCCAGGCTTCCTTTTGGCGTGCGCTACGGCAATGACAAGAATGAACTGGGGCTCGATTGAGAAGATAATGGAGTATGGGAATCTCGGGATGAGACAACGCCTGAACGGAGCGTGAAGTACACGGAAACGGAATGGCATCTCGCTGATATGCTCAAGTTTCGTTTTTACGGTATCCCGAAAGCGCCGACCGAGACCAATCTGGCATTCTTCATAGTATTCTACAGCAGCGAGGAACTCGGCACGTGCATCAGGGTCAAATCTAACGCCGCTCATCCGAGTATCCGATCTACTTCGTCGAAAACCTGAGACGCGGGAATGGGTTGCCGTTTCCCTTCCTTGTACTCGTCATATCTTCGCTCTGCTTCCGCCACCCATGCGGCATCGACATCACCGAGGACTTCGCCATCCAGGGAACTCAGAAGACGGTCGGCGAGGAATGCACGTTCCTCCTTGGGCAGGCTCAGCGCATCCTGTTCCACCTTTTCAAGAATTGCTGGCATGACATACCTCCTATTGCTTGGCACCTTGCACGTAAATAACACCAATATCGATTCTTTTCAAGGCCGAACTTGACTTTTTACGAGTCCATCAAGCTTGATAAGGTCGTAAAAGTCAAAAATCAGACAGCACAGTAAAAAGCTCCAGATGCAAGGCGCGCAAATCCGAAGGAATGAGGCGTACTTACCTGTACGCTGCAATGACTGAGGATGCAGCGGAACGCCGCAGATGGACTTTTTACGAAGCCGTCAATCTTAGTTGATCAAAAATTTTAGTAACTACTCAGGTAGGTACAAAGGCACAGAGCACCAAAGGCACAAAGTCGAGAGATCTAAAGAGAATGAGTTACTTAAGTTCCTATAAGATGTTTACAAAGCGGCATTTGGACAGGTTGTGTCCTGTATTCCGATCGTATTCCTACAACTTTGTGCCTATGTGCCTTTGTCTCTTTGTGCCTGAATAGTTACAAATTTTATTGCCTTTTCCTGAAGTCTCACCATCAAAAGACACCTGATATTCTCCTTTTTATCAGATATGCCTTTATCTTGCAAGGAATTTTCCGCTACACCAATCTCGCTTTTTGTCTCTTAACCTCTCCTTACCCACCACTATAGCCAACCCCCCTCCATACCATACAAAAACCTTGACTTTGTCAGGGACTATACGTAAAATAAGCCTATTGATAACCACTACATAACCTTTTTATGGGGGAAAGATGCAAAAGCAAGACAGGCTCTTAGAATTGATAAGAGAGGGAAAGGTTGAAGAAGAAGACATATTAGAAGATTTTCAAAGGGTGGATTATATTGCGGCAACTATCGAAGAAATTAAGAAGGGACATAAAAGTCTGAATTTATGGTGTCAGATTCAGAAGTCTAAGGAGTATCCTTGGTTACGAATAATTACAGCTAGAGAGATGAACAATGCACAAAAACGAAGGTACGTCGAGAGGCTAAAGAGGAGGGGATAAATGGTAAAGGGAATTTTACCTGATCTAACTAAAATGTCTGATGGGGAATTGAAGGAGTTTTGGGAGAAACATGAACCCGAAGAGTTTGAAGGCTGGGAGGAATCTGACCTTATCTTTACACGCCCGACTAAGAAACTCATCCAGTTGAGGCTCGATTTAACTGACCTCAGGATAATCGACAAAGAATCAAAAAAGACAGGTATTGACCGGGCCCAATTGGTTCGTTCCTGGGTAAAAGAGAAAATCCAGGTTATCGAAGAAGGTTGTTAATATCTACCTTGCAAGGAATCTTCCGCTACACCAATCTCGTTATCAATGCCTGACCCGATAACTGACCCATACAGCAACTGCCAAAGCTGCTAATATCGGAAATGGTATCTTCATAGTTCGCTCCTTTCTACGCCCAACGATGAGTTCAGCGGCTTGGCCGCTGGAACGACTGGTTAGGCGTCCGCATTCACTCCTTCCCCTTCTCCATTCCTTGGCCTCGCTCAATTAAACGGTCGCTGTCCCTATTTTACCTGTCCCTATTTTACCCTATTTTACCTTATAACCGGTAGGACAGGCGTCTCGCCTGTCAGAAACGTATTTTCAGGTGAAAAAATTATTTGACATTCTCTATTGTTAGCATGTAATATATCAAAAATATCAAAAATAGCGAAATATTGCTATAAATGCTATGATCGCTATAATTGCAAAAGGCGGGTAAAATGGCAGTAAATCCTTTTACTCCAGGAAGAACAGTCGACCCTCAATTCTTTGCTGGTAGGGGAAGTGAAATAGATAGGTTTACTATGTTTCTCAAGAGTGCTAGGGATGGCAACCCTATGAATTTAGCTGTCTTGGGAGAGAGAGGAATTGGAAAATCCTCACTTTTAAGGAAATGTGAGAGTTTGGTTAAGAAAGAGAAATGTGTGGTTGTTCGTATAGATCTGGATGTCTCTGTGGATTCAATTGACTCTCTCGTCTATCAGATATTAACCGGAATAAAGAGAGAAGGGGGTTTGCATTCAAAGCTCTTTTCACTCTTAGAGAAGACAAGAAGTTTCTTTGATGAATATCAGGTTTCAATTGGACTATTGAGTTCCTCCCTTCAGGCAACTAAAAAAGGGGTGCCTTCATCACTGGAAGCCCGCGATGAGCTAAAAAGGATTTGGGATAACATTTGCCAGGGGATTCCGGCGGTGATCATAATGATGGATGAGGCAGAGCAGTTAGAAAGAATAGAGGGGAGCCTTCAGTTCTTGCGCAATATATTCGGAAGACTATCTGAAGAGAAATGTGGCTATATGCTTGTTCTCTCGGGGAAACTAACCCTTTTTAGACAGATAAAAAAGATTCATTCTCCTTTAGCCAGATTCTTTAATCCAATCACTCTTAAAGAACTAACAAGAGAGGAGAGTATTGAGGCCATTGAAAAACCTTTGTCTGATTCGCCATATAAGATGACTCCTGAGGTAAAGAAACTAATTGCCGAAGAGAGTGAAGGACATCCTTATATAATCCAACTCTTTGGCTATTATTTATGCGAGAATGCGGTCAAGAGTGACATCAATGAGAAGGTCTATAGGGCCTGCTTCCCAATGATACTTGATGGACTGGCCAGTCAACTGTTTGAAGATTTCTATAGCTCTGCGAGCACTTCCGAGCAACAGGTCTTGCAGATAATTGCTCAAAGCAAAGATAGAGTGATTACCGTCTCTGATGTAGCCAGGAAAATGGGAAAGAAGAGTAACCAGATAACCTACATCTTCAATAGACTTTATGAGAAAGACTGTTTAAAGAAGATAGACAGAGGAAAGTATATGCTATTTCATGGTCTCTTTAGGGAGTATCTTAAAGGGTGGGGTGAGAAATGAAGGTGGCAGTGGAGAAGGTGGGTTATAGTATAGCAGGGGTTACCTGTTTTCATGGTGTGACGACTTCTGCTGTCAATCGGTTGGCGAGTTCTGAGGAATTATCAGAGGTAGAATAGATATATTATTAAGTTGTTTTAGAACCAACGTCCCAGTCTATACACGACCTTGCAAAGCGCAGAAATAGGTATTGTGTCCCCTGAATTTTGAGTGTTGTGTCCCCAGAACTGTAGAACTGTCCCCCCAGAACTGTCAGAACTGTTGCGCAAAAGGCTTCTTATGGCTGCATAATGCTTCTTGACATCAAGGGGCTGAACTGTTACAAAAATAAGTATCGTTTTCTTCAAATTTTTACCTTTACGTTATAGCCAAAATTTGGCATAGTGATTTTGTGAACAGAGAACGCAGAAAAGCATTGGGCAATGTATTCTTTGATGTAGCCAAATACTTGCTTACCACGACTGCAATAGGATCTTTTGTTGTGAAAGACGTTAATCTTGTTGCCAGCGCCATAGCTGCCGTTGCATCTTTTGCCCTGATTGCGATTGCGTATTATATAACCCCGCAAGACAAGGAGAAATAATATGGAAATAGTAGCAGCCATCGCCGTTGCTGCGGTGATTGTGGCAGGAATTTTTGCTCTTTATATCCGCCACCAGGAAAAATCAGAGCGTTAAATATTCTCACAGTATTTTTCATCGAAATCAATAGCCGTATAACCTCAGTATATTTTTAGGTTTATCCTTATACTGAATTCTGGAATCCTGGAGACACTATACTTAATTTTTAATTTGCTTAAGTATTAGTTAGATATTGTGTCCCCAGAATTTCCAAAGATATTGTGTCCCCAGAATTCCATGTCCCCAGAATTCCCATGGAAAAACAAAAGGCCATATCCCCACTTGAAAAGGATACGGCCTTCTTTTGGAGGTTAAATTCCCCCGAGTCTTAATTAAACCTGATATTAAGGGCAGCCATGCCTCCATAAAAGACTAGTGTATTTTTCTGTAGCCGCCATCCACTTCCTTCTGCTGCTGTCCAATCACCAGGCACTGACCATTTTGGTGCAAGAGGTGCATTGTACCATATAGATGCAAAGCCACCAATACCTATGGAGACATTCTTCATCAGATCAACCATGAATTTCAGCCTCAGTTCTGTAACAGGGATTGCTACTGTTTCGTCCTTTGAGAATGAGAATCCGCCGGTATAGACGTTATGCCGAATGGTAGAACCACCATATGTATACAATATGTCATCAATATCCGTCCAGGTTCCTGATTGGTCCACCTTACCAATAAGGACGGATTGATTGACAAGGGCCTCAATTCCGACCCTCTTATACTTTGCCTTTCCCTGCAAACCTATACTTGGACCTGCCATTAAACCATAATCTGCTTTACTAGTACTTTCGAGCCTTATGTTGTTGTCAAAGTCAAGGCCATAGTAATAATAATCCTCCACATATGCTCGCTGTGTCTGTCCCTCATTCCTGTCATTATTGAGGCTACCTACCTTCAAGCCAAATGTAAGATCAATATGGCTGTTCTCCTTCTCTGCCAGTGTCCTTAACCCAAAGATGTTTGCCGTCCATACTCCGAGGTCATTCCTTGCCCAGTAATCAACCGGAGAGCAATAGGATTCCTCAAGCTCATTATAGACAGGTATGATAGTAGAATCCCACATACGTACACCGTTTACATAATAGGTATATCCATCCCCCGTACTTTCGGACGGAGGGGTGGTCACCCTTCCACTTAATGAGGCATCGGTATTAAACCACCATCCACTAACACCGAGACCCCACTGGGTCTTCTTGTAGACGATCTCTGTCCTCAGTGTAAGTTTACTATCCATATTGAGGTTTATGGGATCATAGGTAACTCCGTACTTCACAGTATAATTTCCTTCAGCATCCTCTGTAAACTCCTCCTTATAATTAAACACCGATTTTCGCAGAGCTTTAACCGTCATTTTGGGATAAGATTTTGTTGCCTCTGTCATTGGAACTTCAACTTCAGTTTAGCGCCATCAAGCCAGGAAATCGTCTG
>Ga0210017_1001841_pt1 | contig 18462 bp, 13 predicted proteins | sample CryGeyCG2014_020_FD_183966 | JGI IMG/M metagenome (GOLD analysis project Ga0210017, IMG submission 183966) | Groundwater microbial communities from aquifer - Crystal Geyser CG08_land_8/20/14_0.20 (SPAdes) (version 2) | ecosystem: Environmental > Aquatic > Deep subsurface > Groundwater | place... | reverse complement strand
TTTTTTCTAATAATATTCTTTATCCTCAGTTTTTTGCCAGTCAAAATGAGAGCGGCAGGAGGAGTTTTAAGTTTATCTCCAAGCGGAGGGACTTTTTATTTGGGGAGTACTTTTGATGTTTCTATTTTTGTCGATACCGGAGGCAATAATGTCAATGCTTTTCAGATTGACCTTAAATTTCCGACCGATAAACTTCAAGTTGCCGAACCTTTTATTGGAAAATCAATAATTACTGTTTTGAGCGTTCCTCCAAGTTATTCAAACATCAAAGGAACAATATCGCTTCAAGGAGGAGTTCCTCATCCCGGAATAAAAACTTCGGCAGGCCTTATTTTAACTATCACTTTCCGAGCAAAGGAGCCAGGAATGGCCTCAATTTATTTTTTGAACTCTTCAAAAGTTCTTCTTGACGATGGCTTGGGGACAAATATTTTAGCCTCAACAGTAGGAGCCACCTATAACCTTTCAATTCCTCCGCCAGAGGGACCTTTAATTTCTTCTCCCACTCATCCCGACCAAACAAAATGGTACAAAAACAGCAATCCTACTTTTTTGTGGCAAAAAGAAGAAGGAGTTACAGGTTTTAGTTATATTCTTTCCAAAGACCCGACCACAATTCCCGACAATAAATCTGAAGGAAAAGACAATTCTATTTCTTATGAAAAAATTGCCGACGGACTCTGGTATTTTCATTTAAAAGCAAAAAAGGGTGGTAACTGGGGAGGAATTTCCACTTTTCTTATAAAGATTGATACTGCTCCCCCAGCTGATTTTATTCCGGAGAGTGAATCTCCCTTGCGGACAAGTAATCATCAACCAATTATTTCTTTTTTTACTACCGATAGTGCCTCGGGAATTGACCACTACGAAGTTAAAATAATTAATGTGGGGAAAGCGGGAAAGGAAACCGATGTTTATTTTTTCACTGAAGAGACTAGTCCTTATAAGCTCCCCAAGATTGAATTGGGAACTTATGAGATAATCGTCAGGGCATTTGATAGAGCAGGTAATTGGAAAGATGGGAAAATAAGAATGAGTATTGTTTCTCCTTTTATTTCTTTCATTAAAGATAAAGGAATTGAGATAATGGGAGTTCTTATTTCCTGGCCTCTTGTCTTTTTGATTTTAGCTTTAATATTGGGATTACTTGGATTCTTGATTTATCGGAGAAAAAAAGAAGAGAAAGAAACCCAGAAAAAAATAAAAGATAACCTGGACAATATCAAAGAAAGATTTTCCCAAGAACTTTTTCAGTTAGATGATAAGATTAAAAAAGATATGACAAAAAGAGAAGAGATTAAGCAGGACTTGGAATCTTTAAAGGACGTTGAGAAGGGCGAGATGCCAGGATCTAAAACATAGGTTTTTAAATATATGCCAAGAAAAGTTTTAATAGTTGCAATAATTTTCCTAAGTTTTGTTATTTTCTTGACTAACAATCAGGTATTTTCTTTCGAGCAAGCGGTTTTATACTTTGAACCATCGTCGGGCTCTTTTAGAATCGGAGAAACTTTTCAAATAGCAGTGAAGGTAGATACAAAGGGAAATACAATAAATTCGGCCCGAGGAATTATTGATTTTCCTCCTGATAAAATCGAGGTTTTGGACATAGGGAAGGGGAAATCAATTTTCGTTTTTTGGGATAATACCACCTCTTTTTCTAATTCTTCCGGCGAGATAACCTTTGGCGGAGGATTACCTTCGCCTGGATTTTCAGGCGCTTCTGGCCAGATTTTAAGGCCCACTTTTAGAGTAAAAAAAGTGGGGGTAGCCATAATTGAATTTAAAGAAGCTGCGGTATTAGCCAATGATGAAAAAGGAACGGATGTCTTGGGAAGATTAGAAAAGGGGAGTTATGAATTAGAGACAGAAGTTACTCCAGTACCATCAGGAACTCCTTTTCCTGCCAAGGAATTAGAACCGCCAAAGATTACCACTTATTCTAAAGAGATTTCTTCTACCGAAATCCTTTATTTAGAAGGCTCGGCCTTATCAGACAGTACCGTAATTTTGTATATTGAAAAAGAAGACGAAGAACCAATTATTAAAGAAATTGATAGTTCGCCTGACGGAAGTTGGTCTTATATTCATGATAAATTTTTACAACCCGGCAAATATTCTATTTATGCCAAAGTAAAGATTAAAACAGGTGAAATTTCTGACAGTAGTAAGCCAATAGAAATTTTAGTAAAAGCGGGGGCGCTTAATATCTGGAGATTTTCAATAAAAAACGAGACGCTTTATGGAATTATCACTTTACTTTCAATTGTAACCATTTGTATCCTCTTTGCTGTCTTTGTCTATCTTTGGCATCAAGGCAATAAAAATAGAAAAAAATTAGTCAAAGAAATAAAAGAAGCTGATGAGAGCGTTGTAAATGGATTCTGGACCTTGAAAGAAGAAGTAAGAAGAGAACTCAATATTCTTCAAAAAATGAGAATTACAGAAGACCATCTTCCACCAAAAGAGAAAAAAGAAAGGAGAAAGATACTCGACGATTTATTAGAAGACTTGGAACTTTTAGAAAAAGTAGAAAAATATATCAAAAAAGAGATTAAAGATATAGAAGATATTCTGCCGGGCTAAAGACAGAAAGAATACTCTCAGAGAGCAAAACTCCCCATTAAAATGGGGAGTTTTTTATTTAATACTCCAAATTACTTTTGTAATTTGGAGGCCACAACAAAATTGGGACTTGACCCTTCACCTTCCACCCTTAACTAAAGGTGATATGGTTCACCTTTTTAAGTGGACTTTCAAAATGAATTTAAAATGTTCTAAACAATATATAAAAAAGGCAAAAGTCCTTCTGGATATCTGTATAAAAAGGTGAAGGGCTTGACAAAAAAATTGTGTGGAATAAAATGTAACTAAAGTGGTTCATTGTGGAAAAAACTGGGGAAAACTATAAATCTTTGGGGAAAAACAAATTCATACTAACATCTTAACATTTTAGCATTCTAACATTTTTAATCTTAAATATTGTTTAAATGTTAATGTGTTAGGATGTTAAAATGAAATTATGTTTATAGGAGAATATCAATATTCTATCGATGATAAAAAAAGACTTTCCATACCTTCTAAGTTTAGAAGGGAGCTTGGCAAAACCGATATAGTAACTCGAGGACTCGATGGGTGTTTATTTTTATATCCCCAAAAAGAATGGAAAAAATTAGCCGAGAAATTAGGAAAACTCCCTTTGGGACAGCGAGATTCTAGGGGATTTCAAAGAATAATGTTGTCAGGAGCAATGGAAGTAGGTATCGATAACTTAGGAAGAATTTTGGTTCCTGATTATTTAAAAAAATACGCAAACTTACAAAAAAAAGTAGTAATTGTCGGACTTTATAATCACATTGAGCTTTGGAACGATAAAAGGTGGAAAGAATATCAGCAAAAGTCAGAAAAGGAGGTGGGCGATATGGCAGAAAGACTCTCCCAATTAGGGGTTTAGAAATTTATTGAAATCTATTGAAACTGATAGAAATTTATTGCAACGAGTTTCGCAAGCGAAGTGAGTAAATTTCTATGAATTTCTTTAATATCCATGTTTCTGTTTTAACGAATGAGGTTATAAATTATTTAAATCCCAAACCTAATGAGAATTTTATTGACGGAACTTTTGACGGAGGCGGACACACAGAGGTTTTATTTCAAAAAAATGGGCCAAATGGAAAAATCCTGGGAATAGATGCTGACAAAGAAATATTAAATATTGCAACTTCAAAATTTCAAAAAGAAATTCAAGAGGAAAGATTAATTTTAGTAAATGATAACTTTAAAAATTTAAAAGGGATTATTGAAAATAATTGCCCTGGCTGGAAGGAAAAAGTTTCGGGAATAATATTTGATCTTGGAATATCGCTTTGGCATCTTGAGGAATCGGGCAGAGGATTTTCTTTCAAAAAAAATGAGAACCTTGACATGCGATATGATAAAAGAGAAGGATTAACTGCCCAAAAAATTATAAATAGTTGGCCCGAAAGAGAGATTGAGAAAATTTTAAGAGAATATGGTGAGGAGAGATATTCAAGAAAAATTGCCGGGGAAATTATAAGAGAAAGAAAGAAAAAAGCAATTTTGACAACTTTTGACCTTATAAATATTGTTAGAAAGGCAGTGCCCCGATATTACAAGAAAGGGTATATTCACCCTGCCACCAGAACTTTTCAGGCTTTAAGAATAGCAGTTAATAGAGAACTTGAAAATTTGAAAGAAGCTTTACCTCAAAGTATAGAAATTTTAAAGCCAAAGGGAAAACTAATTGTTGTTTCTTTTCATTCTCTCGAAGACAGAATCGTAAAATTCTTTTTTAAAAAAGAAACACAGAATAATAGAATAAAGATTTTAACTAAAAAACCAGTAAGACCAAGTGATGAAGAACTGAAATTCAATCCCAGGGCTCGGAGCGCTAAATTAAGAGCAGCCATTAAGATATAGTCGCTAATCTTTGCGAATAAGAGTGCAAATTTTCTCGAATATATTTGCACAAATTCGTACCAGAATTCGCATAGATTCGTAATTATTATGCCCCAATCTCTATCGGTCATCTCTTATATAAATTACCCCAAATATCTTTTGAGAAAGAAAAAGAAAATTTTAAAGAAAACTAATTGGATTTCTCTTGGTTCTTTCGTTTTAAGTCTTTTAATAATTGGGTGTTTTGTCTTTTATCTTTATATGGAAATGTGCTTGGTAGAGATGAATTTTGATTTAAGAAAAAAGGAAGAAGAAGTAGGGACCTTAGAAAACGAAACAAAGCAATTAGAATCTAAAATTGGCAATACGCTCTCCATTGAAGAACTCAAGAAAAAAGTTCAGGATTTAAAATTGACAAAAGCGAACGAGATAAGATATTTAAGGCTTAAAGGAACGCCAACCCTCTCTTTAGAAAATAAATAATGTTTCGGCGAGCGGGGCATTTTGATCCTAACCGCCCGCCGACCAGAGCCCGCCCGCCTTTGACTTCGCCAAAGGCGATGTCGGGCGGGAAGTAACCTCCTCTGGACTCCTTATTTTCTCAGGAAAACCAACCGCAGTAAGGTGAGGTATTCCTGAGAAAATAAAACAGAATAGATATTTACCCCCGCACCAAAACCTTTGGTGTGGGGGTAAATTACACTCTTAACATAGGAAAGTGAAGAAAAAATATTATGAATAGACAACAAATGGTGGGTAAGGGCCGTCTTTATTTTCTTTTCTTCCTGTTTTTTATTCTTATAGCGGTGATTGCAGCCCGCTTATTTTATATTCAGATAGAAAAACATGATTACTATAGTCAATTAGCTGAAAAGCAACATTTAAGCAAAACCGTCTTACAAGCCAAAAGAGGGAAGATATTTTTTTCTGATGAGTTTAATCTCCTGGCGGCAAATCAAGGAATGGAAAAGATAGCCGTGGCTCCAAAAGAGGTAGAGGATACTCAAAAATTAGCCGAGGAATTATCTTTAGTTATAAAAATGGATAAAAAAGAAATCTTGGCAAAGATTTCTGATAAAAGTGATCCTTGGATAGAAATCGGAGAAATTCCGATAGAAAAAGCAAAACCACTCTATGATATAAAAGGACTTCACTTTCAATCTGATTTTAAACGTTATTATCCGCAAGAAGAAGTTGCCGCCCATGTTATTGGTTTTTTAAATAAAGAAAAGGTTGGCCAATACGGAGTCGAAGAGTATTATAATAAAGAACTCAAAGGCCTGGATGGATTTTGGCGAGGTATCGTTGATGCCAAAGGAAGAAAAATATTATCACCCTTTAATAAGATTCAAGACCCGGTAGATGGTGACGACCTTGTACTGACTTTAGATTTTAATATCCAACTTTTCATTGAAGATAAATTAAAAGAAATGGTAAAAAAATACGGCGCCAAGGGAGGGACAATTATAGTTTCGCGGCCTAAAACCGGTGAGATTTTGGGCATAGCCTCTCTATCATCTTTTTCTAAGATTCAAAATTTTAATCCTAACGAATATAACTTAGTTAAAAAAGAGGAGATGGATGTTTTTAAAAATCCAGCTATCTCTATACCTTTTGAGTCCGGTTCTATTTTTAAGCCTGTTACAATGGCGGGTGCCCTTGAAGAAAATGTAATAACTCCTCAGACAACCTATATTGATAAAGGAGAGGTAAAAATTGGGAGGTACATTATTAAAAATTCGGACCTGAAAGCCCATGGAAAAAAAACAATGACAGAAGTTTTGGAATTTTCATTGAATACAGGTGCGGTTTTTGCTCAGCAAAAATTAGGCGGTGCTAAATTTACAGAATACGTTCAAAAATTTGGTTTTGGGCAAAAAACAAATATTGACTTAGCCGGTGAAGTTACTGGGAATATCAAAAATATTTTAGAACCCCTCTCAAGAGAAAAGTTAATTGAATATGCTAATGCCTCTTTCGGTCAGGGGATAAGTATAACTCCTATCCAAATTATTCAAGCCTTTTCAGCAATTGCCAACCAGGGGCAAATGGTAAAACCCTATATAGTCAAAAAAGTTATTCATCCTGATGAAACTTTTGAAGAAACAAAACCAGCAGTAATTTCCCAAGTTATCTCCTCTGAGACGGCTTTGCGTTTGACTGCCATGATGGTGAGCGCAGTTAAAAATGGCTATGGCAAAAAAGCAGGGCTTGAAGGATACCTAATCGCCGGGAAAACTGGTACCGCTCAAGTCCCCTGGGCTTATTTTGGTATTCAAAAGAATGGTTACTCAGATAAAACAATTCAATCTTTTATCAATTTTGCTCCAGCCTTTAATCCAGAATTTGTCTTATTTTTAAAAATGGAAGGACAAACCAAGGGACCAAGATTCTCTGCCGATTCTTTAGCGCCAATAGCAAAAGAAATTAATCAATATCTTTTTACTTATTTTGGAATTCCGCCGGAATAGTAAGGGTTGACCCCGTAGTAGAAATTTGACAAATATTTATTTGTTTGTGTAGCAAGTCAAATTTTCACTACGGGGTTGAATTTTTTTTATTTTTGGCTAAAATTATCTTTGAATGTAAAATGAGAGATTAATAACCTTGGGCGTGAGGCGACTAAGCCCCCATAACTCAATGGTAGAGTAACTGCCTTTTAAGCAGGAAGTTGGAGGTTCGAGTCCTCCTGGGGGCACAACGCTAAGCGTTGTTTCTGGCACGCTAAGCGTGCCACCACGCTAAGCGTTGTTTCTGGCACGCTAAGCGTGCCACCACGCTAAGCGTTGTTTCTGGCACGCTAAGCGTGCCACCACGCTAAGCGTTGTTTCTGGCACGCTAAGCGTGCCACCACGCTAAGCGTTGTTTCTGGCACGCTAAGCGTGCCACCACGCTAAGCGTTGTTTCTGGCACGCTAAGCGTGCCACCACGCTAAGCGTGCAATTAAAATATGTATTATGTTTATATCCTTAAGAGTGATAAAGATAAAAGATTATATATTGGTTCAACACCTGATTTGAGAAAAAGAATAGAAAGGCATGAGAGGGGATATGTATCAGCAACTAAAAATAGGCGACCATTAGACTTAATTTATTATGAATGTTATATAAGTCAGCGCGACGCTAAGCGTCGTGAAATGTTCTTAAAAGGCGGTAAAGGACATAAAGAGCTTAAAATACAATTGGAGGATAGTTTTAAAAAGATAGGATATAAGCATAGACTGTAGAGGACAGTTTAGTTCTATGCCCGTTCGCAACTTTAAGCGCCCCAGAAAGCACTTTCCTCGCATTGATTATTTAATTTAAATTTTATGAGCAAAGGATTGAAAATTTTTTTATTTTTATTTTTAATTATTGTAGTTGTTTTCGGAGTGATTTTCCTTAAAGGAGTGAAAAGTTTTTCTATTATAAGCACAGGAGAATCTCTTTTCTCGCCTGCCAGAGACGAGAGGTGGGATATTCTAATTTTAGGAAACAGGGGAGATAAAGCAAAAAGCGGTGGTATCCTTACAGATAGTATAATGATATTGTCTTATAAGAAAGAAACTGGTGAGGCCGCTCTTTTTTCTATACCCAGGGACCTTTGGGTGGACATTCCAAACTACGGACAACAAAGGATAAATTTTGCCTATTCGGCTGGTAAAAGCAATAATCCGCCAGACGGCGGTTTAAAATTAGCCAAAGAAGTAGTAAAAGAGGTTAGCGGCCTTGATATTGATTTTGTGGTAGTGGTAGATGTCGAAGCTTTAAGAGAAATAGTCGATACCTTGGGTGGGATTAAAATATATGAAGATAGATACTTTACCGTTCAATTTTATAATGACTGGGTAAAAATTCACCCTGGGGAAAATTATCTTTCGGGCAGAGAAGTCTTGGCTTATGTTGGTTCCCGAGCCATTGATTCTGATTTTGGCAGAATGAGGCGTCAACAAAAAGCAATTTTAGCGATAAAAGACAAAGTTTTCTCTTTGGGAATTTTGGCTCGCCCCGATAAAATTTGGAGTATTTTAAATAGCTTGGAATACCATTTTAAAACTGACATTCCTTTGTCTCAAATTCAAGAACTAACTCAATTAGTTTCAGATTTAAAAGTCCAAAATATGAAACAAGTGGTTTTTGATACCTCCAATTACCTCTACTCTACGCACACTACTAGTGGAGCCTATATTCTCTTACCAAAAGTAGGAGATTTTTCGGAAATCAAAGCGAAATGTCAAAATATTTTTGAAGAGCAACCCACTACAGACAACTTGCAACCAAAAACTAACGATTAATAAAAACATCTCAGGCGATAAATAAATTTTTTAAGTTGTAAGTTGTAAGTTGTAAGTTGTAAGTTGTAAGTTAGTCTTGGTATATGAAAATTGATTTTAAAAATATTCTCCTTTTACTCTCCATTTTTGCTATTGGGTTTTTCCTAGGTGGTTATTATTTCCAAGGAAATGAAATTATAAAGCCCCAAGGCGTTGATTTTAGTCCGTTTTATCAAGCCTGGGGAGAGATTGAGACGAAATTTTATAATTATTCTGAGAAGATGCGTCAAGATATGCTCTATGGAGCAATCCAAGGACTGGTAGATAGTTTAAAGGATCCTTATTCAGATTTTCTTAGTCCAGAAGAAACAGCTGAATTTGAAGAAAATCTTACCGGAACTTATGAAGGCATTGGAGCAGAAATCGGAATTAGAGATGAGACACTCACTATCATTTCTCCGCTAAAAGGAAGTCCGGCAGAAAAAGCCGGCCTTTTACCCGGTGATAAAGTTTTAGAAATAGATGGTAGTTCTACTCAAGATATGAATTTGACTCAGGCGGTAATGAAAATTAGGGGCAAAACCGGAATAGAAGTAAAATTAAAGGTAAAGCGAGGTGAAAAAATCTGGATAGTGACTATTAAAAGAGCAAAAATTGAGATTCCCACTCTCGATTTTAAAATTATTGATAATAACGTAGCTTATATTCAACTTTACAATTTTTATGAAGATGCACCTTCAAAATTTAAAAAAATAACTCAGGATATTTTAAATAAAGGAGTTAAAAAAATCATCCTTGACCTTCGGAACAATCCCGGAGGATATCTTTCAGTGGCTACTGATATTGCTAATTTTTTCATTAAAGAAGGAAAAATAATTGTGAAGGAAGATCTTGGTAAAGGAAAGTCAGAAGATGTCACCTCAAAGGGCCCGGGAGTTTTTGCTAATTTCAAAATTATCGTTTTAATTAATGAAGGTTCAGCTTCGGCATCAGAAATATTGGCAGGGGCATTGGCTGAACAAAATGAGAAAACCATCTTAATTGGAGAAAAAACTTTTGGCAAAGGAACTGTTCAAGAATTTATCTCTCTTCAAGATAGCTCGAGTTTGAAATTAACCGTTGCCCGTTGGCTACTGCCTTCTGGTAAATCGATAGAAGGTAACGGCATTACACCAGATATAAAAGTGAAAATGACAGAAGAGGATATAAAGGCAGGGAGAGATCCTCAATTAAAAAGAGCGATAAGAGAAATAAATGAATAAGAGAATTACCAACAATTATCAATTTTATATCCTCTCGGAAAGGGGTCGGGGAAACTTGGAGTTTCCCTGTAGCGGAAATACTAAAACCGAAGGGTTTTAGAGAGCGGCGTTAGCTAAGCGGAGTGATGGCCTGCTGCGACAGAGGATATAAAAATAGGAAAAGACCCTCAACTCCAAAAAGCAATAAGAGAAATCAATAAATAGAGCGTTTTGTCCGCGAAGACAAACCCCAAAAATGAAGTCTGAGCGGTAACAAAACCTCTACCCTGCACCAATTTTGCAGAACAACTATTCTGCGGCACACTCTAATTCACCCCGTTAGATAATAAAAATCTAACGGGGCGGGTAGTGTAGTCCCGATGTTACATCGGGACTTGAGGTTATTCACCTCCCGTGTGCCGCCCGAGTATAATATTGCTCTTACAACGTTTGGTTATTAATATAACTAATTCTCTGGCAAAATTGGTGCAGGGTGTAAGAAATAGTAACGCTCCTCCATGAGATATGAAATTATCTCACGGGGTCGCTAACAATTTCTAACATGTTTCCTCTTTATGATGAATCGCACAAGTCTGGGCGGATGCCAATTATTACAATTGGCTTAATTTTTTTTAATACCTTAATTTTTCTCTTTACTTTAGCTAATCTTGAATTTATCACTCAAAAATTTGGATTAATTCCTAACAATATCCTCCAGGGAAAAAGATTAGAAACCATTTTTACCTCTATGTTCTTACATGGAGGATTTCTTCACTTAATTGGTAATATGTGGTTTTTATGGATTTTTGGAGATAACTTAGAAACAACCATAGGAAAAATCAGGTTCCTTTTTCTTTATATCTTGTCTGGATTTTTGGCTGGAGTTTTGTATTGTTTTTTAACTTATGATAAGTTGACTCCAGTAGTAGGTGCCTCTGGAGCAATTTCCGGAGTCCTGGGAGGCTATCTTTTACTCTTCCCGAAAAACAAAGTTCGGACTTTGGTCCCTTTAGGGTTTTTCTTAACTACTGTTAGTATTCCTGCTATAGTTTTTCTTTTGATTTGGTTACTTTTTCAATTTTTATTACCCGAAGAAGGAGTAGCTACCGGGGCTCATATTATTGGATTTTTTTCTGGGATTTTGCTTGTAAAATTATTTAGAAAAAGGTAGATATATTAAATCGGATAATCCTGATGGCCCCATCGTCTAGCGGTTAAGGACAGATGGTTCTCAACCCTCAAACAGGGGTTCGACTCCCCTTGGGGCCGCAAAAAACTATATCCACCGGTTCAAATCCGGTAGGCGGCGCCATAACAACTGACAACTGACAACTAACAATTGCTTACGGTGGGGTGCCTGAGTGGTTGAAAGGGACGGTCTCGAAAACCGCTGTGGCAGAGATTGCCACCGTGAGTTCGAATCTCACCCCCACCGCCAGTTGGAAAATAGGAAAATACAGAGAAGAATTCTCTGTATTTTTTCTTGCAAAATATAGAAAAATATAATAAAATTTGCTTTAACTGATAAATAAAATTTTATGATAAATATTATCTCTCAGAATTTGGATATTATCTTAATTGTTATATTTTTTCTTTTTTTATTCTGGAATATTCTTTTAGAAATAAGACTTAAAAAAGAAAGTAAAAGGACTACTTCTTTTTTCAAAGGCAAAAAAGCAGAGGACTTGGAAGAAGTAATATCTCAGATTTTGAAAAATCAAAGGACCTCGGAAAAAGAGATTCAGACAATATTAGAAAAGATAAAAAAATTGGAAGATGTAGCCCTTCACTCGATTCAAAAAGTAGGAATTATTCGGTTTAATCCTTTTGAAGGAGCGGGTGGAAATCAGAGTTTTTCATTGGCAATTTTAGACCAAAAAGATGACGGTCTCGTAATCTCTTCTTATCATTCAAAAGAAAGCACAAGAATTTACGCTAAACCAATTAGGCAGGGAGAATCAAAATACCCTCTCACCAAGGAAGAAGAAAAAGCAATCAAAAAAGCTATTTCTCACTAATCCGTACGAATAGAAGTACGAATATTCGCGAATATAATTAGTACAAATTCGTACCAAAATTAGCACAAATTTGCACTTAAATTAGTGTAAATTAGCAATTATGAAAACTATTCCTGTCATTGTAGTTTTAGGTCATATTGACCACGGAAAATCTTCTCTTCTTGAGGCAATCAGGAGAGATTTCAAAATTACTGAAAAAGAATCAGGAGGTATTACTCAACATATCGGGGCTTATGAAGTAGAGTTTGAAGGAAGAAAGATTACATTCATCGATACACCAGGCCATGAAGCATTCTCTGAGATACGTTCCCGAGGAGCAAAAGTAGCTGATATTGCTATTTTGGTAGTAGCAGCTGATGAAGGAGTAATGCCTCAAACAAAAGAAGCAATTCAGATAATAAAGGAAGCAAAAATCCCAACTATCATTGCTCTAAATAAAATCGATAAGCCAGAAGCCGACCCTCAAAAAGTAAAAGGAGAACTTCAAAAAGAAGGGATACTAATTGAGGAGTGGGGTGGGGAGGTACCCTTGATTAAAACCTCAGCCAAGACAAGCGAGGGGATAAAAGACCTTCTCTCGATAATTGGGCTCCTCGTCGATGTTTCAGAAATTAAAAAAAACTTAAAAGCCAAGACACGAGGAGTGATAATTGAAAGTTATCTTAATGCCTTACGTGGCCCCACTGCTACTATAATTTTAGAAGCAGGCAGGTTGAAGACTACTGATATTATTGGTGCAGAGACAACCTGCGGTAAAGTAAAACAAATATTCGATTCTAAAATGATTCCCAAAGAAGAAATTTTAGCGGGACAGGCCGGGGTAATCATAGGCTTTGAAAATGTTCCAGAGGTCGGAGAAGTCTTTGAGAGTTTTAAATCTTTAGAAGAAGCCCAGAACCATTTAGATTTAATTAAAGAGAAGCAAAAAAAATTTAAAAAAACAGCAAGAATCGAAGAAGTTGAAAAAGGCATAGAAAAATCTTTAAAGATTATTTTAAGGACCGATGTCAAAGGAAGCCTAGAAGTACTCCAAAAGATTTTGTCAAAACTTAGAGAAGAAAAGATCGGAATTGAATTTTTAAAAAGTGGAGTAGGAGAAGTTACCGACTCAGATGTAAGATTAGCCGAAAGTGAAGACGCTAAGATAATTGGATTTCGAGTAGAACCAAATATTGCTGCTCGTTCTATAGCCCAACAAAAAGGTATTGAGATATTAACTTTTGACGTCATTTACGATGTAATTGACGGAGTTAGGAAATTAATGCGAAGGATAATTGAAAGGAAGGAAGAAAAAGTTCTCCTTGGAAAAATCAAGGCATTGATTATTTTTAAAAGCCAAAAAAAAGGTGAAAAACATTATCGACAAATTATCGGTGGTAGGGTTTTAGAAGGAGAAATTAAGCGAAGTAATCTTGAGATAGAGAGAGAGGAAAGAGTCTTAGGTCAGGGTAAAATTATCGAAATTCAAGAGCAAAAAAGAACAATCGAGAAAGCCAGAGCGGGGCAAGAAATCGGAATTCTATACGAAGGAAATTTAAAAGTAAAAGAAGAAGATATTCTATTAGCTTACGAGATTAGAGAAATGTAGTCTTTTTTACCCAAAATAAGGAGAAAAATTAATGGCAAAACGTATCGAAAAAGTGAACAGTCTTTTACAGGAGGAGATTTCCAAAATTATTTTTAGAGAAATAGATTTCGGGAAAACCTTGGTCACTATTACTAATGTTCAAACTAACAAAAATCTTCTGGAAGGGGAAATTTTAATTACTGTTTTCCCTCAAAAAGATGAAGAAAAAATCCTTAAGATACTAAAAAATAATATCTACGATATTCAAAAGATACTAAATAAAAAGTTAGAAATGAGACCGGTTCCCAAAATTCACTTTAAAATTGATGAAGGCGTGAAGAATCTCTATAAAATCGATGAAATCTCAAAAAGGAATATTAATTATGATAAATAAAAGTTACAAAAAAGAATTTAAGAATATTAAAGAAGAAATCGATAAAGCAAAAAACATTCTTTTTTTGACTCACCGTGCTCCGGACGGAGATGCTATTGGTTCGGTTTTAGCTCTAAACTTATACTTGAAGAAACAAAAGAAAAATACTTATATTTATATCTTAGGAGCGCCTCGTTTCTTAAATTTTCTGCCTTATTTTGAAGAGATTAAAACAAAATCTCCCAAACATCAAGATTTCGATTTAATCTTCTCTCTCGATTACGCAGGTGAGGAACGATTAGAAAAACCTTTCCACTTTTTTTTAGATAAAAGGAAAATAATTTCAATTGATCATCATCCGGAAGGAAAAATAATAGGGAAAATAAAATTGATTTTACCATTTGTCTCTTCTACTAGCGAGATTCTTTACTATCTTTTAGACAGTATCAAAGCAAAAATTGATAAGAATATTGCTACTTGCCTTTTAGCCGGAATTTTGACCGATACAGGAGGCTTTTCTTTTGCCTCCCAAAATAGCGAAAGGGTTGTTGGGAAGTTATTAAAAGAAGGTGCTGAACTTTCTAAGATAATGGAAAGATATAATTCTTTTTCTCTTTCTCGGGCAAGGATTTTGGCAAAAATGATATCAAGGATAAAAAGAGATGAAGATTTTGAAATGTTGTGGTCGTGGCTTTCCTTTGATGATTTTAAAAGAGAAAAAGAACGTAGTTTTCTCCAGGAGCCACCTATCTTTCCTGATTTTCTCTCCCGCATTGATAAGGCAAAAGTTTATCTTTTTATGATTGAATACAAAAACGGAAGAGTTAAGGGGAGTTTGCGCTCTCGTCAAGGAGTGGATGTTTCAAAGATTGCTCAAGGCCTTGGGGGAGGAGGACACAAATCCGCCTCGGGATTCAAAACGACCGGCACGATTAAAGAAGTTTTAGAAAAAGTAAAGCGAGAATTGAAAAAAGAGTTAAAATAGGATAGAATAATTTGTGGCCTTAAATTGCGAAAAGCAAAATGAGTAGTGCAGTTTATCAAACGAAAAAAGAGGCCAGGTAGCCAAGTGGTAAGGCGACAGTCTGCAAAACTGTCATACGCGGGTTCGATTCCCGCCCTGGCCTATAATAATTTTGCCTCTAAAAATTACAAAGTAATTTTTAAAGAAGGAAATAAGCCCGGATGGCGGAATTGGTATACGCGTTGGACTTAAAATCCAATGTCCTTTTCGGACTTGGGAGTTCGACTCTCCCTCCGGGCATTTTTTATCAAAAATGGAATTTAATTTACCAAAGGAAGAAAGGAAAATTTTAAAACTTTGGAAGAATTCTCAAATTTTTCAAAGAAGCCTTAAAAAAAGAGAACTCGCCTTCACCAAGGTTATGGCGGGCAAGAAGAGGCCTGTTTTTGTTTTTTACGATGGCCCAATTACAGTAAATGCTAAGCCTGGAATTCATCATGTTTTATCTCGAATTTTTAAAGATTTAATTCCGCGTTATAAGACGATGCAAGGTTATTATGTTGAAAGAAAAAATGGTTGGGATACTCATGGTTTGCCGGTGGAGCTGGAAGTGGAAAAAATATTAGGATTTAATTCTAAAAAAGATATAGAAAAATATGGGATTGCTAAATTTAATCGAGAGTGCAAAAAGAATGTTCAGAGGTACCTACCAATGTTTAAAGACTTGACTGAGAAGATAGGTTACTGGGTAGATATGGATAATCCCTATATTACTTATGATAATAGATATATCGAGAGTCTTTGGTGGATTATAAAGCAAATTTGGGAGAAGCGATTATTATATGAAGACTTTAAAGTCGTACCATGGTGTCCGCGTTGTGGCACCGCTTTATCCAGCCATGAAGTAGCCTTGGGATATAAAAACATTGAAGAAAACTCGATTTATGTAAAATTTAAAATAAAAGCTGGTCAGAAAATTAACGAAGAAGAGATTGATAAAAATACTTATTTTTTGGCTTGGACAACTACTCCTTGGACATTGCCGGGAAACGTGGCTTTAGCAGTTGGTAAAAATATCGATTATATAAAAGTAGAAGATAAAATAAGTACAGATAAATACATATTAGCAAAAGATAATTATCAACATGTATTAAGGGAATATCAGAGAGAAGGGGAAAGAGAATATAAAGTAATAGAAAAATTTAAAGGAAGAGATTTAATAGGTTTGAGCTATGAACCACTTTATCGTTTAAAATATGTCGAGATTTACACGCATAAAGCCTATATTTATCGAATTATCTCTGGCGATTTCGTTTCGACTGAAGAAGGAACGGGTATAGTTCACATTGCACCAGCTTTTGGAGAAGACGATTTAAGGATTGGAAAAGAAAATGATCTGCCTCCGTTAATAACAGTTGGAGAGGACGGAAAGATGGGACCGGGCATTATTGGCGAAGGAAAATTTGTGAAAGATGCGGACCCCTTAATTATAGAAGACTTGAGAAAGAGAAATTTAATCTTTAAAGAGGAAATGTATACCCATGATTATCCTTTTTGTTGGCGATGTCATTCTCCTCTTTTGTACTATGCAAATCCAAGAAAAAGTTGGTTCATTAAGGTAACTGCAATAAAAGATAAACTCATTGAAAACAGTAGAGTTATAAATTGGTTCCCCAGCCATCTAAAAGAAGGGAGATTCGGTGAATGGTTAAAAGAAGTAAAAGATTGGGCTTTTTCTCGTGAGAGATACTGGGGGACACCACTGCCTATCTGGAAATGCTCACAATGCGATTATCTTGAAGTTATAGGTTCGAAAGATGACTTACGAGCTCAAAAATTTACCACCAATCGCTATTTTATAATGCGACATGGATTCGCTGAGACTAATTTAAAAGGTATAGTAAGTAGTTCTCCGGATAAAAATTATTCCCTAACTAAATTTGGCAAATTCCAAACCAAAAAAGCAGTAAAGAAACTCAAAAAAATCATTGGCACCCAAAAATTAGATGTAATTATTTCCTCGGACCTTAGAAGATGCGTCCAGACTTCGGAGATTTTTGCTAAAGAGCTTGGCCTTAAAGTGAAATACGATAGCCGAATTCGAGAAATTAATCATGGCGAGTGGGAAGGAAAATCGCTTCTAAAATTTAGAGCTAAATTTCAAATTCCTCCTGAGAAATTCTTTAAGGAAGGACCGCTAGGCGGAGAAAATTGGAATGATTGCAAAAAGAGAATGATTAATTTTATTGAAGATATTGACCAAAAATATCACAATAAGAATATTTTAATCGTTAGCCACGGTGATCCTTTATGGCTTTTACAGGGAGCAATGGAAGGATTCGAAAACAATGATTTTTTAAACAGAATAAGAGTAAAAAGAGGATACATTAAAAAAGGAGAACTGCAAGAAATTAAATTTAGAAAATTTCCTTATAACGAGAAAGAGGAACTTGATTTGCACCGCCCTTATATTGATAAAGTTAAATTCCTTTGTCCAAAATGCGGAAGAAGGATGTTAAGAGTAAAAGAAGTGTGTGATGTTTGGTTTGATTCTGGGGCGATGCCCTTTGCTCAATATCACTATCCTTTTGAGAATAAAGACTTAATAGATAACGGACTGCGATTTCCTGCTGATTATATCGCCGAAGCTATTGACCAAACACGGGGCTGGTTTTACACCTTGCTAGCTGTTTCTACTTTACTCGGAGAAGGGACGTCTTATAAAAATGTTATTTGCTTGGGTCATGTTCTCGACCAAAAAGGAGAGAAGATGTCCAAATCTAAAGGAAATATTATAGATCCTTGGAAAATGATTGAAAATTACGGAGCTGACGCTCTCCGTTGGTATTTCTTTACAATAAATCAGCCAGGCGAGTCAAAGAGATTTGATGAAAGAGATGTAAGAAAATGCTTCAATAAATTTATTTTAACTTTTTGGAATATTTTTTTGTTCTGGAAAGAATATAGCCCTGACTTACAACTTACAACTCACAACTTAAAACTTGAGAATGTTTTAGATAAGTGGATTGTTTCTAAATTTTATAGTTTAACTAAAAATATAATCACTCTTTTAGATAAATATGATATTGTATCGGCAGCAAGAGAAATAGAGAATTTTGTTATAGAAGATTTTTCTCGATGGTATATTCGCCGTTCTCGTTCTCGTTTTCAAAGGCCTAAAAATTCGCGAGAATTAAAAAAAGCTTCAGAGATTTTGGGTTTTCTGATTTTAGAATTATCAAAACTTTGTGCGCCTTTTTTACCTTTTATTTCTGAGATAGTTTACCAGGAGATAGGGAAGAAAAATTCTGTTCATCTTGAAAATTTCCCAGAACCAAAAGAAAAATTAATTAATAAAAAATTAGAAGAGAAAATGATAAGTGTTAGAAAAATTGTTTCTCTCGGTCTTCAGAAAAGAAAAGAAGCAAAAATAAAAGTAAGGCAACCTCTCCGAGAGTTTAAAATCGAGAATTTAGATTTTACACCAGAGGAAGAGATTTTAGAATTGTTAAAAGAAGAATTGAATGTAAAGGAAATAAAGATTAAAAAGGGAAAAGGAGAAATTAATGTTTCTTTTGATTTTAAAATTACTCCCGCGTTAAAAGATGAAGGAATCTTACGAGAAATT
>Ga0210017_1001839_pt1 | contig 18466 bp, 13 predicted proteins | sample CryGeyCG2014_020_FD_183966 | JGI IMG/M metagenome (GOLD analysis project Ga0210017, IMG submission 183966) | Groundwater microbial communities from aquifer - Crystal Geyser CG08_land_8/20/14_0.20 (SPAdes) (version 2) | ecosystem: Environmental > Aquatic > Deep subsurface > Groundwater | place... | reverse complement strand
CTCCACAGATACCAACGACCGATCCCCCCTTTTTATAGTGCCTGAGTATCTCCCCTGCATAGCCGCAATTATACAGATAGTTAAGGTCATCAATGGTGTTTTTGCTTCCCGGTATGATAATGACATCTGCGTCGCCAATACCCTCACCATGACCAACATACCGGAGGTTGACATCAGGCTCTCTTTCAAATGGGTCAAAATCCGTAAAATTCGAGATATGGGGAAGATATATGACTGCTATATCAACCTTTCCGTTCTTGTTCGCAGCCATCAATCTCTCCAGTGATACGCTGTCCTCCTCCTGGATATAAATGTCTTTAAAATAGGGTATGGTACCCAATACAGGGATTCCCGTTCTTTTTTCTAAAAAATCGAGCCCTGGTTTCAGAAGGGAGATATCGCCCCTGAACTTGTTGATGATAAAACCCTTAACCCTTTGTCTCTCTTCTTCGGTAAGTAGTTCCATGGTGCCAACGAGAGAGGCAAATACCCCTCCTCTGTCTATGTCCCCTGCCAGCACCACAGGACAGTCCGCAATTTCAGCCATTCCCATGTTAGCAATATCATTTTCCCGCAGGTTTATCTCCGCGGGGGACCCCGCTCCTTCTATTACTATAAAGTCGTATTTCTCACTCAACCTCCTGAAACTCTCCCTGACAAATCCAAGGGCATCTTTTTTGAACTTATGATACAGGCTGGCAGACATATTTTTGTAAACCCTGCCATGGATTATTATCTGGGCCCCGATATCCGTATTCGGCTTTATCAATACAGGATTCATATCCACCTCCGGCTCCAAACCGGCGGCTTCCGCCTGCACAACCTGCGCCCTTCCCATTTCTCTGCCGTCCCTGGTGATGAAAGAGTTGAGCGCCATGTTCTGGGCCTTGAAGGGCGCCACATTATACCCATCCTGCCTGAGTATCCTGCAGAATGCGGCAACCAGCACACTCTTTCCTACGTGTGACGCTGTCCCCTGGATCATCAAGGATCTGCATTTATCGTTCATTGCAGTTCCATTCCTTGCATGTAACTATTCAGGCACAAAGGGGCAAAGGCACATAGGCACAAAGTTCAAAGGAATACAATTGGAATGCAGGACACAACCTGTCCAAATACCGCTTTGTAAACATCTTATAAGAACTTAAGCAGATCATTCTCAGATATCTTGACTTTGTGCCTTTGGTGCTCTGTGCCTTTGTGCCTACCTGATAGTTACCCTTGCATAAGCCTGAGTATCCCATTTACTATGGCGACTGCTACAGGGCTTCCGCCCTTTCTGCCAAGGCTGGTTATGAACGGGTAGGGTTTTTTCGATAAGGCATCCTTTGATTCCTCTGCATTTACAAAGCCGACAGGCGCCCCTATTACAAGGTCAGGCTTGAACCTCCCTTCGTCTATAAGCTCCATCGTCTTTAAGAGGGCAGTAGGGGCATTGCCGATAGCGACGATACCTATCTTCTCATCAATGGTCTTCTCTATGGCCGCCTCGGCCCTTGTCTTTCCCTCTTCCATGGCCTGGTCTCCAACTTCAGAGATCGTGGAGATGATACTCCCCCCCCATCTTTCCAAAAGTCTTCTGTTTATTCCTGCAGCCACCATATTTACATCCACAAGTATGTTTTTACCATCCTTTAATGCCCTGATGCCCGCTTTTATGGCTTCAGGATGAAACCTGAGATTGTCCTCGAAATCGAAGTCCCCGGTGGCATGGATGACACGCATCACAATGGGAAGTTCCAGCTCCTGGAACGTTTTCTTTTTCATCCGGGAGGCAATAATTTCAAAACTTCTTTTTTCGATCTCAATTCCTTTAGCCATCCTGATCTCCTCTACAGTGACTACTCAGGCACAAAGTGGCAAAGGCACAGAGGCACAAAGCAGAGCGGAGCAGGGTCGTTTCGTCGTTTTTTTCCTACTTTGTGCCTTTGGTGCTCTGTGCCTACCTGAATAGCTGTCCTAGAATTGTTATGTTATTTTCGGGGGCTTTCCTGCCGGCAGAACGCGACAAAGTTGCTCCCTATGCGATCATTGCTCTTGAAATGTATGTGGATATAGCTCGCAAATGTATTCTTAACCCGCCAGCCCTCAAGTCGTGAACTTCCAGGGCTATACACCCCTCTTGCGTTTTCAGGCTGATGTAAGAGTTCGGAATAATGGAATTCATGACCTCTCACCCGGTCGCCTCTGTCGCCTAAGATCGTCCTTTCAAGGAATTCCACCTCTCTGTATCCGAGCCTGAGCCTTTCCCTGGTCATCCTGACCCTGGTTTCGTATACTCCGGTCATCTCGAAGAATGCCCCATTAAAATCGTATATTCCCTCGGTAAGGATCATCAATCCGCCGCATTCCCCATAGATTGGGCCGCCGCTCCCCGCCCATTCTTTTATCGCCTTTCTCATGGAGTTGTTCTCTGAAAGTCCCCTGGCATACAGTTCCGGATAACCGCCGCCGAAATAGATAGCGGCGATGTCTCCGGGAAGCAGACGGTCATGGAGGGGGCTGAAGAACACAATCTCAGCCCCGGCGGCTTCGAGTACATCAAGGTTATCGTGATAATAGAACCAGAAGGCCTCGTCAAGGGCAACAGCGATACGCACTCCCCGACCTGTCGGAGAGGGAGACGGGATAGACGACACCCCGGAGGGTTTTTGTATTGCGGCCCCTGCGGCAATTTCCAGAACTCTGTCTATATCTACATGTCTCTCCGTAATATCTGCAAGGTCATGTAAAAATCTTTTGCCGCATTTCTCCTCTTCCGGCGCTGCAAGCCCCAGGTGACGTTCGGGAATCGAGATGGCCGGATCTCGGGGAAGATATCCCAGGACCGAGACCCTGCACCTCTCTTTGACTGCACGTCTTAACATCTCATAGTGGGAGTCTCCTGCAACCCTGTTGAAGACGACACCGACAAGCTTGAGTTCAGGCATATAGTTTTCGAACCCGTAAACTATCGCCCCCACGCTCTGAGCTACGGATCTGGCGTCAATAACGAGAATCACCGGAAGGTTCAGCATCATCGCCACATGCGCCGTGCTGGACGTTGCGGTATCGTCATTTCTTCCATCAAAAAGCCCCATCACACCTTCTATTATTCCCATGTTGGCGCCTGTCATATTATGGAAAAATGTCTCTTTCAGCCCTTTCTCGCCCATCATCCACGGGTCAAGGCTGTAAGAACGTCTCTCACAGGCCTTTTCGTGGAGACCGGGGTCTATGTAGTCCGGTCCTACCTTAAAGGGTTGCACAATAAGCCCCCGCCTTCTTAAGACAGCCATGAGACCGATACTCACAGTGGTCTTGCCCGAACCGCTGTGGGCTCCTCCTATGATAACCGCCCTGTCCATCTCCATCTTCCCGCCTTGTAACTGCTCAGGTGTTTAGGCTGAAGGCTGAAGGCTGTTAGTCGTTGCGCCTGGCCAAGGGCTACAGCCTAATAGTCTACAGTCTATCTACCTGAGTAGTGTATCCCCTCGGCGTTACCAAAAGTCCCTGCCATACAAAGGTCTGACTGTTGCCTATTATTACCGTGCTTTGCATGTCAATATGGTTGTCCAGCATCTTACTTAACATGGTAATCGTTATCGTCTCATCCGCTCTTGTGGCATGTCTGACAATCCCCACAGGGGTATTGCCATGCCGGTATTTAAGGACTATATCCCTTGCCTTGACAATCTGTTCTGTCCTTGCCTTACTCTTTGGGTTGTAAAGCACGATAACAAAATCGGCCGCTGATGCGGCCTCAAGCCTCTTTTCAATGACTTCCCGGGGAGTGAGGAGGTCGCTCAGGCTTATGGAGGCGAAGTCATGCATAAGGGGCGCTCCAAGCCTTGAGGCACAAGCGTTTAAGGCGGCTATGCCTGGAATCACCTCAAAGAGCGGCAATCGGTCTGGAGGGGTTGAAGAGGCGAGCTCAAAGACCAGACCGGCCATTCCATAGATTCCAGGGTCGCCGCCGCTTATTAAAGCCACAATCTTTCCCGATGCGGCCAGTCCTATCGCCCTTGCGCACCTATCCCTCTCCTGTCTCATCCCCGAAGAGATGACCTCTTTCCCCATGAGCAGGGGTTCTATCAGATCGAGGTACGTCTTATATCCGATGATTACCTGGGCCTCATCAATTATGCCTTTTGCCTTTGGTGTAAGGTGTTCGAGCCCACCAGGGCCTATTCCCACAATGTAAAGCTTGCCGCTGCTAATGTCACATTCCCCCTTTTCTGCTTCGGGATCAAAAGAGAAGATCGGGCCGATAAGATAGCGGCCGGCTCTGCCACGCCTCTCGCGCCTATGGCCCTCATGGAGGCCTCAGAGCCCTTTATCCCTTTGACCCTGTTGAGTTCTTCTGGAGAAAAAAACTCGATATTCAGACCATACCTTTCTGCAAAAGAGAGAAGGCCTGCCTCATCCCTCTTTTTATCAACGGTGGCTACGTTTCTGATAGAGTTGGGGGAGAAGTCCCACTCTCTAAAGACATCCTTTACAACCGCCTCTATCTCTTCCGCCTCTGTTCCCCTATTACATCCTATGCCGAGGACAAGATTCCTGGGCCTGAGATATAAGGCAGGGAAAGACATGATCCTATTGGTTATTATAAGCTGTGCCTCTTCTGGAGCCTTCACATGGACAAACTCCTCAGGAAGCTTATAGGAAACACCGTCGGTGAAGACCTTTATGTTTTCCCCGTCTACGATCCGGGCGCTCAGTCTTTTCAGCCTCTCCCAGTCCTCAACATAGAGGTCCCTCTCCAGGGCCCAGAGGTCAAGGGCAGGCCTCTCATTTACATCAGAGGCAGTCGTGATCACTGCCTGACCACCGAGGAAATCCGCTATTTCTCTTGCCAGTCTGTTGGCTCCCCCTATATGTCCACTCAAAAGACTGACGGCAAATCTGCCCTTCTCATCAAGAACCACAACCGCAGGGTCTGCCTTTTTGTCTTTTATAAAAGGCGCTATTGTCCTTACTACAATGCCTGTAGCCATGATGAACACGAGGGCATTGCGCTCAAACCATATCTTTTCTATAAGTCCCGGCAAGGATGAGAACCTTTCAAGGTTTGAGAGTTGAAGGTCTAAGGGCTTGTACGCATATAGCCTCATATTCGGCAGAAGGCTTCTGAGTTTCATGGCCAGCTCAATGCCGCCTCTGGTGAGGCAGATTATGGCAACCCTTAAACCCTGACCCCTGACCCCTGAACTATTTTCTGTACCCATGGCTGAAGTCTCTATTATAAAGCCTTGATTCCTTTTTTAATGATTTTTCTGATGCTTTTAATGCCTCTCCGACATATATCAATGCGGTCTTTTCGATGTCAGCATCTCTGACCAGATCTACAATATCCTTTAATGCGCCCCTTATAATTCTTTGTTCCGGCCATGACGCCTTTTCTATTACTACAACTGGTGTATTATCAGGGTAGCCCGACAGTAGCTCATCCCTTACCTTTTCAATTATTCTTACACTCAGAAAGATTACCATTGTTGCTCTGTGTTTTGCTAATTCGCTAAGCTTTTCCATTTCAGGCACAGGGGTTCTTCCTTCAATTCTGGTAAATATTACTGTCTGAGTTATCTCTGGTATGGTGAGCTCCTGTCCGAGTACTGCTGCGCCAGCCATTGCAGATGAGACACCGGGAATAACTTCATATTCTATGTTTAATGCACGAAGTCTTTCTATCTGTTCTGATACGGCACTGTAAAATGATGTGTCCCCTGTATGAAGTCTGGCGACAGTTCTTCCGTTGTCTGTTGAATTCCTCATAATCTCCACTATCTCATCAAGAGCCATTTTTGAAGAATCAAATATCTCTGCCTTTATGCCTTTAAGGAGTTCGGGATTAACAAGACTTCCAGTATAAATTACAACATCAGCATTATCAAGCACTTTTCTGCCTTTGATCGTTATCAGCTCAGGGTCTCCAGGGCCAGCGCCTATGAAATATACCTTACTCATTTTTTGCTCCGAAAATCCCCCTTCACCCCATCCCCTCTCCCCTGAGGGGAGAGGGGAAGGGTGAGGGGTTTTCATCCTCTTTTGTGAGCCAAAGGCTCGTGTGGGTTTCACTTGAAAATCCCCCCTGCCCCCCTTTTCCAAAGGGGGGTGAGGGGGGGGCTCTCCTGCTCTGTTCTGGAGTATCACGACATTTGGGCTCAAAAATTCCATTTTTAAAATGACATCTGGAGCACCTTCAATAATCTTCTCATCATCATACCCAAGCCTTTCACATACATATATAATAATTTGGGATTTGGGATTTGGGATTTGGGATTTGAGTAATGTCTTTGCGATCTCTGTTGGATTGTTCCGCTCATTAGTAAGGATAGCAATTTTATTATGTCTTGTGAGCAACAAGGGGATATCATCTATTTCATACTTATTTTTTTCAAGGATTCCACTTCTATGAAAGCTTATAAGAAATGCATCATCCCATGGCTCTTTTATCCTTGAAAATGCAATCTGAACGCATGATAAATCAGGCAATATCTCCACCATATCTTTCCCAAATTCTTTGACTGCCCTTCTGCCAATACCATGAAACATTGGGTCGCCTGATGCGATGAGAGCGACAGTTTGAATCTCAGGTTTAAGGTTTCGGATTTCGGATTTTATAAACTCTATAGTTTCATCTACATTGGTGATCACCTTAATTCTATCTTTTACCTCCTTAAATTCCTCATGTTCCTTAAAGAGCTCGTAAAGTCTGTTAGATGTAGTGAGGATAAGGTTGGAATTATAAATAATCTCGCTTGCCCTCTTATCAAAAGGGCGAAAGCCAATCCCTATAATATAGAGCTTATTCATTAGTCTCCTCCGGCTGTCTCAAGATATATGTATCCATAAGCCAGCCTTTTTTCTTTTTAGCCTCGATTCTTATCCTTTCAAGATCCTCGATTATATCTCTAAGCTTCCCGGAAAGCAAGATTTCATCCTCAGTCCCCAGATATCCACCCCAATAGATGTCAATATCGGTATCCTCGAAGCGTTCAAAATTAGCACGGGAATCCAGTAATACCACCGTATTTATCACCTCGTCCGTCTCGCATTCTTTCAGTTTTCTCGCTGTGGTAATCACAATTGGTTCCCCGATACGGTTTAAGGGGATCTTATGCCTTGCAGCCAGGAGTTGAACACTGGTTATCCCTGGTATCACCTCATACTCAAAATCTATTACTCCTCTTTTAAGGATGTGTTGCAGCATTTCCAGATGGCCGTCATATAAGGAAGGATCGCCCCAAATAAGAAGAGCTGCGTTTTCTCCCTCCTCCATCTCGTTTTTGATCAGGCCGGCAACAACTTCCGCCACTTCCTCTCGCCATGCCTTGACTTTCTCTACATAGTTGCCGCCCTTTTTACGTTTAGGGATTCTGGCGCTTACAACTCTATATGTTCCACTATCTAAGTACCTTTCTAAGATCTCCCTTCTTATTTTAAGAAAATCCTCATCTCCCTTTCTCTTTTCGAGAAAGAAAAAGACATCTGCTTTTTTCATTGTGTTTATCGCCTGGACAGTAAGATAATCAGGATTGCCAGGCCCAATTCCAATAAGATAGATATTCTTCATCTGCCGAACCCTTTCCCCTTCACGCTTAGAGGTATCACATCCAGGGCCTCCTTGATATGATCTATGAATATATCCACAACCTGCGTATGATACCCAATACCGGCATTCACAGATTGAACCCGGATACCTTCTTTTTCGAATCGGCTCTTCCATGAATCCTCATGATCTCCCATAATATCTCCATGAAAATGAACCCCGGCTACAATCATCAACGGGATCAACAGAACTCGTCCCACCCCGCTTCCCTTCAGCTTTTTTACAATATGTCCGCATGAATCCGCCCCTTCAACCATCCCTACATGTATGTTCCCGCCATATTTGTTCTGCAGCCAGCGCTCCAGAGCAATATATGAAGCCCAAGAAGGGTGGTTGGTCCCGTGACCTATAAAAATCGCCGCCTCCTTTTCCAAATCGGGCAATATATCCACAACCCCCAAAGTCATCCGCTCATAATCCCGGGGCAAATGAAGGAGTGGAACCCCCACCGATGTCCGTATCGGCGCATCTCGAACCTCTTCCACAAGTCTATAAAACTCATGCCCGCAAAGGAGGTGAATAGATTGCACAAGCGCCCACGTGTGGCCTTCTTTTGCCAGATCACATAGAACCTGCCGGGGGCTTTTCAGATCAATGTTGTTTCTCTGCCTGCTAAAATCCCGCACCATCCTTGACGAATATGCCCATTGGATCGTATGATCCGGAAACGCCCCCTTAATCCTTGAACCGATGAAAGAATAGGTATCCACAGCCGCTGTTGTCGTACCAAAACCCACCAGAACTATCGGTATTTTCCGGTCTTTCACTTGAAAATCCCCCCTCACCCCCGTATCAAGTACGGGGCAGGCCCTAACCCTCTCCCGCAAGGGGGAGAGGGAACTTCCTCTATACACTGGACCTCTTCAGCGCCAGCACACATCCTAAAAAGAAAACCAGGCCGAAGCCCAGGATAGCCACAAGGGAAAACCAGGGAAATGGCTGCCCCAGAGCCCCTGCTCGCAGGCACCGGCTGGAATGGGTCAGGGGGATGATATACAACAATCATTTGCATTGACTCTAAAAGTTATACTTCAGACCTGCATACCAGCCCAGGGGAGGGGCAGGATAACCATCGCCGTAGAGATAGTTCTTGTCAAAGAGATTTTCGATCTTCAAGAAGACCCTTACTTTCTTCAGGTAATATTCTGCCCTGAAATCGGCCAGAAAGTATCCGGGGACCGATTCCTTATTGTCAGAGCGGGTATATTGTCTGGAAACATATCTGGTATTCAGGATCAGGGTCAAATCGGCAAATGGTCTATACTGAACATCAAGCCTTGCCTCATGCTCCGGCTTGGCTGGCAGCCACTTACCGGTGCGCTCGTCTTTGGCTGAGAGATGGGTGTAGGAGGGTTTCATCTCCAGGGAGTCCCCAGGCTTCCACTTCAGGGAGACCTCCACACCTTCAATGTTCGTCTCCCCTAAGTTCTCATACCTTCCCATACCGCCATCTTTGCGCACATAGGTTATCCGGTCCTCTACCCTGTTGGAGAAGAGGGTGACACCCCCTTCTATTGACTTCCCCGCATGGCAGGAGAGGGTGGCGCTGTAGTTCATGGCCTCCTCCATCCCCAGGCCGGGGTTTGGCTCAGTAGAAGAGGTTTCGTAATACCTCTGGAGAAAGGTAGGGGTATTGTTGGTCTTCGCAAAAGCGATCCCCAGGTTGAAATTCCTCCAGGCAAGACCTATCTTCATCTCCGGATTGATCGCCCCTTGAAATTCAGAATAGTGATTCCATCGCACTCCCCCACTTAAGGTTAGTGGAATGGCCTCGAAGCGATAGTCTTTGGCAAGATAAATCCCAAACTTATCCTCCTGCCGGGAGGCCACCTTATTCCCCTCTACCTGAGCAACCTCTAAGTTTATCCCCGTATTGATCATCCCCCATCCACCGAGGGAAAGGCCTGTCCTTAAGTCTTCCATCAATGACCAGCTCTTCAAAAAGGTCTCCAATCCCGTAACCGGGTTTCTATGTTCTTTCTCAAAGCGGCTAAAATGGGTACCGCTCTTTAATCTGCCCATGTTACAGAGGAGAGAGGAACCGAAGGTATCATCCTGAGATCTTGCCTCCGGGGTAGGAAAGGCAGGAAGCCCCGGCATGCCTCTATCCTCTTCGGTATAATCCAATGACAGATCGAAGGTGTATCCCCCCTTTGGTGAATAACTGACCTTTGTCCCTATCCTTCTACTATCCCTATCATCGTTTATCCTGAAACCGTCGGTCTTATACCACCCGGCAGACAATCCAAGCCCAAAGGGAGTGATCTCCTGCCGATAATCCAGACTGTAGTTCTGGGTATTAAAGTTCCCGGCAAAGGCCTCGATACTGCCCTGGGCCCCCTTCACCCTTTTGGTCGTGATACTGATCACACCTCCGCTCGTGTCATCCCCAAAGGCTGCCCCCCCGCCTCCTTTATGGATCTCTATCCTCTCAATATTCTCTAAAGAAACAATATCCCATTTAACGACTCTGTGGGCAGAAAGCAGGTCATTGATGGGACGGCCATCAAGTAAGACACGGACGATATGAGATCCCCGAATACTGACTGTTTGTTTGCCGGCATTGACACCGGGTATCTGGTTCAGGAGTTCTACGATGCTCCGCACATTCATATTTTTGATCTCCTCGGCGGTTATGATAACCCTGTCCGTCTCATCTTCTCCCCTCAAAAAAGGAACATTCACCATCACACCGATGAGCATCAGAAACACTACAAAGAAACTTTTTAATCTCATAACAGCGCCTCCTGGAAGGTGATGATGGGTTTCCTTCGATTCATTTTCCACTCTTTTATCCCTTTCAGCATAAAACTCCTACGATCACTACGATGACCATATTTCAGGTATTCAAGAAATGTTTGAGGTCTGGGAGTTTTAGGGATTCTTACATCCATCACCTCAACTCTGAATCCATGATTCTTGAGAATCTCGATGTCTGCTTCCGGGCGTTTTTTCTGTCTCATAGGTAAGGAATGTTCTACATTCCTTCCATAGATCCGACGCCATGGGTTTCTTCGCTCAGTAATTAAAATCAAAGGCATAGAGATTAGATAACGCCAGATCTGTCCATGCGATCCCATGCGATTGCCCCAATTTCCATCGATTATAATCACCTTGCCCTCTGGTTTCAGCACTCTGCCCCATTCAAATATTGCCCTCTCCGGATCTGGTAACGTCCAGACAAGATTCCGATTAATAACCATATCAAGGGATTCGTCCTCAAATGGCAGATTCTCGGCGTCACCTATCCTGAAGTTAATAATAAGGTTGTGGCTATTTGCTTTCTCTTTTGCGTTTCGCAGCATATTTTCAGAGATATCTATTCCTGTGACGGTATGCCCCATTTCGGATAAAGGCAGGGAGATCACTCCTGTGCCACAGCCTACATCCAGCACATTTAGTTTTTCATTTCCAATTACCCGGCTTAAAAGATTTTTCCATGCTTCTTTCTCCTCTTCTGAAAAGAATCCATGTCCGGGTAAGTTATCGTATCTTTGAACAGTCCTGTTCCAGCGCTCTTTTATGACTTCTTTTATCGAACCTGCCTTCATATTCCCTCTTTTTGGCCTCATGATAAAGTAAACCTCAGGGTCAAGCGGAAGAACCTGCCCGAGAAGACCTTGTTTCTCTGGCAGAACCTCCGCTCACCCCGGCCGGTCTCTCTTAGAATTCAAACCTGTAACCAATTTCCGCTTCTTCATTCCCGGAATTTACAAAATATTGATTACAAAAACATTCTCCTTCTTCATCCGACTAACCTTGAACCTTAAACCTTGGAACTTTGAACCTCCTAAGAAACTCGAGCAAGTTTCTTTCATTTATAACCTCGATGCGAAGCATCGGGGTCAGGTGCTGAGTAGTTACCACTGTTCACTGATTTCAATCCCGCGCCCGTCCGACCGAGCACAATGCAAACCAGAAGAACAGTGCGCCGATGGCCAACAGAATCAGATAAGCCTGATAGCCAGGAGTCTGGCCGAAGGCTGTCGCCCTGATGGCCCCGGACGCATGGGTGAGCGGCAAGGCCCATAAAATCGTCTGAGCCCATTCCGGCAGCCGTTCCAGCGGAAAGAAAGTGCCGCCCAGAAACGCCATGGGCGTGATGATAAAATTGGTCAGCAGGGATTGGTCGGCATGGGATTTGACCAGCATGGCCAGGGCCACCGCCAGGGCTGCGAAGACAAAGCTGTTGAGCAATGCCGCCAGCCAGAAGAGCGGGCCGTAATGGAGCACCACGCCGAACGGCAGACTCAATACCAGAATGACGCCGATGGAGAGCAGGGCGCGTGTCATGCCGGCCAGCACCTCTCCGGTCACATAGGCCGCGTTGCTGATGGGCGCCGCCTGGAACTCTTCGAAGATGTGCCAGTAAAAGCGCGCCACGTTGATGTCTGTGGCGATGCCGAAGGCCTGGGTCATGCTGCCCATGGCCACGAGCCCCGGGATGAGAAATTCTAAATAAGTGTGGCCGTTAAAACTTGCCGCATCGCCCATGGCATAGCCGAAGGCGATCAGGTAGAGCAGGGGCGAGATGGCCATGCCGGCCAGTTGCCGCTTGAGCCGGCGTTTCAGAATCAATAGTTCGCGAAGATAGACCGCAATCAAACCTTGCATCATTGCACCTTCTTTCCGGTAAGCGACAAGAAGGCGTCTTCCAGGTTCACCCGTCGCAAGGTGAAACCGGTTTCCTGCCCGGCGGTGAACTCCCGGGCTTCTTCACGGCTCTGAAAGCACCGCGTCCGCATGCCCTCGGCGTTCAACTGGTCGATGGCCCAGGCGCCCATCCGGTTCATCAACGTCTCCGGCCGATCCAGGGCGACGATGCGTCCCAGATCCAGGAAGGCCACCCGGCTGGCCAGGAACTCGGCCTCCTCGATGTAGTGGGTGGTCAAAAAGATGGTGGCGCCGTCTTGCTGGACCTTTTTGATCAGTCCCCAGATGCGGCGGCGGATGTTGGCGTCAAGACCCACCGTGGGTTCGTCTAAGAACAGGATCCGAGGCTCGTGCATCAGCGCCCGGGCAATCATCAGTCGCCGTTTCAGACCGCCGGAAAGCTGATTGACCAGGCTCCCTTTCCGGTCAATGAGATCCACATAGGTCAAAAGTTCCTTGATTTTTTGTTTGCGGGCCGCCGGTTTCATGCCAAACAAGCGGCCGTGGATGTCCAGGTTTTCGAGCACCGTCAGTTCGCTGTCCATGTTGATGTGTTGGGGAACTAATCCGCACTGACGCTTGGCGGCCAATGGCTCGCTCTCGATGTCGTGGCCGTTCAGGGCCGCCCGGCCGCTGGAAAGCCGTGTCAATCCGGTCAGGATGCGGATGGTAGTGGTTTTGCCGGCGCCGTTGGGTCCCAGGAAGGCGAACAGCTCGCCGACCGGTACGTGCAGATCGATGCCGTCGAGGGCCTTTATGTTTCCGTAGTTTTTTTCGAGTTTTTCGATGCGAATCATCTTTCTTTCCCTTCCTATCCAGATCATAATTTCTTGCTCACCGATAACCGTTCACCGCCCACTACCCCGTCTTCTTTCCCGCACCGCCTGGATATTGTCGGCGATCTCCATCAGCGGTTGGCGGCGCACCCGGTGGGGCAAAACAAGTTCAGCGGAAAGCCCGATGTCTGCGGAAACCACCTCCCTGCGGCCATGCCAGGCGGCAAGGGTCTTGGCCGTCTTCAGCATGATGATATCCCCCCGGTGACCATCTACTCCCACATCAAGGCAAAAAGAAGTAATTTCAAACAAAAGCGGCCGATCAATAACCACCTCCGGATAGAGGGCAGCAGCCCGCCCGATCCTTTCCGCCAGTTCCTTTGAAGTCTCTTCCCACTGTTTGCAAAAACCGGCCGGATCCTCATCAAAGGCCGCCCGCCTCTCCATGATAGCCACCCTGTCCTCCGGTTTCCGGACACCTTCGATGAGCACGCAGAGCCCGAACCTGTCTAAAAGCTGGGGCCGCAGTTCTCCTTCTTCAGGATTCATGGTTCCCACCAGGGTAAACCGTGCGGGATGGGAAAATGAGACACCTTCTCTTTCGATGGTATTAACTCCCATGGCCGCGGAATCGAGCAGCACATCCACCACGTGATCGTCCAGCAGGTTCACCTCATCCACATAGAGAATCCCCCTGTGGGCAGCCGCCAGAATACCAGGCTCGATCTGTTTTTCGCCTTTTTTAAGGGCATGTTCCAGATCCAGAGTGCCCACAACACGGTCTTCAGTGGCGCCCACGGGCAGCTCCACCACGCGCACCTTCCGGTTTACCCTTTTCACCGATTCCAGGGAAGAAATCTTTTTGCCGTATGCGGTCAGCATACATTCCCGGTAGAGATCGAATTCATCCTCAGGAGCAAGTTGAAAAGGGTCATTTTCAAAGACTTCGATTTCCGGCAGAACATCTGCGAGGGCCCGGACGGCAGTTGACTTTGCAGTCCCCTTTTCCCCCCGGATCAGAACTCCTGAAAGGGTGGGATTTATGATATTTAAAATCAGCGCAAGTTTCATATTTTCCTGCCCGACGATTGCTGCAAAGGGGTAAATCAGTTTGTTCTTTTTCATTATTTCTCCTTGATAATACTGATTAGCTTATCAGCCTTAAGCTCCTCGATTTTGAGATACCGCGCATTCAGCGCCCCGGCAAGACGGCCGGCCAGTCCGAAGGTAACAAGCCCGGGTTCCTCGGTATCCACTACAATATACATGACCCGCTGATCAGCGGCCATTTTAACGGCAAAGCCAAAGGCCTCCTCAACTGGTTTTTGATCTCCCATGGCCACATTGCTCTTGCCGTCTGTAATGATAATCACAATGGGCCGGGCCGCGGGATCACGCAAAAGATGGTTCCGGACCTGTTCATGGGCTGAGGCCAACCCCGCGGAAAGGGGGGTCCTGCCGCCCACCGGCATTTCTGCCAGAAGTTTTCCGGCAAGCTGCACAGAGGCAGTGGGAGGTAAATTGACAACAGCCTCATTTTTACGAAAAGAGACCATGGACACCTTGTCCCGTTTTTGATAAGCATCGAGAAGCAGGGACATGATTGCGCCCTTGGAGGCTGCCATCCTTGCTCTGACCCCCATGGAACCACTGGCATCCACGGCAAAGAGAAGAAAATTCCCGATCCTTTTTTCCCTGACCTTTTCCCGAATATCCTCTTTTTTCAAGACCACCGCCAGCCCGTTTTCCTTCTTTCTTTTAAGCTGGTGCGGGGCCGCAGCCCGTAAAGTAGCGTCAAGAGCAATGTCACCTTTCCTGTTTCCGGGCCTGCTCTTGATATAGCGCCCCTGTTTTAATGAAACCCTGGTACGGGAGCGTCGTCCTGAACCCCGGCGGGAAACCCTGTCCCTGGGGGATACAATTTTTTTTACCGTAAAAGTAGAGCCCACTTCAAAGATCTGCTCGGAAGACGCTTTTTCCCCGGGCGGCTCAACATCATCTGTTTTATTTGCGTCCCGGGGCTCATCGAAGGAAGGCTGTGACTCTTCAGCAGGCTGCGCATCTGATTGTGTATCTGGACCGTCATTCGATTTTTCAGTTTCCGGCGGCTGATCCTGTTCATTTTCATTCGTATCTTCATTCATGTCTTCAGACGGTTTTTCTTCAGACTGGTCCTGTGGCGGGGGCGGCTGCGCATCCCGTGTCCGATGGGCAAGTACAAAAGGCGCCACCTTTGCAATATCATCCATAGTAACTTCAAACCGAAGCTCAAGCGCAGCATACGCCCTGGCCGTCTGCTCCATGACAAGGTCGGCTCGGTGGCCTGCCACCAGGTTTTTTGTGCACAGCTCGGAAATAAAAGTTCTAAGGTGTTTAGGGCACCTGACCCCCCTGAGACATTCCCTGGCCGCCGCTATCTGCTCTTTAACCTGATGGTTTTCCTTTTTAAACCGTTTCATAAAACCTTTAAAATCAAGATCAAAGCTCTCCCGCCGCTCCATCAGCTCAATCCGTTGTTCAGTATCCGTTTCCCCGGCAACATCCACGCAGAGTCCGAACCTGTCTAATAGCTGGGGCCTTAGTTCCCCTTCTTCAGGGTTCATGGTCCCTGCCAGGATAAATGAAGCCGGATGCTTAAATGAAATCCCTTCCCGCTCAATCCTGTTTTCTCCTGAAGCAGCCGCATCCAGGATGATGTCCACGATATGGTCGTCTAAAAGATTCACCTCATCCACGTAAAGGATCGACCGGTTGGCTTCGGCTAAAAGTCCGGGCAAAACAGAGCGTTTGCCTTCCCTGACGGCCAGACTAAAATCGATTCCGCCTGCCACCCGGTCTTCCGTGGCGTTAAGCGGCAGGGTCACCACCCGAATCTTCCGACGTTGAATTTTATAATCGGGTGCTTTTTTCCTGCATCTTTCACACATTTTGCTTTCATCATCAGGATCACAAAAACAGGGGCATCCTTCAACCACCCTGATCTCGGGCAACAATGCCGCCAGTGCCCGCACCGCGGTCGATTTGGCCGTGCCCTTTTCCCCCCGGATCAAAATGCCGCCGATCTTCGGGTTGACCGCATTGAGCAGCAATGCAAGCTTTAAGTTTTCCTGTCCGACAATGGCTGAAAATGGATATATTTTTCTAAACATCATCTCTATTCCGTAAGTTCTTCAATTTGACCTTCCATTTCCAGATATGCTTCTCTTAAGCTCTTTTCCATCTCCTTGTCAGCGTTCCACATCCCCCGGCTGATCGCTTCCAGAAGCTTATCCAGTATATTTTGAAGCGCATACGGGTTTACTTCCTTCATCCATTTCTGCATGGCAGGATCAAGGGCGTATTTTTCCGCAATTTTTTTATACATCCAGTCGTCTATTACTTCTGCTGTGGCATCCCAGCCGAGGACCACGTCCATCATATGGGAGATGTCCCCGGCGCCTTTGTAACCGTGACGTTTCATTCCATCTAACCACTTGGGATTAACAAGGCGGGAACGCAGGACATGCTTTGCCTCCTCAAAGGTAGTGCGCATCTTCACCCTCCTGGGGTCGGCGCTGTCGCCTACCAGGGCAAAGGGAAGTTCGCCGCGCACGGTCTTTGCCGCCACAATAAGACCGCCGTAGTAATTATAATAATCGGTGCATGACAGCATGTCATATTCCCGGGAATCCTCATTTTTAACAGTCACATCCATGCGGGAAAGAAGGCTTCGGAACGCGGCCGGCTTCTGCTTGCCATAGCTCCCCTTGCCGTATGCGTGGGCCGTGTAGCGGATGTAGTTGTTGCCCAGATCTTCCTGGGTCTTCCAGTTTTTAGATTCAACAAGCTCGGATACGCCTGCTCCGTATGTCCCCGGTGGGCAGCCGAAAACCCGGAACGTGGCCTCCCGCATGGCTTCTTCTTTGCTCATACCTTCTTTTATGTAACTTTCCATATCGAGCAGGACATTGCGCCGCAAAATATTGGACTCCGGCGATTCTTTTAAGACGGCCACCATTCGGGCCGCCTCATCAATCCGCTCCACCAGATTTGGAAACGAATCACGGAAAAATCCTGAAATTCTCGGCACCACATCGAGACGGGGGCGGCCCAGTTCAGATAACGGGATCACCTCAAGGCCGGTTACATTTCCGCTCCCCCTGGCCCATACAGGCTTTACGCCCATGAGGTAATATATTTCCGCAATATCGTCGCCCTTGCTCCGCATGGTGGAGCCTCCAAAGACAATGATTCCGATGCTTTCCGGATATTTCCCTGTCTCTTTAAGACACCTTTCAATCAAGGCGTCCCCAAGTCTTTTCCCTACGTCCCATGCCCCGGGGGTGGGGATCTTGTTGGGATCAACCGAATAAAAATTTCTGCCCGTGGGCAGGATATCGGCCTGGCCGCGGGTGGGCGCGCCTGAGGGGCCCGGCTTGACAAATCCTCCGTTAAACCCGGTAAGGCTTGAATCTATTTCTTCGGTCACCAGCCTGATATTGGGCGCTAATACTTCACAAATGTAGCTCAGAACTGCAGCCACCCTTATATTGCTGCGGCCCAGGTGCGACTCAACAATTTTATCAATAAAGGCGGTGTCAAACCGGTTTTGTTCCAGCTCTTTTACCATGGCCAGCCCTGATTCATGAGCGCTCTGTATGATCTGTCCCCCGGTTTTCCCTTTGAAATGGGGGAGCGATCCGCCCTTATTTACCAGAAGCTCATCATAGTCATACCCTAAAGCGCCCAAAATAGATTCGCGCAAGGACGGGATGTCTCCGTTTGAAAGACGGGTAAGCTGCACAAGGAACTCCACCAGCCGGTCATTTTCCGGCGCCTTGCCCATGACGTGCAGTCCATCGTTAATCATGGTGTCGCCAAGATCAGTCAGATAGCTGTGAAGTTTTTCCAAAAACAGGTCAAAATCTGAAAACGCCTCTTTTTCATCCAGATCAAGATCTTTGTCCAGATCCGCCTGGCAGACAGCTTCCCAGATCATGGGACGAAGAATCGGCAGTTTCCCGGGATCCTCCCTTTTCGCGTCAATGTACTCTTTTAAGAAATTTTCCACCTTTGCCATGTCTTCGTAAAGATCGGCATTGGTAAAGACCGGGGTGAGATGATCGATAATGCAGCAATAGGAACGGCGTTTGGCCTGAGTGCCCTCACTCGGGTCGTTAATGATATAAGGATAAATATTCGGCAGGTCCATGATGGCAAGATCCGGATAACACTCATCGGAAAGCCCCAGCGCCTTTCCCGGAAGCCATTCCAGGGAGCCGTGCTTGCCCACGTGCATCACGGCATCCGCCTTGAAAACGTCCTTGATCCACCGGTAATGGGCAAGATAATGATGAGGCGGAGAAAGGTACATATCGTGATAAATCTTGTCGATGTTCTCAAAATAACCGCGGGGAGGCTGGATGGTAATAAAAACATTGCCGTTAATCAATCCTGCAAAATG
>Ga0210017_1001836_pt1 | contig 18476 bp, 18 predicted proteins | sample CryGeyCG2014_020_FD_183966 | JGI IMG/M metagenome (GOLD analysis project Ga0210017, IMG submission 183966) | Groundwater microbial communities from aquifer - Crystal Geyser CG08_land_8/20/14_0.20 (SPAdes) (version 2) | ecosystem: Environmental > Aquatic > Deep subsurface > Groundwater | place... | reverse complement strand
AAATTCTTCTACAATATCTTCTTCTTTTGTTGCCAATCCAACGACTCCTTTACCTCCGCGTCCTTGGGTTTTAAAAGTGTCTAACGGCATGCGCTTAATATAGCCGTCGCGTGTAACAACAATGATAATATCCTCGTCAGGGATAAGGTCCTCTTGCGAAAAACTGTCAACAGCCCCCTTGATGATTTTTGTTTTTCTGTTATCGCCGAATTTGTCTTTTATTGCCATTAGCTCTTTTTTTATGACGGCTAATATTTTCTTTGGACTTTGAAGAAGTTCAGTCAATTCATTGATTAACTTTTTCTTTTCTTTGAGTTCAGTTTCTATTTTTAATCTCTCCAAGTTTGCAAGCTGTTGGAGTTTCATCTCTAGAATGGCAACGGCTTGCAGTTCCGAAAGTTTGAACTGCCGGACAAGTTTTGTTTTTGCGTCTTCCCGATCTCGCGACTGTTTAATTGTTTTTATGATAGCATCTATTTTATTAAGGGCAAGCATTAATCCAGTAAGAATATGCGCTCTGGCTTTTGTTTTATCAAGATCAAACTTTGTGCGTCTTGTAACAACTTCTTGCCTGTGTTTCAGGTATTCTTCAAGAATCATTTTTAGAGTTAATACGCGCGGTTGGATTCCATCAACCAATGCAAGCATATTTATATGGAAAGAAGTCTGAAGAGCTGTGTGTTTGTAAAGCTGATTTAATATTTTTTTTGGATAAACATCTTTTTTAAGATCAATAACTACGCGTACATCACCCTTGGAAGATTCATCGCGCAAATCTTTGATGCCATCTATTTTTTTAGTTTTGACGAGATCTGCTATTTTTTCCAATAAATTCGCTTTATTTGTCTGATAAGGTATGGAGGTAATAATAATCTTACATCCACCATTTTTAGTTTCTACGATTTCGCTCCCGGCCCGCATAACTATTGAGCCTTTTCCAGTCGCATATGCTTGACGTATATCTTCTTGATTGTAAATAATTGCGCCAGTTGGAAAATCAGGCCCCAGAACAAGCTTAATAAGTTCATCTGTATCAGCCTGAGGATTGTCAATCAACAGACATATGCCGTTTATTATTTCACTAAGATTGTGCGGGGGTATGCTTGACGCCATACCAACAGCAATGCCAAGTGTGCCATTTATTAGAAGATTTGGCAAACTGGCTGGTAGCACGATTGGTTCTTGTTGGGTTGAATCATAATTAGGAATGAAATTGACTGTATTTTTTTCAAGATCAATAAGCATTTCTTCGGCAGAGGCGTGAAGTTTTGCTTCTGTGTATCGCATGGCCGCTGCTTTGTCACCGTCCATGGATCCAAAATTTCCCTGGCCGTGTACTAGCGGATAACGCATAGAAAAATATTGTGCCAAACGTACCATTGAATCGTAAACGGCAGTATCGCCATGAGGATGGTATTTGCCAAGTACTTCCCCGACAACGGTAGCTGATTTTCTGAATTTACCTGCCGATTTTAGACCTAAATTCCACATAGCGTATAGGATGCGGCGGTGGACCGGTTTTAACCCGTCACGGACATCTGGCAGAGCGCGCGCTACAATAACACTCATGGCGTAATCAAGATAAGAAGTTTTCATTTCATCCACTATTTCACGCGGACGAACAACGGCCATGGTTGATGAAATTACTGCAGAAGTCTCTTTATCTATTATCTTTTTGGATAGGTGTGATTTATTTTTTTGTATTTTATCGGATAAAGTTTTTTGGCGCATAATATTTATTAATTAAAATACGAAGACAATGAAATGTAAATTTTTATAGCTCTGATGAAGTTGATGTCGTTGATGTAGAATTGTTATTAGTGTTTAACTTGTCAATTATTTTATAAAGCTGATTAGGAGAAATTTTGGGCCCACCTTGAAGAAAAGCACTAGTGGTTGTCGGAGACTGGTTAAGAGTTTTTACCATTTGATCTTTTATGTTTTTTGTATTAATAAAAATTTTATTAAAATCACCAACAATTTGTTTAAGCTTCTGATTTTGTAAATCCGCCTCGTTATTTTTATTGAAAGAATTTTTGAGATTTATAATCCAAGCGGTAATTATTATAAGCATAACTAGAGCGACCGCGAGGTACATTTTGATTTTATTTTTTTCTTTTTTCATATTGATGTTCGCAGTGTTATGGCTTTAAAATTACAAGTTTTGTTTCTTCCTGCGGCAAATCTTTTTTGGCTATTTTTAGTTTATCCATTTCCTCGGCTTTGCCGCCCATTTCTTTTATGAATTTATCAATCCCATCAATATCTAGTTTTAGTCCGGCTATCTTATAGTGCATTGGAATAACAATGCGCGGCTCTATTCGAGAAATAATTTTAGCCGCTTCTTCAGCGTTTATGGTATATTTTCCACCGACGGGAATAAGTAAAATATCAATATTGTTCATCATTTCTAATTGTTTGTCAGTTAGTTCTGTTTGGCCAAGATCACCGAGGTGGGCAATATTAATTTTTTCCATGTTAATGACATAAATGATATTTTTACCCCTTTCTTTTCCTTCGTTATTGTCATGCCAGCTTGGAATTCCATATATAAATACATCACTAATTTCATATTCTCCAGGGCCATTTATTAAAAAAGGCGTGGCGCGTTTTTGCGTGCCATTAACGGCTTTGATGTTTGAGTGATCTTTGTGTTCGTGGCTGATAGTCAATATATCAGCTGACAAATGAGGCAGTTTTAATCCATAATCATTAGTATATGGATCAGTTATGAGAGTGGTGGTTGCGTCATCGTTTTTTGCTTGGATTCTAAAACATGATTGACCATGCCATTGTATGTACATATTTTGAAGTTTTTAATTTTTTATATTTAAATTTTACCAATATCCGCTCCTCTTGTCAAACCTAAAAATATCAGTTATACTGGTTTATAATACACCAATTTAATGGTTTCAGCGCTTGGGTCTTTTGTGGCTCAAAATTTAACCGTTGGAATCATTTTATCTCGGATTTGTTTCTCCGGGATAAAAAAGAATATTTTTTATGATAAAAACACAAGTTATGCCAACTAAGATGGAGCAATTACTCGGATCTGCGAAAAATAAAATTTTGCCGAAGCAAGGAGATTTGGTTGAAGGCAATGTTATTTTTGTTGGTCGCAATGAAATTTTGATTGATATAGATGAAATTATGACAGGTTTAATTCGAGGCCATGAGGCGTATGACGAATCAGGAGAATATAATAATCTGAAAGTTGGAGATCATGTTACAGCCACCGTGCTTGACATTGAAAATGAAAGAGGAATATTGGAGCTATCTATTAAGCAAGCAGGACACAAAAAAGCGTGGGATAACCTTGAAAAAATGCAAGCAGATTCAAAAGTTGTTAGCGTCAATGTGCTTGAAGCAAACAAAGGGGGTTTGGTTGTCAAATTGGATCAAGTTTTCGGTTTTTTGCCAGTTTCCCAATTATCCCCGAAAAATTATCCGCGCGTAGTCGGGGGTAATAAAAATAAAATATTGGAGAAACTTAAATCGCTTGTTGGTGAAAAGTTAGATGTTATTATTATTGATATCAATGATGAGGAGGGTACTTTGATTGTTTCTGAAAGAGCCGTTGAAAAAGATCAGAGAAAGCAAGCTTTAAATAATTATAAAAAGGGAGATATTATAGAAGGTAAAGTAACCGGCGTTGTTGATTTTGGAGCTTTTATTGAATTTGATCATGGATTGGAGGGGCTGATCCACATATCAGAGCTCGGCTGGCAAAGGATTGACAACCCAAGAGAAGTGGTTAAAGAAGGAGACAAAATAAAAGTTCAAATTATTGAGGTCAGCGATAGCAAGGTTTCTTTGTCTCTGAAAAGATTGACAAAAGATCCATGGGAAGATATTAAAGACAAATATAAAATTGGCGATAAAGTGAAAGCCAAAGTAATCAAGTTCAATGAATTTGGCGTTTTTGTAGAGATAATGCCGATGATTCAGGGCTTAGCAAGGGTGAGAGGTGGCACTAGTTTCAAAGATCCGGGCGATTCTGATAATAAAGTAGAAATTGGCAAGGAATATAATTTTACGATTACTAATTTTGAACCATTAGACCATAAACTGGGGTTAGAATTAAATGATTAGGCAGAGATAAGACGTAGTGGTATTTTTTTGTTTAATTTTTATGAAAAATTTGTCAAAAACATTTTTAATTTTTTTTATTGCTATGCTTGTTATTGCTGGTTTTTTGTCTCTTTTTGAGGGAGATAAAAAAACGCAGGAAGAAGTCGGCCTGGCTGAAATGGTAAATAAAATAAAGAGCAAAGAATTACAAGACATTGAAGTAAATGGCAATCTTATAAAAATGATTGCTACTGATGGCAAAAAATTTATTACCTACAAAGAACAGGTAGAATCCATAAGTGAACTTTTGAAAAACTATGGTTTGAGTGACGATGAGATGAGGCATCTTAATATAAAAATAAAGTCAGAAACGGGATTTAATTACTGGATATCCGCTCTACTGCCTTTTCTAATCCCAGTATTTTTAATTGCCGCTTTTGTTTTTTTTCTTTCAAGGCAGGTTCAAGGCGTTAATAAAAGAGCAATGTCATTTGGGGAATCTGGCGCGAAAAATGATAGACCTGAAGATAAAAAGAAAAACAAGGTTGACTTCGGAAAAATTGCTGGAGCCAAAGAAGCAAAAAATGAACTTCAAGAAATTGTAGAATTTTTAAAATATCCGAAGAAATTCATAGAGCTTGGTGCTAAAATTCCCAAAGGAGTTCTTTTGATCGGTCCGCCTGGATGTGGCAAAACACTTTTGGCGCGCGCAGTTGCTGGAGAAGCAGGAGTACCCTTTTTTTATGTGTCAGGATCTGAATTTGTGGAGATGTTTGTTGGAGTTGGAGCTTCACGCGTGCGTAGCCTTTTTCAGAAAGCAAAAAAAAATGCGCCCTGCATAGTATTTTTGGATGAACTTGATGCTGTTGGCAGAAGACGAGGTACTGGGATTGGAGGATCGCACGATGAACGAGAGCAAACACTTAATCAAATACTTGTCGAAATGGATGGTTTTGAACTAAATGAAGGAGTAATTATTCTGTCGGCTACCAATCGCCCTGATGTTCTTGACCCGGCGCTTTTAAGACCAGGAAGATTTGATAGGCGAGTTATGGTAGATTTGCCTGATTTGAGAGACAGGGAAGCCATACTCAAAATCCATACTGAAGGCAAGCCTTTGACTGCGAATGTAAATTTGCATACTATTGGTGCCAGGACACCTGGTTTTTCAGGCGCAGATCTTGCCAATCTTCTGAATGAGGCTGCTATTCTTGCGGCTAAAAACAATAAGACAAAAATTGATATGGATGATGTGCTTGAAAGCATTGACAAAGTAATGATCGGACCTGCCAGAAAATCAAGAATGCTTTCAGAAAAAGAAAAGAATATTACTGCTTATCATGAAGCTGGCCATGCTCTAGTTGCTCATCTGTCAAAACACGCAGATCCTATCCACAAAGTATCAATTATTTCGCGAGGACGGGCTGGCGGTTATACCATCAAATTGCCGACAGAGGATAAATACATGCACAGTTATTCTGAATTTTTGGATGATTTGGCCGTTTTGCTTGGTGGTTATGCAGCTGAAAAATTGATTTTCGGCGAATTGACAACTGGAGCAACATCAGATTTGAGAATGGCAACCGAGCTGTCTAAACAACTTGTTACACAATATGGAATGAGCAAAAAACTTGGACCGCGTACTTTTGGAGAACGAGAGGAGATGATATTTTTAGGCAGGGAGATTAGCGAGCAAAAGGATTATTCAGAGAAAACAGCTGAGAAAATAGATGATGAAATAAATGATTTCGTTGAAAACGCTTTTAAGTGTGCGATGCGCATTTTGGAAAAAAATAAAGATAAACTTGAGAAGATCACCAATGAGCTTTTACGAAAAGAAGTTTTGGAAAGAGAAGAATTTGAAAAAATTGTTGGGAAGAAGGAGACATGAGGATAACAAAAGGCGAAAATCGTTATTTTAGAACCCGTTGTAAACGTGTTTTTTTATTTCTAAAAACGTGTTATAATAATATTGTGTATAAATTAAATAATTTTATCATATGCAATCTATTTATCGCCCAATATTAAAACAAGCGTTAAGCATTACTTGGCAATTCAAACATTTTTGGTTTTTTGGTCTATTTGCCGCACTTTTGGGCAATGGGGGAGTTTTCAATTTGATTTTTAACAATATCCAAATTGTAGAAAATCAGGGAGTTTTTTTGCTGGGTTTTAAAGATTTCATTAGAACTTTTAGTTTTAGCAAATTGTCGTCCAGTTTATCTTCTTTGTTTTTGGCCTTTGATTTTTGGGTTGTATTGTTTTTTGTTGTTATTCTTATGGCAATCGTTTTTTTTATCTGGATATCAATCGTTTCACAAGCTGCCATTGTTTTTTGTATAAAAAGGGCATTGAAAAATAGTAATGGACTGTTTACCGAAGCTTTTCATATGGGAACACATAAATTTTGGTCTGTATTTTTACTCAATATTTTAATGAAAGTTATTCTTTTTGTCGCGACCTTGATTATCAGTCTGCCATTTATTATAGTTTTTCTTAAGGGCGTAGAAAGCGCCGCTTTGCAAACCGGCCATGTTATATTGACTTTTTTGGTTTTGGTGCCATTTGCCGCCGTTCTAAGTTTTTTGGTAAAGTACGCTACAATTTTCGTAGTCAATGAAAATGAGCATGTTGGACTAGCCATAAAAAACGCATGGCAATTATTTATCAAGAATTGGATTGTTTCAATTGAAATGGCCTTGCTTCTCTTTTTAGTAAATATCCTCTCAAGCATACTTCTTGTAGTAGTAATAATTTTTGTTTCTCTGCCTTTTGTTATGCTTGGCATGATAGCCAGCTATATTGCCAGTAATACTTTTTTTTGGCTGGTAGTAACTCTTGGTATTCTTACTTTCATTACCATTCTTTTTTTCTTCGGAGCGTTGCTTAATGTCTGGCAAACCGCTAATTGGGTAATACTGTTTGAGAAAATTTTACATAGTGATGTATATAGCAAAATTTTGAGATTTGGAGCCGCTTTGACATCGGGTAAAAAATTAGAAACGGGGAAATAGAAATATTATGTTTCTATTGAATGTTTGGGTAATTGTTTTAATATTTTATATTGTGAATTTTAAAAAATTATCATAATCAGCAATCTTGCTATTTTGGCAGGATTTTTGTTTTGTAAATTGACAACAACTAAAAGCTCATTATAATTAAAACATAATTATTAATTACTTATTCTGTTCGTCGCCAAAATTATGTGTGGCATCATTGGTTATATCGGCCAAAGAGAAGCTTCCTCTATACTTATTGGTGGGCTCAAATGTCTTGAATACCGCGGCTATGATTCAGCTGGTATGGCTGTTTTTGATGGCCAAAACATCCAAGATATAAAAATTAAAGGAAAAATTTTTGGACTGGCCAAAGCATTAGAGAAAAAAAATTTACCTGGTAAACTAGGAATTGCTCACACACGATGGGCTACTCACGGTGCGCCCTCTATTATTAATGCTCATCCGCATTTTTGTTGCTCACGTCATATTGCCATTGTTCATAATGGCATTATTGAGAATTATGCCAACTTAAGAAAAGTTTTAATTAAAGAAGGTCACCATTTTTCTTCAGAAACAGACTCAGAAGTTTTGGCCCACCTCATTGAAAAATATCATAAGCATAAATCTCTTACTAAGGCCATACAACTAGCGCTCAAACAAGTCATTGGCGCTTATGCCCTGGTAGTCATTTCTGCCACGGAGCCACAAAAAATGATCGCCATCAAAAAAAGCAGTTCTTTGATTCTTGGTCTTGGCCAAAAAGAATATCTCCTGGCTTCTGATGCCTCTGCTATTATACCGCATACCAAAAAAGTTATCTATCTTGATGATAATGAAATGGTTGTCTTAAGCAAGAATGGCTATAGAATTCATAATCTAGGAAATAATCACCTTATTAAGAAAAAAGTGGAAACTATTAACTGGAATTTAACTCAAATTTCCAAAGATGGTTTCAAAACTTTCATGCTCAAAGAAATATTCGAACAACCAGAAAGTATTGCCAATGCTTTTCGTGGCCGTTTTATTCCAGAAAAAGGACAAATTAAACTTGGTGGTTTAGAAACAATTGAGTCTAAACTCCCGCACCTTTCTCGTATTATTATTGTTGCCTGCGGTAGTTCCTGGCATGCCGGTTTAGTAGGCGGATCTCTCATAGAGGAATTGGCCAAAATTCCAGTGAAAGTTGAATATGCCTCGGAATTTCGTTACCGTTATCCAGTTGTCGGCCCAGATTGTCTTGTTATTGCCATTTCACAATCGGGAGAAACGGCCGATACCATAGCCGCTTTAGAACTAGCCAAAACAAAAAAGGCTCTTACTTTTGGTATTTGTAACGTCGTTGGTTCCAGTATCGCACGTCTAGTTGATGCCGGCGCTTATCTTCATGCCGGTCCGGAAATCGGCGTGGCCACCACCAAGGGATTTACTTCTCAGCTTATAGTCTTAACTATCCTTGCCATACACTTTGCCAATCTCAAAAAAACCATCAACCGCAAAAATGCTCAAAAAATCCTGAAAGAATTAACTAGATTACCGGTGTTAATAAAAAAATTATTAGACCAAAGCGGATCATTGGCTGAATTGGCTCAAAAGCTTAAAAATACCCATAACTGTCTTTACCTTGGCAGGGGCTACAATTTTCCGATTGCCTTAGAGGGTGCTTTAAAACTCAAAGAAATTTCCTACATTCATGCCGAGGGTTATCCAGCAGCTGAAATGAAACATGGCCCCATTGCCTTGATTGATAAAAAAATGCCCACCATCTTTATTGCCACTCAAGACAAAACCTATAAAAAAATTATCAGCAATATGCTTGAGGTCAAAGCGCGCAATGGTATGATTATTGCCCTGGCTACGGTAGGCGACAAAAAAATAACCTCAATAGCGGATAAGGTTATTTATATTCCCAGGACCATTGATTTTCTTATGCCCGTTTTGAATACAATTCCATGCCAACTTCTAGCCTATCACATTGCCATACTCAAAGGCCATGATATAGATAAGCCTAGAAATTTAGCGAAGTCAGTGACAGTTGAGTAAGTGCCAATTTTATCCTTCATCCTGGTAACATCTGGGATGAAAGACCAAAACACTGAATCCATCATCAAGTCCAAAATAAATTATATTTATGAAAATCATTCTCTACGAATCTAGTTCTAAAAATCTATATCCCATCACTCTCACCCGCCCCGCTTTTGATATTCTCTGCGCCGGTACCAACCTATATAAAATTTGTAAATTGGTATTTCATGCCAGTAATATTGATTTTTTAGTTCCGCACCTCATCCAAAAAATTACCACTTCGAAATATCCTCTGACAAAAAGATTTGATGATGATATTTTGTTTCTTGATAGCTCCTTGGTGCCTAGCTTTAGCGAGGCGCTACTGCTTTTAAAACAAATTAAAAAGCAAAAAAATGTTATTTTAAAAAATAGACGACAAATAATTGGCGCCTATTTATCTCTCCAATCCCTCAACTTATCCTTAAAAAAAATAACCAATTTAACAATAAAAGAAATTCTGGCTGGCCTTAAGATTAAAAACGTCAAAACAGCATGGCCAACTTTTAATTTTTTGCATGAAATAATCACTTATAATAAAACCTTATTTAACGCTAATCTAAAGTTTTTAATATCAAGCTTGAAAGAAATTCAGAGTAACATTTTTGTCGGCAAAAATGTCAATATTCATCCAACTGTCGTTTTTGATGTCACACTTGGCCCAATTATTATTAGAGATTACTCTGAAATTATGCCCTTCTCTTATCTTGTTGGTCCATTGTATCTAGGCGATCATTGTGTTATTAAAGAATCAACTTCTCTTAAAAATTCCTGTCTAGGAGATGTCTGTCGTTTAGGAGGAGAAATAGATTCAACCATCATCCAGGGCTATTCCAATAAACAACATTACGGCTTCATCGGCCACTCCTATCTAGGCGAATGGATCAACTTAGGCGCCGGTACTACAAATTCCAATTTAAAAAATACTTATGGCAAAATTAAAATGCAAAACGTAGAAACGAAAGAACAACTGCTCGGCTGTGTTATTGGTGATTATACTAAAACTGCTATCAATACTGCTATTTTTACTGGCAAAGTTATTGGTGTTAATTCTTTGCTGTATGGTCAAATCACGAATGACGTTCCATCTTTTACCAATGCTGGCTCCGCTCTTATGCGGCCAGCAACTGTCCCCTTGGAAGTTGCTACCAAAATACAGAAAGCCATGTTTATCCGCCGTGATTTTAAGCAAACTAAAACTCATATTTCTTTATTAAAAAATGTCTATAATCTAACTGCTCAAGACAGACAGAAAAATCAAATCACCACGAACAAAATCACTTTTGCTTTTTATGCACGTTAAGAATAAGAATAGCAGTTTGTTTATGAATGTTAGAAAAATTGACAGATAAAATATATGAATAAGAATTTGGGAATTTTCGTCATAGCCTGCATATTAATTATTATTGCATCTGTGATTTTGCTCTTGCGCGTAAACGAGGATGTTTGGATTTGTAAAAATGGGCAATGGATAAAACACGGCAATCCGAGAGCGCTAATTCCAAACGAATCATGCAGTGAAAAACATGTCACAAATTTTGAGGACTGCCTTTTAGCTGGTTATTCTGTCTTGGAAAGTTATCCGAAACAGTGTAAAACATCTGACAATAAAATATTTAGCGAAGACATTGGCAATCAGTTCGAAAAACTTGATTTGATAAAAATAAATAATCCTCGCCCGAACCAAACCATTCAAAGCCCGCTTGCCATTAGTGGTGAAGCTAGGGGATATTGGTTTTTTGAAGCAAGTTTTTTGATCAAGCTTTTTGATGAAAATAATAATTTAATAACTACTGCCGTTGCAAAAGCCCAAGGCGATTGGATGACTGAAAATTTTGTGCCGTTTGAAGCTGACCTGAATTTTAGCCAACCAAGCGCTGAAAAAGGCTTTCTTGTCTTAGAAAAAGACAATCCTTCCGGTCTGTCTGAAAATGCCGATGAACTAAGAATTCCAATAAAATTTTGGCAAGAACCAGAGATGATGAAAATAGAAGTTTATTTCAATAATAATAAATTAGATCCGGAATTTTCCTGCAATAAAGTATTTCCCGTTGAAAGAGAAATTGTCAAAACCAAGGCCGCAGCTAAAGCCGCGCTGATAGAACTTCTAAAAGGAGTCACGCTGAACGAAGAAAAAAACGGATTTTTCAGTAATATAAATTTAGGAGTTGAAATTCAAAATTTAGTTATTGAAAATAAAATAGCTACTGTTGATTTTAATGATCAACTGGAATTCCAAGTTGGCGGTTCGTGCCGTGTGTCTGCCATTAGAGCACAAATTATAGAAACATTAAAACAATTTCCAACAGTTGATACTGTGATCATCTCTATTAATGGACGGACAGAAGATATTCTACGGCCATAATTTTATTACTGATTAAAATGCCTTCAAAATAGCGGAAAAATACCATGCCGAGGCGCAAAGCGCCGAGGCTTCCAACCTTGATTTTTCGAAATGTGATTCTTGGCGATGTGCGTTCGAAAAAATTCGAACTGATTTCGCCCAAAATTTGTAGGGCGGGCGGAATTTTTTCCCCCCCAAAAAAACTCCCCTTCCGCCCGCCCGCAGAAGCGACCCTTTCGGATTCGACGATTTCGAGTTTTTCATTCCGCTTTTAGCGGAACTCTAAGCTTCGCCCAGTTTGGTGGCAAATTCTTTTTTACAAAATTGTTTTAACTATAAATCCAATAATTACACCTCCGACTATTCCTATTCCGATTATCGGCGCGTAAGCGCGAGTGATAATCGCTGAAGGCAAACTCAAACCAGCTCCCAACAGCAAACCTACCAGGGCATGATGTATTCCCAAATTCACATTTGGAATTAGAAACCCGATCATAAATCTCTCAACAAAAGCCGAGTACATTGCTTCATTTCTTTTGCGAGTGTTTTCGTATTTGAGCGGAATCATAACCAAAACATCAATGATTCCAAAAACCAAACCGCAAATTATTCCTAAAATTATTTTATCCATACTTCTTTTTAAAGTCTAGCAAATTTTATCTTTTTTTCCAAAATGACAAACAAAAAAGCAGAAATTATCGCCATGACACTCCCAAAGATAAATGGCGCGCTAACATTGATATAGGTCCAAATCAATCCTGCTATCAGAGAAGCAAAAAAAGTACATAGGCCGATTGTGGTTTGATATACGCCAAAAGCCGTCCCAGTTTTTTCTTGAGGAACTAAATTAGAAATGTAGGCCTTGCCCACTCCTTCGGTGAGAGCCATATAAATTCCGTAAAATGGAAAAAGAAACCAAAGAATAAGACTGTTATTTATCAGACCAAAAAGAAGATAAAGAATGTAGAAAAGCAAGAAGCCAGAAAAAAGCACTTTTTTAGATCCGACTTTATCGGAAATGATATCGGCAGGCACTGAAAAGATAGCATAGGTAAAATTGAAAAGAACATAAGCCAATACAACTAAAATTATCGACAAGCCCAAATTTTGCGCTCGCAAAATTAAAAAAGCGTCTGAACTATTGCCTAAGGCAAAAATGAAACTAATCAACAAAAAAATTTTAAAAGAAGGGTTAAGATTGCGCCAACTTAACGTAAGGGCAGGAGAAAGACTTGCTTTTTTACTCCTTTCTTTCGCAAAAAAGAGCAACAAGAGAATTCCAATACACGTCGGTATAAAGGCGAGAAAGAATATCAAACGAAAATTATTATCCAAAAAATGAATTGCCAAAAGAGCAATCAGCGGTCCGACTACCGATCCTAGAGTATCAAGGGCGCGATGAAAACCAAACGATTTTCCCCGAGTTGAAGTTTCCGAGCTTTCGGCAATCAAAGCGTCTCGAGCGGAAGTTCGCGTTCCTTTGCCAAACCTATCAATAAATCGGGCGAACAAAACAAACGGCCGACTAGAAGCTAAGCTTAAAAGTATTTTAGAAATGGCTGAAAATGAATAACCAGCAACAACAAAGGGTTTTCTCTTTTGAAGTTTATCAGAGAGCCAGCCAGAGATAACTTTCAAAACGCTGGCGGTTGGTTCGGCAATGCCTTTTATTAAACCAACAATCGCCACCGGCGCGCCTAAAATACTGGTAAGAAAAATCGGAATAATTGGATAAATCATTTCCGAAGCCACATCATTGAAAAAACTCACCAGTCCCAAAAACAAAAACATTTTTAGAAATACCGAATTTATTTTTCATAATTTTACGTTTTTAACATTTTACCGCAAAATTTCTTCCTACCGTCAGGCAGAGATAAAAAATTCCAATTTGCGCTTAAAATCGGCGGGCGAGCCCTTGAGAAAGGCGACGAGCCAACAAAGACATTTCCCAATTGGCGGTGTTTTTTGATTGATGTTCGAACATTCTTTGACGAAAATCCTGAAAACTAATTTGGACTCGGCAGGGCAAACTATTTTTCTGGGGTTTTGGAATTGCCCTGCCTCGGCTTCCGTCCCGCCCGCAGGAGGGGTCTGGGGAGGAATGCGGGCGGGTTTTTGAACCTTTCCTTTTTCGTTTCCGAATTTCGTATTTTGCAAAGCAAAATGCGCCACCAAAGAAGATGTTGCCCTTGACCCACCCAACCCATTCGCGGGCAACGCCAAGGAACTCCCTTTTTTCTTTACAAATATCAAATATTTTGGTAATATTAAATTGTTGGAAGTAGAGTTATTCATATATATAGATACCACAATATAATATTACTAATAAATTATGACAGAGTCAAGTAAAAACAATATAGCAAAAATCGTCAAACGATTACGAGAGAAAATGGGCTTATCTCAAGAGAAGTTAGCTCGTCTTGCTGATGTGTCTAATAATACGATTATTAACATTGAAGCAGGAAAACAAAACAATCCTACGATTGAAACATTGAAAAAGATCGCCAAGGCGCTTGAAGTTGGCGTTGATGATTTAATTAAATAATTATGCCAATTTTTAATGATTTAAATTTAGATAATTGGAAAGAATCAGAAATTTTGACTGATAGTCTTTGGATTATTCCTGAAAGAGATAAGACAGGAAAGCATAACGGCTTTTATCACGGTAATTTTATTCCGCAAATTCCGCACCAGTTTATTTTGAGATATACGAAGAAAAACGAAATTGTTTTCGATCCATTTTTAGGAAGCGGAACGACTGCTTATGAAGCGGAAAGTTTAAATAGAAATTTTATTGGCATTGATATTCAAAAAAAACTTACTGATTATGTCGGTAAAAATATTGAGCCAAAAAATAATTTTTCTGATTTGATTGTTGGCGATAGCACAAAAATTGAAACTTTTGAAAAAGTGAAAGAAGTTTTAAAAAATCACAAAAAGAAAAATGTTCAATTGGCAATTTTGCACCCGCCATATGCTGATATTATTAAATTCAGTGATTTAGAAGATGATTTATCAAACACAAAATCGCTAAAAGAATTTTTAGGGAAATTTGCAGAGGTTTTAAAAAATACCATTGAAATTTTAGAAAATGGCAGATATTTAGCAATTGTTATCGGCGATAAATATACTGCGGGCAAATGGATACCTTTAGGATTTTATTGTATGAATGAGGCGCAAAAATTGGGATTAACGCTGAAAAGTATTATAATTAAAAATATGGCAGGCAATCGCGCCAAACAAAATAAAGAAGGGATTTGGCGATATCGCGCGCTTTCAAGTGATTATTATATTTTTAAACACGAGTATATATTTTTATTTAAAAAATGAGAAAAGATTTTAAAACACAAAAAAATGAAGTAAAAAATCTTCATAAAAAATATGAGGACTATTTAAATTCTGAATACGCAGGCAGGGATTATTCTTTAAATTTAAGCAACCCCGATAATTTTATTGATGGAATTTATTATCATCAAGCAAATTCTGAAAAAGAAAAGAAGGGAATTATTATAAACGGTTTTGATGTTAATAGAATTAAAAAATCAAATTGTGGGCTTGGAAAGGGTTTATATTTAGGGAGAGACAAGCAAGCATTGATAAATTTTTATTCTGAGGATATGAATAATCCTATTGATTTCACTTTGAAAATTAAAGGCGACTTTAATTTTTTTGATTTATTGGACAACCAAGATATTTTATTGGAAAACAGAGAAAATATTGAGGAAAGAGTTCTTTCTATGGGCTACGATGGAGTTAGATATTACGATCCAGATGCGACAGGAGAAGAATTTGTTTTGTTTGATTATTCTAAAATTTTAATAGAAAAATAAAAAAATTTTATGACAAAAAAAGAATTATTTTTAGAACTTGCAAAGCCCAATAAACAAGGCGTGAGTCGTTGGGTTTCAGTATCAGAATTTATGGATAAATACAAAGAGCTCCAACTTGGAAACGGCGGAAGTTGGTGTCGAGCTAATTCAAGTTTGGCAAAAGAATATAATATTGAGTTTGATAAAAATATAACAAATGGAAATTCCATTGACAGGATTCGCTTATTTGGGTTCAACACTAAAAAAATTTTGAATCAAAATATTAGGAAAGATATTAAAGATTTTTATAGAACGCAAAATTGTGTGATGCTTGGAGTTAATGGGAATTCCGAAAATACAACGATTGAGATTGACCACAAGGACGGAAGAAAAGATAATCACAGAATTTCAAATATAGCAGCACAAAAATTAACCGATTTTCAACCGCTTTCAAAAGCCGCGAATGATATCAAGAGACAAATTTGCAAAAAATGTAAGGAAACCAATAAACGCTGGAGTGCCAAAAATATTAAGGGCAATCCATATGATTTTTATATAGGGGATGAAAATTATTCCGAAGAATTGGGATGTAGGGGATGTTATCAATATGATCCTGTTGAGTATAGAAAAGTTATTGTAAAAAAGATAGGTGAAATGTCAGCAAAAGAAGCTATAGATAGCGTTTTTAAAAAATTATATCCAGAAGATAAAGAATAAAAACATGAATTATATCGGCAGTAAATTATCATTGTTGGAATTTTTAGAAGAATCAATCAATAAAGTAGTTGATAAAAACTGCGATACTTTTTGCGACTTGTTTGCAGGAACTGGAATTGTGGGAAGGTATTTTAAAACAAAAGGTTATAAAATTATCGCAAACGACATTCAATATTATAGTTATGTTTTAAATAGGCATTATATCGGCAATCATAAGGAGCTGTATTTTTCAAATCTTGTAAAAGAACTTTCTGAATTGGAAAATATTGAGATAAAAAATAGAAAAAAATTTGTTTGTGAATTTTTATCAAATTTAAAAGGTGTAAAAGGATTTATTTATAAAAATTACTGTCTCGGTGGAACTAAGAATAAGAATGAGGAACGACAATATTTTTCGGATGAAAACGGAATGAGATGTGATTCAATTCGCCAAAAAATTGAAAACTGGAAAAAAGAAAAATTGATTTCTAATGATGAATATTACTTTTTAATTACCAGCTTAGTTGAGTCAATTGATAAATACGCAAATACGGCTTCCGTTTACGGCGCTTTTCTAAAAAAGCTAAAAAAGACAGCTCAAAATAGTTTAATTTTAAAACCAGCTGAACTTATAATCAACAATCAAGACCATGAAGTTTTTAACGAGGATATAAACAAGGTAGCAGGAAAGATTACGGGTGATATTCTATATTTAGACCCACCTTATAACCAAAGGCAATATGCGACAAATTATCATATGCTTGAAACTATCGCAAAATATGATAATCCCAAAATCCACGGAAAAACTGGCTTGCGAGAATATCAAAATGAAAAATCGCTTTATTGTTCAAGAACGCAAGCAAAAAAAGCGTTTAATGATTTAATTTTGAAAGCAAAAGCAAAATATATCTTTTTAAGCTATAACAACGAAGGATTAATGACTTTGAGCGATATCAAGGAAATAATGAGTCTGCGGGGTAAATACGGAAATTTTACGAAAGAATATAATCGCTTTAAAGCGGATAAGTCGGAAAATAGAAATTACACAGCGAATAAAACAGTTGAGTATTTACATTATGTAGTTTGCAATTAAATTTATGAATACTTTTAAACAATCTGCAATTGAAATATTAAGAAAAGCAAAAACACCCTTGCATTATAACGAGATAACAAAGCAAGCATCTGAAAAACATCGGCTCGAACCATATTTTGCGAAACCGTGAATTCGTTTTTACCCCCAAAATTGAATACAAATTAGTCGCCGAGCGAAGCGAGGCGAACCAAAACTCTTTGACTTTTCCTTTCTGGTACTCCCGGCAGGAATCGAACCTGCATCATCGGTTCCGGAAACCGGTACTCTATCCATTGAGCTACGGGAGCTATTTTAAAATTTGTGTTCTTGCGTGCCATAATGTTCCACCGGATATCTGGCAATGCGGGAGGCCAACTCTCCGCATTTTGAAAGCGGCCAACCAAGAACCATACCCTTAATAAATCCAGCGCGATAAGCGTCACCTGCACCAGTGGGATCAACTATTTTTTTGGGCTTGCATGCCTTAATTTTTATTTTTCTATCTCTATCATATATAATTGAGCCATTAGCTCCATAAGTTACTACCAGTATTTCTACCAATCTTTTCAGTGTTTCAATGTTTTTATGTCTTAATGTCTTCATAATTAGGGCGAGTTCATAGTCGTTACACATAAGCACTTTTGCTCCTTTCGCCAAAAATTCAAGCTGGCGCGCGGTCATAATCGGAATTTGCTGACCCGGGTCAGCAATATATGGGATATTAAATTTTTTGTAACCCTTTGCAGCCTCAAACATGTCTTCCGTGTTACCGGGCGAAATAATAGCCACAGCAATCGGAAAATATTTTTTAATAATTTTCTTTGTGATCCCACGTGAAACATCCATGGTTTCCAAATACATAGCAGTAATCTGATTGTCACTTTTATCGGTAATAATGTGAGCTGAGGCCGTGTTTTTGTTTTTAATAATTTTAATTTCTTTGTCTGAAATTTTATTCTTCTTCAGCCATTTCTTATACTCTCCAAAATCTTTACCGGCTTGGGATAAAATAATGGGATTTTCCCCAAGTAATTTTAAATTATAGGCAATGTTGCCGGCTGTGCCGCCAAAATTTACTCGCAATTTGTTCACCAAAAAACACACGGATAGACTGTGGATTTTGTTGGGCATAATGTGATCGGAAAATTTTCCCGGAAAATCCATGATCTTATCATATACAATGGATCCGGAAATCAATATATTATTCTGCGGCATAAAATTATATTTGTCTGTATACTAATATGTACGTAATAAAAGTGAAAAAAACCATCAAGCCCACATTCAATTTGCAAGTGCAACTTTGCGGATAAACAATTTTAATAAATAATGGTTCATAATTTTGCTGTTAGCTGGTTCATTTCAATTTCAAACGCTTCATTCGGAGTTTTGTAATCAAGTAGCTTTACCGGCCGGTTGTTAATTAA
>Ga0210017_1001835_pt1 | contig 18480 bp, 14 predicted proteins | sample CryGeyCG2014_020_FD_183966 | JGI IMG/M metagenome (GOLD analysis project Ga0210017, IMG submission 183966) | Groundwater microbial communities from aquifer - Crystal Geyser CG08_land_8/20/14_0.20 (SPAdes) (version 2) | ecosystem: Environmental > Aquatic > Deep subsurface > Groundwater | place... | reverse complement strand
ACACTTTACGCCCAGTAAATCCGGATAACGCTTGCCGCTCACGTATTACCGCGGCTGCTGGCACGTGATTAGCAGCGGCTTATTCCTGGGGTACAGTCACCCCGCCCTCTAAGCTCTATGCGATTTTTATTTCAAAATATCAAAGTTTATAGCATTTTTGTATTGCTTTTAACTTTGTCATACAGCATAGAGGGCGGGGTTCGTCCCCCAGAAAAGCAGTTTACACTCCGAAGAGCTTCTTCCTGCACGCGGCGTCGCTCCTTCAGCCTTTCGGCCATTGAGGAAGATTCTTAACTGCAGCCTCCCGTAGGAGATTGACCAGTATCTCAGTGTCAATGAGGCGGGCCGTGCTCTCACACCCGCTACCCGTCATTGGCTTGGTAGGCCATTACCCTGCCAACTACCTGATAGGCCATAGGCTCCTCGGAAAGCGCCTTGCGGCTTTACTAAGCACTCTTATGAGTGCCCAGCATATGGGGTATTAGTCCCGCTTTCACGGGATTATTCCCCTCTTTCCGGTAAATTACCAATGTGTTACTCACCCGTCTGCCGCTGTCGTGCCTCACTGCTGTTCGGCACTCAAAATCAAAAATAAAATATAAAAAACCAAAAACACAAACATAAAAATGTAAAAATTTTTAAGTTTTTAATTTGTGTTTTTAATTTTTTGTTTTTGATATTTTATTTTAGGGAGTGCTGAGCAATAGCGAGGCACGACCGCACGACTTGCATGCCTTAGACACGCCGCCAGCGTTCATCCTGGGCCAGGATCAAACTCTCTTAAAAAGAAATTTGACTCTAGCAAAAATAAAAGAATAGATTAGCTTCTCTATCTTCGATAAGCCTTTCATTCACTCGCTTCGCTCGTTCTCCTACGAATTACGAATTAAACACTAATTACGAATATTCGCAATTGGTAGAGAAATTGCGAAGCGATTGATTAAATTGTAAAGAACATAAATCTCGAAACTTATAACTTGTAACGTGTAACCCATAATTTTTAAAAATTAGAACTTGAGTTACAGGTTATAGGTTACAAGTTACAATGCCTTTGGCGCCATTCAGTTATTTTCTTGTGATTACCGGATAGTAATATCTTCGGAACTTTCAGCTTTCGGATCTTACCAGATTTATCTTTATATGTAAAGACCTCTGGTCGGGTATACTGAGGATACTCTATCACTCTCGAATTTGCACTAATCTGACCACTAATTTTACGAATATTAGTGCTATTTGTGGTCAAATTTGTGTCTATTCGCGAGACAAAGGTTTCTTCTTCCAATGATTCTGGTTTAATTACGCCCGGCACTAATCTCGTAACAGCGTCAACAATTAGCATAGCAGGAAGTTCTCCGCCTGTCAAGACGTACGGACCAACTGAAATCTCTTCGTCAACAAACTTTTCCACCCTGGCGTCAACGCCTTCGTAACGGCCGCAAATTAAGATAATCCGGTCAAGTTTAGACAATCTCTGGGCCATTTTCTGATCAAACTGTTTCCCCTTGGGTGTCAATAGAATGATTTTCTGTTTTTTCGTTTTTTCGTTTGTGTTTTTTATTTTTGATTTTTTATTTTTGGTTTTACTTAAAGTTGAAATCGCTCGCCAGAGTGGCTCAACTTTAAGTATCATCCCCGGTCCTCCACCATAAGGAGTATCATCAACAGTTTTATGTTTATCACAGGCCCAGCGCCGGAGATTGTGAATTTTAATTTTAATTAACTTTTTTCTCTGGGCTCTTTTGAGAATTGAGGTGTTGAAATAAGTATCAAAGACTTCCGAGAATATTGTGATTATATCAAACTGCATGCCAAAATTATTTAAACCGAGCACCCAGCACCACTTTCACTAAAAATTTTATTAAATTATTAGAGGCTAAAACCATATAACCACCTTATTTTTAATAATATCTCTTATGTGAAAGTGGTGCTGGGTAAAGGTTTTCTATCTAAATTTTCTGCGTCTACGACTTGAAAATTTAGAGAAATCCCTTTAAGCAAAAACCGCTGCCCGACTGGTAGCGATTTCTGCTACCCTTTTCTTCGGGCAAAGTTTACAATTTTAATTCCTCTGAAGCACTTGCTCTAGGTCTCCGGGTAGATCCTGCTGGTTCCTCAATCTTGAGATTAACCCGAGCATTGTTTCTGAGTCCTACAATCCTCAAAAGGGATCTAATAGCTCGAGCGGTTTCTCCCCTCCGGCCAATTACCTGTCCCATGTCCTCGGGATGAAGTTTCAGGGAGAGAAGAACTCCCATTTCATCAACTTCTCGAGTTACCCTAACATCTTCTGGATGAGCCACAAGCGCTTTAATGAGAGATTCTAAGAACTCTTGGTCTTTTGCTTTTGCTGCCATACTCGTAACTTTAATAATACTTACAATTATTGGCCAGTCTTGGCGACCTTTATTAACCACGGACAGACGCGGACTGAATTCACAAACAGACACAGACAATTTGTCCGTGTTAGTCCGTGGCTAATGTCCATGTTTCGTCCGTGCGTTCTGAATATTCGAATTTCCGTAGACTGGTATCTCAATTATTAGAAAGTATAACAGAAATAAATTTTTTGTCAACCCCGTTAGAAACCTGTGACTTATTAAATACATACTCTATCTTTTTATAGAAAAGCACACTCAACTTACAGATTTTTTAAAGCAGAAAAAAATTTAAAGAATTTTTTTTTGCCCAAGGTTTCTAATGGGGTCAAGCGTTCTTTTCAATTTTCTTCTCGCCCTCTGCAGCTTTGACAGAAAGAGGTTTTTCTTCAGCTTTTTTTCGGTGCACTTTAGTAACCTTAACCTTTTTAGCTTTAATTACTCCATGCTTAACTAATAAATTATGCACTGAGCTCGTGGGTTGAGCGCCGCAGGAAAGCCAGTATTTTATTCTGGCTGCCTTAAAAGAAACCTCTTTAGTTCGTGGATTACAATAGCCCAAATCTTCCAAAAAATCGCCCCATGGATCTTTGGTTTTTTCTAGAAGAATTATTCGAAAAAATGGTTGATTTTTTTTCCCTTGCCTTGCTAATTTTATAGCTAACATAAAGCGCTTCGCTAAAATAAAAAATTAAAAACTAAAGATAAAAAACACAAATATAAAAACACAAAAACTTTTCTCTATTTTGTTTTAAGGCTTTCTTATTCATAGTTTTTACATTTTTTGTTTGTGTTTTTTATTTTTTATATTTTATTTTTTATTTTACTATTATGCCTGATTATAAAAAAAAGTCAACGCCCCTGTGGTTACGAAGCTGTATTAACTTTAAAGGTTAATACTGAGTAAATCTAATTCTCTACCCTTTTTATCTCTGCTCCAAGTTTAGCCAGTCTTTCTTCAATTTTCTCATAACCCCGATCGACAATTTGCGCCTCATTAATAATAGTTTCACCTTTGGCCACAAGCCCGGCAACAATCAGTGTTGCTCCAGCGCGCAGGTCAAAACTCCTGATTTCGGCTCCATACAAAGGTGTGGGACCATTAATAACAACCCGGTGAGGGTCGGCAACAATGGCATTGGCTCCCATCTTAATGAGTTCTGAAACATATCCCATCCGACCCTCAAAAAGCGGGTCATGAATCAAGGTTGTGCCCTGAGCCTGAGTAGCCAGCACTGCAAAGGGAGCCTGAAGGTCAGTGGGAAATCCCGGATAAGGAAGAGTTTGCAGACGAAAAGATTTTAAATAGCGAGAAGGATGAATCAAAAGTTCGCTTCCTCTGAGATTAAATTTAACATTGGCCTGGGCCAGCTTCAAAAGTATCAGCTCCATGTGTTCCGGAACCACATTCTTAATTTTAATCCTGCTCCTGGTAGCTGCTGCCAGAACTGCAAAAGTACCTGCCTCTATCTGGTCAGGGATAACCCTATACTCTGTCCCGTATAATTTTTTTACTCCCTGAATTTCTAAAGTGTGAGTACCAATGCCGCTAATTTGAGCTCCCATTTTATTAAGAAAATAACATAGGTCCTGAACATGTGGCTCACAGGCAGCTAATTTAATTATGGTTTTGCCGCTGGCAAGACTTGCTGCCATAATGGTATTCTCAGTTGCAGTAACTGAAAATTCTGGTAAAATAATAGTAGCCCCCTTCAAGTTTTTCGTTTGAGCAAAATAGGTTCCATCTCTTCTATCAATCCGAACTCCTAAATGACCCAGGGCATGAAGATGGGTATCAATGGGCCGGTTGCCAATAATACAGCCTCCTGGTTCAGGAATCTCGGCTTCACCAAATCGAGCCAGAAGCGGACCGAGCAGTAAAATAGAAGAACGCATAGCTGCTATTTTCTCTTTGTCCAGATTGCTCAGGTGTATATTTTTATTGAGAATCTTTAATCTGTGCTGGCCGGTCCAGGCAATCTTTGCTCCAAGGCTGGCCAAAATATCCAATAATTTTTCTACATCAGAAATACGAGGAATATTGTCAAGCTCACATTCCTCATCAGTTAAAAGAGTAGCTGCAATAATCGGAGTGGCTGCATTTTTCATACCCCTTATCTCTACCTCTCCCTCTAAAAACCGAGCTCCTTGAATAATGAACTTTGCCATAGAGCGCTTCGCTAAAATAAAATTTAAAAAATAAAATATAAAAAACACATACCTTAAAACAGGAAAACTAGCTTTTCTAATTTTCAATTTTCAAGAAAGCCCTTTAAACTTATTTGCTACAGCGTTTGTAGACCGGAGCAAAGATTCAAAAGTACCTGCATCAGACCAAAAACCTTTGACAATTTCAAAAGTAGCTAAACCCTTTTTGATATAAAAATTATTGACATCAGTAATTTCCAGCTCTCCTCTTTGAGAAGGTTTTAACGGCCTGATAATATCAAAAACCTGGCTGTCATACATGTAAAGACCTGTAACAGCATAATTAGAGCGTGGTTTTTTAGGCTTTTCTTCAATGCCTATTATTTTTTTTCCTTTTATTTCAGCTACCCCAAACTTGGTTGGGTCTGGAATTTTTTTTAAAAAAAGTTTAGCTCCCCACGTCTGGTTTTCAAAATCTTTAACTGACCTGGATATATTATCCTCAAAAATATTGTCTCCTAAAATTACCACAATTTTGCCCCGGTCAGCAAAATCTTCTGCCAGGCTCAGAGCTTCAGCAATTCCTCCAGCTCCTTCCTGATAGGTATAATGAATTTCTTTCAGGCCAAATTCTTTTCCGTTGCCCAGGAGTTTTAAAAAATCGCCCGGGCTATTTCCGCCAGTAACTATTAAAATCTCTTTAATACCAGCCCTAACCAATGTCTCTAGGGGATAATAAATCATCGGCTTATTCCAAACTGGCAAACAGTGCTTGTTTGTGACTTTTGTTAAGGGCAACATCCTTGTGCCCGTACCCCCGGCCAAAATTATTCCTTTCATAGTCGCTTCGCTAATTTAAAAATTTAAAAATTTAAAAAAATAAAAAATTTAGTTTTTATGTTTTTAGATTTTTAGTTTTTTATTTTAAGGTATTCCTTCAACGCTTCCTGCCAACTCCTCATTGGTGGGAGTTTTGTATTGAGAAGAATTGAATAATGGGGACGTTTGGCTGGACGAGGAAATTCTTCGGATTTACAAGGCAAAACCTTTGTTTTGAGCCCAACCAATCTAACAATTTCTTTAGCAAATTCATACCAACTGCAAACCCCTTCATTGGTAAGGTGATAAACACCCGAAGGGTATTTTTCTTCAATAATCTTTCTGGTAGCTCGAGCTAAATCAAGGGTATAAGTAGGTTTTCCCCACTGGTCATTAACTACTTTAATTTTATCACGGGTTTTAGATAAGTTCAATATAGTACCGGCAAAATTCTTACCATATGGCCCAAAAAGCCAGCTCGTCCGAATGAGATAAAATTTGAAATTTGAATTTTGCAATTTGCAATTTGAAATCTTCTTCTCTCCAAGAAGTTTTGATTGGCCATAAATGTTAACTGGGTTTTTAGGAATTTCATTTTCTGTATAGCCTTCTCTCTTTCTACCATCAAAAACATAATCAGTACTGTAATGAACGAGTATTGTCCCTAATTTAGCGCAAATTTCAGCCAGATATTCTACTGCTTCTCCATTAACCTCCATGGCCAACTCTTTTTTAGTTTCCGAAGCATCCACATTAGTATAAGCAGCAGCATTGATAACTATATCTGGCCCTAAATCACTAATTTTCTTGGATGTACTGCTTTTATCCGTAATATCAACCCCTCCACCCTTAACTAAGGGTGGGGGGTCAATATCCCAACCAATAGGTTCCAGGTCAGAAAAAACCTCCATTAAACCATGCCCGAGCATTCCTTTAGCTCCTAAAATCAAAATCTTCATATTTTAGTCAAATTTAAATTTTCGCCTTATTATCCTTTATTAAAGCAGGTTTCCAACTATCAGTTCTCGGTGCCAGGCACCTTTTTTATTTCTTGGTAAATTTCTAAAATATCTCCAACTTCAATATCAACCTTACTTTCAAACTTTATCCCGCATTCGGTCCCTGATTTTACTTTTTCTACATCTTTTTTGGCAATCTGAAGCTGGACTATCTTGCCTTCTCCTTTTAACTCCTTGTCTTTCCAGACTCTGGCAATAGAGATAGTTCTTGCTTCCCCTTCTAAAATCTTACCTCCAAAAATAGTTTCATTACCACTTTTTCGAAAAATAACCAACGCTTCCAGTCTGCCTAATTTTTCCTCTATAATCTCGACGGGTATTAATTTATGCACTTCTTCTCTAACTTTCTCGGTCAAATCATAAATAACCTGATAAATATCAACCGGGATCTCGCGTTCTCGAGCCAGCTCCCTGGCTCTCTGGCCAATACCTACATTAAAACCAAGAAGTCTGGCTCCAGTAGATTGAGCGAGATCAATATCAGATTCAGTCAGATTATCAAGACTTTTTTTTAAGATATTAATTTTAACTTGAGGACGCTCTAATTTTTCAAGGTCTTTACTTATTGCCTCGAGTGACCCCAGAACATCTGCCCTTAAAATGAGATTAAGATATTTAACTTTCTTTCCCTTTTCTTTAATCAGCCGCTCCTGGTCCACTACTATTTTTTTCTGATAGGATAATTTAAGCTGCTTTGTCCGTTTTTTAAATTCTCTCCTCGCGGCTACAACTTCTAAAATAGCGCCTGCCTGAGGCACTCCTTTCAGTCCAAAAATTTGCGCCGGTTGGCCGGGAAAAGCTTTCTCGAGAGAAAGGCCGTTTTCATCTTTAATAGATTTTAATCGACCAAAAGACCGGCCAACTATAACACTCGCGCCTTTTTTAAGAGCCCCGTTATAAACAATCACGCTGGCTATTGGACCGACTCCTGGATCGAGATGGGACTCAATTACAGTAGCTACTACTTCGCCTTCTGGGTCAGCAACTAGTTTCTCTTTTTCCATATCAGCAACCAGTAAAAGCATCTCGAGTAAACTGTCAATTCCTTGTTTTGTTTTGGCTGATACTGGCACGCAGATGACTTTACCTCCCCAGTCTTCAGGGGTCAGGTTAATTTCACTCAAGCCCTTTTTTATTTTTTCAATATCCGCTTCTGGCTTATCAATCTTATTAATAGCAACTATAAACGGTAAATTTTCTTCCTGAATAATTTCAATTGACTCCAGGGTCTGGGGCTGGATTTTGTCATCAGCAGCAATAACGAGCACGGCGATGTCAGCTACTTCTCCTCCCCGGGCACGCATTGCCTGAAAAGCCTCGTGGCCAGGAGTGTCTATAAAAGTGATGGTGCGACCCTTGGGAGCACCATCATCCCGAGCAGAGCGAGGGATCCCTCGATTCGCTTCGCTCTCTCGGGATGACAGCTCCCCCTTAGGGGGAACTGTCACCTGGTAAGCACCAATATGCTGGGTAATGCCACCTGCTTCTTTAGAAAGCATCTCTATCTCCCGAATGGACTGGAGTATAGCCGACTTTCCATGGTCAACGTGACCCATAACTACTATTACCGGCGGCCTCTCGCAAAGCTTTTCTTTTTCAGCTCGGGTTATCACCTTCTTTAATTTTTCCTTTATCAGAGCAGTGGGCTTTTCTTCTTCAACTTCTCCTTTGGCTACCTTAAAGCCCAGACCCTCGGCCACAATAGCAGCAATCTCATAATCAAGATTCTCATTAACGCTTACCAGAACCCCGTTTTTAACCAGCTCATGCATAACTTTGGTTATCGGTAAATTCAATTTTTCTGCCAGGCGATAAACCTGAATAGTTGGAGAAATTGCGACCCTCTTTTCCTTTTCTACTGCTGGCTCTTCAGCTGGACCGGAAACCTTAACCAGCAACTTTTTAAAAGCTTCTTCTTTTCTCTTGATTTCCGGCCACATTTTAATAACCCGGCTAGCTTGTTCATCAGGGATCTGAATAGCTCTTGGTCCAATATGAAAGCCGAGCTCTGGTAGTTTCTCCTTAAGCTCTTTTGGAGTAATCTTCAATTTTCGTGCAAGCTCAGTTATGTTCATAGTCGCTTCGCTCCTTTTTACTACGAACTACGAAATCGTACGAAAGTACGAAAAATACGATAAAATTAAATTGAACAATTTTCATTTTACAATTTTCAATTTTCATTTTGCAATTCTTCTTCTTTGCCGACCAGCCAGACTTCTGGCCAGGCCTTATAATGGCTCTTCCAGACTTCTTCTCGCCTGGTTCCGTTGGGAAAAGTAACAGTCTGGGTAAATTCAGTATCAGCTCCCTTATGAGCAATTTCGATTCTCTTTTTCTCACCAGGGGCCAACTGGTCTGTTTCAATAAATCTTGCTGGAGGGGGGCTGGTAATATTAAAAATTTTAGGCTGGGTAATCTCTACTACTCTTCCATCAGAAGTGCCATAAAATTCAAAAATTAATTCATCACCTTCTATTTTTGTTTGAAACAAAATATGCTTGCCCGTATCATTAATAAATTTAAAATCAGGCTTGGGCCTATAAATAGTAGCATCCATCCCGGCTGGTTCATAATAGACTACCCGATAAGAATGAGGAGTGCGAGCCGTGATAGGAAGTCCGGCGTCAAGAGCTACCCGAAAAGCAGTGGTTCCAATCTGGCAGAGTCCGCCCCCAAATTCTGGAATGGTTCGATCACCCTTAATAACCAATTCTGGCAAAAATCCCTCTTCTTTTGTTATTTCTCCAATAGCTTTAACCAGAGAAAATTCTTCATCCGGGACAATTAAAATTCCATGTAATTTTTGCGCCCCTATTTTAATATTGTAGCGTCGATTTTTAGGACTGCCTTGAAAATTAGACACGCCCCTACCAATTAGTTCTTTGATTCCTAAATCATTAATATTTTCAATTGGATTTTCAGGTTGGACTCTCTCAACCACTAGCTCTATTTCTTTTGTTTTGCCCTCCTCATATGCCAGAATAGATTGGGCGATACGAGAAACACTTTTTTCTTTATTTAAAACCGATCCTTCCCTCGAGGGTTCAAATTCAACCACCCGATTATTCTCCATTCTGAATTTAGCATCAAGAGGCAAAATATCAATCTGGGAAGCAATTTCAGCAAGGTAGGAAATAATTTTAACCTCATTAAAAGCAAGTTTAACTTCTCCGCGAATCTTTGTAAAGTGAAGCCACTCCCCAATGCCGGCCCGAGTGAGTTCCCAGCTTTTATTTTCACTTTTTAAGATAAAAGGAGCTTGAGCTATTAAATACTGAGTCTGGCTAAGAATCTGGCCGCATTCTTCAACTTTTATTTCCGGCACGTCTTCGAAAACCAGAATCCTGACTTCTGAAGCGTCGAGAGCTTGAAGATTATCCTCAGCCCGGGCAATTCCGGCTTCATAATCTAAAGCAAAGCCATATTCCTCACTGGTTAAAGTAAGCTCTCCCCTTTCTGAAACTTTAATTCCTGCATTTTGGGTCGGCTTTTCTAAATCAATAAAATTTTCACGCAAAATTTTCTTGAGCTCCTCCCTGTCTATTTTTAAATCAAGGTCAACAATTTTATCTTCTTTAAAAGCACCAATCCAGTCCAGGAGTCTTTGAAAAATACTACCCTTTCTGCCGACTGAATATGCTTTTTCCAGAGTGCCGGCAATATCAAAACTAATAATCTGACGCGAAAGATCAGGGTCGCTCAAACTGATAAGGGTTGGCTGGACGGCAACTCTCTTTTCCCCCAGACTGGTCCTAGCATAAAAAGAAAGTCCTTTTCTTTCCAAATCCTGGATGGCAATCTCAAGAAGCACTCTGGCCTGGCAAGGTTTAAGCCCAGCCAGATCTATATTACCTACCTTCACCCTGGGCCAGATGGCTCCGGCATAAATATTGTGAAATACAAGAAAAAAACCTGCCAGAATGAGTATTATAACTAGTAAATAAAAAAATATTCTCCCTTTCCATCTTAATTTTTTGCGGGCACCAAATTCAATAAAACTAAAGGTATGTCTCATGGCAAAAATCTCAAAATTTACGACCCAGCTCTTTCTAAATTTTTATTTAAAAATAGTTTAGATTGAGCAAGGTGCTAATTAGTTTTGTATTTTAGATTTACTCACCCCAGAAAGGGCTGGGGAAGGAAATTTTGTTAGATTTTTGAGCACCGAGCACATAAATTTAACCAGCCTCCTATTCCTGAATTTCTTTTTAAACGATAATAACAAGATTATTTCTTCTTGGATTTCTGTATAAATTTATGTGCTTGGTAAAGGTTTTGTAACGAAATTTTCTGCGGTCTACGACCTTGAAAATTTCGACAAAGCCCTTTATTCTTCTCCCACTTCAATATCCCGACCTTCTTCGGTTGCTCTGGGTAAGACAATAGTTAAAATTCCATTTCTCAGATTGGCTTTTACCTTTTCTGGTTTTACCGGATAAGGCAGAACAAGGGTACGGGAAAATGTGCCCCAGAAACATTCTTGATAATAATATTTCGCCTCTTCTCTGGCCTCGCGGATCCTCTCGCCACGAATAACAATTAAATCCGGTTCAACAGTAATATCAATATCCTGGGTCCTGACCCCGGCAATAGTGGATTCAATAATTAAAGATTTGTCTTTCTCGTAAATATCTACCACGAGTTGTCCTTCTCTCTTGGACAGGGGCCACTTTTCCTCCTCTTCGGCCGCGTCTTTATCCTTCTTATAAAGTTTCTTTGGTTCTTGCAGTTTTGGTTTCTCGACAATAACCACCTCTTCTCCTTCTTTTGAAAGTACGTCTTGGGTTAGTCCTGAAATTTTTGTCCAAACCTTAGTCATAGAACATGGAACATAGAACATGGAACATTCCCCTCCCCCACCTTTTTCCTCCCCCTCCCCTCTGGGGAGGGGGAGGATTTAGAAGGGGGTAGGGCATGTTATGTGTTATGTGTTATGTGTTATGTGTTATGTGTTATGTGTTATGTGATCTATAGTATTTTGCCGCTTCTTCAGGAGAAATAGGATTAATGACTATGCCCGAGCCAATTTCTACTCCTGCCCAGACACTGCCCCTGGGTACTATTTTCATATATAAATGCTGGTCTTCGTCAAAAATGGTCTGATGGAAATAATAATTGTAGGGTAGGTCCAATTTATTAATTCTGGCTAGAATCCTTTTTAATATTTTCGCCCAGGAGTAACGCTCAGCTCGGTTAAGTATGATAATATTATCCAGATGTCTTTTGGGTAAAATCCAGGCCTCATAATTATGAATCGAGGCATAAGGACAAAAAGCAATGACATATTTATCTTCATAAATAAGTCGGGGACCTTTTCTTTCTTTTTTAATCACATCGCAATAAACACATGACCCATGGGTCAATTTATAGGCCTGAACTCTCTGGGATTTATCAAAAAGATGAGGAGGAACAAAATCCGTGGCAAAAATCTGGGAGTGAGAATGAACCAGAGTGGCCCCAGCCCGACCCCCGGTATTCTTAAAAATCAAAATATACTCTATTTTTTTATTTTTAGAAATCTCTTTAGTTCTTGCGGCATAAACCTCTAATAATCTAGCAATATGTTTAATAGGTAATTCATCTAATTCTCGTTCGTGATCAGGCGTCTCCACTATTACTTCTTGAGTCCCATAAGCTTTAGGATTATCAATGGAGACAGCTGGAAATGGATTTTTAAGTACCCCGAAATCTGGTTTTGGAAAGCGGCCGAAATATTGAATAATCAAATCTTTTTGCCAGTGCTCAGGACAGAGAACGCAAGTTGCGCTTCTGAACTGCTTTATTCGCTCAGATCTCGCCATATCATGCGGACGCTTGCCCCGATGAGGAGCAATAATCACATATTTTTCTTGAATATAATCTTTACGAAGTTCTGATTGCATAATCGCTTCGCTAAAATAAAAAACAAAAAACTAAAGATAAAAAACACAAACGTAAAAACACAAAAACTTTTCTTCTTTGTTTTAAGGCTTTCTTATTCATAGTTTTTACATTTTTGGTTTGTGTTTTTTATTTTTTATATTTGATTTTTTATTTTCTACTGGCTCTCATGGTGGCTACATTTACTCCTCCGGGGAAATGTTTGACATAAGCCATAAATTCTGAAAGTTTTTCACCCTGGGGGCTAAAAATCATGACCCGGGGCAAAGATGCCCTGCCGGGACCAGTGATTATTTCGCTGGCTCCATTACCATCAAAATCAGCGCTGGTCAGGCTGGCTCCCTGGTAAAAATCTCTACTGAAAGATAAAAATTGCAATCTTAAAAGAATAAGCTCGGCATCAAATACCCTTACATATGGAGAAGCGCGGGAGGCTACACTAACAATAACCTCATCCTTTCCATTACCTGTAACGTCACCGGAAGCAACATTCACTCCACCATAAAAATCTTTATTAAAAGCAAAAAATTGTGTTTTTAAATTACCCTGGCCATCAAAGACCCTCACATGCGGGCCTCCTCCTGGACCGGCTCCGGTAATAATTTCATCCTTGCCATCGCCGTCAATATCACCTGAGGCAACACTTACCCCACCGGAAAAACGAATGTCGTAAGCAAAAAATCCTGCCTTTGGTTTTCCGTCCATATCAAAGACCCTCACATGCGGGCCTCCTCCTGGACCGGCTCCGGTAATAATTTCATCCTTGCCATCGCCGTCAATATCACCTGAGGCAACACTGACCCCACCTCGGAAATGTTCATTATAGGCAAAAAAACTAGTTACCCCAAACCCGCTGGAGGTAAATACTCTTACATGGGGGCTGCCTCCTGCGCGAGCCCCAGTAATAATATAATAATTCTGAGGCAGAGAACTCACCTCCCTATAAGCATAATCTACGGACTGGTAAACATTCAGTCTGCCCTGGCCTAATTTACCTCTAAATTCAGGATTTAAAGAATCAATTTCATCAACGTTTTCCAAAATAATATCTCGAACCTGCTCCTGAGAAAATAAAGGATTAATTGACCAGATGAGTGCAGCGGTTGCTGAAACAAGAGGGCAGGCTACAGAGCTTCCAGACCAGTAGCCGCCATAATATTCATCAAAACCTATAATATCCGGCTTGTAAACAAGAGGGCCGTAAACCCTGGTTCCGGGAGCTGAAAGATCAATACACCTTGTTCCATAATTTGAAAAAAGGGCTTTTTTATCATTCTGGTCGCTGGCAGCTACTCCGATAATAAAATTATCGTTCTTTGTGTCCAGGCAGACGGGATAGGCAGGGTTTAAATCTAAATCAAAGGGGGTCGCGGCAGTTTCATTTCCGCTGGCAGCTACCACCACTGCCCCCTTATCCCAAGCTTTTTTCAGGGCCTCTCTTAAAAAATAACTTTCATCGCTGCCAACAAAACTCAAATTTATAATCTTAGCACCGTTCGCTACAGCATAATTTACAGCCTGAATAACATCTTCTACTGTGCCCTGGCCCTCGCTGTTTAAAACCCTCAAAGGCATGATTTTGGTCCTGTAGGCCAGGCCTGTTGTCCCTTCTTTATTATTACCTATCGAGGCAATCTGGCCGGCCACTATGGTGCCGTGGTGAATGCTTGTCTCATTAAAAGATTCATCAAATTTAGGCCGTGGATCTGGCGAGTTTCTGACAAAATCCCAGCCATGAATATCATCAATATAACCATTATTATCATTATCCGTGCCATCAGCCACTATCTCGTCTTCATTTGTCCAGATATTTGCCCTTAAATCAGGGTGGTCTATATCAACCCCGGTATCAAGTACTGCTACTATAATAGCCTCGCTTCCTCCATTGGTTAAATCCCAGGCCTGGGTAGCTTTTATTTTACTAAGATACCACTGTTCGGAATAAAAGGGATCATCAGGAAGAAAAGCAAATGAAAAATGAAAAATAAAAAATAAAAAATAAAAAACACAAATAAAAAATGCTAAAACTTTAAAATTTTTTTGGGTCATTGTGGCTTAAAGGAGCTAAGCTCCTTTTTGCAATTTGCAATTTTTAAATTCTTTTCTCTTCTACCAGCGGCACAAAAGCAAATCCCGGAAACCTCTGCTCTTTATATTCATTTTCTCCCCCTTTTTCCACCAGCACTATATCCTGGGTCTGGATCCCTACCGGAATAACTAATCTGCCCCCGACTTTTAGCTGCTCGAGTAATGGTCCTGGTATTTTTGCTGCAGCAGCTCCGACATGAATACAATCAAACAGAGCCTCTTTAGGAAGTCCTTTTGAACCATCTCCAGTAATGAAAACTGTTCTGCCCGCGGAAACAAAATTATATTTCTTGGTATTGGCCTGGCCAAAATCAGCCAATTCTTTAATTCTTTCAATACCAAAAACTTTTCCTTTTTCTCCGACAATCTCAGCCAGAAGTGCCGTGGTCCAGCCACTTCCAGAGCCAATATCTAAAATCTTCTGACCTTTTTTCGGTTGAAGCAATTCAAACATAAAAACCACTGTCAGGGGCTGAGAAATGGTCTGGCCATAACCAATAGAAAGGGGATAGTTTTTCTCTGCTTCCAGGGTCATTTCCGGTAAAACAAAATCTTCTCTTTTGATTTTCTTAAAAGCAGAAATTATCTCCGGGGTCTTCAAATAGCCGCCCTCAATAAGTTGTTGAATTAAATCCATAAAACTTAAAAAGTTTCAGCCAAAGGCTGATCCGCCTCTGGCGGAAAAAAGTTAAAAAACTAAAAAGCTAAAAAGAGCTCACTTCTTTTTTATGTTTTTATGTTTTTATGTTTTTAAATTAAGGTAACCGAGGCTACTTTATCTTCTTTATTTTTAAACCTCATTAATTTTACTCCACGGGTAGCCCGGCCCGTAGTGGGAATACTTGCCAGTCCCAGGCGAATAGCCTTGCCTATTCGAGATACCAGAAGCAAGTCGCCTTTAACAAAAGGAGGAAAATTTTTCTCATCTATTACCAGGCTCTGGATAATTCTCCCGGTTTTGTCCGTAACATTAGCTGTTTTTATCCCTCGTCCGCCTCTGCGCTGTAGCCTGTAGTTCTTAATAAACGTCATCTTCCCAAAACCTTTCTCACTCACCACCAATAGTTTTTCTCCATTTTTTCCGCCGAAAGCGGATCCGCCTCTGGCGGAAATTTTTAATTTTTGATTTTTGATTTTTATTGTGTCCATACCAACCACAAAGTCATCCTTTTTAAGTCTTATTCCGAAAACCCCACTGGCAGCTCTTCCCATTGGTCTAATGTCTTTTTCTTTAAACCTGATGGCCATGCCCCCCGCAGTAATTAATATAATTTCATTTTTACCAGTAGTTGGTTTTACCCACTCGAGGAAATCTTGAACTTTCAACTTAATGGCCAGGAGTCCTGATCGACGAACATTCTTGAGAGATTCAATTGCTACTTTTTTAATTATGCCGCCCCTGGTTGCCATGACCAGGTACTTGTAGCGCCCCAGTTCTGATATAGGTAAGAGTGCGGAAACTTTTTCATGGCCTCCTATATCTAAAAAGTTAACCAGGTACTGTCCTTTACCGGTTCTTTTTGTTTCGGGTATTTCATAGGTTTTTAGTTGAAAAACTTTCCCTCGGGTGGTAAAGAATAACAAATCAGCATGTGTTGTGGTAGAAACGAGTATTTGAGCAACATCTTCTTCTTTAGTTTCAAGGCCAACCACGCCTTTGCCTCCTCGGGCCTGAATTTTAAAACCTTCCGGACTTATTCTCTTAATGTAGCCATCCTTAGTAATAATCACCACTGTTGGCTCATCAGGTATTAAATCCTCTTCTTTAAACTCCATAACCGGCTTTGAAATTAGCCGCGTACGTCTCTCATCGCCATATTTTTCTTTGAGTTCAGCCAACTCCTTTTTGATAATCTTTAAGAGCATCTTTGGGCTGGCCAGAATCTTTTCTAAATCTCCGGCTAATTTTATTTTTTCTTTTAATTCTTTCTCTATTGCAGCCCTTTCCAGATTAGCTAACTGGTGAAGTCTCATCTCTAAAATAGCTTGAGTCTGAGCTTCCGATAAGCGATATTTTTTCATGAGTCTTATCTTCGCCTGGTCACGGTCGCGGGACGAGCGTATTAAGCGAATCACCTCGTCAATGTGATCAATAGCAATTTTCAGTCCTTTTAAAATATGAATTCTGTCTCTGGTTTTAGTAAGGTCAAATTCCGTACGCCTGCGGACTATAATTTGACGGTGCTTAATGTATTCTTCTAAAATTTCCTTAAAAGAAACGAGTCTTGGCTGAATTCCGTCCAGAAGGGCTACCATATTGATATGGAATGTCCCCTGAAGTTCGGTCAATTTAAAGAGACGATTTAAAATTTTCTGGGGATAGGCTCCGCGTCTCAGCTCTATAGCTATCCTTACGCCCCCTTTTGCGGACTCGTCACGAATGTCTCTAATATCGGCTATTTTTTTATCCTTGACCAGCCCGGCAATTCTTTGCAAAAGATTGGCTTTATTGGTCTGATAAGGAAGCTCGGAAACAACTATCTGGAAATCACCGGATTTTGCCTCAATAATTTCAGTCTTTGCCCGCACAGTAATCGGTCCCTTGCCCATGGCATAAACCGCTTTTATCTGGCGGCGGTCAAAGATAAGACCTCCGGTTGGAAAATCAGGACCTTTGATAAATTGGAAAATGTCACCAGTCTCTGCCTTGGGATGGTCAATGAGAAAACTCACTGCGTCACAGACTTCAATTAAATTATGGGGCGGAATATTAGTAGCCATACCAACAGCAATGCCCATAGAACCATTAAGAAGCAGATTTGGGATTTTAGATGGCAAAACCAGAGGTTCTTCTAAAGTACCATCATAATTTGCCATATACTGAACTGTTTCCTTCTCAATATCAGCCAGCATTTCCTCGGCAATTGGCGCCAGACGTGCCTCGGTATAGCGATAGGCCGCAGCGCTGTCCCCGTCGATGCTTCCAAAATTTCCTTGTCCGTCAATCAGAGGATAGCGCAGTGAAAAATCCTGAGCCATCCTAACTAAAGCATCATAAACTGACTGATCTCCGTGGGGATGATAGCGGCCCAAAACCGCACCGATGACTGCAGCTGATTTTCTGTATTTAGCGCTGTGCTTGAGTCCCATCTCGTGCATAGCATAAAGAATCCTGCGATGGACAGGTTTCAAGCCATCTCGAATATCAGGCAGGGCCCGGGAAACAATAACGCTTAGAGCATAATCTATATAGGAAAGCTTAACCTCTTCTTCTAAAGAAGTGGGGTTAATTCTACCGGCCGCTTCAGGGACCCGTGGGCTGCTTTGTATTTTCTTCTTTTTCTTCATACTCTAAAATTTTTTCTTTTAAACGCTGAATCTCCTCTTCAGAAAGAGGCTCTTTATCTGGCTTCTCACCCTCTTCCATTTCTTTAAATTCCTCGCCTGCCTGGCGAAATGATTTATTAATTTGAGAATAAGTTTGTTTAAATATATTTATTAATTTATCTCCGCTTCGGCCGAGCGTTAGCAAATATTTAAGACTGAAAAGCCATCCTATAAAAATTAAAATTGCTACTAAAATTACAAGAAGTCTAAGTAACTTTTGCCTCGTCATGACTTCGGTCTTAAGACAATGATTTTAGTCTCTTCTCCCAATAAGTCTTGCTTTTTCAGGGTGAGTTTGTCCAGAGTCAAAGACTCTACTCCCATTTCCTTTAAAAATTTGGTTTTAGAATCAAGATTCGCTTTCATGCCCGAAATCTTATAGCAGGATGGAATGACAACCCTGGGTTCAATTTGATTAATAAGTTCTCGCGCTTTGGTACTCGAGAGAACACACTTCGCGCCAACAGGAATAAATAAAACATCAACGCCATTCAGCCACTCTAATTGCTCGGCAGCCAGTCCTTTGTCAATTTCTCCTAAAACACCAAATCGAATATTATCTATTGTGATCTGGTATATGGTTCGGACAACTTTGTCTTGAAAATGAATGCCGTAAACAAAAATATTTCTAACTTCGTATTCACCGGGTTCTTTAATCAGAAAACATCCCTTTTTTAGTTTCTTTTCGCATGAGACAGCTGCATCCGGTTCAGTTAAAATTAAAATGTCGGAGCTAAAATTAGGACCCCGCAGCCCCACCTTTCGAGGACTATAAGGGTCAATTAAAATATTTATTTTACTTGACTGCAGTCTAAACGAAGATT
>Ga0210017_1001834_pt1 | contig 18481 bp, 32 predicted proteins | sample CryGeyCG2014_020_FD_183966 | JGI IMG/M metagenome (GOLD analysis project Ga0210017, IMG submission 183966) | Groundwater microbial communities from aquifer - Crystal Geyser CG08_land_8/20/14_0.20 (SPAdes) (version 2) | ecosystem: Environmental > Aquatic > Deep subsurface > Groundwater | place... | reverse complement strand
ATTATTTTACTGCTAAATTATCATGCTTCCCCAATCCTTCTGCATAATGCTTCTGGATTTCAAAAGCCGAAAGGGCTTGATTGTAAATGCGGAAATCGTCGATAAGGCCGTTGAAAAACCAATTACTCCCCCCATGGCTTCCGATGATAAAACCATTATTAGTTGGCACATCTCCTGGATCGGAGATATTTCTCGTATCTTTCTGTACGCCGTTTAGATAAGCTATCATTTTGTTATTGACACCATCAAATACGGCAACTATATGGTTCCATTGGTTTTTTTGGATACCTATGTCCATAGTAAACCTTTGCCTGCCTCCTGTAGCGCCGTATACCTCGTAGAAAAAACCTGTCCCGCCAGTATCTAATCCCGTTCCATATCCTTGATTGCCTCCTCCGGCTGAACCATAAAATAAGCTTTTGTAACCCGTCCAAGTTGGCGGGTTTATCCACTGCTCTACCGTTATCGCTCCGGTCCCCATTTTCAAACTCGCACCGCTCCCCGCGTTCACATAATCATCCACGCCGTCGAAACTCAAAGCTTTTCCTAAAATTCCTGTTGTATAATTTGCTCCCCCATTAATAGTCCCGTTATTCCCATAACCTGAATAATCATAAACAGTAGAACCCACGCCTTCTTCAAATCTCCAGATTCCTACGGCATCGGCGCCAAGAGCATTATTAATACTTTGGCTAAACTCTAAACCCTTGGCAATTCTGGCTTTTTCCCTGGTTCCCTTCATACTTACCAAGACAATACTGGAGAGCAGACCTATGATGGAAATAACTACCAAGAGTTCAATAAGGGTGAAACTTCTACTTTGTTTCATTTTAAAATAAAACTTTAAATCCAAATATTAACCCCCAAATTAAAAGAGCTGGTAAAATTAGCCAGCCAAAAAATACAATTATTCCGCCGAAAATTATCAGAATTTCAACAAAAAGTCCGATAATTATTAAAAAAATCCTCACTATCGCTCCTAAAATTCGGAAGATTAAATTGGAAAGAAACGCCTCAGCATATCTCCCGGCGTCAAATCCCCTGCCGTAAGACATTTTATATTTTCTCCAGGGGGCAAAAAGAGTTTTAACCAATAAAGGAATGGAAAAATAATTCAAATTAAACAAAAGAAAGTTTTTCCAGGCCTTGATCAGTTTTTTCGGTACGTCGAAAAACTGCCAGCTGAAATATTGAAAGAATATGTTTTGGGAAACTTCCGACATAGTTAGTCAAAGAGGACTTCATCCTCTTTTCCACCTTCGTCCCGTTATTACGGGACTCGGTTTTTAATTAATTTTATGCCGAGGCCGGATATCTGGGTGCCTCCGAAAATCAAAATAAAAGCCAATATTGACCAAACCGTCAGATTAAGAATTTTCGTTATGGAATTTGCCGGGAGAAATCCTTTTAACTGATCCCCTATCATTTTTTGCAGCTGGGCCTGGGCATCCTGCGTATTTCCTGTCTGAGCAGAGACCTCTTCTTCACCTGCGCTTCCATAAGAAGCTTGGTTTGTAAAGAACTCGGGCAAGACGGCTTTGGCGGTAAAAATATTGTAAGACGAATATAAAGTCCAGCTTATTAATAAGATGCCTGCAAAAAATACCAGCCAACCGATGATTTGCGAAGATGTTTCAGTTTTTGGATAGTCCATGGAATTGACGCTTGACCTTTCTCTTTTATTAAAATACCATAAAAAAAGACACAATCACAGTACCCTAACAACTATTTTGGAAAGGGAGGTGACAAAATGACTATTCTCTACACAGTATTGCTGTTTGTAGTTGCCTACCTGATGGGTATCATTGTTATTTGCGCCCATTATGAAAACTGGATAAAACTCAAGAACCATCTCACGCAAGAAAAGTCGCCGGGCATTTAATGATCCGGCGACTACTGTTTTTTATTTCATTAACTTGTATAATTCCTCCAGCGTATCCTGAGGTATAATCGGTCTTTCCCCCATCGGAGTTCTTCCGGGATAGCGCCAGGCGGAAATTATTTTAATTCCTTTGGGTCTCTTCAGCAAGAAATACATCACCCAGGCCTCGGTCGGATGTTTTTTGGTTCCCGTAATCTGCATGTCGGCGATAGTGCCCTCGGCTATCCCCTCTTCTTTCCTGTCGGGTTTGCGCAAGATCCGCAATACCCTTTTTTCCGAGAATTTATATTGGCGCATTTTTGCCTGAGAATGCCTTGTCCAAAAAACCCCGCACCAGTCCCGCTTTCGGCGGGACGGTACGGGACTAGTCCAGCACCGAGCTTTGCTCTGGTGCTGGGTCTTTCCTTTATCCTCGCTTATCTTCAGGAACATACCCAGTATATCAACTTCCAGCGCCAAACGTCTTTTTTTGACGCTGGTACCGGATTAATCTTAAGCCCAGAAATCTTCTTCCTTGGGTACCCTTTAAATAATCTTCTCGACGTTTGGCGTCGTCTTGATTAAGACAACCTTCAAAATAGATTAGTTTGAAGGGTAAACGAAACTTTGTCGCTAAGGATAGCCCCTTTTTATGTTCTTCTATCCTCTTTTTTAGGTTATTAGTATATCCTATGTATCTTTTGCCATCTTTCAAACTCTCTAACACGTAGACGTAGAAGAATATACTGGAAGTTGTATTACTGGGCATATTTTTGTATTTATCTTATTTCGTAAGTGATATTTACCGTCACTTCAATTTTATTTTCGCCAGTTTGTATCTGTGGCGTTTCCGTGCCTCCTCCCTTTCCTAAGGGCGCGGCTTCTTTCATACTATAGAAATAAGGCACTACCCCGCTCTCGCTGAAATTGCTGATTTTTACCAATCTGATTCCTAACTGTTTAGCCAACTCTTCCGCCTTGGCCTTGGCTTTGCTGATGGCTTCGGCTCTGGCTTGCGCCTTTAGCGCATCTTCCTCATCAACGGTAAACTGCAAATCGCTCACTTCATTCGCTCCGGCGCCGGTCGCTTCTTCAATAATCGTACCGATTTTTTCCATATCCCTGATTTTTATTTGCAGAGACTGGGTTACTTCATAACCGACCAAAACTCTTCGGCCCTGAGGATAAATTTCGGTTGCTTCATACCATTCGTATCTGGGAGAAATGTTAAAATTGGTGGTTTTTAAATCCTTATCTTCAACTCCCGACCCCTTTATGACTTCAACTACGGCGTTCATCTTTTTCGAATTTTCCTGTATTGATTCGGCCACGGTTTTTTCCTCGGTTACCACCGAGGCCGTAACTAAAGCCAGATCGGGCTTCGCATAAATCGTTCCTGTGTCGGAAACCGTAATCGTATTTTCCGATTTTTGTATTTTATCTCTGATGTCTATCACCGTAGAGCAAACTAAGGCAACCAGAAAAACGGAAACGATGACGACCAAGCCGGCGACTAAACATTTATTTTCTATTTTGCAGCATTCCATAATAATTTTATTTTATTATTTATTATTTTTTAACCTTTGCGAAAGATAAAGTATGAGTAAATTACGGAGATTAAACCGGCCGCCAGAGCGGCGGCGACAACGACAATGAAAGATTGTCTAGGAAGAAAAAGACCGAATAAAGAAATTATTCCGGCTGCAATAAAGAATTTTCCCGCAGATTGGTGGGTTTTGTTCCAAACTTCTTCCGAATAGAGAGTCCAGGGCGTTCTGATGCCGACAAAGTAATTCTTTTTTACTTTCGGCAGGAAAATCCCGATAACAATGAATAAAAGGGAAATGGCAGGAATAATGAAATAAATTATGTCTGATTTTGTTCCCAAAGACGCCCAAAGAGTATAAAGATAAAGCGAAACGAAAAAAGTAACAAAAGCCGTCCTGAACCAGAAATAAGGCATGATAAAACCGAGGTAATTTTTTTTAAGAGGATCAATCAACGGCAGAAAAGTCATTAAAAGATAAAAAAACAAAGTAATGCCGGGAAAGAGTAAAACGGTGACATTTTTGCACGTCCAGGCGTCAATTTCGCCCTTTATATTCCAATGGGAAGGAATTTTCCCCGGCAATTCGGGATACAAAAAAGCGCTTACCAAGACGGCTAAAACAATAAAAGAGATCGGTAAAATTTCTTTCCTGGTAAAAATTTTCATCTGCTGAAACGTTTCGCCTTATTATTCTACAATATTTTACGGAAAACAAAAAGCATGACCGGAGTTAAGGATGTGGTCATGCTTTGAGGACGAGTTTGCTTTGGGCGACCGAAGGGTTGGTTTTTTTCCCAATATTGATGGTTGTGGCTTTTGCCTGACTTCCTTTAGGATCCGGACAATTTTAAAGCGGCTCCCAAAAGAATGAGGCCTTCTAAAAAATAGAAGAGTCCGACGGAAGAGATCATCATATTTTTATTATACCTGTATTTATAATAATTTTAACTATTATTATCACTCAATCTTGACGATCTTGTATTCTTTTTTGCCGTCCGGAACGCTGATTTCAACGACAGCCCCCTTTCCTTTGTTTAAAAGCGCCTCTCCCAGGGGAGACTTGAAAGAAATTTTACCGTCTGAAATATCCGCCTCTTCGGGGCCGACAATCTGGAATTTTTCTTTTCCTTCTTTCGAGCTCAAACAAACGACCGAGCCTATCTGAATCTTTCCGCCGGATTTCTTATTGATTATTTCGGTCTGAGCGATAATTTCTTTCAATTCTCTGATTCTTGCCTCCAAGAAACCCTGCTCTTCCTTGGCGGCGTCGTAACCCGCATTTTCCTTCAAGTCGCCCTGGGAAGCGGTGTGCCTGATTCTTTCCGAAACTTCTCTCCTTCTCACTTTTTCCAAGTGTTCCAGTTCTTTCTTGAATTTTTCCAAACAATCTTCGGTTAAATATCTCTTCATGGTTTATTTCATATTTTTGATTTTATTGATATTATCGACGGCAATCCAGGAAGACATAAGGCCGAATCCTTTTTTATCAATTCCAAACGGCTTTATTTTCCGGGGATTTTTCAGAAAAACCAATAAACAATAATTCTTGTCTTTGAAAATCTTGTAATACTTACCGGTTTCTTCCATCCCCAGCCCGTCCTTTCCCCCGTATTTATCAAGTATTTCCCTGACTTTCTTTTGATTCAAATCGGAAAACTGTAAAACTTTCGAAACTTCCGCTTTTACGGTAACCGATTCTCCGGAATTTTTGAAATAAACTATTTCTCCCCCTCTGATTTTATCCCAGGGAGAACATCTGTTTTTATACCAGCGCGACTCTATCGTTTTTTCTCCGGTCAAAATCTTCGGCAATAATCCCCACGATTTTTTCATTATGGCCAAGTGATGCATATTTTACTCTGCCGAAAAATCACCTACAAAAATCTGACGAATTTATTGTTTTTGTCGACAAGGATGCTCTTGGCCTTGATCGGTTTATCGGTCAACTCAAAGCCCATAACGATGATCTCATCGCCCTTTTTGATCAAGCGCGAAGCGGCTCCGTAAACAACAACCTTTCCGGAATCTTTTTTCCCCTCAATTGCATAGGTCTCCAGCCTTGTTCCATTGGTATTATCCACCACTAAAACTTTCTCCCCGGGGAAAATGCCAACTTTTTCTATCAGGGCCTTATCGATACCTATGCTCCCTACATAATTCAAATCTACATCGGTAACCGTTGCCTTATGAATTTTTGACCGCAATAGCCACCTCATAAATTCTCTGATTTTTTATTTGCTGCCTTTCCTCCATTTTACACCCCTTAACTATGTGGAATTCTTTAAGTTCTTTTTTGGAAGGATTCCTGTTTTGAAACTTTACAAATGGAACGTCTTCAACAACCGCCAAGGGAGTCTGCTCGCTTCCCTCGCCCATTATCAGAACTCCCGAGACGGCCAAGGCATCCGAAATGTTCGCTTTTTGCACTTTGAATTTTCTTCCAAATATGTCCGGTTTGCCGATATAATTGTTAAGGGCGGCGAAACCGCTGTGAGCGATCGCCGCTCCCGTTGTCCCCCATCTTAACGGAGTCGTCTTGCTGTCCGTGATAACCACCCCGACTTTTTTGATTGAAAACCTTTTGCATAAGTATTGCCGCACCTCATTCGCTGTTTTCTGGGGATCTTCGGGCCAAAGGATATAATATCCGTTCCCGTTAGATTCATCGATTCCCGCAGTTGGCACCAAAAGGCCTCCCTTAACGGTTAAAGTAATATTATATTTATTTTCTTCCGGCGGTAAAAAATATTCCGCCTCCTGTTCTACCAGATCTTTTTTGTCCGCCTTTTCCATTTTGACCACTCTCCCTTCGCATATTGAAACAATTTTAGAAGTAATCACAACGATCGACCGCTCTTTGAGAGATTTCAAATATTTATCCAGAATCTCAAACAGATTCTGTTTGTAGGGCCTTATCTTATGGGTTTTTATTGGGAAAAATTTTCATCTTTTTTACTTTATTCTCCTCTGAACTGCCTGGCTTTGCAATTCCCTGAGAGCATCGACGGCAATCCATTTCGCGGTTTTGGAATTAATTTTCTGGATTTCTTTTGCGGTCTTGATGGCTTCTTTATTCAGTTTTTTATTTCGTTTGCCAATCTGCCGCAACGCCCAATTAACCGCTTTCCTGACGAAATTTCTTTCGTCGGCGGCTTCTCTTTTGATCGCGGAAAATAGTTTTATAAATTCCTTGTCGTCCGATGTCTTATCGTGCCAAGCCAGACAAGCCATCAACGAGAAACCCGCTCTCTTTATAAATTCTTCGGAAGATTTCGTCCATTTCACGGCTTTTTCAAAGGCACGGGGCGTTTTATCGAAAAGATTCGCGCAAACCTGATCGCAGACGTCCCAAGAATCAAAACCTTTCGTCCATTTATCCATTTGTTTTTCCGATACCAATTTTGGATCGTCAATCATGCCGGCTAAGATTCTCGCTTCGTGAATTTTTGAATCCCATAATTCCCGGGCCAATTTATGGTTTTTTCCCGTTTGCTTGGCCAATTTCCTTAAATTGGGAATGGATACCCCCAAAGTATTTTTCGGGTTTATCCCGAATCTCGCCATTCCTTCTGCGTTTTTCGGGTTAGACAAAGATTTCAGCTTTTTTAAAATTTCCGAACTTTGTTCTCTTGCCATATTTATCAATTCTACCAAAAAATCGCCTCTTCGGCGACTTTTTATTTTATTTAAATCTGCGATATTCCCTTCAGCCAATGGCCGTATTGGCACTCGGGATTGTGCGCCGGAGGCGCATCTTTTCTCAACAATTCCACCGCTTCTTTAAAAACTCCCTGCACGTAAGAAGGATCCGTATCTATCATGTGGATTTCTTTTCTGAAAGGAAGTTTGCCGTCAAATCCGTTTTCTTTGTCAACGATATAAAAAGCCAGGCATCCTTTTCTCACGGTTTTATACCCCTGCTTTTCCAACAAAAAAGTATAAATATCCATCTGCAGTTGAAAACGGTCGTAAATCGTCGGAACCTTGCTGCCGGTGGATTTGTAATCCAAAGGAGCCAGTTTTCCTTCCGTGAATTCCAGAATGTCGTCAACCGCGCCGAACAAAGTGGCGTCCAATTCGGCGTCGTAATACCGTATTCCTTCAAAATTATTCCGCCATTCGTTCAGTAATTTCTGGTTCGGGAAAAGTTTGGCCGGGACGTTATTGGCCACCAATAAGGGATGCAACTCCCCTTTTTTCCTGTACTTGTCGAACTCCTCCTTCAAAAGGACGTCCACCGCCGCGTTAAGCGCGTAAGGGTATGGCTGGGGCCTTCTTATTCCCATTCTCTTATCCAACCAAAAACAAAGCGGGCACTCGTAATACAAATTTAAAGAATTAGGCGAAAGCTTTATCGGTCTTTCGTTGTTCATGTTATTCCGTTAAATATTTTACTCTGTGGTTTCGCCGTCGAAGTGTTCGTCGTCCGCCTCGGCTATTTCTTTGGTGGCATGGATTACCCCGTCTCTGTGATTGGGCGGCGAATAAATCGTATAAAGCTTCATTTCTTGGCTTCCCGTGTTTATGATGTTGTGGTTATTTCTGGCCGGAACAACTATTGCCGAACCGTCCCTGATTTCGTGTTCTACGCCGTCGATAACCGCCTTTCCCTCCCCTTTTTCAACCCTGAAAAACTGGTCCAGAGTATGCATTTCCATCCCGATTTCTTCGCCCGCTTTCAGGCTCATCAATACCAGCTGGCTGTTTTTGGCGGTATACAAAACCCTTCTGAAATCGTTATTCTCTTTTGCCGCCTCTTCGATATTAATTACGTATCCCTTCATAGTTAGTCGAAGAAGATTGCTTCTTCTTCATCTTCGTCCCGCGTTGCGGGACTCGATATTTTATTTATTAATTATTTTTAATATCAACCTTTATATAACTATTCTAACAAAAAATCGCCCGCGAGGCTATTTTTTATCGCTTTGTAATCTCGATGATTTTTAGTTTTGATTTGGAGCCGGAAACGATCTGGATATTCGATTGACCGATATTGAAGTAATCGGCAAGCGCTCTAATCACGGCACGGTTGGCTTTCCCCTTTTCGGGCAATGCCCGAACCTGAACGTTAAAATTGATGTCGTCAATCTTTTCCACTTTTTCCTCCTTGGCCTTGGGCTTAACCCTAACAAAAATTTTCATTATTTTACCATTAAAGTTTCTAATAAAATTATCAAACTGCTAAAAACAAGAAAAATTAAAAAAGCCATCCACCAGTTTATTCTTTTAGTAAGAAATGACATTTTTGTCCTAAATTTTGGTTAATATTTTAAATCTGATAATTTTTACTAAAGTATCAGGATTAATTTCTGTTTTATAATATTCGGAATAAGTTTTATACATTTCCTCATCGTTTTTAAATTCTTCATGACCTTTCTTGTCTTCCTCGTTTAATTCCCCAAAAGTCTTTTCTTTAACTTCAATAAGTATAACCTTGGCAAAGGGATTTTTACTTTGGTGCTCTAAAAATAAAACCTCGTCTCTTTTTTCAAATCCTTATCATCAAGACACCTCCAAGTTATGGTTTTTTCTCCTGAAACTATTGAAGGTATTAAATTTTTAGAAAATTTAAGCGTTTTCATTTATTTAACTCGGTTGAAGATTATCTTCAACCAACTAACTTCAGCCTAAATTTTGATTATTTTATAGATTTAATTACGGAAGTTAATTCTCTGAGATTTTTGATAACCGCATCCGGTTTATAAATTGTTAAGACTTTTTTATCGTCTTTGCTCCACCACCCCCTCCAATCGGCATTTAACCAAATTGTTTTCATGCCCAAACCGCTGGCTGCAACTAAATCTTCTGATACTTCATCGGCGATAAAAACCGCCTCCCTTGCTTTAACCTTAAGACTTTTTAACGCTTCATAATAAATTATCGCGTTCGGTTTTCTCTCCCCAACCGTGGAAGAAACAATGAGAGCATCAAACAAATTCTCAATTTTATAGTTTTTCATAACCTGTCTCATCCATTTTTCCACGTAATTTGATAAAATTCCAACCTTATATTTTTTCTTCAGCTCTTTTACCACTTCAATGTGTTCTTTCGGGATAAACTGCCATTCAATCGTGTTCTTAATTATTGCTTTTACCGGTATGTTTTTTCGAGTGACTCTTTGTATATAGTTTTCGAAATTTTTATCGGTTTTTATCTTCCCGGCTGATCTTAAAATATAAAATTGCCTCCAATAAGGATGGAAAGTTTTCCAAGTAAATCCGAAAGGTTTCAAAATCGCATTTAACTTTCTTTCCCTGTCTTTTGAAAATGTCGCGAAGACATGTCCCCAATCAAAAAATACAGCTTTTATCATATCTTTATCCTACCAAAAAATCGCCTTTTGGGCGACCTTCCGCGGAGGACAAACCTCCACTAATTAATTTTATCATTAATTTATTTAACAAATTCAATTTTTATATTACGGTTAAAAACCCCAGCAATTTTTTGAAGAGTATCGGTAGTAAAGTTCTGTTGTCCGGCCTCCATCCTGGCAATATTACTCTGTCTTGTGCCTATTCTCTTTGCCAATTCCATTTGAGACATCTTTTTTTGTTTTCTTAATTGCAAAATCTGGTAAGCAATTTCTAATTGTTTACCATATTCATCATAGTGTTTCCTGAACCTCGGATTCCTCAATTGTCTAAGGAGGTATTCTTGAAAATCCACTGCTTTTTGAATTTTTTTTCTTTTATTCATATATTTTTGGACTTTTTAAAACATTATAATAATTTTCTTCAGCTTTTTTAATTTCGGAGATTGGTGTTTTTGTGGTTTTCTTTTGAAAAGCATGAAGTAAAATTATGGTTTTTCTAAAGAATGTGAAATAGAAAATTCTATGTCTATTCTGACCGAAATCTACTCTTAATTCTCTAATCTTTCCCTTTATGTGTTTTGAATAGGGCTCGTCTAAATAACCTCTATTCAGTCTCAAAAAATCAATATACTTTAAAATCTTTGCTTTTTCTTTATCGTTTAATTTTTCAATATATTCTAAAACTGGGCTTTTGCCCGTTTTAATATCCTTGTAAAACTTTACTTTGTATTTTGTATCTCCATTATATATCATATATGATATACTTGTCAAGAGGTTATGCAAATAACCTAGAACCTGTCTTAATTATAGCGGATTTTAATAACGATCCAATTAAAAATCATATTCCCAATAAGGTTGCCATTTGAAAGGTATAGACAAACATTCTTTAATGGTTTTACCGCCAACTAAAGTATCTAAACCGTATTGAGTGGCGCGATGACCGACAATTAAAACAGTTTTATCCGGATATTTTTCTTTTAATTCAAGATAGAATTCCTGAGTTCTTTCCGTCGCCTGTTCGTAACTTTCACCATTCAGAAAAGGTTCTTTTATGTGCTCCTTTTTTATTGGTTCCACGACTTCGCTTGGTTTGCCATTAAAATCTCCGTAGTTCAACTCTCTTAATTTTTTATCAATAATTACTGGTATTTTATTTCCAAAAGCTATTTTTACCGTATCAACCGCTCTTTTTAAATCGGAACAGCAAATTAAATCTATTTTGATATCTTTAAACCTTTCTCCCATTTCTTTGGATTGCTGAATCCCTAATCCAGATAATCCAACGTCTTTCCACCCCGAAGAAATTCCTGTTTCATTGTCTTTTGTTGTAGAGTGCGCGGCGAAATATACTTTCATATTTTTCTTAATTTTCTATATAGCATTCTTGGGTATCCCATGTCTTTTTTTACCTCGTATTCGATATCTAAACTATTTAAGAAATCCGAGCAGGCCTTCCTGGTTTTATCTACGCCGCCAAAATTATTTTTAGCTTCAACTTCCATAAAATTCCCCAATCCCTTTACTTGGTCCAACGTTACTTCAAAATTACCGCACTCAAAATATTTACGAGTCTTAACTACCGTTACTTTGGAAATAAGCCCGATCTTTTTAAAAACTTGCTCAACAACCTCTGGTTTCTCAACCAGAGTTTCGTATTCGTCCGTTGCCCTTAACCAGCCATTCTTACCGAAATGCAAAAAAGAGTAATTCAAATGATTTTTATCTTTTTCATACCTTACTCTTAAATATTCAATCGGCGGGTCTTTGGCAAAAAAGTTTCTTTGTGGCAGCACAAAATATTTATCAACCTGCTTTCGAGTTTTAACAAATTTTCCAACTTTCCTTAATTTTCTTCCAATTTCTTTTGGGTTCTTAATTATCGCTTGAATTTCAATTTCGATATTTTTCATATATCTTATCCTACCAAAAAGTCGCCCGGCGCGGTAGCGCATAGGACGACTGGAAAAAACTGCCCGACACAAGAAAATCTTATCTATTGTGCCGGCGCGGCCACTTTTAACTGCCCGTTATTGAGTTTATATAAATCGGGATCAATAGTTCTTGTAAAACAAGTCCTCTCCGCTTCATGCTCCCAGTTTTGCTGGAAAACGTTTCCGCGATACAAAGAAGGCTCCATAGAAGAATATTTTGACCCGATGGAGGTTGAACCAAAATCTTTGCTTGAAGTCTTGAATGCGGCACACAATTCAAAGGAAAGAGGGTCAATAACGTTATACTCATACGAAGCATCCGATCCGGGATCTTTAAGAACGATAAACCCGGAAATACTGTCTTCCAGTTCGCCGAGATTTTGAGGCAGTTTTTCTTTTTGCGTCCAATAATTGACAATCTCGTTTTGCAGCGTTTGGAGATCGCTTATTCTTTGCTCATCGAACCTTCTGTCGCGCTGGACCGCCGGCGTCCCGATGATGAAAAAACCTCCGATAATGCTCGCGAGAACCACAAAAGAAACAACCCAGGCAAGCTTCTTCGGGATTTTGGAGGTTTCCGCGTCTTTTCTTCTTAAATCCCAGATATAATATCCGAAAACGGAGGCGGCGACGAGAAGCACAATAAGAATTTTCAAAAAGAACTGAATGGTCAATTCGCCGCCCAAGAAGTTATTAACTAATATAATAAGATCGACGATGATTGTCACCGCGGCTATAAAAAGAGTGAAATAAAGCAGCTATTTCCTCAGCCTGAATTCCCGCTTTTGGGGGTTGTTTTTAAGGTCCCGACCCAGCATCCATGAGGTCAGTATGAATACCGGCACCGCCACCACCAGTATCGACGTGGACAAGCGGACCGCATTGGCTATGCCCGTATAATAAAAGTTAAGAGGATCGGGAAAAAGAGCGCCTATATACTGGATGAAAAGCGTAATAAAATTAACGATGCTCAGATAAAAAGTGAGAATATTCAAAAAATGCAAGAAAACGTCTTTTGGCGTGTTTTCTGCGGCGCTAGTGTTTTCCATGGTTTTATTTTACTATATTACATTATATATTAATAATCCGCCTTCACTTTAGGCGACCAATCAAGCTTTTTGTAACAACATTCGGCTGACCTAATTGGCCACCTATGTCCTCGCCATAGTAAATTCGATAACTTTCACTATCAATTTTTATTATTGTCGGATCATAAGCGCCATCCTTTTGCAAAATTACTTTTCGATTTTCGAAATTCAAGCCGTCTTGAGATAAATAGCTATAAATGCCTCTTGGCAAATAAGGCGAAAGTCTTGGGTCCAGAGAAATAACCAAAAGCAAATATTTTCCGTCTGGTAAAATAATTATCGCCGGGTCCACCATTCCTTTAACTCTTGCTCCCGTTTCTTTCTGAAAATTTAATCCATCATTTGATATTGCCGACATTATTCCGCCCCCGGCTGCAAAATCTCCGGAGACATAATAAATTCTAATTCGGCCGTCTGAGAGTCTAATGGCTTCGGGAACCGAAGCCCAGCCCCCATCTCCGGTGTTTTCTGAATCAATTCTTAAACCCTCTTTTTGAAAATCCAAACCATCCGGAGAAATAGCCGAGAAAATCTTGTGAAGGGCTTCGCCCGGCCCGCCGGAACCGTTAGAACCCTTGTAATACATTCGAATTTTACCATCGGGTAATTCAACGATCGTAGGATCGCAAACAATTGATTCTTGGTTTCCGGATTGGAAAACCATGGCAATTCTGACTCCTGATTCTTTTTGGAAAGTCAAACCATCCGGAGAAACGGCTGAAAGAATCCCCCCTGCGCCGCAATAATATAATCTGTATCTTCCATCTTTTAGTTTATAAACATAAGGGACACTCCCGTCTGAGACCCGGGTGCCGGCATCTTCCTGCCAATTTAAATTTAATTCTTCTGCTTTCTCCGCAGAGGGCGGTATTTCTTCCCCCAACGGCGTTTCTTTTTCCTCCGATGGAAATTCTTTTTTAAAAATAAAAAATCCCCCTATTCCCAAACCGATTAAAATTATTAAAATAATTAAAATCTTTATGTTCATTCTCTGATTCTACCAAAAAATCGCCCCTTCGGCGATTATTTTTTCGTTTTTTCTGAAATCAAATCGTTGAGTATTTTCCTGACACGCTCAATGCTGTCCCAGTCGTATATGGAAATGGGAATCACGTTTTGATTTAATTTTTCAAGTTTATCGATTATCCCGGCGACCGCATCTTGCGGAACCGTATCGCTTTTGCTTATAAAAAGATATTCCGGTTTTTCCAAAAGCAGCTTATTATATGCCTCCAATTCGCCCCGCACGGTTTTATAATCCAAAACCGGATCTGCCGCGTCGGCGGCGATAAAATGAAACAGTATTTTCGTGCGCTCCACGTGCCGTAAAAATTTAATGCCAAGGCCTTTGCCCTTGGAAGCCCCCTCGATAAGCCCGGGGATGTCGGCAAGTATCAAATCATAATAAACCCCCAAATTTGGCTCCAGCGTCGTAAAAGGATAATTGGCCACCTTGCTTCTGGCGTTTGTCAGCTCGTTCAGCAGACTTGTTTTGCCGACGTTGGGCAGCCCCACAAATCCGACATCCGCAATCAGTTTCAATTCCAGGTGCAGATCGAACGATTCGCCGATTTCCCCTTCTTCAAACTCCCTCGGAGTGGTATTGGTGGATGACCGGAAAAGATAATTTCCCTTTCCGCCCTTTCCGCCCCGGGCGACAAGCTCAAGCTGGCCTATTTTAGTCACCTCGACGTCTTCTCCCGTATTTAATTTATGCACCACGGTTCCGAGGGGAAGAGATAAAATCAGATCTTTTCCGTTGTGGCCGTCATGAAGCTGCGCCAGGCCGTCCCTTCCGTTTTCAGCACTGAATTCTTTTTTAAAACGGAATTTTCCCAGCGCGCTTAAATCGGAAATTCCTTTGATAAAAACGCTGCCGCCCCTTCCCCCGCTGCCGCCCGTGGGCCCCCGATTCATCTTTGTTTTATTAAACGCCACCGTTCCTTTCCCGCCGTGACCCGCCGTCACACTTATTTTTACATCATCAATAAGCATACCCGGTTAGTAGAAATTCGACTAATTATTAATTATTATCACTGCTCCGGCAGTGGTCGAATTTTCACTACCGGGCATAGTTTATTTTACCGATAAATTTATCTGCTTCCTCCCATCTTTCTCCTCCGGTACTTCATGCTGGAATAAACCAGCCGGGGTTTTGCAAATTGCATGGTCGGAAATTCGGGAAGCGCCGATACGTTCAATTTCTTTCGGATCAGCCATTCTATGGCGCGGATTTTCCCCTGTTCAGCCGGCGTCACAAAAGAAATGGCGTGGCCTTTCATGCCGGCCCTGGCGGTTCTGCCTATCCTATGGACGTAGTCTTCCGCCTGCGAAGGCAAATCATAATTTATAACCAATTCTATTCCGACTACGTCAATCCCCCGCGCCATGATGTCGGTTGCCACGAGCACGCGATATTCCCCGGTTTTAAAACCGTCCAAAGCGCTTTTTCTCTGCGGAAAGGTGCGGTTTGAATGTATTTCGGCCACCGAATAACCCATTTGGCTGATTGCCCGCGCGATACGATGGGCCCCGTATTTTGTTCTTACAAAGATAAGCGTGGGGCCCTGATACTGGACCAAAACCTTTTCGAGCAAACGCACTTTTGCATCTCTGGCTACAATAAAAATATCCTGGGAAACGCTGTCAACCGTCGTGCCGGTGGGAGCTATTTCGACGCGGATCGGAAACTTCATATTTGCCGACGCAATGCTCATGATTTCCGGAGAAATCGTGGCTGAAAAAAGCATTGTCTGGCGCTCTCTCGGGACCGATTTTAAAATTTCTTTTATCTGCGGCAAAAATCCCATGTCCAGCATGCGGTCAGCTTCGTCAAGAATCAGAATATTTACATTTTTAAGATTAACTGTTTTTTGATGCAAATGATCAATCAAGCGCCCGGGCGTTGCTATGATAATGTGCGGGTTTCTCCGGACAGACCCTATTTGGGGCCCGATGGGAACACCGCCGATCAAGACTGCGGTTCTGAGCCCGAGAGAATTGCCGACTTTGCGGAGTTCCGCATCGATTTGCATCGCCAGCTCCCTGGTCGGCAAAAGCACCAATCCCAAGCCCTTGGTGCTGGCCAAACGCTGGATCATCGGAATGCCGAAGGCAAGAGTCTTGCCCGTACCTGTCTGGGCGATGCCCACTATGTCCTTCCCCTGGATGGCAATGGGTATTGATTGGTGCTGGATGGGAGTCGGAGTCACATAACGGATCTTTTTCAAAATCTCAATAATCCCGGGAGCTATCCCGAGGCCGTAAAAATTTAAATTCTGCTGTTGGTTTGTATCACCCATAATTCTGATGATTATACCCTATATCCTACCAAAAAATCGCCCGGATGGCGATTTTTTCAGCCCCGACGTTTATCTGTTTTTTTTAAATATTTTAGTGGCGGAGATGGGTTTTCCGTCTTCATCCAAAACAAATTCTATTTTGACGATTTTTATGAGTTTTTTCTTTATTTTTTTGCGCTTTAGGTTTATTAATACGGCCCCGGGATAGGTTTCCGGAGAAACCACAATATAGTCAAAATCTTCTTTCAGGGTGGGACCGAATTTATCTTCTATCTTTACAATTTTTGGTTTAACCTTAAACTCCCTTCCGGCAAAATCTTCCAGTTCTTTTTTGCGGGGCTTGAAGTTTTTTACCTTTCTTTTCTTGATGTTTTCAGCCCAAATATTGGAGGTCAAACCGATGGTTACTTCGCCCAATGCAAAAGCTTTTCTTAAAAGCGCCTTGTGCCCATCATGGAGTATGTCGAAAGTTCCGCCCACAACGACTTTTTTCTTTTTTGCCATCGCCATTTTTTTATCCTATCAAAAAATCGCCCCTTCGGCGACCCTCGTTTTTTAAGTGTTTTTATTAAGCCAATCTAAATATTTTTTATTCACTCGACCCAGTGGAATTTCTACGATACACGGCGTATCGTAGCTGTGATTTTCTAAAATAAATTTTTCGATTTTTTTAAAATTCTGTTTCTTGGTTTTGATAATGGCTGCGAATTCTTTATCTCGGATGATTTTCTTTCTCCAATTATAAATCGAATCTATCGGAAAAATATTAATGCAAGCCGCCAGTTTATTCTTTATTAACCTCTCCCCTATTTCCTTTGCTTCTTTCATATTAGGAAAAGTTGAATAAATAAAAATCATAATTTCCTCACCTTCCGCCTAAATTCTTGTCCTGAGCCGCGTCGAAGGGTTGATTATTTTATAAATCCCACTTGTTCTTCTTTGCCAGTTCCCGTTTTTTCCGGAAGTTTTGTTTCAATCATACTAAACTTCTTTTCATAATCTGCAATTTGTTTTTCTAAAAGTAATAAAATCCGTTTTGCATGTTTCGACGATACGGAAAATCGGCGGGCTTGGTTACCAGAAAAAATAGTGAAAATAAATTGCTCCTCGTCGAAACCGATGGTTATATTTGTGGCCGCGTAAAGGTTAGGATCTAAATTAACTTGTATTGTTTTTTGTTCTTCCATAATTTTATTTCTCAAATTAATTATTCGACCTTGAATTTTTGCCGTTAATAACGACCAAGGCGTGAAAATCTTGGTATAATCGAAAATCTTTTCTTAAATTTTTTTCGAATAGTTTTTGCAAAAATGCATAAGATAAATCATCAGCCAGGCCTCGTTTTTTAACCAGACGCTGGGTATACTCATCGATGACAAAAACTGTTTTATCTAAGGCATAAAGTAAAATACTATCAGCTGTTTCCGACCCAATACCTTTTAATTTCAATAATTGCTCCCTCAACTCTTTAAGATCATCCTTTCTCATTTTCTCTAAATTACCGTAATTCTTAAGAATAGATTCAGCCAAATGAAAAAGATAATCGGCTTTGGTTTGATAAAATCCCGATGGTCTGATTAAAGGTGCTAACCTTTTCTCGCCCAATCGCAAAATACTTTTTAAAGAATTTATCTTTGCTTTCTTTAAATTATTTAAAGCTAATTCAACATTTTTCCAGTTTGTTCTTTGGGTCAAAATCGCGCCAATTATCACCTCTTCTCTTTCTCTTTCAATTTTCGGCCTTCTGCACCAAAGTTTCCATTGGCCTTCGGGCATGCCGTATTTCCTTTTAAGCTCTTTGTATAATTTTTCAAAAACATTCATTCTTAATTCGAGTTCATCTCCGGCCTAAATTTTGATTATTTTTTCTATATTTGCCGTCGTAGCCGCCGAGATAAATATTAGTATGCTTTCCCTTTGTTTTTTCAACAGGAAACCTCTTTTTATTATCTTTTATCGCCATTTCTATCGCCTTATCAATATCCAGATCACAGCTATTTGCCAATACTGCCAGAAACCAGTATATGTCGCCTATAGCATCTTTGACTTCTTCTTTGTTCGCTTTTAGAACTTTTTTAAGTATTTCTGGATTTTGTTCCCATTTTACTACATTACGCAATTCACCAACCTCCTCCACTATGCCCAATAAAATGTCTTTTGGATTATAGAACTGACTCCAGTTCCTATCATCGGTGAACTTTTTAATTTGTTTTTGATAAGAGTTCATATGTTCAATCTATTTTAATGATTATGTTTTTATCCTACCAAAAAATCGCCTTTTAGGCGACCTTGAGCTTAGCACGGCTTAGCTCAGAACTTGGCTAAGCTAAGTTTTGGTTCTAGGTTAGGCCCTCTTGATATTCTTGCCCGTTTATTTTGGAAAATACGGGGTAAATTTTTTGGACTCTGCCGACTTGCCCATCTTTTAACCGCACTT
>Ga0210017_1001833_pt1 | contig 18481 bp, 18 predicted proteins | sample CryGeyCG2014_020_FD_183966 | JGI IMG/M metagenome (GOLD analysis project Ga0210017, IMG submission 183966) | Groundwater microbial communities from aquifer - Crystal Geyser CG08_land_8/20/14_0.20 (SPAdes) (version 2) | ecosystem: Environmental > Aquatic > Deep subsurface > Groundwater | place... | reverse complement strand
GTTACTTTTCTTTCGGAGATACTGTTCCATACTATTTTTATCGCAGGATTTAAATAATGCTTTTGTTTTATTTAACTTTGAATATGAAAAAGCCAAAAAATAAACAGATAAAGAAAAAAGTAAAAACCATAAAATTAGATAAAAAGATAAGAAAAAATAAACTTATAAATTGGCTAAAAGAACATAGAACAATAATTATAATTTCTGCTATAATAATTACGATTCTTGTTACATCTGGTACAAAAGCATTTCTTTACCTCAATTTTATCCTGGGGAATGATGTTATTATTCATCTGGACGCAGATAAGGAGGACTTAAATCTTATTCGTGAAGGAGAGGAATCAGTTAATTTTAAGGCAAGCGTAATAACAAACCCCTTTTGCACTGCAGAATGTGAGTCATCATTTGAGGACATAAGCAATAATAAAACTATTGACTATGATAAATTTAAACTTACTCCCGGAATACCAATAACAAAAGAATATAAAATAAGGGTTGATAACTTTGGAGAGGGGCAAAAGCTTTACAGGTTTGGGCTTGAATGCATAGGTTCTGCTAGTTTCTTATGCCACACAAAGGGAGAATCAACATCAAGAAATATACTTGTTACTGTTGAATACAATTTGACAGAAGATGAAAAAATACTAAAAGATGATTTAAAGAATAAACTTGTTAATTTAAAAGAAAGGCTTTCAAATTCGCAGGAAAAGTTAAACAAAGCTGGTTTTTTAATTAAACAGCTTGACAATTATGCAGTCCTTGACCAGAATAAAAATGATTTTGATATTGCCTACAGGGATATTTCAAAAAACATTGAGAGTTTGAATTCTCTTAAAAAACTGTGGGGCATCCAAGATTGTTATGAATTAAGTAAAAAATTCAAAGATGTGGACACAGAATCAATAAAAACAGCAGACCTGATTATAAAGATTGACAAGGATATATCTGATTCAGTATTTTTGTATAATGCCCTTGCAAATGAAATTAATGAAACAAGAGAAAAATTAAAAGAAATAAAAAAAGTTTTAGTTCTGGATGAATATCTTGCCATTGAAATAAATGATAATATAAAAGTTTTTAATTCTGCCATAGCATCATTTAAATCAAGAAATGAGATTTCAGAAAAGAGAATTGATGTATACTCAATAAATTATTCTGCTGATAAACTGTATGAAACAATAAAAAGCTATGAAAGAAAAGAAACTCTAAAAAGAAGTATAGAGGTTGATATAAACTATGATATTCTTTGTATGCTGAATAAAAGTTGTGTGAAAAGGCCTTCAATAAGTGAGAGGGCAAACCAGACAGGGTTTGAGCTTAAAAATGCCTGTGATGATGTAGAAAAACTTAAAGTTCTTTATGCTAATATAAGCAGTGACAATAGTTATGCAAATGAAAGTGTATATGCAATTAAAAAAGACATTGCAGAAAAATACCTTAATGATCTGCCTGAAGATGAGTATAACAGCGAGATGATAAAGGAAATTCTTTTGATTTATACAACAAATTCAACAGAAGGAAGTTATGATATTAACTTAACAGAAGGAATAATCGGACAGCTTGTAAAAGACCAGCCAGAAAGCTGCCAAAAACCAAATATAACCTATTATGATTTGAACAATGAATATATTGAATTAATTAAGGAGGAAGAAACAATGCCTGTAAAGATTAGCATTGATTTTGATGATCCGCTGCCAGAATGCTGTGTTTTTGGTAAATGCTCTGCATGCTGCTTAAGCGAAGAATGCGTTAATGACCCATCAAAATTTCCTGTTGTATTTGTTCATGGCCACAGCGTTAACCAAAATACTGCAGCAGACTACAGCCTTGATGTGTTCAACAAGCTGCAAAAAGAGCTTGAAAAAGATGGCTATCTTAATGCAGGCTCAATCTCGCTTTACACTCCTGTTGGTACAAGCCCTGGAGTGCTGGGACTTTCGCAGGCGCCAGTAAGCATAAAGGCAAGCTATTATTTTGATGTTTTTAAAGAGCCTGACAACTATGTTGTTGTCCAGACAAAAAGCGAAAATATTGACACCTATGCACTCAGGTTAAGGGATATAATACAGACTATAAAGTATAGGACAGGAAAGCCAAAGGTTGTGATAATTGCCCATAGCATGGGCGGCCTTGTATCAAGAAGATACTTGCAGATATTTGGGGAGAGTGATGTTGAAAAGCTTATAATGATAGGCACGCCAAACCAGGGCATTGAAGGTGATATTGCGCATATGTGCCCAATCATTGGCGACAGGTATGCATGCCGTGATATGGCTGTGAACAGCCTTTTCATGAACAAGCTTAACAGGGGTGAGCTTCCAAATATTGAGATTTACATGATAATTGGGGATGGATGCCAGATGAATGGCCAGCCAGGAGATGGGACAGTTCTTGTAAAAAACGCAAGGCTTGAAGGTGAAATAGTGGAAAATTTCATAATAAACGGCACATGCAGTGGCCTTAAAAAGCTCCACTCAGAGATGCTTGATACTGACAAATATCCAGAGGTTTATGAGATAATAAAATATGCACTGAAAATAGAATGAGAATAAAAAAAACATTAAATGGTCTTCCTATTGTGACTGAAAAAATAATTTATTTATTAAAAGATAAAAATGAGGAAGATGTTATAAGGGAAACTTCAAATGTATTAAAAGATGAAAATCCTCTTTTGTTTAAAGAGATTGTAAATTATTCTAAAGAATGTAAGGATTATAAAAATGTTTATTTAGCGGGATCTACTACATATTATTTTCTTCATAAACAAGCAATTAAAAATTTTAATTTAACACAAACAATGAAAAAACTCCCTATGGTTACTCAAGATACTATTGATGGATTTTTCATAGAAAAAGAACCTGAGAAGACAATAAGTAAGTATTTTAACTTACTAAAAAAGGAAAATCATCTTTTATATATTAGGCTTATCAAATATTTAAATTCTTCAAAAGAACAACAAATGGTTGGGGCATGTCCTTCAATTGTTTATGGTTTGCTTAATAGACAAGCGCTTTTTGATAAGATTCAGCATATTTGATAATAAAATTTATAAACATGAACTGTTTTTAAACAATTATATAACGGGGTGATTCTATGAAAAAAGAAGTTATTGAAAAGATAGCAGCATTAATAACCGCAGCTTTTGGCCTGGTTGCAGCCTTGGCTTGGAATGATGCAATCAAAGCTTTGTTTACAGGACCATGCGGAACAGAAGGGGCAGGAGCTCTTTGTGCTTTGTCTGCAGGCGGGCCATGGGTCTATGCAATCATTGTGACAATACTCGCAGTTTTTGCTACAATCTGGATAGCAAAGGCCGCAGAAAAAGCAAAATAAATTTTAATTGAATTCTTTTGTTTTTTTATATTTTATTTCCAATTCATCAAGCATTTTTGTGATTTTTTGCTTGTGTTGGCCGAGGCCTTTCCAGTCCAAAACAACTTCCTCACACTTATTTGTGTTTCTTTCTATGGCCTGCAGAATCATCTCTTTGTCTAAATATTCAAGCATGTATTTTGGGCAGACGTGGCCAAAAGCCAAATCAGAATTTTCCATAACTTTTTTGAAATTAGGGCAATGATGCAGGCCGCCGATGCCAAATGCTGTCTTGTAATGCTTTGGTTTTTTTGGGATTATGCTCATTATTGTTTTTGCTATTATTTCTCCTGCTTGTTTGTCAGGCCACTGCTTTTCAGAAGAGCCAATCTCGATGAACATGCATGGTGTTTTTTCTAAATATGGGCCGTGGTGGGTGCATTCCTGTATTATTTCATTATTATTATTATTTGCAAGCTCTTCAATTTTAAATAAACAATCTCTTAGATAGTCTGCATCTGCAATGCAAAGTTTTCTATCAGAGCCACCAAACTCTGCCTTTGACCAATTGCCCTGTATGTGCACAGAAAGAGAAGCTATTCCTGACTTACTTTGGTGCTTTGTTGCAAAAACAATAAAATCTGCATTTATTTTTTCATCAATACTCTCACAGTAAATTGAATCGTTTTTGGTTGTGTAAAGTTTTATATTTTCTCCTTTAATATTAATTGCATAAACTTTTTCTTCCTCAAACTCTTCATTGATTTCCTTGAAGTCAAATAATCTTAAAAGGCATTCTTTTATGTTCATTCCTGCAATATCTTTCTTTGAAACAATTATTGCTTTCATATACTTTTATTTAAATAACTAATATAAAAAAGCTTTGCAATTTATCAAAATGTTTAAATAAAAGCTGTGCTTGATATATATTGGTAGTAATATGGATAAAACAAAAATAAACTATGTTGTTGATTTTCTTATGGCCCTGTCTTTTATAATTACTGCAATAATCGGACTTATAATGTTCTTTTTACTGCCGGAGGGTGTTCAGAGAGGTGGTTATCAGCAATTTCTTGGATTGATAAAGAAAAACTGGGTAACATTGCACAATTACGCAGGAATAATAATGGTTGTTCTTGTGATAATCCATTTTATTCTTCACTGGGACTGGATTGTTTGCATGATAAAAGGCTTTTTCTCGAAAAAACAGAAAAAATGCAAATAAATAAGCTTTCTTTATGTTTTAACCACTTTAAAATAGAAAAATATAAAAAGGAGAATACTATTCAGGTTATATCATAATTTGAATCATTGGGGGAAGTTTATGAAAAAGGAAGTGTTTGCAATCTTAGTTGTAGTTATTTTGTTAGTTACATTCTCAGCATTATCCTTCGCTTTATATATCCAGGATATTAATAATATGTCTATGAGTGATAAAGATGAGTATTATACTGATGAAGAAATAAAATTAGTCCTTATTGAAGAGCCCCTTATAGAAAAACCAGTATATGAGGAACCAGAAAATTTAACAGACCCAATTAGTATAAAATTATCATATAACAGCGGAACCCAATGGGACCCAGATGATAATGGGATTGAATCAACTCAATGGGTAGTGGATTTAACTGTAAACGAAACAATTTTCAGTGGACCTATTGATAAATCAAAGCTTTGCACAAGATGGACTGTGTTCTCTCAGGATATTGGAACTTCTGAAACTCTCTGTTTTGGTTCAAAAGAAGCGTGTGATTTTGTTTATCTGCCGCAGGAAAAAAATACGGAATGGAATGACCCCTTGTTTGTTTATCCCGGAAGATATGGCTCAACATCAAATAATATTATTAGCGCACAGGTTATTTACATTGATTATAGCATTGATCCTGAAAATTTGTATTCAAATATTCATAATAGCAAGTGGGACTGGCTTCCTGTATTTTTCAAGTAAGAATAAGTAACTAATCTTCTGTCTTGGCAATCTCATGACGGCATTTCTGGCATTTCCATATGGCATACTCTGTATCATTAATCATAACAGAAGATGTTTTAATCATATCTCCATTACACAGCTCGCATTGAGTTGTCTGAGCCATATTATACAGTTAGTCAAACTCCTTTAAAAACTTTATCAATTCATTGGATTTTTCAAAATCCAGGAATTCCTCTTTTGTCAATGAGGGGATGTTTTTTGGCTTTTTCTTTTTGAAGATGATAAGGTTATCAACATCTAACAATCTTGATAATGAGCTGAATCTTGGATTTGTCTTGTCTCCTATGCCCGTAAGGATTATGTTATTGTCTTTTTTTGAAATTATGTCAAAAGGCACTTTTCTTGTTTCAAGTGATTTAAAGCCAAGGTTAGAGTATTTTTTTGATATGTCTGATTTGCCTTCCTCAAACAGTCTTTTTTCAGAGCCCAGAACATTTATCTTGTCAAAAACCTCATCACCCAATAGGTTGTAAAGGCGTATTGCTTTTTCAATTCTTATCTCTGAGTTCTTGTTTTCATATTTAACCACCATTCTGCTGCTCACTCCGAGCTTTTTTGAGAGCTCGTTTATTGAGTAGCCCTCCTGCTCTCTTTTCTGCTTTAATTTCTTTCCGAGAATGCATGCAGTTAGCCCTGCCTGTGTTCTTTTTACAAAAGGAAAATTGTTGCTTATGCAGTTTCTGAAGGTTGCAAGATTTAATGTATAGATTCCGAATCTTGAGTAAACAACATTATCTTCAAGATTAGAGCCTGCTTTTTCTGCTATAATAATTGGTGAGACATTTATGTAAGAGCTTATGTGCTCCATCTCTTCTGTAAAATCCTTTTTTATTGAGTTTGCATCCTCAAGAACTTTTATCAGCAGGACTATGGAGCTGCTTCTGGCAATAATATCAAAGCATGTGTGTGTCATGCTCTTTATTGTAAATCCCTTTCTCAGCAAAAAGATTCCAATGTCATCAATGATGGCCTGCTTCATAATTAAGTTAAATAATTCTTATTATAAATATATTTGGTTTGATTTAGTTAAAACCCAAAAATTTAATAAGGAATTGGCCAACCTATTCATATTATGGCCAGAATAGCTATTGTAAGGAAAGAGCACTGCAACCCTTTAAAGTGCCAGAACTTGTGCATAAAGCTCTGCCCAAGGAACAGGACTGGAGAGGAATGCATTGTTATGGGCGAGGACAACAAGCCTGTAATAGATGAATCTCTGTGCACTGGCTGCGGAATATGCTCAAACAGATGCATTTTTGAGGCAATCCATATTATTAACCTGCCAGAAGAGCTGAAAAAAGACCCAATCCATATCTACGGAAAAAACGGCTTTCATCTTTACAACCTGCCAACACCAATATTTGGAAAGGTTGTTGGAATTCTCGGACAGAACGGAATCGGAAAATCAACTGCAATAAAGATAATTGCAGGTGTTTTAAACCCAAACATGGGCGATTTGTCCCAGAAAAAGTTTGATATCAACAATCTGATTGAGTTCTTCAAGGGAACAGAAGCCCAGACATTTTTTGAAAAAGTGAGAGACAAAGAAATAATAATATCTTACAAGCCACAGGAAGTTGACTTTATCCCCAAAAAATTTGACGGAAAAGTAATTGAGCTGTTAAAGAAAGTTGACCAAAAAAACAAGCTTAATGAAGTTTCAGAAAAACTAGGAATAGAAAAAATACTGGATCATAACATAAAAGACATTTCCGGAGGAGAACTCCAGCGTGTAGCTATTGCAGCAGCTGTATTGAAAAAAGCAAACCTCTATGTTTTTGATGAGCCAACATCCTACCTGGACATAAAGCAGAGAATCATAGTAAGCAAATTCATAAGAGAGCTGGCAGATGAGGAAACAGCTGTTTTTGTTGTAGAGCATGACTTGACAATACTGGATTACATAGCTGACCTTATCCATGTTATGTACGGTAAAGAGGGCTGCTATGGTGTTGTCTCACAGACAAAATCAGCAAAAGCAGGAATCAATGTTTATCTTTCCGGCTATCTGAAAGAGGAAAATGTAAGGTTTAGGGACCATGCAATAAAGTTTATGGAAAGGCCGCCTGCAAAAATGTCCAAAAAAAATATCCTTACAGGATGGACAGAAATAGAAAAAAAGCTCGGAAATTTCAAGCTTTATGCAAAACAGGGCAATATTTACAAAAATACAGTGATTGGAATTTTAGGGGAAAATGCCATTGGAAAAACATCATTTGTCAAGATGCTTGCAGGAGTGCTAAAGATTGACAAAGGAGCTATTAACGAAAAAATCAAGGTTTCCTACAAGCCGCAGTATATTAACACAGATTCAGAGGAGATTGTTGCAGCTGTCTTAAAAGATGCTGTTGCAAATTACAGCACACAGATAATAAGGCCCCTTGAAATAAAGCCATTGCTCTTAAAAAAGATTAACCAATTGTCAGGCGGTGAATTGCAAAGGATTTCTGTTGCTGCATGCCTTTCAAAAGAAGCTGACCTATATCTTCTGGATGAGCCATCTGCATACCTTGATGTTGAGCAGAGATTAGCAGTATCAAAGGTTATAAAGGATATGGCTGAATCACAAAACAAGACAATGCTTGTTGTTGACCATGACATCCTGTTTATTGACTATCTTTCTGAAGAGCTTATTGTCTTTGATGGTGTTCCTGCTGTTAATGGAATTGTTCACGGCCCTTTTTCAATGGAGCAGGGAATGAATAAGTTCCTTAAAGTCCTTGACATGACCTTCAGGAGAGACCCTGAATCGCACAGGCCAAGGGCAAACAAGCTGGATTCCCAGATGGACAGCAAGCAGAAAAAGGAAAATAAGTTTTATTATTCTTAAAGATTAAGCCCGACCTTTTGATTCACCATCAACAACACCACCTGCAATCAAATGAGCAACCCTTAAAGGCTCAGGAACTAAAGAATGAGTGCAGGTTATGTCAATTATCTCTTCTGCTTGTTTTAAGCTGAGGCCAATGACCTGAACAAATATCTCACCTAACTGATAAACTTTTCCTGCTTTTTTCAACAGCTTTATTTTTTCTGCATGATTAATCTTTGTCAATGCTTTTTCCATTTTCCTGAAATCAGGATAGTCCCTCATCACAACAATCACAGGAATTTTTGTTTTTTTATTTAAATCAGAAACATTAATCACATTAAATCCGCCAACAGCTATTCCATCCAGTATAATTGCCTGCAGCTGCGGCCTGAACTTGCATTTGTTTATCATTTTAACAATTTGTTTTGTTGAATCATTACCATCAACCTTAACATGGGTTGATACAACGCCGTCAATAAAAGAACCTCCGCGATAGACAGTCCCAACAACAATAACCTCAGAATCATTGAACTTATCAAAAGGCCCGTCATCAATTCCCAGAACTCTTATCTCCTTTTTCATGCCTCTCAATAAGGCATGGGTTTATATTAATCTTTCTTTAACCATTAAAAAACTTCTTTTAATGGTATTAAAATATTTTTAGTAGGGTTTTTATATAAAACCAAATTACTGGGAGTTATTGCTTAAAGGAGGACATAACAATGTGCGGAATATTTGCTTACAAGGGAAATGGAAATGCAGCAGAGATAGTGTTTAACGGCCTCAAAAAACTTGAATACCGTGGATATGACTCATGGGGAATTGCTTTTAAGGAAGATTCAGAAATAAAGGTAATAAAAAGAGTTGGAAGAATAGAAAATTTCAAAGAAAATATACAGACTAAAAGCCATTTTGCAATCGGCCACACAAGATGGGCAACCCATGGCAGTGTTACAGAAGAAAATGCACATCCACACCTGTCAAATAACAAGAATATTGCTGTTATCCACAATGGAATAATAGAAAATTACGCAGAATTAAAGGAATTCTTAATAAAAAATGGCTATAAATTCATAAGCCAGACAGACACAGAGGTTATACCAAACTTGATCCAGTACAATATGAAAAACAATAATTTTGAAGATGCTGTTAAAAACACATTAAAAAAGCTGGAGGGAAGCTTTGCTATAGCTGCAATAAGCAGGGATTCTGAAAATATTGTTGCAGCAAGAAGAATGAGCCCAATGGTTCTTGGATTGGCTAAAGATGGATTTTTCATATCGTCTGATATCCCTGCATTTTTAGAGCATACAAACCAAGTGATAAGCTTAGGCGATAATGAAATGGTTGTAATAGACGACAAGATAAAAATAATTAATTTTATGGATAACAAGGAAATAAAAAAAGAGCCTGAAACAATAAATTTAGATTTTAAAGAATCTAAAAAAGACAAATTCCAGCACTACATAATAAAAGAAATAAGTGAACAGGAAGAGTCAATAAAGCGCGCAGTTGACCAGGACCCTGATTTCATAAAGAGCATTGCAAACCAAATTGATAAGGCATTTGGAGTTTTTTTTGTTGCCTGCGGAACAAGCTATCATGCATGCCTGTCAGCATCTTATTTATTTTCAAAGATAGCAAAGAAGCATATTAATGTTGTTCTTGCATCAGAGTTCAGAAACTACAGGCATTTCCTGACAGAAAACACATTAGTGGTTGCTGTTTCACAGTCAGGAGAAACAGCTGATGTTTTAGATGCTATTGGAGTTGTAAAGGAAAATCATTCAAGAATAATTTCCATAGTCAATGTTCCTGGCTCAAGCCTTACAAAGCTCTCTAATGAGGTTATAATGATGAATGCCGGCCAGGAGGTAAGTGTCCTATCAACAAAAAGCTATACATCCCAGCTTGCAATACTTTCATTATTAGCTTATGCCTCAATAGGCAAGTTTGAAAAAGGGATAGGATTAATCAGAAAAGCATCCAGTTATGTTGATGAGATAATATCCAAAAACCTTAATAAGCTGGAAAGCCTTGCAGATATGCTAAAAGACAAAAAAGATATATTTTTAATTGGGAGAAGCCTCGGCTTTCCAACTGCATTGGAAGGGGCATTAAAGATAAAAGAGGTCTCCTATATACATGCAGAAGGCCTTGCAGGCGGCGAGTTAAAGCACGGAACACTTGCATTAATTGAAAAAGGCGTTCCAGTGATTGTGATTTCAACAGCTGAAACAAAAAAGGATATTTTAAATAATACACTGGAAATAAAAGCAAGAGGAGGATATATAATAGGGTTCAACTCTGAAAACAATGAGGTGTATGATTATTTTATAAAAATTCCTCATCTTGAAGATATGGAGCCAATAATAAGCATTATTCCGATACAAATCCTTGCATATTATCTTGCTGTAAAAAGGGGTTGCGACCCTGACAAGCCAAGAAATCTTGCAAAGTCAGTAACAGTAAAATAGGTGAAAAAATGAAAAAACTTTTTGGAACAGACGGAGTGAGGGGCAAAGCAAACATTTATCCAATGAATGCAGAGACAGCTTTAAGATTAGGAAAAGCAGCAGCAGCTGTTTTTATGAATGGGAAGAAAAGGCATAAGATAGTTATTGGAAAAGACACAAGAATATCATGCTACATGATAGAGAATGCCCTGACATCAGGGATATTGTCAATGGGCGTTGATGTTCTGTTAGTTGGACCAATGCCAACGCCTGCAATATCACATCTTACAAAATCATTTGCAGCTGATGCAGGAATTGTAATATCTGCATCACATAATCCAGCAGAAGATAATGGAATAAAATTCTTTGACAAAGACGGGTTCAAGCTTTCGGATGAAGTAGAAAAAAGGATAGAGGAGCTGGCTTTTTCAGAGATAAAAGTAGAGCATATCACAGGAGAGCTTCTTGGAAGGGCAAAAAGAATAGACGATGCCCAGGGCCGCTACATAGAGTTTGCGAAAAATTCTATTAATAATTTATCTTTAAAAGGACTGAAAATAGTGCTTGACTGCGCAAACGGCGCTGCATACAAAGTAAGCCCATTGATATTTGAAGAGCTTGGAGTTAATGTTATTACAATAAACAACAATCCAAATGGTCTTAACATAAATGATAAATGCGGGGCGCTTCATCCAGAGCAGATGAAAAAGTTTGTTATACAATATGAAGCAGATATTGGGATAGCACTTGACGGGGATGCTGACAGGGTTATTATGGTTGATGAAAATGCAAATGATGTTGACGGCGATGAGATAATGGCAATGTGCGGGTATTACATGCAAAAGAAAGGCATACTAAATAAAAATGCAATTGCAGCAACAATCATGAGCAATATTGGCCTTGAAATTGCTATGAAAGAAAAAGGCATAACACTTACAAGAACTTCAGTTGGCGACAGGCATGTTATAGAAGAAATGAGAAAAAACAGCTATAATCTTGGCGGTGAGCAGTCAGGCCACATAATATTTCTCGACTATACAAAAACAGGTGATGGAACAATTTCAGCATTGCAGGTTTTGAGGATTATGGAAGAAACAGGGGAAAAATTGTCTGAGCTTGCAAAATGCATGAAAAAGCTTCCGCAGGTTGTTGTTAATGTTGATGTAAAGAAAAGAATTGATTTTGAGACAATGCCAGATGTTGTAGAAAAGATTAACAAAGCAAAGAAAAAATTAAATGATAAGGGGCGTGTTATTGTGAGATATTCAGGTACACAAAATGTTGCAAGGATAATGGTCGAAGGAGATAATGAAAAAGAAATAAATAAATATGCTAAAGAAATAGCTGATGAAATAAAAAAGGGGGCTTGTTAAAAATGAAAGCTGTAATAATGGCTGCAGGAAATGGTGTAAGATGTTATCCGCTTACTATTACAAAGCCAAAGCCATTGCTGAAAATAATTAATAAAACAGTTCTTGAGCATAATCTTGAGCAGCTGAATGGCCTGGTTGATGAGGCAATTATAATTGTTGGCTATAAAAAAGAAATGATTATGAACAAGATTAAAAAAAAGTATAATAACATTAAGATTACTTATGTTGAGCAAAAAGAGCAGCTTGGAACAGGCCATGCATTGATGCAGGCAGAAAAATTTGTCAATGGTAAGTTTATCTTAATGAATGGTGATGACGTTTTCTCAAGAACAGACATTAAAAAATGTTTGCTGCATGATTACTGTATTCTGGGCCAAAAAGTTAGTGACCCTGAAAGGTTTGGAATAATCTACTGCAATAAGGGAATTGTCAAGGAGGTAATTGAAAAATCAGAAAAGCCAAAATCAAACCTTGCAAACATAGGGCTTTACATTCTTGATAAAAAAATATTTGAAGTCTTAAAAACAATAAAAAAAACAAAAAGAGGAGAATATGAATTGCCAACAGCAATAAATGAACTTGCAAAAAACAAAAAGGTCTGCTGTGAAAAGGTAGATGATTACTGGCTACCTATAACATACCCATGGAACTATCTTGAAGCGAATGTGTTCATGATTAACAGGATGAAAAAAAGCCAGATACTTGGAAAGGTAGAGCCAAATGTGACAATAAAAGGAAAGGTATATGTTGGTGAAGGCACTTTAATAAAATCAGGAACTTATATTGAGGGGCCAGCATATATTGGAAATGACTGCGAAATCGGGCCAAATGCTTTCATAAGAAAAGATACAATAATAATGGATATGGTAAGGACAAGAGCAGAGATAGTTGATTCTGTTTTAATGGAAGGTGTTACAGCAAAGCATAACTGCTACATTGGGCATTCTGTTCTTGGGGAAAATGTTAATGTGGGTGCAGGAACAATAACAGCTGACTACAGGCATGATGCAAAGGACAACATGACTCTTATCAACGGAAAAAAAGTTGACTCAAAGAGAAGAAAGCTTGGCGCATTTATTGGCGATAATGTAAACACAGGCATTGGAACATTGATTTATCCCGGAAGAAAGATCTGGCCAGGCCTTGGAACCCTTCCAGGCCAGGTTGTAACAAAAGATATCATTTGATTCTTCTTGCAAATGTAATGAATCCTGAGAAACCTATTCCGTCTGACTTTGGTCTTATTCTTCTTCCGTCTATTTTCCATTCTCGGTCAATAAGCTCAGATGTTTTCAGGAATAGAAATTTATCACTTTTTCTTACTTCATTGACAAAGTCTGCTGTCTGAGGAATAGAAGTTGCGTATGAAACTAAAAATCCACCAATTTTTAGGGCTTTTTCAGCATGCTTTATTACTTTCCATGGTTCTGGAAGGTCTAGGGTTATTAAATCAATATTTTTTTCTTCAATTCCTTCATAAATATTACTTTTTTTTAATTCTATGTTCTTCAGTTCAAGCATGTTTATGTTATCCTTAACCAAATCAATAAAATCATCTCTTATTTCATAAGTATATACTTGCTTAGCATAGTTCGCAAGAAAGCAGCACAAAGCCCCTGAGCCAGAGCCTGCATCAACAACTGTGCTGTTTTTGTTAATTCCTGTTTCTGCGATTATTAATCCAATGTCCTTTAGCAATACTATCTGGGCTTTTCTTTGTATTCTTTTGTAATGGTCAATAAAGCATGGCGAGAACATGATTAATTCCTTACCCTGTTTTGTCTTTATTATGCTCCCGTCTTTTTTCTTAAGCTCACTTTTGGGTATTATTCCCTCAGTTGTATGGAAATCCTTTTCCAAATCTTCAACATAATATGTTCTTTTCTTTGCTATTCTGACCTCTTTTTGAAGGTCTTCTATGAATTCCCTTTTCTCTTTCCTTATAAGGATTTTTTTCAATACCATCAGAACTCCTATTTAATTAAAAAAGCAGAGGCAGGGACTCGAACCCTGGAATAAGTGGGTTGCAGCCACTCGCCTTAGCCGCTTGGCTACCTCTGCATGGCGGGCCTAGAGGGACTTTCAACAACTCTTGCGAGCGAAGCGAGCTAAGGGGATTTTGCTTTTAAGCAAAATCCTCTGTGCGTGCCAGCTTAGCAAGAAGCTGTTTTGAACCCTCGATCTACAGCTTACTTTTGAACATTGTTCAAAAGGATTGAACTCTGTTCAATAGAAGGCTGTCGCCTTATTTGCCCAATAGATAACCTATTACCAGACTAGGCTATAGGCCCACAAAACGAAAGAGAAGGGTTTTATTTATAAAGTTTATTAAAATTATTCCTTTTCAGAGTGCATTGAGCATTCTTTCTTGCCTTCCCAATACACCCAGCACTTGTCACCAAAGACTTCCCACTTGGCACAGTCTTTGCAACATTCAGGTGTTTTTTTCTTGTTGGCCATATAAAACTAGAAAAAGAGCTTTTTAATAAATCTTTTTATTAAACAGAGCTTATATTAGTGTAATATCATAAGGCCATAACAAAAGCATTATATATGTGTTGTTGTTGTTGTTTTTTTATATGTGTTTTACGCCGATTGTTTCATTGTCCACAGCAATATTTGAGTTTGTCGCCGCTACTGCAATTCTTGTGTTTTGTAGAAAATCCTTAATCAACAGATTCTTTCCGTTATTAATCTATATTTTAGGCTTTTACCAGTTTACAGAATTTATGCTGTGCACAAGCAATTATCCTTTCTTTTGGGCTAGAATGGGTTTTGTTACTTATTCTTTTCTTCCTGCAGTCTGGCTGCATTTTGTTATGAAACTAACTAACAAGAAGTATAATTATAAGATTCTTTATATTATACCTATAATTTTCTCTTTAATAGCTTTTCTCAAGCCAGACTTTATAACTCAAAGCACATGCACAACTTTTTTTGTGGTGGTTATTAAAGATATGTTTAATTCCCAATTTCCACTATTGTTATTTATTTATGAGCTGTATTACTCCTGGTTTATTGTAGCTATGTGTTATTTTTTATTAAAAGGAATTAATGAGGAAAAAATCAAATTAAAAAGAAAAATACATATTGTGATTCTTACAGCTGTAATAATAACACTTCTTCCGGCAATGATTCTTTTTCTTGTTTTTCCTGCGTTTAAGGTTATTTTTCCTTCTGTTTACTGTGAGTTTGCAGTCTTGTTCACAGTTGCAGCAATTATTGCTTCATACCTGGACAACAAGATTCAAAAAAAGAAATAATAAAAAACATAAAGGGTTTTTTTCTAGAATTAAGTGTAATAAATAATAAGAATCAATGGGCTTTGGACGACACATTTATATACCAAAGATTGATTATAGCGGTTAGTATGGAATTTAAAATTAGAAAAGCAAAATTATCTGATGCAGAAGATTTAGCTAGATTATATTTTCAATTCTGGGCTCCTCATAAAAAAGTTGATCCATTATTGGAATTTGAAAAGAAAATGACTTTAAAGAATCAAACAGAATTTGCTAAAAAAGATATTAGAAAAAGAAATAATCATATTTTTGTTGCAAATAAAGACGGAAAAGTTATAGGATTTATTGAATTTTTTGTTAAAAAGAATGAAAATTGTTTTAAAATCAAAAAATATGGTTATCTGAACTCAGCTACGACTCATAAGGATTATAGAGGAAAAGGAGTGGCAAAAGCATTGACTAATGTTGCTTTGAAATTCTTTAAAGATAGAGGAATAAAATATGTGAGAACAAATGTCTATAATTCTAATGAAATTGCTATGAAAACTTGGATAAAAATAGGTTTTGAACCTCAATCAACTTTTTTAATCAAAAAGATAAAATGATTATATTACCAAGAAATGATTTAAAGAAACAGGAAATTCTTCAGAAGATAGCCAGAAAGTTTGAAAAAGGTAAAAAATATCCTGAACAGGAAGTCAATGAAATAATTAAATCTTTTGATGCTGATGATTATGCATTGTTCAGAAGAGAATTAGTAAATTTCAACTATTTGGGAAAAGATTCTTACAAGGGAATCTATTGGCTGAAAAAAGATGCTCTTTCTAAAGAAGAGTTGGATAAGATTAAATCAAATCAGGAAAGCATGAAAAAAAGTAATATGTATTGAGTTCATATTCCCACTTTCTTTTTAGCCACTAAAAATTATTGGGTATAAGTAAGCGATTACCATCAGGCATCTAGAATGAAGTGAGATTGCAACATGGTCAAGTAGAACAACCGAATGTGAGAAATAGAGAGGTTTTTGTTGGAGAGTGCCTGATACATCTAGCGTAGGACTTGTTTTTAACTCAATAGTAGTTATAAATCGAAAAGTTTATAAATTATAACATATTAGAATAAATATAATGAATTATACACTTAAAATAATTGGAATTTATGTAGGAGTTTTTGTAGCTTCGCTTGGACTAACAAAGGGTTACAATATGCTTTGGAATAATAGAACAATAAATAAACCTGCTTATCATATGGAATCTCGTGCAATAGGATTAAACGGGCATATTGAATATACAAAATATGCTGACAATTCCCAAGATGTAAAAGAATACCCTGGGTTAGGGCACAGATTATTTGATTCCCAACTTTTTCAAGATTTAAATGGAGATAATCTTGTTGATATAATTAGAAAAAATGGTTCAGAACTTAAGATGAATAGGGTAACTGAGTTACTTGTAAGAAAACATGATTACAACTCAAATAAAGAAAGATTTGATAAAGCAGACAAAAAATTACAAGAATTAGCTAAAAAATATTCTAAATAAATATTATCTTTTAAAGTTATTATTTTTAAGGCAGCCATGTCTTGTGGTTTTTTAGCTTGTCAGGGAGATATTTTTCCATGACGAAGTTAAGGCCGCCCACTGCAAGGGCTTGCTGCTCTGCCCTGACTTTCATTTCATTCAGCTGCTTTATGGCCTTCTGCCATTCCTTATAATGATGAACAAAAGGGTCATTCTTAAGTGCGTCCTTGCCTCGCTTAATATCAACCTCCTTCAAAGGATGTGTTGGCAATTTGTAGTCTATGATATCCTGGGGAGTTAGGCCAAGGAACTGGGCATTTGGAACACAGAAATATTTGTTGATGTGGGCAGCATTTCCACTCCCTACTTTCAGTGTTCTGTAAATATTCATAAATCCATAAAAGTCAGAGTCAGTAAAAACATAAACAGGCAATTTCTTTTCATCACTTAATCTTCTTATAAAGCGCCTGCATGCCCTTGTTGGAACACCACCCATACTGATTAAAATGCAGTTCGCCTTTTTCCAATATTGGTGTTTTACTAATCTCTGGTGCATACCTGCTGTTTCAATTGCAAGTATAAAATCAGCATTTGTTTCAAAACCTAAATTTTCTACAGAATTGGGTATGGCATATGCCCCAGAGCCCATTTTTGTACAATCAATTTTAATTTCTTTTTTTGTTTCTGGATCTTCATCAATAACAATAAGCTTTCCAGCAACAGCACCGCCTTTTTCCTCAGGGATAAATCCAAGTGCTTCCCTGTTTACCATCATCATTGCTTCAACATCATCCATGACAGTGTCTGATTCCGGCTGCTCCTTAAAGCGGGCATCGCCCCAGTTCTTGCTTACGTAATATATCTCTCTTTTTGTTGCAAGGTCATCACTTTCAACCAGTTGTTTTGATAGAATCATCATCCTTAGTGTTTGCGCAAATGTTTTTATTGTAGAAGCTGTTAATGTTCTTGTTTTTGTTTTTCCAAGAAGCTTGAAATAACCTTCTTTATCATTGTATTCCACATTGTTTAATGAACGCAAGGGCACTGTTAAATCTGGCTGTTTTTTGCTTAAAATCTTTTTATAAATTTCAGAAGCAATATCTTTTATTTTTGAAGAAACATTATTACTCACTATAATCACCTTCTTCCTCGCGATTTAATGCAAGCTCTTCATCAAAGTCCGAGTTTTTTTCTTTATCAAATTCCATTGACTCAACCTTTCCCCTGTGCTTCTCTAAAATTTCTTTTAATAATACTTCAACTTTCTTCTCTTCATCGTCCTTTAAGCCAATAAGTTCTTTTAATGCCTCTCCCACATGGGATATGTATTTTTCAATATAACCTCTTTTTTTTAGCTCAAAGCCAACTCTTTTTTTCTTTTTAACATAAAAGCCAAGTTTTCTTCCGGCTTCCTGCATTGCAAGCTTTATCTCTTTTATTATTTCAGGATAATGCGCAATTGCTTCCTTGCTTTCTGATGTGAAAGGAACCCAGACAGAAGCAATATGAACAAGTATTGTCAACGGCCCAATAGGCAAAGATCCATTGCTTTGCTGCAGGCCATAGTTTCTCCATGCTGTTGAAGCAACAGACTTAAACATTGCACAAGCCCCCTGCTGATACAATAAGGGGACCCTGTTTGCAAACCTGAGCAAATTTGCAGGCTTGTCTGCAGCCTGGTCACCGCCATAGGCAATTCCAACCTCAATCACAAAAGGGTTTCCGCTGTATACACTTGGCTGCCTTGTGACAGAGCAGTAAAACTCTGCATTTATTTCT
>Ga0210017_1001832_pt1 | contig 18484 bp, 20 predicted proteins | sample CryGeyCG2014_020_FD_183966 | JGI IMG/M metagenome (GOLD analysis project Ga0210017, IMG submission 183966) | Groundwater microbial communities from aquifer - Crystal Geyser CG08_land_8/20/14_0.20 (SPAdes) (version 2) | ecosystem: Environmental > Aquatic > Deep subsurface > Groundwater | place... | reverse complement strand
TTTATGAGAAAGATTATTATCTACACTGATGGGGGGTCGCGTGGGAATCCAGGTTTGTCAGCAATCGGATTTGTTTTTTGTAACGAAAAAGGAACTCAGCTTAAAAAATATTCAGAGTTTTTAGGAGACAATTTGACCAATAATGAAGCCGAATATCAGGCCGTGATTTTTGCTTTAAAAAAATTTAAAGCCCTATTTGGTAATCAATTGGCAAAAAATTCTGAAATTCAAGTAAGGTCTGATTCGGAACTGCTCGTGAAGCAATTAAAAGGCGATTATAAAATTTTAGACGAAAAACTTCAGCCATTATTTTTGCAGGTCTGGAATCTGAAGTTTGATTTCAAAGCCATTAAATTTAAATTAATCTCCCGGGAGAAAAATAAAGAGGCAGATAGATTAGTCAACGAGGCCCTAAATTCTCAAAAAAGATCCCAAAAATTAATCTAACCTATTTTATAATAACGTTGACCCCCCACCTTTCGGTAACGCTCATTAGTAAAATGGAAAATCAAATATTATTTTGCGTTCTAAGACTACCGAAAGGTGAGAGGTTGACATATTTTTGAAAATATTATAGTATAGAATTACCAAGTAAGTAGGAACCGCCCCCCTCTTTTTTAAAAAGAGGGGGGAGGAAAGTCCGGACACTCCTCCTGCACCTTTTATTAAAAGGTGCAGGAGAGCAGGGTAGCGGGTAACGCCCGTCGGCCGTGAGGCTAGAGGTGCGAACAGAGACGAGTCCCCACCTTTTTATAAAAGATGGGGAGTGAAACGGCTAAATCCTTACCCGGGTGCAAGAGCAAAGCTGAGAAGAGTTTTTATGATTCTTACTCAGTGAAAGGTAGTTCGCTTGAGCCCCGCAGTAATGCGGGGCCCAGACAGATGGTTCCTAATACAAGAATCCGGCTTATTGCTTGCTTGGTTTACTCCCCACTTTTAAATAAAAGTGGGGGGTTTGTTTTGCTCTTTATAAAATCAAGAAAAAATACTAAAATAAAACTAATAATATGACAAGTTATATGACATTTTCTAATCCTGGGAAAAATTTAATTGTTGAAGTTGACAATAAACAATGGGCCAGATATTCAATAAAAACCCATTTTATCAAGGTTTCTGATAATTTAGAAAATATTATTTCAAAATATGTTTTGTCTAAAGCTCAAAATAGTGATATTATTGTTTTGTGCCAGAAAATCGTCTCAATTACTCAAGGGAGAGTAGTTTATAAAAAGGACTTAAAAATTGGTTTCTGGGCAAAATTTCTTTCCAAATTTGCTAAAAAAACGCCTTATGGTTTTTCAGTTGGTAACCCTTTGAAAATGCAACTGGCTATAAATCTGGCAGGTCTTCCCTGGATTTTATTTGCCTCTTTATGCGCTGGTCTTGGTAAAATCCTTGGAATTTCCGGAATTTTTTACAAAATAGCCGGTCACCAAATTAACCAGCTCGATGGTTTTTACGGCGAGACGTTTCCTCAATATGCTGAAATTGGGATTTTGGGTTCAAAGGACTCGGATAAAGTTTGCCAAAAATTAAAAGACAGGTTTGGTTTTTCATTCGTTATCGCCGATATCAATGATTTAGGGAGAAATATAATTGGCAAAAGCCAGGATTTAAAAAACAAAGAAAATTTAATTTCGGAAATTCTGAAAGACAACCCAGCCACCCAGTCCTCCGTCCAAACCCCAATAATAATTATTCGCCAAACAAAATAAATGTATAATCATATTTTTAATTCCCAAACAAAAACCATTACATCGGCTGCCGGGGTTTTGGCTGCAATGTCTTTGATTAGCGGGATCTTGGGTCTTTTCCGGGATCGACTCTTGGCAGGCAGTTTCGGAGCAGGTAATGAGCTTGATATTTATTACGCTGCTTTTCGCATTCCTGATTTTATCTCAATGATTTTGGTAATGGGAGCAATTTCAGCTGCCATCATTCCAATTTTCAGCAGCTATTTAGTTCGTTCCCGGCAAGAGGCCTGGGAATTTTTTGCCAACCTGTTAAACCTATTTTTATTTTTTTTAATCATAATTTCTGTTATTTTAATTATTTTTGTTCCCCAAATTCTTTCTTTGATTGTCCCAGGTTTTTCCGGTGAAAAAAAAGAGCTGGCCATTACCTTAACCAGAATTATGTTTTTAAGCCCGATTTTTTTGGGCATTAGCAATGCCATTTCAGGGGTTTTGCGGGTATTTCGGAGATTTTTAGTAACCTCAATTGCTCCAATTATGTATAATTTGGGAATTATTTTCGGGATTTTATTTTTTGTTCCCTGGCTAGGGATTAGTGGTTTGGCTTGGGGAGTGGTCTTTGGTGGTTTTTTGCACCTTTTTGTTCAACTTCCTATTTTTTTGAAAACTGGCTTTAAACCGAAAATAATTTTAAATTTTTCCCATCCTGGATTTATCAAAACCATTAAATTAACTCTGCCTCGGGCCCTGGGTTTGGCAGCCGGCCAAATCAATTTAATTGTTATTACTGCTATTGGTTCTACGTTAGCAGTTGGCAGCATTGCTGTTTTTAATCTGGCAAATAATCTTCAAAATCTTCCAATAACCCTTATTGCCATTTCTTTTTCTACAGCTGCTTTTCCATTTTTAGCATTATATTCTTCTAAGAAAGATAAAGAAAAACTTCTTGAAGAGTTTTCTTCTGTTTTCAGACAGATTCTTTTTTTAATTGTGCCTGTCAGTATTTTGATATTTATTTTAAGAGCCCAGATTATTAGAGTAATTTTAGGAACAGGAAAATTCGGTTGGGCTGATACCCAACTTACTGCTGCTTGTTTGGGTATTTTTAGTTTTGCTATTTTTGCTTATGGGCTCGTGCTTTTAATTTCTAAAACTTTTTATGCTTTTCAAAATACTAAAATACCCGCCTTAGTAACTTTATTTACAGTAGGATTAAATATTGTTTTATGTTATTTTTTTGTCTGGGTTTTAGGGTTTGAAAATGCTTTTCAAAGCTTTTTAATAAATTTTCTTGACCTTCAAGGAATCAAAGAGAATTCAGTTATCGGCCTTCCTTTGGCCTTAGTTGTTTCGGGGATATTTCAGATAAGTTTGCTTTTGTTCCTTCTGTATAAGAAAATAGGGGATTTTAGAATAAAAGAGATATTTGAATCTTGCATTAAGATTTTGGTCTCTGGTGTTTTATTGGGTTTTGCTTGTTATTTTGTTCGTCAAACTATAGCTGAATTTATTGATATGCAGACCTTCTGGGGAATATTTTTTCAAGCCGCTTTAGCAAGCATGGTTGGAATCATTGTTTTTATTGCATCTGCTTTTGCATTGAAATCCCCAGAAATCAAAGCATTAAAAAGACTAATTTATAGAAAAAATGGAAGATAAGGCAAATAACATCCGTAATTTTGCAATATTAAGCCATATTGATCATGGGAAATCAACTTTAGCTGACCGTTTTTTGGAATTGACCGAAACTATCTCAAAGAACAAAATGCGGCCTCAGTTTTTGGATACGATGGATTTAGAAAGAGAGCGGGGGATTACCATAAAGATGCAGCCAGTAAGAATGGAATATAATTTTTCTGGAGAGAAATATATCTTAAATTTAATTGATACTCCTGGCCATGTTGATTTTTCTTACGAGGTTTCCAGGTCTTTGGCTGCTGTGGAGGGAGTTGTTTTACTTGTGGATGCCAGCAAGGGTATTCAGGCCCAAACATTGGCAAATTTAGAATTAGTCCAAAAGCAGAGTTTGGTTATAATTCCAGTAGTAAATAAAATTGATTTGGCTCAGGCAAAGATTGAAGAAACAGTTCAAGAAGTTGCTATTCTCTTAAAAGTAGAGAAAGAAAAAATCATTAAAATTTCAGCCAAGTTCGGCACTAATGTTGAGCAGATTTTAGAAGCCATCATAAAAAGAATTCCAGAACCTCCAAAAGAGAATATTAACAATCTCTTCCGGGCTTTGATTTTTGATTCAGAATATGATTCTTATAAAGGAATAATTGTTTATATTAGAGTAATTGATGGAGAAATTAAAAGAGGGGAGCAGATAGAACTTTTAGCCGCCAAAACCGAAGGCGAAGCAAGAGAATTGGGTTATTTTAAGCCGGAATTTTTTCCTCAAGAGAAACTTTCGGCCGGCGAGATTGGATATATTGCTACCGGGGTAAAAAAACCTGGCAACGTTAGGGTAGGCGATACGATAATAAAATTCAATCCCGCTGAAAGCGGGATTAATATTGAACCATTGCCCGGTTATCAAGAACCTCAGTCAGTGGTTTTTGCCAGTTTATATCCGGAAAACCCTGACCAATTTGATTTATTAAAAGAGGCCTTAAAAAAATTAAAATTAAACGACCCTTCTTTATTTTTTGAACCAGAAACCAAAGAGGCCTTGGGCAGGGGATTTAGGTGCGGATTTCTAGGAACCTTACATGCTGAGATTATTTCAGAACGTTTATACCGGGAATTTGGTCCGAACTTGGTAATTTCTCCGGCCTCTGTTGTTTATAAGGTAGACGGCAAACTTATTTATTCAGCCGTTGATTGGCCTCAAAGTTGTGGTCTAACAGAAGAATTATGGGCGTCCTTAGAAATAATAACCCCGACCCGCTATTTAGGCAAGGTTTTGGAAATTTTAAAAAATTTCCAAGGAAATTATCTTAACACAGAATATATTGGTTCGGAAAAAGCAATTTTGTTTTATGAAGTTTCCTTAAGGGCAATTATTGAAAATCTTTATGATAAAATAAAAAGCGTCAGTCAGGGTTATGCTTCAATGAGTTATAAAATTTTGGGTTTTAGAAAAGGGGATTTGGTAAAAATGGAAGTTCTGGTTGCCGGCGAAAAAAAAGAAGCCCTTTCTAAGATTGTTCTGCGGGATCAGGTTTTTTGCCAAGGGAAGAAATTGGTAGAGAAATTAAAAGAGGTTTTGCCTTCCCAGCAATTTTCAATTGCCCTGCAAGCAGTGGTTGGCGGAAGAATTGTCGCCAGAGAAACAATTAGAGCAAGAAGAAAAGATGTCACTGGTTATCTTTATGGCGGTGATTACACCCGCAAAAGAAAACTATTGGAAAAACAAAAAAAGGGAAAGAAAATTTTAAAAGTAAAAGGAAAAGTTATAATTCCTTCAAAGGCCTATTTGGAAATATTCAGGGGTTGAAATTATATTAAAATGTGATAAAATAACTAACGAAAAAGAGGAGCAATCGTCAGTATAATCATACTTAAAACCACCAAGGTTATTAAAATAATCCAAATTGTTTTAAAGATTGTTTTGGGTTTCATTAAGTTCTATGTTATCAAAGTTTAAGAAAAATAGAAAGGCAGGTTCTTGGAAAAACGTATTTTTTTCAATTTTGCTTAGCACAGGGATTTTGCTGGTGATTATTTTTTTGTTTTTTACAAACTGGAAAATAAATCAAAGGAGAACTATTCTGACAGCAAGAATTGCTGCCCTGAAAGAAGAAATTGCAGTTTTAGTTCAAAAAAATGAAGAATTAGAAAAGAAAAAATCACAAATAGAAAGCGAAGAATATCTGGAAAAAGTTGCTCGTGATCAACTGGGTTTAAAGAAACCAGGAGAAGAAGTAGTGGTTGTGGCAAAAGAAGAAGAGAAAGAAGAAGAAATTACTGAAGAAAAAAAGGGTTTGTGGGATTGGCTAAAAAGTATTTGGAGGCGGGATTAGTATAGCGGTAATACGCTTGCTTCCCAAGCAAGAGAGGCGAGTTCGATTCTCGTATCCCGCTCAAGATTAAGCCGTCCTAGCTCAATAGCAGAGCAGCACTTTCGTAAAGTGCAGGTTGTCGGTGCAAATCCGACGGACGGCTCAGAAAGTTAAAATAAATAACACTATCAAATATGGATAATTCAGAAATTAAAATTGAGGACTTAAAGAAACGACTCCATCATTTGGTAGACTGTCTTTGATATTGCGGGAAAAGAAAAGAAACTAAAAGAACTTGAAAAAGAAGCCCAAAAGCCAGATTTTTGGAGAGACCAAAAAAGAGCAGTGGGAATTAATCAAGAAATTACTAATTTTAGAGAAGAGATTGAGATAATAAGAGATTTGAAGAAGAAAATTCAAGAAGGAAAAATTGAGAATTTAGCAAAAGAAATAGATAAACAAGAAATTAAAATTTTTTTTTCCGGGAAATACGATAGAGGCAATGCTATCTTACAAATCTTTGCTGGTGCTGGTGGAATAGATGCTCAAGATTGGACAACAATGCTTTTAAGAATGTTTGAGAGGTATTGCCAGAGAAAAGGATTTCTGGCAAAAATTATTCATCAGTCATTTGGCGAAGCCGGCGGACCGGATGGCAGAATCGGTACTAAATCTGTTATAATGGAAATTAAAGGTTCTTGGGCTTATGGATTTTTAAAAAAAGAAACAGGAGTACATCGTCTTGTTAGACAGTCACCGTTTTCGGCAAAAAAACTTCGCCATACCTCTTTTGCTTTAGTTGAGGTTTTACCAGAAATCGGCAAAAAAGAACAGGAAGAGATTAAAATTAAACCAGAAGATTTAAAATTGGAAACCTTCCGGGCTTCGGGACCAGGCGGTCAATATGTCAATAAAAGAGAGTCAGCTGTCCGTCTTACCCATTTGCCAACCAGAATTGTGGTAAGTTCTCAATCAGAACGACTTCAGGGTTTAAATAGAGAAAAAGCGATGAAAATTCTTTATGCCAAACTTTACCAAATAAAAGAAGCAGAGCGCCAAAAAGAAATAAAAAAAATCAAAGGCAAGACAGTTTCGGCCAGTTGGGGAAATCAAATCAGGTCTTATGTTCTGCATCCCTATAAACTGGTGAAGGACATGAGGACTAATATGGAGACCTCAAATGTTGAAGGGGTTTTAGATGGAAACCTCGATAAATTTATAGAAACAGAGATAAAATTCAAAACATAAAGCTTATTTTTTATGCTTTCTATTCAAAACATTTCCAAAATTTATTCTTCTAAATCTGGAGAAAAGCCAACAATTGCCCTTGATAATATTTCTTTCGAAATAACAAAACCAGAGTTTGTTTCTGTTGTTGGGAAGTCGGGAGCCGGCAAAACAACCCTGCTAAAATTAATTTTAGCTGAAGAAAGCCCAACCCAAGGCAAGATTTTATTTGACGGCATAGACGTTCATAAAATAAAAAAATCTCATCTTTCCTGTTTGCGGCAAAGAATCGGTGTGGTTTTTCAGGATTATAAATTATTTCCTTTCAAAACAATTTATGAGAACGTGGCTTATGTGATGGAAGTGATGGGCGCGGAAGAAAAGGAGATTAGTCGGGATGTGCTTCAAATTTTGGAGCTCGTCGGCTTGGCAGACAGAGTCAATAATTTTCCAGCTGAGCTTTCTGGAGGCGAAAAACAAAGAGCAGCTATTGCCAGAGCTTTGATTCATAGGCCGGAGGTAATTTTAGCTGACGAACCAACCGGAAACTTGGACCCTTATAATGCCAGCGACATTGTCCGGCTTTTGAATAAAATTTATGAATTTGGTACAACAATTGTTTTGGCTACTCATAATAAAGAAATAATTAATAGTCTGGGTAAGAGAGTGATTACTTTAGATGAGGGAAAAGTCATTAAGGACGAAAAAAGAGGAAGATTCATATTATAAATTTTTAATTTTATGTTGACATCATTTAAGAGAATAATTAAAACGGGTTGGAAGAACTTTTCTCGGAACATTAGTTTGAGTTCGGCTACTATTTTTATTATGGTAATGGTTATTTCCTTGGCAACTCTGCTTTTCATTTTTAATCCAATTTCCAAAACTCTAATTTCCATCTTGCAAGAAAAAGTTGATGTTTCAATTTATTTTAAAGAAGAGGTTTCGCCGGAAGAGATTTTAGAAGTAAGATCAGAAGTTTCAAAGATTCCAGAAGTGGAAGAAATCGGATTTATATCTCGCGAGCAAGCCCTTGAAAAATTTATAGAGAGATACAAAGACAACCCGGTTTTAATAGAGTCATTAACCGAAGTTGGCTATAATCCTTTTTTGGCTTCTTTGAACATCAAAGCCCATCAGTCTTCTCAATACGAACAAGTTGTCAAGTTTTTAGAAACAGGTCCTTTTAAGGATTTAATTGACAAAATTGATTATTATCAGAGAAGGCCGGTGATAGAAAAAGTTTTTTCTTTCACAGCCGCTGTTAATAAAACAGGAATTTTCTTGGGAGTAATTTTGGGGGTGATTGCTGTCTTGCTTGCTTTTAATACCATAAGGATTGCCATCCATAATTCTGGCGAGGAGATTTCCATTATGCGACTGGTTGGAGCTTCAAATTGGTTTATCCGAGGACCGTTTTTGGTTCAGGGAGTTGTTGTTGGGCTTATTGCCGCCTTAATTACCCTTTTGATTACTTTTGGAGCTTGCTATGGTTTTGACTCAAAAGTTAGGGCAGTAGCTCCTGAAATAGGTTTTTTTAATATCTTTTTAGCAAATTTTTGGAGCCTGCTTTTAATTCAATTAGCCACCGGCATCGGTCTGGGGACCGTCTCCAGCTTGATTGCCATTAGAAAATATCTTAAAATTTAACATTCCGGGGTCGGCTAATGGTAGGCCAAATGCCTCTGGAGCATTGAATCTACGTTCGAATCGTAGCCCCGGAGCTAAAAAAAATATATAATGCAGATTTTTCAAATTTTATTTTATATTTTAACAGGATTTATTGGATATACTATTGGAAGGATTGGTCACATTCAGTGGGGCCATATCAAATCACCTCACCATTGGATTTATGGACTATTTTTAATGTTTTTAGGTTTAATCTTTTATAAAAATTTTTTAGGATTATTAATGTTTTATTTTGGCGCAAGTTTTTTTATAAGTGATTTTAATGATTTTTTACACTTAAAATTTTACGGAGCAGATGAAGAAACTAAAAACAAATTCTGGGGAATTGACTAAAAGAAAAAAAGAAAAACCTAAATTTAATCCTAAAAATAAAAATTGGTCGGATTATGTAACCAAACATAGTTTTGCTTTAGATTTAGAAGAGGGAGTTTTTATCTGGGATGAGCCGCGGAAAATTGCGGCATCGCTTAAAAAATCGGCCGAAGTGAGCGTACGCCGGAAAGCAGAACCGTTTCAATCAGCGATGTCAATGCTTAATTTTTATATTAATCGGGCCGGCAAGAATTTAAAACCAGCAAGAAAGAAAATTTTAGAGCAGGCAAAAATAGATTTGCGGAAGTTATTCAAAGGTCGACAGTGATATTAATTAAATTATTTTTTATATGAATTTTCAGGACACTCAATTTAAAGGTTTAAAATTTGTTTTTGGAGTTTTAGCGATTTTATTTTTAGTTGTTTTGGTTATTTGGTTTGGCGTCGGAATTTCCAATAAAATAAAAGAAGGAAAATATATTGGTAGAGATATTGAATCCCGAAATGTAATTACTGTTTCCGGAACCGGCGAGATTTATACTAAACCCGATTTGGCTTTGGTTAATTTTTCAGTAGTAATTGAAAAAAAGACAATAGAAGAGGCGATGGCAGAAAATACTAAAAAAATGAATGCCGTGATTGATTCCGTTAAAAAACAAGGGGTAGAGGAAAAAGACTTGAAGACAACAACTTTTGCCATAAGCCCGCGTTATGAATGGCGCAAAGATGAATTTTTGCGGGAAAAAAGAGTTTTGGTTGGCTATAAAGCAACAGAGTCCTTAGAAGTAAAAATCAGGGACCTGGCAAAAATTGGAGATGTTATCCAGGCCGCCACTGAGGCCGGCGTTAATCAAGTCGGCGATTTGCAATTTACAATTGATAAAGAAGACGAGTTGAAGTCTCAGGCCAGAAAAGAAGCGATAGAAAAAGCCAGAGAAAAAGCAAATGAAATGGCTGGACAATTAGGGGTGAAATTAGTCAGAATTACTAATTTCAATGAGGGTTGGATAATGCCGGTTCCTCCTCCTTATTTTATGGAAAAAGCTACTGGGCTTGGCGGCGCCGAGGCGCCTCAAATTGAAACCGGCGAAAATAAAATCGAAGTTACGGTCAGCATTACTTACGAAATTGATTAACCTTCCTTCTTAATTCGGCGGACGTATTCGCTTTTTTCAGTATTGATTTCAATGAGGTCGCCTTGTTCAATAAATAGGGGTACGTTTATTTCTTTTCCGGTTTCCAGAATAACGCTTTTGGTTCCTCCTTGAGCTGTATCGCCCTTAATATCGGGTGGAGCTTGAACGACTTTTAACTGAATTTTTATGGGTAGGGAAATATTGATAATTTTGCCATTAAATATCAAGCCGTTAACCATTTGGCCTGGTTTTAAAAAATCAACAACTTGACTTATTTGTTGTTTAGAAAAATTAAATCTTTTAGTCGGGTTTTGAACTTCGCAGAAAAAATATCTATCGCGATGGAAATAGAGGAATTTTGCCTGAAATTTTTCTAATTCCGCTTCCTCAAAAATGTCTCCTTGGTGGAAATTTTTATCATAAACGTTGTTATTGATTAAATTTTTTATTTTTGTCTGAATAACAACGCGCCTTTGAGCTTTTTTCAAGGGCATTGATTCCAAAATTTCATAAGGTTCATTATCAATGATTATTCTAACCCCTTTTCTTAATTGAGTGTGGTCAATCATAAATATCCTCTTTTGAATTCTTCAAAAGTCATTGGTTTTTTGCCTTCGGGCTGAATTTTCTTAATTATTAATTGATTACTTTTTGAAACCTCAGCTTCTAAAATTTTTACTCTTATAATTTTACTTGCCCGCCGAAGCTTTAGCGAAGGCAGGTTATTTTTTTTAATAAAAGTAAAAGTTCCTGGCCAGGGATTAAAAGCCCTGATTTGTTTTTCAATTTCTGTGGTTGGCCTTGACCAGTTAATTTTTCCATCATCTTTTTTAATAATTTTTGTATAAGTAGCTTTTGATTCATTTTGCGGTTTTGGTTTTATTTCACCATTTATCCATTTCGCAATTGTTTCTAATAATAATTTTACCCCCAGTTCTGCCAGCTTATCATGAAGTTTTGAAAATTGAAAATTGGAAATTGAAAATTCCAATTCTCGCTTCGCGAGAATTGGGCCGTGGTCTATTTTCTCATCCATTAAGATTATCGTTACTCCGGTTTCTTCGTCGCCATTTAAAATAGCAGTTTGGATAGGGGAGGGACCTCGGTATTTGGGCAAAAGAGAAGGATGAACATTCAAAAAACCATATTTGGGGATAGTTAGTATCTCTTGCGGTATTATGTGACCATATGCCGCCACGATTCCTAAATCTGGTTTTAAATTTTTAATTTTTAATTCTAAATTTTTAATTTTTTTCGGCTGTTCAATAAGAATATTGTATTTCTGGGCTATTGTTTTAACTGGCGGGGGAGTAAGCATTTGTTTCCTGCCAACTGGTTTATCCGGCGCCGTCACAACTAAAATCGGCTTATGTCCGCCATTTATAAGTCCTTCTAAAATTATTACCCCAAATTCCGGCGTCCCCAAAAAGATAATTTTGAATTTTTCTTTGTCATTTTGCATTTTGATTTTTGATTTTTGAATTATTTTATCGTCCGCCATTCCATATCAGATTCTTTGCCGGCAAATTCAAGCCATTCGCCGTCCTGCGAGATGACATACCATTTTCTTTGGGTTTCTGACCAAACCATTGGATTTCCTTGATAAAATGGTTTTTTGACCACCTCTTTTGGTTTTAGCCGGTCCAATTCCAGCCATTTTTTAAAAACGGTTTCAATGGCATAATCCAGATTTCTTGATTTTGCCCATTCAGCAACCTTATTTATTGCCTCTTTGGCTTTTTCTATGGAACCTGCTAATTCTAAAAGTTGTTTTGCCGGCCTGGTAAATCTTGAATAAATTATTTTTCTTTTCTTGGCGTTTGTTTTAAGTTCAATCAAAGACAAACCTTTGCTTTTGAAATAATGAGTAATAATTAAACGAATAGCGGTTTTTTCTTTTAATTCTTGCTCATACTTAATTTTTCCCTTTTTTAAATACTCCTCAATTTTTTTAGCAATACTGTCGCCGATTGCCGGTATTTTTCTTAACGCTTTTAACCCTTCTTTTTTATATATTAAAAAAACATCTTCTTTTAAGTTTTCTAAGGATTGAGCCGCTTTATGATAAGCCCTTGGTTTAAAAGGAACACTATTTATCTTTAGCATTTCTTCAATTTCATATAAAATTTTAGCAATCTCTTTATTTATCATATTTTTCAACGCTAAATCTATAAATAATTATTCTCTCGCGGTTTGGGTCAATTTCTCCTTTTTGGTAGGCAATAGAGATTTGTTGCTCAATCGTATCTATTCCTTCTAAATCTGGTAGCAAAAGTCCGGATTTTGGCACTGTATGGCCATTAAATACTACATCATTTTCTGCTTGCCCGCTTAAATTTTTCGAAGAAAAAATTGGGCGGGTTTTTACTATTATGCCGTATTTTTTAGGATTAAGCTCATTGATATTTTTTACTAATTCCGGCTCATTTAAAATATAGACAGCATAAGAAAGCTCGGGGAGTTCTTCTTTTTGAATGGGACTAAACCTATAATCTTCAGTAGCGGCGGCAATAGCATTAGAAATAATCTCCTTGGCAATATTTTCTTTTGTCGGTAGATAAGTCCCGATGCAACCCCGTAATTGCCCTTCTTTTTCAATCGTAACAAAGGTCCCGGATTTTTTCTTCAAAAATTTCTCTGGCAAGCCCTCAGGAGGTTTGATAATTTTCTTTTCTTTAACATAACTTTCTACTGCCATTTTTGCCAGCGAAACGTAAGGATTCATAATATTTGTTTTATTCTTTCTGCTTCGGTTTCTACTACTTTGCCCTCGTATTCACCGCTATGGGCTGGTGTTCCTTTATAGATTGGTCTTTTTTGGTCTAAATGAAGATTAAAAATTAGCTTGTCGTCTTTTTCGCTAATATAAAGATGAAATCGAGGAAAGCCACTTCTTTCCAAGGGTCTGATAAATTGATTTTCTGTTTGAAAATAGTATCCAATTTTTCTCATTACGTTAACTATATTTTCCCCTGTATTTTTTATAAAGAATTTCATAGATTATTCATAGATTAAAATTTACTACGAGGTACCCAACGCCGAACGGTCCCTCATAAGACAGAATTTCCGGTTCCCAGTTAATTTTCGCTGTTTCTAAAATTCCCAAAAGAAAACAGAAAGAGCGCAAACCGCATTCGCCGGCCTCAGGATAAAGTTCATTTAATTTTAAAATTGTTTCAATATCTTTTTTCTTTAAAGCATCAATTAGGATTTTATCAAATTTTGGTCCATCAGAGTTAAAACCGTAAGGACCGTCGTCCCTCAAGCAGTGCGATAAATCGCCACTGGCTATGAGGGCAATTTTTAATTTTAAATTTTTAATTTTTAAACTATACAGTTTTTTTCCCTCTTCAAAATAAAATTTCGGAGGTTCTGATCCCATTAGATATGTTTTTATTTCTCCCTTGAAATCTTTAGCCAAGAAATAAAGAGGAACGTTGAAGCCCCAATCAGGATGAGGCGAGGAAACAACAATACAATCAGGATTTGTATCCTCTAATTTTTTCCCTAAATATTGCAAAGCATTAATTGTTTTTTTAATTTTTTCTTTATCCTCATCTGAACCTACCTCGGGCAGTAAAATGGGCGGATGAGGTGAAAAACAGGCAAAATTAATCATATATTTCCAAGATAAACATATTTTAGGCCGGCCTTTTTACCAATTTGTTCAGCTTTTCTAAGAGTTTCAATGGGCGTGTCAGGAATATTTTGGAGTCTCCAAGAGACAGCGCCAAAAAACCTTGAAATATGCCAAGGGGTTTCAGGACCAAGTCCTTTTTTAATAAAATTGGCAATTTTTTCAAAGTTTTCTTCGGAATCATTGAGAGTTGGAATAACCAAAGTTGTTATTTCCAGCCAGATTTTATTTTTCTTTAGCCGTTTTAGGGTATCCAAGACAGGCTGCAACATAGCGCCGCAATATTTTTTATAAAATTCGTCAGAAAAACTTTTTAAATCAATATTAGTAGCATCCAAATAGGGAGAAATTAAATTAAATAATTCTTTTGACCAAAAGCCATTACTAACCCAGATGTTTTTTAAGCCAGCTTTTTTGGATAATTTCATTGTGTCTAATGCATACTCTGAATAGACCGCTGGTTCTGTATAAGTATAAGAAATACTTGGCAATTTGTTTTCCAAAGCGATTTTAACGATTTCTTCTGGCGAAATTTCTTCGCCCTCAATTCTTTTTGCTTGGGAAATTTGCCAATTCTGGCAATTCCAGCAAGCGAAGTTGCAACCAACCGTTGCTATTGATAAAGAATAAGTGCCAGGCAGAAAATGATAAAGCGGTTTTTTCTCAATCGGATCAATATTTACAGCGCAGGCCTTTCCATAAACCAAAGAATAAAGCTTGCCATTTTGATTTTCCCTAACTCCACAGGTTCCTCTTTTTCCATCTTCAATAACACAATAATGGCTACAATTTTGACACTGGGTTTTCTTACCCGTTAATTTTTTATACAAATACGCCTCTTTCATTATTTTAATTTTAACTGTTTTTATGGTAAAATTCAATTAGTATGCGACAAAGACACAGAATTTTTATTGCTATAAATTTACCAGAGGAAGTAAAAAAGAAACTGGCAGAATATCAAAGAAAATGGCCGGAGCTACCGGTTAGATGGACAAGCCCAAAAAATATCCATATTACTTTGGTTTTTTTAGGTTATCTTTCAAATGAGGAGTTAGTGGAGATTTGTAAAGTTGCAAAAGAAGTTGCCTCAAAAAATACTTCTTTTGATATTAATTTAACTAAAATCTGTTATGGTCCCCAAGACAAAAAACCCCCGAGGATGGTTTGGGCAATAGGGGAGAAGTCAGATGAATTTACTGCCTTGAAAAAGGAGTTAGATAAATCTTTGGCTGTTTCAGAAAACAGGGAATTTTCTCCTCATATTACTTTGGGAAGAATCAGGCAGTGGGAATGGCAGAGAATTGAACCAGAAGATAGGCCGGAAGTTGAAGAAGATATAAATCTAAATTTTTTAGTAGAATCAGTTGAAATAATGGAAAGCGTATTAAAGAGGGGAGGAGCAGAATATAATATTATTGAATCAATTAATTTAGCATGAAAATTCATTTTATTGGTATCGGCGGCATAGGGACAAGCGCTCTTGCTCAATATTATTTAGCAAAAGGCCACGATGTAAGTGGTTCAGATTTGGTTTCTTCCGAAATTACAGATTTTTTAGAGAAAAAAGGAGTTAAGCTCCTTAAACAAATTCCAAAAGATGTTGAATTAGTGATTTATAGCCCGGCAGTATCAAATCCACCTGCCGGAGCAAAAAGTTATCCTGAGTTCTTGGGCGAACTAACTAAAAAATATTTCACGATTGCTGTCTCTGGAACTCATGGAAAAAGTACCACTACTGCGATGATTGCTTTGATTTTAATAAAAGCCGGATTTGACCCAACAGTGATTATCGGCACAAAGCTTAAAGAATTCGGCAACAGTAATTTTAGAATGGGGGAGAGTAAATATCTTGTTATTGAAGCAGACGAATGGCAGGCATCTTTTTTAAATTATTGGCCGAAAATTATTGTTTTAACCAATCTTGAAAGGGAGCACCTGGATTATTATAAGAACCTGAATCATGTTTTAAGGACTTTTAGAGAATATATTAAGCACTTACCAGAAAATGGAGTTTTGGTAGCAAATGACGATGATAAAAATATTAATAAAATTTTCAATTTTCAATTTTCAATTTTCAATAAATTTTCAATAAAACAAAAAGAGGCAAAGAAATTAAGAAAGATTTTAAAAGTGCCAGGAGAACATAATGTTTATAATGCTCTAGCTGCTTTAACCGCGGCAAGAGCATTAAAGATTCCGGATAAAATTTCTTTCAGAGCGTTATCTGAATATAGGGGCGCTTGGCGGAGGTTTGAGGAAAAAGAATTAAGAATTAAAAATTTAAAATTAAAAATTATTAGTGATTATGCTCATCACCCAACAGAAATTAAAGCGACCTTGAAAGCCGCCAGAGAAAAATTTCCCGACAAAATAATATGGTGTCTTTTTCAGCCCCATCAATATCAAAGAACTTTTTATTTATTTGATGATTTTGTTAAAGTTTTTTCAGGGGCATCGGTTGACAGATTGATAATTACTAATATATATGACGTAGCAGGAAGAGAAAAAAAAGAAATAAAAAAGAAAATAAGTTCAAAAAAATTAATTAAAAAAATCAACAAACCTTGGGCAATATTTTTGCCAAAAGAGAAAATAAAAAATTATTTTATAAATAATTTAAAGGGTGGGGAAGTGGTGATGATTATGGGGGCAGGGGATATTTACAAACTTTTTTACGAGCTTTGAGTTTTCCACAGGGCAAGGATGTTTGGGTATGTTATTATAATATAAAAAGGTCGGGGTTTATCTTAACCCTGTTAAATAGTGCCGAAGGCAATTTAACAGGGTAAATATAAATAAGTTAATTAAAATAATATGGTTGTAATAGATTGGTTTGATATAACAGCTAGTGCTTTAGAAAATCTTTGGCTCGGATTTATTAGTTTTATCCCAAGGCTCATTGGAGCAATTATTGTTTTTCTGATTGGCTGGTTAATTTCAGTAGCCATAGGGAAACTGGTTGCCGAAGTTTTAAAAAGATTGAAATTTAACCGGATTTTTGAGAAAGGCGGTTGGGAGAAGGCCTTAGAAAAGGCAGAGATTAAGGTGGATGCTTCAGCTTTCATTGGAGCCATTATTAAATGGGTCTTATTGATTGTTTTTTTAGCAGCAGCAGTAGAGGTTTTAGGATTTGAACAACTGACCAGTTTTTTAACTTTGAAAGTTTTGCCTTTTTTGCCGAATGTGATTGTGGCGGCATTTATTTTTGTGGTAGCAGTTATTATTGCTGATATCTTAGAGAAGGTTGTTCGGGCAGCTGTTGAGGGAGCAAAAGTCGGTTATGGACAGATAGTTGGAGTAATTGTTAAGTGGTCAATTTGGGTTTTCGCGATTTTTACTATTTTACTTCAATTAGGAATAGCTCCGGATTTGGTTAAGGTTATCATCCAAGGGGTAATAGCGTTAATTGTAATAGCTGGCGGTATTGCTTTTGGTTTGGGTGGTAAAGAAGTTGCATCTCAAATCTTGCAGGACTTGAGGAATAAACTAAGAGGGTAATTTTTAACTTTACCCTGTTAAATAGTTGCAGAGCAAATTTAACAGGGTTTATATTAAGAGATTAAGTTAACCAAGGGGGGGGTTGACAACCTTTTTTATTTTGCTAAAATTAAGAAAGATATGATAGTAAGAAGAATAATTGTGGATAACTTTTTAAAAGGAAGCGGTTAATTTTCTGAATTTTTATTATGGTTGTTGAAAAACCGCTTTTAAAAGCGGTTTTTCAGTGGGGAAAGCTTTTTGAAAATTAAATATTGCAGGCATTGATTGTTAGCCAAAATAAGCAACAGGTAAAAGACTAAAATTTAGGATATGGTGTTTTTAAGGGCAAATGGTGGATGCCTTGGGATATCAAGGCGATGAAGGACGTGGCGTAGCTGCGATAAGCCTCGGGGAGGTGCCTAGCAACCTTTGATCCGGGGATTTCCGAATGGGGAAACCTAATTTTGCGATAAGCAAAATTGCCCGGCCCGCAAGGGCATAGGGCGCGAACCCGCTGAAGTGAAACATCTCAGTAAGCGGAGGAAAAGAAAAAAATTTTTATTTCCTTAGTAGCGGCGAGCGAAAAGGAAGAAGCCCAAATCCCCACCTTCTTTAAGAAGATGGGGAGGTTGTAAGAAGATGGTGTCGGGAGCCCCGCTTTTAGCAGGACTTTCGAGGGAGAGGATTTAGATGAAGATTAATTAGAAGAATGTCCCTGGAAAGGGCAGCCGTAGAAGGTAATAGCCCTGTATTTGAAAATTTCTTCGTGCTCCTTACTGTCTTTCTTGAGTACTACGGGAAAAGAAAATCCTGTAGGAAACAGGCCGAACTAATCGGCCAAGGCTAAATACTATGATATCCCCGATAGTGAACTAGTACCGTGAGGGAAAGGTGAAAAGCAACCCGGTGAGGGTGGTGAAATAGAACCTGAAACCATTATGCCCACAAGGAGTCAACGCGGTGTCTCACTAACGTTCGACACCGCTTAAATTTAAAATGCAAATCTCAAAATGTAATTTGATTTTTGATTTTTAAATTTTGAATTTAGGTGGCGAGCGGTAGCGAGACACCGTTATGGCGTGCCTATTGAAGAATGAGCCAACGAGTTTCCGCTTAACTTTTGTCTAAGGGGTTTTGCCCCGGAGGCACAGGGAAACCAAGTGTTAAAAGCGCGTTTTAAAAGTTTAGCGGAAGACCCGAAGCCAAGCGAGCTTGCCATGGCCAGGGTGAATCCCGCAGAAATGCGAGAGGAGGCCCGAACCCGTGAGCCGTGCAATACTCTGGGATGAGCTGTGGTAAGAAGTGAAAAGCTAATCGAGCTTGGTAATAGCTGGTTCTCTCCGAAATAGCTTTAGGGCTAGCGTT
>Ga0210017_1001830_pt1 | contig 18498 bp, 19 predicted proteins | sample CryGeyCG2014_020_FD_183966 | JGI IMG/M metagenome (GOLD analysis project Ga0210017, IMG submission 183966) | Groundwater microbial communities from aquifer - Crystal Geyser CG08_land_8/20/14_0.20 (SPAdes) (version 2) | ecosystem: Environmental > Aquatic > Deep subsurface > Groundwater | place... | reverse complement strand
CGCAGCGTAAAATTTTCAGACATTACAGGAAATGTTATTGATACAGGCATTCAACTGCGCAATCCCAATGCATCGTGGGGCGCAAAACAATTTTCATATACCATTAATTTTTATGGCGCAGCCGATTCATTGATACCAGCGTCGCTTCACGGAACATCGTTTTTACTTCCCGGGCAAACGCGCTGGATTATGGAAACTGCAAAATTTGTTCCGGGCCGCGTGGAGCGCGTTGAATTCGCAATAGCAACGCAAACTATTGCATGGGCGAAGCTGAAACCCTATATTGAGGAAACTGATTTTACCATTCAAAATACCGCTCTGCGAAAGCTTATTTCACCTGCGTCAGGGTATGCGGAATTGATTGGCCGCATTTCAAACAAATCGCAATTTGACGCGAAAGACTTTGAAATTCAGGCAGTGGTGTACGACGCGAAAAAACAGATTGTCGCTATTGGCAATACTATGATGAAATCGTTGCGGCAAGGCGAAACGCGGGATTTTCGCATATTTTGGCAGCGCGCATTTGACGGTCAAGATGCATCGTTTGACACGTTTGTGAATGTGAATGTATTGCAAGACAGCAATTTTTTGCAAAAATACGAGTATTAAACATAAAATCAAAATGCAAAAATCAAAAATCAAAACAACATGCGATTTCAAGATAAAGTAGTTCTTATAACAGGAGCATCACGGGGCATTGGGCGCGCGACAGCTATTTTATTTGCTAAAGAAGGCGCAAAAGTAGTTATCAATTACAAGAGCAATCAGCGAGAAGCTGAAAAAGTTTTAGAGATTGTCGGGAAGGATAATGGAATTATCGCGCAAGCAGATGTTTCAAACGAAAAAGAAGTAAAGCGATTAGTTGATGAAACTGTTAAGCAATTTGGGAAGATTGATATTTTAGTGAACAACGCGGGCATTGTTTTTGATATCCCGTTGATGGAAAAAACAGTTGAGCAGTGGGAACAGACATTGCGCACCAATTTGATAGGAGCTTTTTTATGCAGTAAATACGTTGTTCTGTATATGAAGCAACAGAAGAGCGGAGCCATTGTTAACGTGTCGTCCACAAACGCTTTTGATGGTTATCCCGAATCAATTGATTATGATGCGTCAAAAGCGGGCATGATTATGCTTACAAAAGATTTTGCAAAAGAATTGGCTCCTTATGTGCGCGTAAACGCCATTGCTCCCGGTTGGGTTGATACGGATATAAACAAAGATTTGCCCGCAGATTTTGTGAAGTCAGAGCAAAAAAGGATTTTGCTTAAACGATTTGCAAAACCAGAAGAAATCGCGAAAGTGATTTTATTCTTAGCATCTGACGACGCAAGTTTCGTGAATGGGAGTGTTTTGACGATTGATGGCGGATACTAATTAACCTTGAATTACAAAATGTAATTCAAGAAAAGCACCAAATTACAAGCATCAAATAACAAATAAGCACCAATGACCAAAATTTAAATAATCAAAACGTTAAATATCATTGTTTAGAATTTTGGTTATTGGAATTTGGAATTTATTTGTGGTTTGCCAGCCCGAGGCTGGTCCGCCCTGGCGGAGAATTTGTTATTTGGAATTTCGTAATTCAAGGTAATTAAGGATTACTCATTCGTCATAAGTCATAAGTCATTAGTTATTTATCATGTTCCGTAAACTTGATTGGTGGTTGTTAGTGCCCATTGCCGCGTTGCTGCTTGTGGGAGTAGCAATGCTATATTCGTTGGCAGGGTCAAACACGCAGAATTTGTCGTGGATGTATCGGCAATTGGTATGGGTTGTTATTGGTGCTGGCGTGATGCTGTTTACCGCTTTGATTGATTATCGCGCGTTTCGCGCGTCAGCTGCGCTGGTATGGTTTTTATACATCGGCATATGGTTGCTTTTGGCGCTTGTGTTGGTATTTGGCAAAACCATATCAGGCAACAAGGCATGGTTTGCCATTGGTCCGTTTACGCTTCAGCCGGTTGAGTTTGCCAAGATTGCGCTCGTGCTGATTCTCGCGCGATATTTTTCAGAAAAGAATTTGGAAATATGGCGCATGAAACATATTGTGATTTCCTGCCTGATTACTATGGGGATTACCGGACTTGTATTGCTTCAGCCGGATATGGGGTCCGCTTTATTGCTTGCTACGGTGTGGTTTTGTATGCTTTTGGCAAGCGGGGTGCGCGTGAAACATGTGTTGGCGCTTGGATTCATATTTTGCATATTGGTTGTTGCTGGGTGGTTTTGGTTTTTTACGGAAAATCAAAAATCCCGCATCAGCGCGCTTGTATTTCCAACCAAAGACCCGTTAGGCGCTGCGTATAGTCAACGTCAGGCGTTGATTGCGCTCGGGTCGGGCGGACTTTTTGGCAAGGGGCTTGGCAAAGGCACGCAAACACAGCTTGGATTTTTGCCTGCGCCGCGCACGGATTTTATTTTTTCCGCTATCGGCGAAGAATTGGGATTTGTGGGTATTGCGATTATAAGCATATGTTTTGGGGTGTTGTTTTGGCGGCTCGGATGGTTTGCGCTTGCTGCGGAAAATAATTTTGTGCGGCTCTATGCCGTGGGACTGATGGGCGTTTTATTCGCGCAAGCAGCAGTGCATATTGCAATGAACTTAGGGCTCATTCCGGTCATTGGCGTTGGATTGCCGTTTGTAAGCTACGGCGGCTCAAGCATCCTTGCGTTATTCTGGGGATTCGGTATGATGCAAAGTATGAGATTGCATGGATAGGTATGATGCAAATTCGCGAATGCAATGCCAATAATGCGAATTGCAAATAGTGGTAGCGAATAACATCCGCAATTTGTAGATTGGCACATAATTTGTATATTGGCATCATTGTATTTCTATGGCTAAAACCCCCGTGTTAACCGAAGAAGAATTTAAGATTTTCCTGAAACGAGAAAAATTCGGATTTGCATTGCTTGCCGGATTTTTGTGCGTTCCGGTTGCAATATGGATAATTGCCGTTGCGATAACCGTGGCGCGTCCGTTTTCTTTTGAACAACCCGTGACTATCGCAATTCCTAAGCAAAGCGGATTTCTTGATATCGCGCAAATTTTGCAGCAATCGGGCGTAATTCAAAACGCCACAGCGTTTAAGCTGTATGTGTTGGCAAGCGGAAAAGCCGGGTCTTTGCGAAGCGGCACGTATTCGTTTTCCGGAACGCACAATGTTGCGTCAATTGCCAATCGTTTGGCCATTGGTCCCGAGGATACGGTGGTCACAATTCCCGAAGGATTTACGGTGTTTGACATTGACAAACGGCTAAGCGATGCGGGCGCGATTTCAGCAGGGGATTTTATTAATATTGCCCAGCAAGCGGATGATTTTTCCTATCCGTTTTTACAGTCCGAGTATGTATCATCACTTGAAGGATATTTGTTTCCCGATACATACCGGTTTGCCCAGCAAGCGGATGTGAAAACCATTGCGGATAAAATGCTCAAAAATTTTTCTGACAAGGTTTTTAACAAAATGGATGAGGCTATTCGCGTCAACCAACAATCGTTTGCCAGCATCATTACCTTAGCTTCGCTTGTAGAAAAAGAAGTTGCCGGTCCGGACGAGAGAAGAATCGTTTCCGGCATTTTATGGAAACGGTTGGAACGCAATATGCCGCTTCAAGTTGACGCAAGCGTGGTGTATGCGTGGAAAACCGCCAATCCTGATTGGAAACCAAAAAATCATACTTTGTCTGCAGCCGATGTGAAAATCAAATCAGCGTATAATACATATTTGCATTTCGGTTTGCCGCCGAGCCCAATTGCCAATCCCGGATGGGATTCGATTGATGCCGTGCTGCATCCGCAGGAATCTGATTATTGGTATTATCTTTCAGCCAAAGACGGCAAAACGATTTTTTCAAAAACCATTGAAGAACACAATGCGGCAAAAGCAAAATACCTTTAGTAAGATCATAAATCAAATATCATAAATCAAAATGAGGATTTTACCCCTTATATTTTTGTCGTTTCACTATCATTTTTGATAATTGATTTTTGCATTTTGACTTCTGTGTAGCATTTACCACTGATTTTTATGCACAGGTAGTTAAAGGGCTCCGTTTATCATGCGGCGCCTTTTCTTTTATAATTTTTTACATTTTTGATTCATGCTACAATGTGCCTATGATTTATTTAGTTTCCGGCCCTGATTGGTTTCGGGCAAAACAATATATAGACAAACTTATACGGGAATATGAAGCAAAACAATGCCGTGTTGTTTCAGTTTCGACCGATGACGAAAACTGGCTTGAAACTGTTTTGCAGTATGCTAAGCAGGACTCGCTTTTTTCCGAGCAAAATTGCGTTGTTTTGAGTATTGAGGCGCAAAAAAAAGATGATAGCGAAGACCTAAGCGAGGAAGAATTGCAAAGCGCGAAAGATAAAAAGCAAAACCTTCAAGCCATTATCAAGGCGTTCAGCCATGCAAATCAGGAACTTGTCATATGGAATCGGGGAAGAAAAATGGCCTTGGCTGGAAAAGGCGCAAAAACGCAGGAAAAAGAATTTAGTCATTTGAGGGGTGAGAAATTATTTTCATGGATTCAGGAATACGCGAAATCATGCGGCACAAGCATTTCAAAACTATGCAGTCAAGACATTTGCCTCGCTGATGGAGATGATACTGCGTTGCTCGCGCATGAAATTCAAAAATGCGCATTGTGTTTTCCCAATGAAAAAATAACCAAAGAGCGGCTGGCAAGCGTTTCAAGTTACTCGCCCGAGTTTACTTATTTTAATTGGCTGCAGGGAGTTTTTGAAAACAATTGGAAAACCAAAGCAATTACGCTTGAATTTGACGATGGCGAAGCTGCACAGCGGCTTGCGGGGCTTATCAATGCGGTGCGGATTGTTTTGGTTTCGCGTTCGCAACCCTGCGCGGAGCGCGCGGTATTTATGAAAAATGTGAATCCGTATTGGCTGCGAAACTTGGAACAATGGAGCGCGAATATAAGCGAGCAAACGCTTGAGCAATGGTTCGCATCCTTGGTGCAATATGATATGTGGGCGTTGAGTCATAGAATAAGCAAACAAGAAGCATTAGAGCGATTTGTGTTTTCAATATAAAACCCCGAGCGCGTCGGGGGCGAAATCTCTCTGCGGTCCCAACAAGCGGACATGTCTGCGCAGACGGGATGAAGGAAGATAGAAATGTCTTCGCAAGAACAAAGTTCTTGCGAAGACAAAGCATTGTTCTGAATTTTTTCTGTTGTATAATTTTTAACCAAACGGTGTAAATAGATACGGATGGGCTTTGCGTCATTTTGTTCTCGCAAGCCGCTTTGCCATTCTGCTTTTGAGACGTTTTGCTTTGCCTTTTGAAATTACGTTTGTTTTTGCTGCTTTATCCAGCGTTTGGTATACTGCGCGGAGTTTTTCCTGCATTGCTTTTGTGTCAGAATTCTTCAATGCCGCGATGTACGCCTTGCGCGCGGTTTTCACTGCTTGTTTTTTTACGATATTGCGTATGCGCCGTTTTGCGTTTTGGCGAAGCGCTTTTTTCGCTGATGTGGTAATAGGCATGTTGGTAAAATCCTAAATCCTAATTTCTAAACAAATTCAAAATTCAAATAAACTTCTCCTACTGGGTATTATGGCGCATATTGCTTGATTTTGCAACTGCGTTTTTGTTTGCTCAATTGCGGTAATGGTTGTTACGTGTCGCATTTGTTCAATCATGCAGTTGATTTTGGCGTCCACTTGAGATTGATTCTTGATTGGTTTTCATGTGTCAAGCCGCATAAGAATGACTGCATACACAAGGTTTGTTTCAGGCTTGAACATGGTACAATAATATGTGGGAATTAGCAGCGTTGTTTACCCTCCTCCGCGAGCGAAACGAGCGGAGGAAACCCGCCTGTAAGGCAATGGGATGCCTGGCCTTCGCAGTAGAAGCAGCTGCTTCTGCGGAGTAGGCAATGAGAGTTATACTCCGCAGCTTTAGCAAAAGATGGTACGCTTCGTAGGGTTCCGCGCGACGAAGTATGTGGAGAAGTGCCGCGGGCGTAAACACATGCCTGCACGCCGAAGTGCGTTTCAACAACGCAGGCTGAGGGCTTCACTTTTTCAAAAAAGGGAAAAACACCCGGATTTCTTACAAATTACAATAGTATGTATGCATAGCATGTCATAGCATGAGCATGTATGTAAGATATGAAGAAATTTGATTTATCCGTATTTGGGACGATCGCTCAAAATAGGGATAAATCGAATATTATTAATAAACCATCTAAATATAACAAAATAACAAAAATGCAAAAAAGGTGAATGAAGGATTGATTTTCATTTATGATTTCTTTTATACAAGGTAAAATCGTGGAAAAAGGCATGGATACGGTTGTGGTGCAGTCAGGCGGTATTGGGTGGGAAGTTTTGGTCTCCAAAAAAACAAGTCGGGCGTTAAGCATGCAAAAAGCGCGCGTGAAACTCTATACGTTTTTACGGTTTAAGCAAGAGGGCGTTTTTGAATTGTACGGATTTGGTACGCAAGCGGAAAAAGAATTATTTGAGCTTTTAATCAGCGTTGATAAAATTGGCCCCAAAACCGCGCTGAACATTTTAAGCGCAGGTTCGCCTGATAAAATTCAATCAGCCATCAAATTGGGCAAGGTTGATTTTTTGACGCGTGTAGTCGGCCTGACTGATCGGACTGCGGAGCGATTGATTGTGGAATTGTCACGCAAAATTAAAACATCAGCAAAGCACTCAGAAACATTTGATATTGATATTGACGTGCAAGGAGCATTACTTTCACTCGGATTTACCAAAGGGCAAATCAGAAAAGCGGTTGATAAACTTGACCCGGATACCACGGATTTTCAATCGCGCGTAAAACAAGCATTGAAAGTTCTTACTGGAAGATAATGTGATTTTTTAATCATTGTATGAAACCATTTGAGATTATGGAGCACACCGCAGATGTGAGATTGCGGGTACAGGGGAAAGGCATGGAAGAATTTTTTACGAATGCCGTTGCAGGGCTCTATGTGCTTCTCATAGCGCAAGACACGGTACCGGAAGTATATGAAACATGGGGTCAAGAAATACCATTTCATGTTTCTTCAAAAAACAGAGAAACGCTCCTGGTTGATTTTTTAAACGAAGCCTTGTTTATTGCGCAAACCAAGAGAAAAGTTCCTGTCCGCGCGGTGTTTGAATATATAACGAATACACACGCAAAAGGGAGTTTTATTTCTGACGCACACGCTTTGATTCAGAAAGATGTAAAGGCAGTAACATACCATGACTTGAAAATAATAACTAACAAGGAAGGAGAGCTCGAGGTAGTATTGACATTCGATATATAAATAATATTTTAAAGATTTTTTTAGGTTTTCCCATTAGTAATTTTTTTATGGATATTCTTTCAAAATCAGACCTTGTCAAAATCCACGACTATCTGTGGGAAATACCGCAGTCGTTCCGAAAAGATATGCGTGTGCCAGCGCGAATTTATGCGTCAGAACATATGCTTGATGAGCTGTTCAAAGATCGATCCTTATGGCAGTTGGTGAATTTAACAACGCTTCCGGGAATCTATAAATATGCATTAGTGATGCCAGATGTTCATGAGGGATACGGGGCTCCAATCGGCGGTGTATTTGCAATTAAAACTCAAGGTGGGGAAGGCATAATTTCTCCTGGGGCTGTTGGTTATGACGTGAATTGCGGGATCCGGTTGCTGCGGTCTAACTTAACCTTTAGTGAAGCAAAAGATAAAATACCACAGTTGACACAAGCAATTTATAAAGAAGTGCCTTCGGGGGTTGGCGAGAGTGGATGGCTAAAACTGCACAATACAGAGCTTGATAAAGTTTTAGAAACTGGAGTTGAGTATATGTTAGAAAATGATTGGGCAACTGAATCTGATAAAGAGTTTTGTGAATCAAATGGAAAATTAGGAAACGTTAAAGCGGAGACAGTTTCAGACAAAGCAAAATCCCGCGGCAGAGACCAGCTTGGCACTATTGGCGCGGGTAATCATTTTGTTGAGGTCCAGCGCGTTGATGAGATTTTTGACGAGCAAGCTGCTCAAACACTCGGTTTGTTCAAAGACCAGATAACTATTTTGATTCATTGTGGCTCTCGCGGTTTAGGCCATCAAGTCGCAACAGATTATATACGAATTATGGATAATCATTTAGGTGAGTACGGAATTAAATTAGTCGATAGAGAGTTGGCGTGTGCGCCGTTAAATTCTGTTCAGGGCAAAAACTATTTTTCTGCAATGTCTGCAGCTGCTAATTTTGCCTGGGCTAACCGTCAATTAATTACATATGAAGTTCGTAAAGCATGGGGTAGTGTATTTGGTCGTGGGCCATCAACTGTTGGTTCTGAATTAGAGCTTGTTTACGACTTGGCGCACAATATTTGCAAGAAAGAACTTTATGATGATGTTGAGCTATTGGTTCATAGGAAAGGCGCAACCCGGGCGTTTCCTATTGGAAATAAAGAAATTCCAGAAATTTATGCAAAAACCTGTGGGCAGCCAGTATTAATTCCTGGATCAATGGGCACAGCGTCTTATGTCTTAGTTGGCACAGAACAAGCAATGAGCGAATCATTTGGTTCTAACCCGCATGGCGCAGGCAGAACTATGTCGCGCACTAAAGCAAAAAATATTATTAACGGTAAAGAGTTGCAACAAGAGTTGGGGAAAAAAGGAATCTTTATTCAGGCAGGGTCATTTTCTGGTTTAGCTGAAGAAGCGCCGCAAGCCTATAAAGATATTGAGTTAGTGGTGAATGTGGTGCATCAGGCTGGTATTGCTCAAAAAGTCGCCCGTCTAAAACCAGTTGGAGTGATGAAAGGATAGCTCAATGCAAAAATCCAAATAACAAATCTCAAATTCCAAACAAATCAAATTATGGAATCGAAGCGTCGTAAACAAAATATTTTCTGAAATTTGATGCAGATGATTCCATAATACATGTAGTAATCTATATGAAACAGGCAACATTATGTTTATTGGTAAATGGTAATAAAGTGTTGCTTGCTATGAAAAAACGCGGGTTTGGCGCGAATCGATGGAATGGCTATGGTGGTAAACCTGACGACGGCGAATCAATTGAAGACGCTGCGATTCGTGAAGTAAAAGAAGAAAGCGGCCTAACGATTGATAGGGGCGATTTGCAAAAAGTCGGTATTGCACAATTCTTTTTTGACGGAAAGCCGGATTGGGATCAAGAGGTGCATATATTTTTAGTCGAACAGTGGCAAGGTAGTTTGGCAGAGACAGATGAGATGAAACCCGAATGGTTTGATGTGAATGCTATGCCGTTGGAAGCAATGTGGGTATCAGACCAAGTATGGGTGCCGCGTATCGTGCGCGATAAAAAGAAACTTTTTGTGACTACACATTTTACTGCAGATGGTAATCAAATGATTTCCTGTAAAATGCAAGAATGGAAACAAGGAGAGATAAAGGTAAAGTAAATATACATTATGCTCGTATCCAAAAATGTGTGGATTATCTACGCTGCTTTCTCCGCAATTTTTGCCGCGCTTGTTGGAGTGTTTGGCAAAATCGGTGTTAAACATATTGATTCAACGCTTGCCACAACCATCCGCGCTGTTTTAATGGCAGTATTTTTGATTGTTGTGGCAATGGGAACGCACAAATTCGTTGCTATAAAACAACTTGATTCCAAAGCTTTGATTTTTCTGGTTTTGGCAGGCATTGCCGGAGCTTTGTCGTGGCTTGCGTATTTTTATGCTTTGCAGCGTGGACCGCTTAGCGGTGTTGCGGTTATTGACCGCATGAGCGTGGTGCTTGCTGTTGTGTTGGGGTGGACGATGTTTGGTGAAGTGCTGACATGGAAATCAGCTGCGGGGATTGTATGCATGGTTGCAGGATTGTTACTATTTATTGTGTAAGAAGCAGTAGCGTTATTTATGTCAAGCAGGCAAGCTCTTCAAAATAAACAAAAGATTTACCCCGTCAGAAATTCATAAATACAGAGAATCTGAAGAGAATAGTATGTTTTAGAAAATCTTTTATTTTTGCTCGTGCATTATTTTGTTGAATCTCATACGGGGTTTACAAAAGTCCTCTATGTACTTTTCTTGCAGGGCAACATAATTCGGTTTCGTAAAATTTTCTATGGAACATCAGAAAACAAAGTACGGGTTTACCCAGCACCACTTTTACAGCGCGAAGAGTAAAAGTGGTGCTGGATTCACACTTCTTGAAATCATGCTGGCTATGGGCATATTAGTTATTTTAGCCGGCATCAGTTTCGTATACGTTTCGTATACGGAAATCAAGAAACAAGCGAATGACAATAAACGGATAGCTGATATAACCAAACTGCACTTAGCTGTTTCTGATGTTTATTTTCGGGATTCATCCAGCTTTATGGGTAACGGGCAGACCGTATACGTATCGTTGCCCGATGCCGATGCGCACTGCTCGTCGTATACTTTACCGACTTTGCCGAATGGTTGGTCATATAACTGTTCAAGCCATGCGAATCTTCAAAAGAGCAATGGCTCTGGTTGGTTGCCGATTGATTTCTCCCCTTTCCATAATCAAGAGCAAATTCCCATAGACGCCATGAATGATACACATCACTTTTATGCGTATATTTTTTCCCAAACAACCGGGCGATGGATTCTCACCGCTGCTTTGGATTCGGAAAAATATCTGAAACAAGCCGCTTTTACAGACGGCGGCATTGACGATTCACGCTACGAGATTGGTACAGATTTGCGCCTGTGGGCATACGCGTTACATATGGTTGGGTATTGGAAAATGGATGACGCAAACTTAACAGACCTCTTAGGCATTCATAATGGCAGCGTGAATGGCGCGAGTGTTGTTCCGGGTAAAATTGGTAATGCTCTCAGCTTTGATGGGCAAAATAATTACATACAATTTGATAATTTAGCCGTAGCAACTACCTCCGGTTTATTCAACACAGTTGAGTTTTGGATGTATTGGAACGGCCAGACAGATGAAATAGTTATTGGCTGGGATGAGCCCTATGCGTTGAGTTTTGATTACGATTGTTTTGGTTTTAACGTTGGACAGGGAAATCTTTTTGGGGTTTCTTTTTCCGCGTTAGCGCATACATGGACTTATGTAGCCGTAGTTTTTTACAACGGTGTGCCGGCGGCAGAGAATTCGAAGATTTATATAAATGGTATAAAACAGAACCTGACAAGCTGTCATGGTTCTGAAACCCCGGCAAAAAACGCGACGCCAACCATGTTTGTCGCTGACTGGGGAACCGGCGGCGGAGGAAATTTTTCTGGCTTGATAGATCAGTTGAAAGTATATTCACGAGAATTGAGCGCCGAGGAAATTCTTGCATTGTACAATGCTACGAAATAGAAAACAGCTTTGGCATTCCTATTGTATTGTCACGTTTTCATGCTATACTATATGAGTCGAACGTAAAATAATTTGAAAAAATTATATGGCAACACAAGTTGTGAAAAAAGACGGTTCTATTCAGCCGTTTAACGCAGAAAAAATAAAAGCTGCTATTCGCGGCGCCTCAACTGAAGCGGGATTGGATGCGGCAGCCGCAGAAACTATAGTAATCAAAGTTTCTGAATCAGTATTGGCCGCGCTTGCGACAAAAGATCAAATTAAGAGTTCTGAAATAAAAGATCTTATTTTCGCGGAATTGCAGAAAATCAATCCTGCGATTATTGACGCGTGGAATAAATATGCAGCTGCAAAACAGGCGCAAGCATAAGAAAAATTGAAAAACAAATCAAAAAGAGAGCGTACGCTCTCTTTTTGATTGTATAGAAAATAGAAATAAGGCGGGGAGATAATTATTTATGGAACGCAGGAACATAATCGCTGTGTGCGGAATATCTTACACGGGTAAATATATGAAAAAATATCTGAAAATGCAAAGATGAAATGAGCGTTACTTGCTATTTATTTCATGTTACTTCGTAAGTGTTCTTCCAGCCGTTGTACAAACGGTTTTTGCGCTTCAAGCATTTTTTCGTGCGCTTGCTGGATGGTGAAAAACTGCGCCTTGTCTATTTCCGGATACGTCCGCATATTACCTGATTTGGGCGGCTTTCCGTTGCCCGAGGCTTTGGAAGGACGAGGCCCTCCGTCGCGAGACGCTTTGGAAGGACGAGGCCATTCAAGTTGGAATGTGTTGCTTACGATATGCGGTTCTGTTGCTTCATGATACTCAAACGCCCATGCGTAAACCGTTTTGCCTGTTTTATACGTGATTGGTCCAAGCGGGATATATGGACCATTGGGAATAAGCCCGGTTTCCTCAATGAATTCTCTGATTGCGGTTTGTAACGGGTTCTTTTCGTATTTATGCGCTCCGCCTTTGGGAATGCCCCACGCGCCAGCGTCTTTTTTAGCAAAAAACGGTCCGCCATTGCGCGCTAAAAACACTTGTAAAAACCCGCGTACGGTTCGGTACATCAAAAGTCCGTAACTGGTATTGTCTGAATTCATGTGTTGATGCGGCATACTAAGAATATGGTATACTATGAAGTATAAACCCCGCTAAATAATGCTGAAGGCAATTTAACAGGATAAACATTAATCATAACATATTCTATGCGTACGACCATACCTTTTTCAAGAAATGCAAGGAAAAAATATCATCATGATTTCCGACAAACGATTTTGTGGCGTATTTTTCGCATTATGTCCGAGTTTGTTGACGGGTTCGGATTTATTGTTGATTTTCACAATACAGTGAGCGTGTTCGGTTCTACGCGCGCTAAGGAAGGCGACAGGTGGTATGATGAGGCGCGCGAGCTTGGCCGTATGCTTGCCAAAAAAGGATTTACCATGATTACAGGGGGAGGTCCGGGCATTATGGAGGCGGCAAACCGCGGGGCAAGCGATGCGGGCGGCGAATCCGTTGGGTTGAACATCCAACTTCCGTATGAACAGCGCATCAACCCGTATGTGAAAAAAATATTGAGCTTTCATTATTTTTTCACGCGCAAAGTTATGTTGACCTATGCGGCTGAAGCATATGTGTTTTTCCCCGGCGGGTTTGGGACGCTTGATGAGTTTATGGAATTGGTAACCTTGATTCAGACGAAAAAAATTCGGCGCGTGCCGATTATCGCAGTTGGTAAAGAATATTGGCAGCAGATGTTGGATTGGTTCCAGCAGGAATTAAATCTTGAAAAACATTATATTGGTCCGCAAGATGCATCCATTTATCAACTTGTGGATTCAGCAAAGGAAGCAGTTGCGCTTATTGAAAAATCCATTACGCGACGCGAGCTGGCGCAAGAATGGGATGGAAAATAATGCCAGCACCAGTTCCGCAAAGCGGAACTGGTGCTTGGTAAACCCAGCACCAGTTTCTATAAACAAAACTGGTGCTGGGTAAAAACCGTGATATAATAATGCAAGTCTTGTTAAATAGCGCCAAAGGCAATTTAACAGGGTAAACCCTTGTAGTGAATTTTGAACTGCCTCGCGGCAATTTTCTGCCCCCATAGGGCAGATGTTCAAAATCTACTACAGGGTAAACCCAGCACCAGTTTCACTAAATGGAACTGGTGGCAGGGTAAAGGTCGAAGATATAATGTTAATAGTATATGGCTGAGAAAAAAGAACAAAAAATCGCGGATGTCACCCATATATACGGCCAAATCAAGGTTGCTATTTTGCATATACTCAAGCCCTTGGGAGAAGGACAAACAATCCATTTCAAAGGACATACGACAGATTTCACGCAGCAAGTGGAATCAATGCAAATTGAGCACGAGCAAGTGCAAAAAGTGAAAAAAGGAGACGACATCGGGCTCAAGGTGGACAAGGATGTGCGCGTGGGGGATGAGGTGTTCTTGGTTGAAGAGTAAATCAACCGGGCGCCACGAAATGTCTATTGGAAGCTGTTTTTATGTTTGGTAAGAAAATCGTATTTTGGGAAGGCGTCGCGCTGCTCGTCGGAACGATTATCGGCGCGGGTTATTTGGTTTTGCCGTATAGTGTTTTGCAAGCCGGCGCGCTGCCGAATCTTTTTTGGCTTGTATTTTTCGGATGTTGCGTGACTATTTTACATTTGTTGTATGCGGAAATCGTGGTTGCAACTCCGGAAAATCATCGTTTGCCCGGGTATGTAGGAGCGTATTTAGGCAAAGGTCCAGAGTTAGTATCTATTGCGTCGTTTATTTTTGGCATTTTCGGTGGTTTGTTAGTGTATCTGTTGTTGGGAGGCAGATTTTTGCAACTGCTCATTGCGCCCGCGCTTCCTATTCCACAGCAACTTGCCGTGGTGGTATTTTGGTTCGCGCTGTCGGTTTTGCTTATCAGTAAACTGGGAGTTTCAAGCAAAATCAATTTGGGAATTACCACAGTAACAGTTTCGCTGTTTGCAATAGTCAGCGCAGTTTCCGTAACGCGCGGAACATTTGACAATTTTTCAATTCCCGCAGGGCATTCGTTTTTCTTTCCGTACGGTTTGGTGCTGTACGCTTTGGTCGGGTCGCTTGCCATACCCGAAATTATCAAACTGTTAAAAAAGCGAAATCAATCAGTTTCGCTCATACGTCCCATCGGAATCGTCGGAACAATCATTCCCGTGATTGTGTATGCGCTGTTTGCATTTGCGATTTTTTCCGCAAGCGGCAGTCACACAACCCAAGAAGCGATTGAGGGGTTGAGAGGAATCGTGCCGAATTGGTTGGTATGGGCAACGCTTTTTTTGGCATTTTTGGAAATCGTGACTTCGTATTTCACATTCGGGATATCAATTATTGAAACGTTCCGCAAGGATTTTTCAATGAAAAAAATATGGGCAACGCTGTTAGCGATTGCGCTTCCGATAGTGCTGTTCGGCATTGGCATTGATGATTTTGTGAAATTGATCGGCGTGCTGGGGTCGGTGCTGGCAACCATTGATTCGCTTGCGATTATTTTGGTGTATCGGGCGATTAAAAAACAAAAACCAGAATACAAGCCGCAGGTGGTTGCATTGCCGCAATGGGCGCTTATCCCGTTTGCGTTAGTGTTTTTAATTGGCGGCGTGCTCGGGTTTGTATACAGCTTGTAAAGAATATGAAGGTGAATAAAATTCGTACTTTATACAAGAATCTCACTGCGACATACGGCTGCCCAGCAACCTATTGGCCTAACTGGTGCGCGCAAAGAAAATCCGTGCATGATCGCGAGGCTATCATTATTGGCGCCATTCTTACTCAAAGAACAAGCTGGTACAATGCAGATCTTGCGATAAAGAATTTACAAGCCTATAAGCTTCTTTCTATAAAAAAGATTGCAGGACTAAAAAATCTCGAGCGATTAACTTCACTAATACGTCCAGCTGGTTTTTATACGACAAAGCCGCGGTACCTGTATGGACTTTGTTCTTTTATAATAAAGGAGTGTAGCGGAGTGAAAACATTAATGGAGAAAAATGCAGATGCTATACGGCAACAACTCTTGGAGTTGTATGGAATAGGGCAGGAAACAGCAGATACTATTTTACTGTACGGACTTGATAAACCAAGTTTTATCATAGATGAGTACACGAAAAAGTTCGTTCGGAAATATAAGCTTGCGCGTACAGTAAAGTATAATGGCTTAAAACGCGTTTTCGAAACTTGTTTGCCACGAAGTTATCAGCTATTCCAAAATTTCCACGCCTTGATTATTATTGATCAAAAAGGGGTGGAAAAGTCGAGGATGAGCAAATTATAATATTGTCCAGTAATCTTCCCGTCCAGGACGTGGAGCGGATACCTGCCCAAATTATTCCTGTAGTTTAATGCCCCGACGTTACAATCGGGGTCCCGGCCGAAGCGTCGGGAGATACCTGCCCGCCGCATAATGCCCCCATAGTTCAATGGATAGAACGTGAGTTTCCGGAACTTAAGATCAAGGTTCGATTCCTTGTAGGGGCACATTTCAGTAAAAGTCAACGATTTGTGGGCCGCCTCGCTTCGCTCGGCGGCCAAATTGAACGGGAATTTCCAGCAAAAACTTAATTTTTTGTTTTGTAAAATGTAGTTCGAGCCGATATTTTTCAGAAATGTTGTTATTTCTTGATAATCTTCGGAGTTTCTCAATTTTTCAGCATAATTCAGCTTCAAAACAAATTCTCTGGCCGGTTCGAGCCAAGACAATCCTTTTTGTTCAAAATCTCTGATTTTTTCTTGTAATTCTAACTTCCGGGTTAGGATTTTTTGTTTCCGGGTAGTATATTCTTCGGTTGATATTATCTCATCCAGATAGACATCTAAAAGTTTTTCAAGTTTTGCTTCAATTTCTCCTAATTCTTTTTTGAGATTTTGAACAATTAATTTTGCCTGCTCTTCGGCTTGTTGTTCTTCTTTTTCTAATTCAACTAAAACTTTCTTTTTAACTTGGTTCGACAAAGAAACTTTTTGAAGATTGTTTTTAATCTGTTCAACAAGTTTTTCTTCTCTCAAATAGTGTTTTTCTTGGCAAGCACCTTTCTTTTTGGTGCAACGGTAATAATTATGTCCTTTTTGCGTTTCAGCGGTGATGGAAGCGCCGCAGGAAGCACATTTCATTAAGCCAAGGAAAACAAAATTATGTTTTTTGATTTTCTGTGGTTTCCCTCGTTGTTTTAAAACTTCTTGAATTCTATCAAAAAGTTTCTTTGAAATTAAAGGAATGTGTTTTCCTTCAAAGATTTCTCCCTTGTATTTCATTAAGCCAATATAGAAAACATTTTGAAGGATTTTTTGAATATTGCTGGTTGAAATTTCTTTGCCAAGATTACCTTTGAGGCCGTGTTCTTTGCACCAATTAGCCAGAGATATTAAATTATGTTCACCGGTAGCATAAAGTTCAAAAAGTTTTTTGATTTTTAGTGCTTTATCCAAATCAACATCAATCATTCTGGTTTTCGGATTATTGAGATAGCCAATTGGCGCCCAAACCGGCCAAATACCATTTCTGATTTTTTGTCTCATTCCTCTTTTTACATTTTCAGAGAGATTATCAATATAGTATTTTGATTGGCCAAAGGCGATACTCAACATAAATAAACCTTGCGGAGTGGGTTCAAACCAGAAAGTGGGAAATTTCAGAGATTTGATAATTCCTTTATCAATCAAATGAATAATTTTACCGCCATCGATTGAATTACGAGCCAATCTATCCGGATGCCAGCTTAAAATTCCTTCTGCTTTACCTTTTTCAATCATTGACAACATTTCGGCGAACTTCGTTCTCCCGGGTTCTTTGGCAGTTTTTGCCTCGCAGAGCGAGGCGACAATTTCAAGTTTTTCTTTGGCGGCAAATTCTCGCAACTCGCAGAGTTGCGATTCAATCGAAAGGACTTGATGGTTTTCATCTTCAGTAGATTTTCGAGTATAAATTATGTATTTCATAGTTTTGATAAAAATTTTCTTTTACAATACAAAATCAAAAATTAAGTTTTTGCTGGAAATTCCCGTTCAATTTGGCCGCCGAGCGAAGCGAGGCGGCCCACAAATCGTTGACTTTTACTGAAATGTGCTCTATATTGAAAATAGTTCGAACAAATTTCGCCGCCGAAGGCGGCGAAAACAAGCCCCCGTAATTTGCGGCTCGCCCGCAAACGGGCTCGCCGCGTTCTTCAAAAACTGCCAAAGAACCGGAAAAATATCGGCTCGAACCACATTTTGTAAAAGAAAATTTTTATAAAGGTCGAAATTATTTAAGTTAATTAACCTTGATTAATTTAATGCCAGAAGAAAAGAACACCAAATTCTGTTCCAACTGTGGAGCAGAAATAGATATAAAAGCTGAAATATGTCCAAAGTGCGGAGTTAAACAGCCACTTGTTCCGGAAAAAGTTTCAAACTGGTGGTATGTCTTGGCAATTTTTTTAGGAATTGTTGGTGGTATAATAGCCTGGGCTGTTAATAAAGACCGTAATCCTAAGAAAGCCATTCGTTTTCTTATTGTTGGCTTAGTTCTGCCTGCAATCTATATTATAGGCATTCTTGCTTCAATCGTTTTAGTTTCATTAGGTGGAGCAAGAGAGAAGGCAAAAGATGCTAGGATAATGGACGATATGAGTCAGCTTCGGTCAGCAATTGAAATTTATTATTACGATCGAGAAGAGGGGTTTAGCGGAGTGGATTGTTTCTCGACTGAATTATCTTCCATTTGTAGCGATGTAAAGGAATATGCGGGCGAAACGCCAACCATCAAGTCATCTACAAAAAATTATTGTCTTTATGTAAAACTTCCAGGTGGAGAATATTACTGTTTAACTGACGTTTCTTCCGGTCGTAAAACAACCATTTCCCCTGGAAAATCAGGATATTGTGACGGGATAACTTTTTCTTGTCCGTAAGAATAGCAATTTTTTAAAGATAGCAGATTGCTTTTTTGTTTTTCGGTTTTTAGAATAATTTGCCGCCAAAGAAAAACTTGAAATTGTCAAAGAACGCGGCGAGCCCGTTTGCGGGCGAGCCGCAAATTACGGGGGCTTGTTTTCGCCGCCTTCGGCGGCGAAATTTGTTCGAACTATTTTCAATATAGAGCACATGGTGGCTATGGTGTGATAGCAGCATTGTAA
>Ga0210017_1001829_pt1 | contig 18504 bp, 15 predicted proteins | sample CryGeyCG2014_020_FD_183966 | JGI IMG/M metagenome (GOLD analysis project Ga0210017, IMG submission 183966) | Groundwater microbial communities from aquifer - Crystal Geyser CG08_land_8/20/14_0.20 (SPAdes) (version 2) | ecosystem: Environmental > Aquatic > Deep subsurface > Groundwater | place... | reverse complement strand
AAACTTCTATCGGCAATATGTATCTAGGCCCCATCTATTACTATTTGATGACCCCATCACTTTTGATCTCAAGGATGGATCCAGTAGGTCCCGCAATCATGGTGGGTTTATTTGGGATTGCAACATCATATTTGCTATTTTTCTATGGATCAAAAAAGTATGGTTTACTTGGGGGAACAATCGCCAGTTTGCTTTATTCACTTTCTCCAGTAATGTTGCACTATTCTAGGTCATCTTGGAATCCTAACATCATCCCATTTTTTGCAATCTCATTGATCATCTCGGCAGATTACAAACACAAAAAATTGAGTTGGCTACTTTTTGGTTTATGTGCTGGAGTATTATTCCAGCTACACTACGTTGCTCTAGCCCTGGTTTTCATAATCGGAATATACAAATTAAAACAAAGTCACCAAATCCAAGATGTGCTAACGGCTATACTGGGATTTTTTATTGTTTCATCTCCTTTTTGGTTATTCGAATTTAGACACAACTTTGTCAATTCACAAGCACTTTTTACTTTTTTGCGTGAAGGTAGTCAAAATGCCGACCTCAATACTAGTTATCTATCTAGGTTATTGGGTAATCTCAGATTATTAATTACTGGAGTTTGGGGTAGCGCATCTATTGCTCTAACTCAGCTCCCCAATTATCTAATTATTATTTCAGCTCTCTTACTTTTTGGAGTTCTGCCATTTTTATCACAAGGCCTATATCTTTGGTATCTTTCCATCGGATCAATAGTCATAGTTTCTATCCTAAAAGAACCACTAAATGTTCATTATATTTCATTTCTATTCCCCATCATTGCTCTGGCATTTGCAAGATTATCTACTACCAACCTAAAAACTATTCGTTTGATTTCGACCTTCACTCTACTTTATGTAGTTTTACACTGTATTCCTACACTCAGATACAATTTGTTAGAACTCAACTCTAGCCAATCTATTCGGGCAAAAGAAACAGCATCCTACATTGTTGCTCAATCTGACGGGAAACCATACAATGTGGTATCAACCCCAGGAACATATGCCACTACAGTAGAATATTTTTTATCACTTACTTCAAATCCACCAAAAAATAGTTTTGAAAACTTAATTTTTGATATATGTGAAGGTAAACAATGTCCCCTCAGTGACACCACCACCACAGTTTTTTATGGCTCAGGCGCTACTCATCCTTCAATCTCACAATATCTTGGGCATCCTGCAGTAAACGAGTTTAAAACTATAAGAACTATTATAAAAAATGAGCCAGTGTCATACGGAACTTGGGTAGCTACAATGACTATTGATCACTGATACAATATAGCCATGAAACCTTTAGTTACAGTTCTCATCCCCAATTACAACGAAATAGAAAACGTCAAACGTGGAGTCCTCGGGAATATTCTTACTTATCTCAAAAAACAATCATACCCATTTGAGGTAATTATTTCAGACGATGGCTCAACAGATAGTAGTGTATTGGTTATAAAAGAATTTATTGCAGGGTTTCCAAACGTCAAGATAATTTACAATCAGCATTCCGGTAAGCCGTATGCGCTCAGATCAGGGATCGCCGAGGCACAGGGTAAATATGTACTTCTCACAGATATGGATCAGTCCACACCCATTTCAGAGCTTACAAAACTACTCCCATATACACAAAAAGGGTTTGATTTAGTCATAGGTTCTCGCGGGATACATCGTCCCAACTCGTCATTCATCCGCAAATATGTCATTTCGCTCGGTTTCCTCACGGTACGTCGTATCATATTACTTCCAGAAATCATCGATACTCAATGTGGTTTTAAACTGATAAAGACCGAGCTTGCCCGCCAAATTTTTTCTCAAATGAAACTATTTGGCAGAGCCAACAATGTAAGTGGTTGGAAAGTGACGGCCTATGATGTGGAACTCCTGCACCTAGCCAAAAAACTAGGCGCAAAAATCAAAGAAGTTCCGGTCATCTGGAAAAACGAAGATACAAGTCTGGGCAAGTCTCGCAATTTTGTCAAAGAATCTATCGAGATGCTCTTTGAGATCATGCGAGTGCGTATCAACGATATCTTGGGCAAATATGATTAGTTTTCTGCTGTATGCTGTTGGCTGCGTGCTACTAGCAATCTACTCTTACGGTTTCCTCGATTTCAATTTGACTCTAACTTCTTATCCTTTATTTCTTCGCTTTGTCGCCCCTCTCCAGCATCTCGTCTACTTTGATCGCCAACTTTCAGCCAAGATTTATGTTTCTTTGTTGTTTATTATGTTTGCGCTTTATACTGCAATACTGCAGTATTGCAAAACCAGCAAATCTGCTATCTTCCCCTGGAAATTTTTCCTGATTATTATTTTGATCTTAACCCTTGCCTATCCCATGTTATCTTACGATGTTTTCAACTATATGTTTCACAGCAAGATCCTCTGGTTCTATCACCAGAACCCACATCTCCATGCTCCACTTGAATATACTGGTGACCTTTGGCTTCGCTTTATGCGCTGGGTTCATACGTCCTCAGCCTACGGGCCAGTCTTTACTGCTATCGAGTCTCCGGCCTACCTGCTAGGAATAGGCAAATTTGTCCCAGTTTTATATCTCATGAAACTGACCATGTCCGCCTTTTTCGTTTGGTGCGTTTACTTGATCGGAAAGCTTACTCGGGCAATGGGCTTTACCCAAGCCAACTCAACCTATGCTCAATTACTCCTCGCTTTCAACCCATTTATCATCATGGAAGTAGTCGTCAATGGTCACAACGATGCAGTTATGATTGCACTTTTCCTTCTGAGCCTTTATTACTCACTCAAATCCAAGCTTATCCCCAGCTTTATTTCTCTGCTGGCTTCTATTGGGACAAAATTTGTGACAGCTCTCACTCTTCCTATGTACTGGATCAAGAATCCCAAACTCAAAGTATTGTTCTCCTCACTGGTTTTACTTCTTCCAGTCTTAGTTTCCCCTGTTCGTTTCCAACCATGGTATCTAGTCTGGGCTATTATCCCTATGGTTCTTATTGAGTATGCTCTTGCTCGTACCTGGGTTATCTTCGCCAGCATTGCAGCCCTTATCTACTATATTCCCTATATCGCTACAGGTTTTTGGGACAACTCACTTCTGTTTGTATCCTGCGTGATTTATCTTCCTCTCGTGTTGAGCTTGGCTCTCACTAGACTAGCAAAACTTAAGCTATAATGATCCTATGCAGTGGTTTCCCAAACTCAAATTACGCGACTATTTGATACTCTTGGGTATCAGTATCATCTATTTTGCTACGCGCATTTATCACTTGACCTCACTCCCCATCTTTGTCGACGAAGCCATCTACTCTCGCTGGGCCCAGATAGCTCTCCACGATGCATCTTGGCGCTTTATCTCTTTGACCGACGGCAAGCAACCACTGTTTGTCTGGGTTGCCATGCCATTTCTCCATTTTATCCAGGATCCACTCTTTGCCACTAGGTCAGTTTCTGTCCTTTGTGGTTTCCTCACGATTCTGGGACTATGGTACGCAGGCTTCCTCATCAAAGATAAACGTACTGGTTATCTGGCTGCCGCTCTTGGTCTCATTACTCCATTTCTCTTCTTCTATGATCGTTTTGCCGTCATGGAGAGTATGCTCACTGCCTCTGGCATCTGGCTGTTCTGTCTCTCTATCATTCTAGCCAAAACTAAACGTCTCGATGTTGCCCTCATTCTGGGGTTGGCAGGTGGTCTTGCCTTCTTAGTCAAGTCTCCCGCTCAAGCCTTTATCATGCTTATTCCTGTGGCTTATTTATTTTTAGTAGAAGACAAAACTCGTTTTAGCAAACAGAACATTCTTAAATATCTAGGATTACTTATTGTGGTTTATGTCCTCGCCGAAGTGATCAACAATATCCAGCGTCTCTCTCCTTGGATGTATATGATCACCAGGAAGAATGGTGATTTTGTCATCTCGCCATTCGCCATGCTAAAGGATCATCCATACCGTATCTGGCAGAACTTCGCCGATAGTCAGCGCTGGCTCATCTCCTACCTAACACTTCCCCTCTACCTATTTACTATCTTTGGTGCCTACAAAATGTCCAAAGTTGTCGACAAGTTTCTTCTTGTTTCTGCTTGGTTTTGGGTACCTTTGTTTGCCCTCATCACCACAGCATTGCTATACCGTCCCCGCTATCTAGTCTTTATCGTGCCATATTTGTTGCTCTACGCTACCTTTGCATTCCCGGCTAAAACCAAACATAGGCTCATGATGCTTACGGTCTTATCTATCTGGCCACTTCGCTTTATTTATCAATCATATTTCACTCCACTCACTATGCCCCTCATTCAAGCTGATCAAGACTATGTTTCTGGATGGGCCGCAGGCAACGGCGTCAAAGAAATCTCTGACTGGCTAGTCAAACGTGCTCGTGTCGTGGGGACTGACCTAGATGTCTATACCGAGGGTACTTTTGGCCTTTTGCCTCACGGCGTCGAGCTCTACACATCAGAGAGGTCCAAGAAACTCCGTCTTACAGGCATCTATCCCGTCATCGATATTCCACCCCTTGCAGTCAAGCAAAAATCCGAAGAAAACAAAGAAACATATTTTATTCTCAACAATACTCAAATTGTCTCACTACCCCCCAACTCAGAAGAGATCCTCTCGTATAAAAAAGCCGATGATAGTTATATCCGTCTGTACCGTATCTTTCCATGAAAAAATTATTGTTGATTATTCCTCTGATTCTTACTCTTATCCCACTTTTTCACACGGGCTTATTTGATGTTCATGATCCTACCTCTATCCTGCGCTTTGCCACTCTCTTGGGGACTCTAGGATCAGGTCAGTTTCCAGCTACCTGGACCAACTCACTCAACCAAGGATATGGTTATCCGTTATTCTTGTACTATGCACCTGTCTTTAGTTATTTAGGAGTATTCCTCAAATTGTTTCTCCCTACCTATCTCATCACCTTAAAGGTCTCACTAGTTGTGCTCGTGTCTTTTGCTGGGTTTGGTATGTACCAGCTCATGAAACGATTTTTGGGTGAATATGGCGCTCTCGTTGCCGCTACTGCTTACACTCTTTTGCCATACCATGCCTCCACTCTCTACGTCCGAGGCTCATATGCCGAAGGAGTGACTTGGGCACTCTTGCCATGGTTGCTGTATTTTTGGAGTTCAGTCAAAAGAGATCATCGCTGGGTAGCTATCACCTCGCTTGTTACTTCACTTTTTTTCTTGAGTCACAACTCACTCCCTTTTGCCTTTATTCCTTTTTTATTGATCTGGATATTATTGTTTAAAACCAAGGATGTGACCTCAACTCTTCTTACTCTCATCCTCTCGGCCCTTGCCTCTTTCTGGTTTTTATTGCCAGTATTGTTCGAGCGAGGTCTAGTCCAGTTAGACCAACAGGCACTTCTTACCAACTATAGTGACCACTTCCTCCATTTAGGCCAACTTTGGCACTCACCCTGGGGTTATGGTGGTTCAGCCAAACTAGGGGAGGTAGATGGGATGTCATTTATGCTTGGCAAGTTCCAACTAGCTCTCTCAGTCATAGGACTGGCAATCGTTACCCTCAAAAAGAAATGGAATCCCAAAATCATTTTTTTTGTCAGTATGCTACTGTTTTATGCTTTTATGACAACCACCATTTCATCCCCAGTATGGCAGCTCATCACAGGACTTCAAATCCTCCAATTCCCATGGCGACTATTGGCTTTTGCCAGTTTTGCCCTCGCCGCTATCACGGGGTATCTAGTAGAATTTGTTCCCGAGAAATTACAAATGGTCACTACTCTTTTAGTTGTAAGCTTACTTCTTATCTTCAATCTCAAATTCTTTCAAGTAGAGAGGGTGGTAGATTACAACGATTCTAGCTTCCTGTCACAAGAAAAGTTAGATACCGCCGCCAAAGACAAAATCCCCGAGTATCTCCCCTCAACTATGTCTACCTTCCCCACCACTCACGCAAGTGACAGCCTATCTCGTACTACTACGTCTGTCTCTGGGTCTATTGATCGCAAGACCGCTGGTCCTCTCACGATCAACACTGCCTACATGCCACAGTGGCAATTGACGTTAAACGGATTAAAACAACCAATCAGCCCAAACGAAAAAGGGTTTATTGCGACGGTAAACGATTTTCAACCTGGTAATCACACTGTTTCTCTCACCTGGCATCGCACACAAATCGAGAATATCGGTATCTGGATCTCGGGCCTAACGGTCATTGTCATGATAGGATTACTCATTATATGAGCGAAGTACTAGACTCGTTAAAATCCAAAGCGATCCGTGCAGTTTTTACCCTTACTTTCAGACGGCTTATCTTAAAACTCATTGATACCTTTGGCATTATTACTCTCGCTAGACTTTTGTCCCAGGAATCATTTGGAGTTTTTGGTATCATCAGTTTTGTTGTTTTTACTTTCCTTTCCTTCTTTTCTGACGTTGGGTTTGGGGCTGCGCTCATTCAGAAGGAAGAGGTAAGCGACGATGATCTACGCACCACCTTCACTATCCAGCAAGCCTTAGTGACACTCATTTTGCTTGCAACTTGGATTGTGGCTCCATGGGTCGGTCGTTTTTACAACTTAGGCAATAGTGGGGCTTGGCTAGTTCGCATCCTTTCTCTTTCACTATTTCTCACCTCATTCAAGACTATTCCCTCAATCATGCTTGAGCGTCGTTTGCGTTTTGAACTCTTGATCATCCCCGAAATCATCGAGACGGTGTCATACAACGCCATTGCAGTTTACATGGCCATGCACGGATACGGTGTCTGGAGTTTGGTTATCGCCGTTATCGCTCGGACAGTCCTAGGTGCTATTGCTCTCAATGTCATCGCTCCCTGGAAAATCGGTTGGCAACTCAACAAAAAATCTGCCCGTGAACTTCTTCATTTTGGCGTGCCATTCCAGCTCAATTCAGTTCTTGCCCTCATCAAAGACAATATCACCCCCACCATCATCGCGGTCTGGTACGGCCCCTCGGCCGTAGGGTTCGTCAATGTCGCCCAAAATATTTCCTCTCGTCCCATGGAGATATCAACCATTGTTTCTCGCATCACTTTCCCCACTTACTCGCGTATCCAAGGCGACAAAGAACGACTCAAGAGGTGGATCGAAAAATCTATCCATCTTATGAGTGTAGTTTATTTCCCCGCTATCATCGGCCTCATCGTGACGGCCAGACCTATTCTAGAGTTTCTCTATGCCAACAAAAGTGACAAATGGCTTCCAGCCCTACCTACTCTTCTTTGGTTCTTGGTAGCTGCCATCCCCGTCGTCATCACAACTACCTATACCAATGCCATCTACGCCACTGGTCACCCCAAGATAGTCTTGTCACTCATGGCTCTCTATACTGCCCTGACCTGGGGGATCGGACTACCACTGATTCATTATCTGGGTTATGTAGGTATCGCGATCACAGTCTGCATCATCACCTACACCACTTTCCCTCTAGTTTTGTATGCCCTGGGCAAAGTAGTCAGCGTTGATACCTTTGGGATGATTTGGAGACCATTTAGCGCTAGTCTCATCATGGGCACTTTTGTCTATTTTGTAGAAAACAATTATGTACACGGCCTAACTTCTCTTGTTGCTGTCATTTTCTTGGGTTTGGTTGTTTATTCTGGGTTATTGTATATGATCGACGGCAAGTATCTCAAAGTCGAACTAAGTGGTCTATTTCGCTCTCTGCTAGAATAGTTTTATGAAACCAGGAATATCAGCTATTGTCGTAGTCCACAATCAACAAGATCTCCTCCACAACTGTCTCAAATCACTCACTTCTTGGGTCAACCAGATCATCATCATCGATTTAGTTGGTTTGGATGATATTAAAAGTCTTGCTACTTCATTCAAAGCCAAATACATCTTACATAAAAATGTTTCCATAGTTGAAGAAATCAGACAAGATTCCCTCAAGTACGCCGAGCATGAATATATTTTATTTATCGATCCAGATGAGACCATCCCACCATCTCTCTCACAAGATCTCAAAGACAAGCTCAAAACCAGCCAATTTGATTATTTTTTGATCCCCCGCCAAAACTTTGTCTTTGGTAAATGGCTCAAACATAGTCGCTGGTGGCCAGATATGCAAACGAGAGTATTTAGATACAACAAGGTTACCTGGGGTACCACTCTCCACGCTGAGGCAGTTGCCACTGGAGAGGGTTATGCCTATCCGTCTGAGGATCGCTTTGCCATTCACCACGAGAATTATCGCAATCTCGATGAGTATATCGAGAAAAATATGCGCTACGCCAAAGCCGATGCGCTCGAAAGAGCAAAATCTGGCACCAACTTCACCCTGGTAGTTGCGACCAAACTTTCTATCTCAGAGCTCATTAGCCGCTTCTTCTTAGATGCTGGATACCGCGATGGTATGCACGGTCTCGTTCTTGCCATTCTCCAATCTTTTTATTACTTTATGGTTTACGCTTACTATTGGGAGGCCAAAAAGTATAAAGATCTCGAGTCAGAGAGCACTATCCAGTCCTTCCCTCGTGTTTGGTTTAGTCATGGGTTATCAGAGGTACTCTACTGGGATAAAAAACACAATTTTCTCGCCAATATTAAAAGCAAACTTGTTCGGAGGCTCATCAAATGAAAGTAAAGTCCAAAAAGATCAAACATGCTGCGATACTTATCAACTTTCGTGATGCAAAAACGACCGCTACTTGTGTGAGGTCCATTGAAAAATCAAAAGACGCACCTCACATCATCGTCGTAGACAATGGCTCGTCCCTTGAGTGTATATCAGAGCTCAAATCTCTCTGCCCAGGACTTGATTTGATTGTCACTGGATCCAACATTGGTTTCTCCGCCGGCAACAACGTCGGGATCAAAAAAGCTCTAAAAATGGGTGCCCAAGTTGTCTATATCATCAACAACGACACTCTTTCTGATCCAAATTTGTTCTTCCGTGCATACCGCTATGTAGAGGGCAAAAATAGGATCGCAGGAGCCAAGATCTACTATGCCAAAGGCTACGAATATCACGAGAATCAAAAAGGGAAGGGAAATATTCTTTGGTACGCCGGAGGTTATTTTGACTTTAGTATGGCTGTCTCGCGCCACTATGGCATAGATGAAGTAGATAATGGTCAGTACGACAAGATCAAGAGTGTCGACTTTATCACTGGTTGCTTTATCGCGCTCCCGCGCCAAGTACTTAAAAAGATTGGCTCGTTCGATGAGTCACTTTTCCTGTATCTAGAAGATAGCGATTTTAGTTTGCGAGCAAAGTCCAAGGGGATAGAGGTTATGTATAACCCAAACCTAGTTGTCTACCATTGCAACGGTAGCAGTCTCGGCGCCGGCAGTCCTTTTGTTGATTATTATATGACTAGGAATAGGTTTTTTATCGCCAAACGTTACGGTTCTTGGCGGTTGCGTTTTGCGCTCCTACGAGAGGCCATTTTCCGCAACTGGGGCAACTCTATTCGCCGCACTGCATTTATTGATTATTTATTTGGCCACATGGGAATAAGAAAGTGAAAAAAGTAGTTATAATAGCGATTTTTCTGTTTGTCAGTCTGATGTATTTCGGCCTCGGTCGTGACTATCTCTTTGATTGGGACGAGGGTATCTACGGCACAATTGGCCGTGAGATGGTGACTACGGGTAACCTACTTACTCCTACCTGGAACGGCAACCTTTGGTTAGAAAAGCCTCCCATGATCGGTTGGGTGAGTGCGCTTGGTATCACCCTAGCAGGAGACAATGAACTAGGCGTCCGTCTGTTTATGCCACTATTTGCTGGGCTCACGCTTTATGCCATCTTTCGCATTGGTCAAAAGTTGGGTGGTACTCTCATGGGTAGTGCTAGCGCTGCATTACTTGGCTACTTTAATCTCTTCTTATCACGTGCTCGCGCGTCCAACACCGATGGGATGCTCCTAGCCGCAATAGCCTGGACTTTGTGGTTACTTTTATCAGGTGCGCCTGCTTGGTTGATAGGTATTGTGATGGGACTTGCCATCATGGTCAAGGGTCCAGCTGGGTTACTAGCCATTCTTATTGCCATCCCGTTGCTTATAAAAAAACCAAAAAAATTTCTACTGCAAGCCATAGGCTATATGCTGTTGGCTGTATTGCCTTGGCATCTTTATGCTCTGGTCGCTCATGGCTGGTCATTTATCACACCCTATCTTATGGAGCAAGTGATCCGTCGCGCGACCGTCCCCATTGAGTTCCACACAGAGAGTCGTTGGTTTTACCTCAATTTTCTGACCCATGACTTGGGGCTAGGCGTGGGGATAGTTTCGCTACTTGGATATGCCACTATGTTTAAAAATTGGCTTAGCAAAAAATCTCTCGACAAAAATTTTCTTTTAGCTTGGTGGCTAGCTATCCCACTCATTATCTTTACGCTCGCCAAAACTAGGTTATCTTGGTATATCTTGCCTGTTTACCCAGCTATCGCTCTATCTTGTGGCTATCTCATCACTTCATTCGCCAAAGACAAAAAATCCAAAACACTTATCTCGATCCTCGTAGTGGGGATGTTGTTCCAGATGCTCTATCACGCATTTAGCTATATCAACTTTGGCAAAAATCCTACCCCATATTCTGATTCAATCCAAGTAGCCAACGAACTTAGTCAATATCATGGTGGTACCATCGCCATGTTGGTTTCAGAAAGTGAGAGGATCGCTCAAGCCATCTTGCCCCGCGATCAAACCATTAGTTCGAGCTTCCGGTATGGGGGAGCCCCTAGCATTGTCTGGTACTCTCACAAACACGTACAGTATTACTATGACTACGATGTATTCAAGGCCGATCTTCTCGACAATCCAAACATCGACTCTGTTATCGTCACCATCGCCGACCAAAACAAAGTGCCTCCGTCTTTTACTCAAGTCTCTCAGTCAGGTAATTATCTAGGATATGTGCGGGAGGATAGTTATGCTCTCCGTTAGCACCCAAATTGCCCCAGGTGACTCACTTTCGACATTTGAAGCGATGCTTAAGAGTGTCTCCTTCGCCGATGAGCTCATTATCTTCAATATGGAGAGAGACGACGAGGCCGCACTCAGCATATTTACCAAGTACAAAGCTCGCGTAATCAAAATCAAGACTCCCAAGATCGTTGAGTTGATTCGTGAGCGACAGGTCAAAGAGGCAAAAGGAGACTGGGTACTCATCATGGACTTTGATGAGGTTATCCCCACCGCACTTCGCGATGAAATAACATCAATCATCACAAATTATGCCTCTTGCTCAGTTTACGCCATAGGTCGCAACAATTACTCTTTTGGCTACCCACTGTCACATGGTGGTTGGGATAGTGATTATGTAGTACGACTGATTCGTAAGATAGATTTTGTCTCATGGCCCACCAATATCCACTCCTCACCCGTTTGTAGGGGCGGATTATTATCCGCCCGTCATCATATGGAGCATCGCAAAAATGAGAGTCTCTCCCAAATGGTCACCAAGACCAATCGTTACTCAGATATCGAAGCTACCCAATTTTATGCTGGTCGTCTCCCGAGCGTCACTGCTTTTACTCTGCTAAGGAAATGGTGGATGGAGTCACTGCGTCGTGGAGTTTTCAAACGTGGCCTCCTCGATGGTTCTATTGGCTTGATCCAATCCCTCTATCAAGGATTTTCCGTCTTCATCTCCTACGCCAAGCTCTACGAACGACAATCTTCAAATAATCCTGAGCTTGCCAAAGGATTATACGCAAAGCAACATCATCTAGCCAAAAAAACATTATAATCATGTGTATCGATGATTCGAATCATCGATACACTACACAATATGCATAGCAAAGAAATAATTTTAGTTCTACCCGGATACGATGGAGAGGGAATTTGCAGTTCCAAGGAGCTTCAGTATCGACTCAGATCCAGTTATGAAGTCATTTCTCTCAACTATCCGTACTATCACCAAACAAACAAAGCATATTCGCTAGCTGAATTAGTTCAATATGTTCACGGTTTCGTTCAATCCAATCATATTATCAACTTCCATTTAGTAGGTTTTTCTATGGGGGGCTTTGTTGCCTCAGCTTATGCACTAAAATACAAAAAAGACATCAACTCTCTTACATTATTGAATTCATCGGCATACCCAGTGCTATCTCCTGCCTATAGAGCATTAGTCTCTCTTGTTTATTGTTTATTCAAAATACCTACTCTAGCAAGATTATTTTCTCGTATTTATTGTTCAAAATTACTTAGACAGTATATCAAACACTCACCACTTCCAATACCAAATAATGACCTCCACGCCTCTGAAGGATATCCTGTATTCGGGACACTCGCAAATATTATGCATAGTTGTTTAAAATCAGCATATATACACAATATTCCCACACTCCATATCGCTAGGTATGCGATCTTATTTGAGGATGATGATTCATTCCCGGCACCAGTTTATGCTCCATTACTTTCCAAACTTGGCTTCAAAGTCAGTAGGCAACAGCAAGGCGGGCACGCCATTTCTCCTGATTATTGGTCAATAGTTGCCACCATCATTCGTAGTAATCTACAATGATAATTAACTGTATCGATGATTCGAATCATCGATACACCAACAATATATGTCACAGGTATCAAAGAATAAGATCAATAACAAAGTCTATGAAAAAATATTTTCACTTTTCCCTAGGTTTTTATTCAAAATGACCAGTAAGGGCAAGCAATCTGAGCTTGTCGATGTCTTCTTTACTCGGACAGAAAAAATCGTTTTAGCCAAGCGGATTGCGATCGCATTTATGTTGGTCAAAGGCTATAGTTATCGCCAAATTTCTGACAAAATAAAAGTCAGTACCAGCACAATTCTTAAAATAGCTGATTCAATCACCAGTAAACAGAGTATTGAAGAAGAATTAAAGTTGATAGACGCCGAAGATGCCTTTGCTGATTTTCTCAACGCTATTGACTATCACGTAGCTAAGTTACTTCCTCCCAAAGGTGGTAATTGGTCGTCTTGGCGAGGTAGAATAGAGAAGGAAAAAAGAGATTTGGAAAATCCGATCTAAACAAGTGTATCGATGATTCGAATCATCGATACACAAATATATGAATCAGTCTATGAAAAAAGCTTTGATAGTTTCACCGTATTTAGATCATCTAGGGGGAGGGGAGCGTTACATGTTGTCCGTCGCGTCGGTCCTAGAATCATTGGGTCATGACATATATTTTTCCTGGGACAATCTAGAAGAGATCGAGAAGTTATCTTCTATGCTGGGTATTCCCCTCAAGAATCCGCGTCTTGATTCAAAAATAAAAGAGCTATATTTTAAGGGGCATACCATCGCCATGTTTCAAGCGACCAAGGTATACGATCTTGTGGTCTACCTCTCAGATGGATCGATCCCTCTGCTTGGTGGCAAGCGCAACATCATCCATATGCAGGTGCCATTCCATGGTGTGCACGGTAAGTCCTGGAAAAATCAGCTAAAGAAAAGATTTATCCATCACGTCATTGTCAACTCGCATTTCACAAAGGAAGTAGTCGACAAAGAATACGACCTCAACTCTACTATTCTCTATCCCCCAGTCAAAATAATTACTTGTACTGCGCCCAAAGAAAATATCATCCTCTCGGTCGGCCGCTTCGAACCATCTTTAAACGCCAAAAAACAAGATGTATTGATCGATGTTTTCCGCGTCCTCTCAAGACAGCTTGCAGGGTGGAAACTGGTCCTTGTGGGCGCCTCAAGTAGTGATGACTGGCTCAAGCAACTGCAAACTCGCGCACTAGGTTTGCCCGTAGAATTCGCGGTCAATGCGAGTTATGACAAACTATGTGAGCTATATGCTCGCTCCTCTATCTACTGGCACGCGGCTGGATACGGTATCGACGAGGACAAGAATCCCGAGCTCACCGAGCACTTTGGGATTAGCATCGTCGAGGCGGTCTCAGCCGGCTGTATTCCCTTGGTAGTTCCCCGTGGTGGCCAGGGAGAGATCGTCACCAACTCAGATTTGCACTGGGTTACCAAAGAAGAACTTTTGGACAAAACTCTTGCGCTGATTGCAAACATCGACAAAGCAAAATATCTAACTGAAATCAAAATAGATGCCTATACGGATACTACTTTTGCAGCCGATCTTGCCAAACTCATTGTATGAAAAACAAATTCTATATTTTCTTTTCGATCATTATTATTGGACTCAGTCTTTTCTTGCGACTCTACAAAATAGAAAATCGTGCGCCTTTTGACTGGGATCAAAATCGCGACTATCTCGCTATCTCTGAGATAGTCCGTGGCAAACTCACCCTCATCGGTCCAGTCGCCAAGGGTGAGGGGGGATTCTTCCTTGGCCCTCTCTACTACTACCTCGCCACCCCTGCCTATCTATTTATGCATGGTAGTCCTCTGGCACTACCTGTTACGAGCGTCATTATAGGCGTCATGACAGTTATCGCGATACTGTTTTTGCTTCGACAATCACTCGGGAACAACATCACTCTGGCAATTGGTACTTTGTGGAGTTTTTCATGGTTTGCCATAGAAATGTCACGCATTTCTTGGAATGTCTCTCTTGTTCCGTTGTGGTCGGTTTTAGTTTTATGGTTACTAACAAAAAAAGAGGCACTTTCTCTATTCAAAGTAGGATTACTTGGTCTAATTATGGGACTTAGCTGGCATATCCACGCAGCTCTCATCCCCATTTCTTTAGTTATTCTGCTATTCACCTGGAAGACTTGGGCCAAAGATCTAAGGCATTTAGTCGCCACGATTGTAGGTTACACTATCCCACTCATCCCCTTGTTTGTTTTTGATTTGCGTCACTCTGGCCTCAATGTTCATCTATTGACGCAGATGTTTTTGGCTAGTACTCATGCTAGTTATTCTCTGCCCGAGTTACTCGAAGCTGTTATGTTGCGACTAGGCAAAAATACCCAGAGCTTGCTCTTTGGTATTAGTAGTTACAATTTGGTCCTTGGCTATGTCGTAAGTATTTTGGCGCTTTTAGTTCTCTTATTTAGCCGTGGTATATATCGATTATCTGGCCTCATTATTATTTTAAACATTATGGCAATTTTTGCCCTCAAAGAAATCGGTTTTCCCGAATATTATTTTGCTGTTAGTTACATTCCGACTCTACTTATATTTCTGGGTATCATTTCATATTTTACCAAGAACAATACCAGTATTTTGCTGCTAATTACTTTGTTTCTCTTATTTGAAAATACACAAAAATATTCTTTTGCAGAAACATCATTCTCTCTCAGCCGCAAAATCAGCGTCGCCAAAGAGATGATTAGTTTAAACTCTCCAGTCGATCTCCGCTTCGATCTCGCACCAGGACGTGAAGGTGGTATTGCCGCTTTTTACAAACTCTATGGGGGTAAGCTAAATTCAGATTGCTCTCTCAAGGTGATAGTGACCGACCAGAGCGAGGGTCCCATTCTCGAAGGTGGCGAACTCACCACTGTTATTGGCAATTTTGGCGGCATTCGTGTAGCCAAACTTATAGTAAAATAATGAGCATATGAAAAAAATACCATCAGTCAGTGTAGTCATCCCATCCTGGAACTCAGAGTCCAAAATGAAGCAAAACCTACCTTATGTTTTTGCTGCGGCAAGTGCTGTCAAAGCCGAGATAGTGATCGTCGATGACAACTCCCAGTTCGACCAATCTGCCGCTTACATCAAATCTCTTGGCAAGAAAGTTCGCTTCTATGCCAACAAAGAGAATGGTGGTTTCTCCTTTACGGTCAATCGTGGAGTCAGTCTGGCCAAGGGGGATTTGATCATGCTCCTCAATACCGACGTACGGCCAAGTCCCGATTGTTTTGTCAAAGCTCTCAAATACTTTGAGGACAAATCAGTCTATGCCTTGAACTTCAACAGCCAAGAAGCTTGGATGGGAGGGGAGTGGAAAGATGGACTTTTCCATCACTTCAAAGTCGCCCCCACAGCGTCCAACAAAAACAAAGTCAATCCTAGTCTCTGGGCATCTGGTGGCCAAGGTGCTTTTGATCGTGCCAAATGGCTAGAACTGGGTGGTATGGACATGCTCTACAAGCCATTCTACTGGGAAGATACCGATATGGGCTTTAATGCCTGGAAACGTGGCTGGCAGGTGCTCTGGGCACCAGAATGCAAAGTCGTCCACGATCATCAGAAGAGTGTGATAGCCAGCAACTTCACCAAAGAGTTTGTCATGGCCACTGCACAGCGTAATCAATTCTTATTCATCTGGAAAAATGTCGCCGACCCTGCATTTTTACTTTCTCACCTCATCCGCTTGCCATATTTCCTTTTCAAGTTCCCCTTACCAGTACTTCGTGCTTTTACTTATCTCCCCATGGTTATACGACATCGTGCAGTAGCTCAAAAATACTGGGTCAAAGCCGATCGTGATATCCTTAAACTATGGATACGCTAAAACGTCATATTCTGGTAGTCATTCTTGCACTGGCAACTACCCTCAGATTATTTAATCTCTCAACTAATCCGCCTGGCCTCAATTGGGACGAAGTCTCCATGGGTTATTCTGCCTACTCGCTCTTGCAAACGGGCGCCGATGAGTGGGGAGTCAAATATCCTCTCCTTTTTCGCTCCTATGGTGAGTGGAAGTCTCCAGTTTATATTTATCTACTCGTTCCCTTTATCAAGATCTTTGGTTTAAACGCTTGGGGAGTACGCTTACCAGCTGCACTTTTTGGAGTCCTTGCAGTTTATTTGACCTATCTCATTGGTCGTAGATTGTATGGCGACAAGGTGGGCCTCTGGGCAGCCTTTCTCCTGGCTGTCTCTCCCTGGCATCTCATGCTCAGTCGTCCCGGATACGAAGCTGGAGTTGCTCTCATGCTACTTTTATTGGGGGTCTATTTACTGATCTTGGCAGTAGATCAACGCAATCTGAAATACTGGATTCTGAGTGCTATCGCTTTTGGTTTGGGTCCCCATACCTACAATAGTGCCAAGATTGTAGTCCCAATCATCGTAGTGTACCTAGTATTCATGTTACGCAAAAAAATTGTCTTAAAAAATCTAATTGTATTTGGTTCTATACTCGTGATTTTTGCTACCCCACTTCTTCTCAATTTATCTAGTGGTAGAGCCCAAGGCAGATATAAGCAAGTAGGTATCACCACCGATGCCGAAGCAACCACCAATTTTTACGAATATCGCAAAACCTTCCCAGCTCCCGCCATAATCAATAGAATCATTTTTAGCAAATATAGTTACTTTGTTGTCAAAGGTTTAGAAAACTGGGTATCATACTTTTCACCTACATTTTTGGTGATGCAAGGTGGACCTCGCCCTCAGCACAGTATCCCTTATCGTGGAGTGCTATATTTTTCAGAAATGGTCTTGATATTCTATGGTATCACTGCCATGCGCAAATATCGCGGTTTAGCGAAATCAATCCCAATTTTACTTATTGCCATAGGATTTATCCCAGCAGCCCTGACTAAAGATTCTTTTCATGTCCTGCGTAGCATCATGACTCTACCTGGTTGGCAGTTTCTCGCAGCCATCGGCCTGGTAGAATTACAAAACAAAAAATTCAAATATTTGAAATTTGTATATCGTTTGTTGATTATTGAAATAATTATCTTCTTATTTACCTATTTCCTATGGTATCCCAAGGCTTTCGCCAAGGACTGGCAGTATGGCTACAAACAAGCCGTCGAATATGCGCAGCGTCACAAGGATCAGTATCATGACATAATCTTCACCAAGTGGTATGGTGAGCCACAATTATTTGTAGCCTTCTATGGCAAACTGGACCCAGTCGAGTTTCAAAAAGACAACATCCAACTCAAAAGATACGAAGAGTTGGGACTACCTTGGTTGGATCAACTAGAGGTATACAAAATCGGGCAATATTCTTTTACCAGTCTGGACTGGAAAGGCTCAGGAGACAACAAAAATACCCTCTACATCGGCAAAGCCGACGATTTTTGGGTAGATACTACTTATCTTAAACAAATCAAGTTCCCCGATGGTAGTGTCGCTTTCAATATAGTAGAGGGTCAGTAGTCTATACTAATCATATGGATCAAACAAAATTACCTTTATCGGTTGCTTTAGCGGTCTTCAATGAGAGTGCCAATCTTGCCGATTGTCTAGAGACGATCAAAGGTATCGCTAGCGAAATAGTGATCGTAGATGGGCAATCAAGTGACAACACAGTCGAGATCGCCAAGCAGTACAATGCCACCGTGTTGGTCGAGGAAAATCGCTCCAACTTTCATATCAACAAGCAACATGCTATTGATGCATGCCATGGTGATTGGATTCTCCAGCTCGACGCCGATGAGCGAGTCAGTACTATGCTTGCCAGTGAAATCCAGGTCATAGTCTCTGCCAAACCATCCGCTACGGCTGATGCCTACTATCTCAAGCGTCGCAACTATTTCCTCGGGCGATGGATGAACAAGGGTGGGATGTATCCAGATCCAGTTATCAGATTATTCAAAAAAGGCAAGGCGCGCCTCCCCCAGGCTAGTGTCCATGAGCTTATGAGTGTTGAGGGCACCACCAAATGGCTCCAAAATGATCTCCTGCATATTGCAGACCCCAATTTTGCTCGTTATCTTCTTCGTTCCAATC
>Ga0210017_1001828_pt1 | contig 18505 bp, 16 predicted proteins | sample CryGeyCG2014_020_FD_183966 | JGI IMG/M metagenome (GOLD analysis project Ga0210017, IMG submission 183966) | Groundwater microbial communities from aquifer - Crystal Geyser CG08_land_8/20/14_0.20 (SPAdes) (version 2) | ecosystem: Environmental > Aquatic > Deep subsurface > Groundwater | place... | reverse complement strand
GCTTTTAGCATCCTAAAAATCCGCGATTAAGAGAGCGTCCGGTCAAACTCCGGACTTTAGTCCGGAGTAGGACGCTCTCAGCGGATTTTTATGATTCCATTCCAGATATAGTCCAGCCCCCTCTCTGATATGAACCCGTAGAGCACAAGGTTCCTTATCTCAATCCCGCGCTTTTCCGCCTCTGAGATTATCCTGCCGAGAGAGAATTCCAGGGTCTTGCCAGACGCTATTGTGTCCTGCACAACAAGGTCTGCTGCGCCCTGCGGGCAGGAATCCAGCGCCGAGAAATCCTCAAATGTTGAGACGATTGTCTTTTCCGGCTCATTGTGGTCCTTGTATGAAGGATAGGTATACTGCGTCCTTATCCATGCCTGGAAAATTTTCCTTTCATTAATAAGTGAATCATGAAGATGGTAGCCGACTGATGCCCTGAGGATGTGCTCAAATATTATCGGATTTTTTATGGCGCCTGCCTCGAGAATTGCCGGCACTGCCTTTGCTGCAAGTGCCCCTGAAAGCTTCTCCATCTCATCCCCCACAAGGGAGGGCCTGCACGCAATCTGCATTGCCTCTGGCGAGTCGATTATGAAGCAGCAGTATTCCTTGCCCTTTATCCTGTAAAGCTCGGCATCTGCCTTCACAGCAATCTGCTCCACATCAGTGTTTATGCTAAATTCATCTATTATATTATCAATTTCATCCTTTGTAAATTTTATGCAGAAAAGCGGCAAAACTCCAATCTTCAGATTGGAGATAAGCCGCTTTTAGCACAAAGAAATGTATTACATTTCTTGTGCAAGAAAACCTTGAGGTTTTCTTTGCATCCTAAAAATCCGCGATTAAGAGAGCGTCCGGTCAAACTCCGGACTTTAGTCCGGAGTAGGACGCTCTCAGCGGATTTTTATGATTATCCAAAATGGTATGAGGAAGAAGAAAAGAGATACGTCATACCTGAAGAGCTGATATCAAATACAGAAAATGTTATGAAAGCTTTGAGATTGAAGAGGATTGAAGAATAAGAAATTTTTAATAAAGAAGTAACAGTGCCCAACGAAATGTTTTTATATTCTCTTTATAAATCAAGCTGAGGGCAATAAAAAAATGAAAAATCCCATTTTTTCAATCAAACCGCTTAATGTGCTGATATTAATCGCGGTTATATCCTCCCTGATTTTTTTGTCTTCGTGCACATCCAAGCGGCCAGAGAATAAAGTTCTCTTTCCATTTTATGCAGCTGTAGGCAAAGAATTTGACACAATTCAGTATGCAACTGGGTATATGGATGAAGAGGGAAATGTGATTTTCAAGCCACAATTTGCTCCAGGAGGAAATCCAGGAGGAAATCCAGGAGAAGATTATTATTATCATATATGTGGAAAGTGTATTTATGATTATGAAAAAGATGATGAACGCAGAAGTCTTGCAACAGCAGAGTTTCATGAAAATCGCGCTGTTTTCAAAAATTTGTCAAATTGGCTTTATGGATATATTGACAACACTGGAAAAGTTGTTATTCTGCCGCAATATGCAAAAGCCCTTCCTTTTAGTGATGGACTTGCAGCAGTAATAATTGTAAATAAAACAGCTGATGGAAAGCCCCAAGTAGGTTATATTGATATTAATGGTAATATGATAATTAAGCCTAACGAGTCTCTTGTTCCTAATCCTTTTTCAGAAGGTCTTTGTCTTAATGTTTTAGAAGTGAATTATTCTTTTCCCGTTTATATGAACATCCCTTATCTTGGTTATAAATATGGCATTATTAACAAAAAAGGGGAGATTGTGGTTCCTCCTAAATTTCATGCTGGTATGCCATTCTCAGAAGGAAGAGCAGCTGTATTCACTGAAGGGGAAAACAGAACTGTCGGATGGGGATTTATAGATAGCACAGGGAATATAGTTATTCCTCCAAAGTATATGGAAGTGCAATCCTTTTCAGAAGGGCTGGCTGCAGCATTGACTGTAAAGCCGTTCAATTTCAGCGATTTCAGCGATAATTCTAGTGAGATTGGCTATTATTTTAGGAGACAGCAATGGCAGTACATAGACAAGAACGGAAAAGTTGTCATTGAACCAAAGGTTGATTTAGCTCTGTATAACATATCTTATCCTCTTCGTTGTCCTATAGACCTTTCATTTGGTTCATTTCATGATGGACGAGCAAAATTTACTGTAACTTACATTGATAAAACATATACAGAGAGATGTATGGATAATGATTATCAATTAAAACATGCCGAAGATTTTTATATTGACTGCGAAAAAGACCCTGCACCATTTTTCAACAGGGTGGGCTACATCGACAAAACAGGCAAGGTTGTAATTCCACCAAAGTTTAGTGACGCAGGAGATTTCTCAGAAGGATTGGCATATATTCGGGAGACATATCCTGGCACATATAAGCATTTTAGTTTGTATGGATTTATAAATGTGGATGGAGAAAAAGTTATAGATTATAGGCTCAGAATGCCGGCAGATTTTCATAATGGACTCGCAATTTTTGAAACAATTGATTATGGCCGTCATATGACCTTGTATATCAATAAGAATGGAACAGTTATTATTCCAAAATACACTATAAATGCATCCATTTAAAAGTTTTTTTTGTGGGAAGGTTCAAGAAAAATATTTTTGTATCAATCTCTTTCTCTCACTCTCAAACTTTCAACTATCTTTTTCATCTTCAGCGAGTCCTGCCATGTTATCGGGCTCTCTGATATTATTGTTATGTCTGCGCCCGCTTTAACCACTGCTCTGATAAGCTTTTTTATTTCAGATGCTTCCATAATCTTGTGGTAGCGCTCCCCCTTTGCACTATACTCTATTCCTGAAAAGTGGCTGTGGATGTGCTCTATTCCCTTTAGTTTTTCCAGCACCTCGTCATAGTCAATCTTTCCATTTCTGGCGAGGATGTGCGCGAAGTCAATACACAGCCCGCATCCTGTCTCATTCCTCAGCTTGAGAAGTTCCTCAACTGTGCCGAACTGTGAGCACTTGCCTGTTGTCTCAGGCGCAAGCTCTGTGTGCCAGCCATTCTTTCTCATTGTTTCCTGAATTTCAATTATCGCATCCCTGACTATTTCGTAGCATTCCTCTTTCGGCATCTTCCCGTAGTATGCTGCATGGAAAACCACAGGCGTCGCCCCCATTATTGAGGCGAGCTCAGCGCTCTGAAGTATCCTCTGCTTTGACGCCTCCCTCTTTTTAGGGTCTTCAGAGGCCAGATTGATAAAGTATGGGGCGTGAACGCTCAGCGCAATCCCGAATTTTTTTGCAGCCCTCCCAATATCTTCTGCTGTTTCCTTTTTCATCCTGACGCCGTGTGTGAACTCAACTTCCAGCGCAGAGAGCCCCATCTGGCTTACAGAGGCAACTCCCCCAATTGTTGATGGCTCCGGGCTTCCGGCAGGCCCGAGCATTATCCTTCCTTTCATTTGAGAATCCTTCACTGCCATTATAATCCTGCAGAGTCAATTTTTCTCTTAGCGAGCTGCGGCTTTCCAAGCAATCTTTCAGAATTGCCCTCTGCAATCCTTGAGGAGATGATGCTGCAGAGCACGCAGACAAGCATCACTGAAAGCATTTCCTTCATCCCGTTTATTGCATAAATCGAGAATGCCAGCATCAGCGCTGCTGTTGCAACCCCCTTTCTTGTCGAGAGCGCCATGAATGCCTTTTCCTTGAATGAGAACTCATCCTTCAATGACACCTCGAGCGCCAGATACCTTATTGCGAGCAGCGCAGCGAAAAGCAGCGCTGTCTTAGCGAAAAACGCAATGCTGAAATTTATCCCTATCAGCACTCCAAGCAGGAGGAATACTGTAAGCCTCACAACTGAATCTAGGGAGCTGAAGAATTCTTCAAGATGCGCCTTTCCCTTGACATAGGTGCTTGCGAAGATTATCCCGAGAGCAGTAACAGCAAGTATGCCGCTTTCGTTTATGCCCTGCGCTATGAAATAGGTGATGAATATCGAGGCGAGAAGCACTACCGGCGAGAATTTCTCGGAATAGCGCTTTTTCATCGCCTTCACAAATATCAATGCTATCAGCACTGCTGTGCCCAGCCCGATTATTGCCTGCTGGGCAAGAACTGAAAGGTAAGACAGAAGCTGGCTCATTATGATTGTTGTGCCCAGGGTCGCTTTTGTCTCTATGAAAAGGAATGGTATTATTACAAGGAAGGGCGTGCTGACTATTGATTCTGCAGCCAGGAAGCCTCCTGCCCTGTACCTGTCCCTCTTGAAGAGCATTGAAGTGAACTCGCCTGCTGTCTGGGACATCAGTGCAGAGAGCATGAGCGCCAGGAAGAAATCCATGTTGAAGAGCTTCATTGCAATTGCGGAAAGCACTGCTAAATTCAGGAATGTGAAAAGTATTGAGAACCACACTGCCTTCTTTGAGAATGTGTCGCTCTCCTTCAGCTTCAGGCGCGAGCTGCTGTCAAAAACCACGAGGGCGAGCGCAACCATGCTTATCCCTGCAGCCAGCAGGGGTGAGAGCTGGACAACCTTCACACCCTCATATTTTATCTGGGAAAGCGCTATGCCTGCGAGAATAAGAACAATCGCCCTCGGCACTTTTATCCTTCTGGCAAGTATAACAGATACAGCGCCGGCAAGCACCAGAATCAGGGCAGACACTATGTATAGATACTCCAATTTTTTACCTCTTTTTTGTAATATTTTGTAATATAATCAAATATTATTATTAAACTATTTGGTAATCTATTTCATTTTTATCACAATTGCCGGCTTTCCCGGAAGCGCCTGCTCCTTCTTCCCTTCAGCAGAGTCCTCTGCCCTTTCAAGCGCTATTTTCAGCGAGAGCTCATCTTCAAGGAATTCTTTTTCATCCTTCAGGAATGAAAGCTCGCCTTCTTGCGAGAGCTCTGCCTGGATTATCAGCTGGGAATTTTTCATCAGTTTCCCGACAAGGTTGGGGACATCCTTTGCATGGCTGGAAATCTCATTATCTTTCAGGAGCGCCTTTATTATATCTCCAGTATTTCTTGTATTCTCCATCTGCTTCTTTGCAAGGAATACTGCCTTGTATTTCCAGGAAGGTGAGACAATTAGTTTGGCTCCAGTTGCCTCTGATTTTTCATCCTTCTGCTTTGCAATATGGATTATCCTTCTGATGTCATCCTTCAGGATTTCCATCCTCTTTGAAAGCTCCTCAAGCGCCGGCTCTATTTTTGAATAATCATATTTCGGCCAGCGCTCTGCGCTTATGAAGCTGCTGTTCCCAATCTGGTGCCAGAGCTCTTCTGCAATGTGCGGGCAGAATATGGAGAACATCTTCAGCAGTTCCTCATAATGCTTCTTCGGAATGCCCCTTGCGTAATAGTCCAGCGCCTCAATAATTGCTATCACAGCTTTCGGGTACTGGAAGCTCTCGACTTCCTCTGTGACTTTTTTTATTGTTATGTTTATCCTGCTCTCATCCCTTGCAGTGCTTTTCTCCTTTATTTTTCCTGCAAGCGCAGCCATCCTCATTATTATCCTGTAGCTGCCCTCAACGCCCTCGTCAGACCATTCCATCTGCTTGTCAGGAGAGGCCACGAACATCAGGAAAAGCCGGGCAGTGTCTATCCCGTATTTCTCTGAAATGTCTGTCTGGAAGACCACATTTCCGAAGCTCTTGCTCATCTTGTGCCCGTCCTTATAGACGATTCCCTGGTTGAACAATTTTGTAAATGGCTCTGAGAAATTGACATAGCCAAGGTCGCGAAGCACCCTTGTAAAAAATCTTGCATATATCAGATGCATCACTGCATGCTCTGCTCCCCCGATGTACTGGTCAACAGGCATCCAGTATTTTACATCATTCTTATCAAACGGCTTGTCCTTCTCATCTGGTGAGCAGTATCTAAGGAAATACCAGGAGGAATCAACAAAGCCTCCCATGGTGTCTGTCTCTCTTCTCGCAGGAGAATTGCATCTGGGGCATTTTACTTCCAGAAATTTCTTGTTGCTCAGCAAAGGATTTTCTCTTGCTTTGAAATCCACATTTTCAGGAAGCAGCACAGGCAAATCCTTTTCAGGCACAGGGACTATTCCCAAATTTTTCTTGTCCTTCATCAACTCATTAAATAATTCTTTGAATTCCGGCTCCAAGATATGCCCCCTCTCATGAAGCACTATTTTCTCCCATCTCTTATCATCAAACAATTTTTGCGCCTCCAATGGAATGTAAGGGTCGTTGTCTGAAAGTATGAGCACGCGCCTCTCGCTATTGTCCTCTACTTTGGCGAAATTGACTTCTGCGTCATGAAACTTCTTCAGCGCATCAATATCTGAATTAGGCCATTCCTTTCTGAACCAGTCCCAGCGGCTCTTAGGATACTGTACTGGCGGAGCTGGGGCTATGAGATAAAGCGAGCTGATTTTTTTCCTTTCAGCAAGGTGAAGCGCTGCATTTCCTCCCAGGCTATGCCCGATTATTATGTCGTTCCCGTCGAAGTCATTGGCAATTTTTTCAAGCGCAGCCATCCATTCTTCAAGCCTTGGATGCGCAGCATTGGGCATGTCTGGCACAAGCACCTCAAATCCCTGCTTTTCCAGCTCCTTTTTGAGCCAGGGGAACCAGTTGCTGTTGCTCTTGCCTTCAAACCCATGAATGATAAGAACTTTCTGTTTTTTCTTGGCGCACCTCTCGCAGTATATAACAGGAATCGGAGTTCCCCAGTAGCGCTGCCTTGAAATAAGCCAGTCCCTTATCTTGTAATTGACAGTTCTCTTTCCAAGTTTTTTCTTTTCAATATAATCAGAAATCTTTTCAATTGCCTCTTTGCTGTTCATCCCGCTGAATTCCCCTGAATTAACCAGCACCCCTTCATCTACGTATGCTCTCTCTTTTATGTTGCCTCCCTTTATCACTTCCCTGATTTCAAGTTTGTATTTTTTTGCGAAATCGTAGTCGCGCTGGTCGTGGGCAGGGACAGCCATCACCATGCCGCAGCCGTAGTCAGCCACCACAAAGTTTCCTGCGTATACAGGCACTTTCTCTTTTGTAAGGGGATTCACCGCGTATTTTCCTGTGAAAACGCCCTCCTTTTCCAGCAGGTTCTCCTCTTCTGCGCTTGCAACCCTGCTGCACTTCTTTGCGAATGCCTCGACTTCCTTCCTCTGCTCCTTGCTGCACAGCGAGAGAAGCTTTGGGTGCTGTGCAGAAATCACCATGAATGTCACCCCAAATATTGTGTCTATCCTGGTGGTGAACACAGCCCAGTCCTCACTGTCTATGCTGAAGTTTATCTCAACCCCGTATGACTTTCCTATCCAGTTCTCCTGCATTGCCTTTATCTTATCAGGCCAGTCCAGATTCTTCAGCCCTTCCAGGAGCTCATCTGAATAAGCAGTTATCTTCATGAACCATTGCTCGAGGTCCTTTTTTACAACTTCTGTGCCGCAGCGCCAGCACTTTCCGCCCTCTGCCTCCTCGTTTGCCAGGACTGACTCGCAATTCGGGCACCAGTTGACAGGGGCCTTTTTCCTGTAGACAAGCCCCTTTTCCATCATTTTTGTGAAGAAGAACTGGTTCCACTTGTAATATTCAGGCTCGCAGGTGGATATTACCCTGCGCCAGTCATAGCTGTTGCCCAGCGCCTTCTGGTACTCTATTATCTTTTTTATTGAATCATTAGCATACTTTCTAGGGTGTATGCCCTCTTTTTTTGCAGCGTTCTCTGCAGGAAGTCCGAAGGAGTCATAGCCCATCGGGTAGAGCACGTTGAAGCCCTGCATGCGCTTGTGCCTTGCAAATACATCGCCGATTGTGTAGTTCCTCACATGCCCCATATGGAGAAAGCTTGCGCTCGGATAGGGAAACATCTCGAGAACATAGTATTTCTTCTTCTTGGAATCCTTTTTTACATGAAAAACTTTATTCTTCTCCCATTCCTTCTGCCATTTCTTTGCAACAGCATTAAGGTCAATTCTTTCTTCCTTTTCTCCCTTTTCCATTTCAATTCCTTCCTTGAACTATGATATATCCCTAGATTAAGCAAATAGTCTTTAAAATACTACTCAGACTTGATAATCTTATCCACTAAAATCGGCACTGCCAGCTGCCCAAGATATTTCTTCTCGCATTTTGGGCAGTAATAAATCCTTGTTCCCTCATTCACCATGTTAAGCAGATGCCATGGGCCGGTCTCATCTCTTGATATTCTTCTGCCATCTTTCTCTATCATTAGGAGTTCTCCAACATTGTATATGTAGCCGTATTTAATCTCCTGAACGCTCACAAGAGTGTCCAACCCATCAATTCCAGGTCCCTGCTTATGGCGCCTGAGCAAATACTGCTGTCCTGTCTCATCCTTGAAATACAGTTTGTAGTTTTCTTTAATTGCATTTTCCGACATTTTTGCTTCATCCCCCTTATGTTTTTTCAAGCTGGTTTGAATACCTGAACTCCACAACATCACCATCCTTAAGCAGGTATGAGCCAGCACCCAAACTTGCGCTCTGGTTGTTGATGTAGAATGCCCAGAAGTACTCGGAGTTAGAGCAGACAGAATCTATGCACTTCACAAACTCTCCAAGCCCGGGATATCCGCTGATGGTTACATTGAAATTCTTTGACAGGGCATCGAGGGCGCTCTCATTCTTGAAAGTAATATTCCTGTATTGCGTGCTTCCTATGGTGCTGACGACAAGCGTTGCCTTTCCTGCTGAGTGGGCTTGCCTGCTGCAGCCGAATGTTAACAGAATTATTAGAAGCATCAATGCGAAAGCAGTTATTTTACTCGTCATCTTCAATTCCCGGAGCAGATTTCTTCCCCTTCTTTTCCTTCATCTTCTTTGTTATGTCTATGTTCGCGCCGCAGAACTGGCACTGCACCCTCAATGTCAGTATTCCCTCTATGTTCTTCCTCTTGAACGGCGCAGTGAGCTTGCCCTTCTTCCTGCATGACGGGCAGGTGTATTCCACATTTGCAGTGAGGGTTTCCTCATAATTCTTATTGTCCATTGAGAAGCCGCATGCAGGGCAGACATACTCCTTCGCCCTTATCATTGCCTTGCCGTTCTTATCCCTGGGCTTTCCCATTATGGCCTTGCCGCACTTCGGGCATTTTTCCCTGAAAACCCAGCATCTTGCCTCCCCATCTCCTATCTGCCGGTTAGTATAATAAACAAACTTATCCATGCTGTTCGGTTGCTTCAACGCCATTCTCCCACCTTCACTTAATTCTCGTCAGATTTTTTGTGACATTGGTTACATTGACTCCCTGCGGAGCCCAGTTAAGCCTTATTGCATAGCCGATGACCCTTACTGTGTTCTTGCCGAGCTGCCAGAGCCAGCCGGCGAACTTCCCCGTGAATCCTAATGCGCCCTGCTTTGTCTTCAGGTCATAGTGGTTTGCACTTATTATAAGCACCGCCCCGAAAACAAGCGCGGCTATTGCAATAACCCCCAAAAAGCTTCCCTTCCTTCCAATTGCCACTTTGCTTTCACCCATGATTTGTCTGTAAATAAAAATGTTATCCACTATAAAAGCGTTTTGGGAAAGATGCTGGCAGAACATTTCAGTTCAGTAGCACATTTTGAAATTCAGATGCCTTTCACTGAGAAGTTTTATTGCCTTCTTTTTTAATAGTTGATAATAATCACTATTTTTTCCGAAAAGAATTTCATTGTATTCCTTCAGCAGCTCAGGATAGTTCTTTCTTACTGCATTTTCAATTGAGGGCCAGTTGCCGCACTTTATGTTCAGCCGGTCGACATATACCAAATCCACTTTCAGTTCTGCAAACTTGTCAAATAACTGCTCAATGTTCCTGTCGGAAATCATGGGCATCATGGGCCCGAAAAAGACGCCTGTCCTTATGCCCTCCTGCTTCAATGCCCTTAATGCCTCCAATCTGTCCTGTATTTGGGAAGCAAGCGGCTCAAACGCCCTTCTCGCCTTTTCATCAATATATGGGATTGTGAATTCAACATCTATATTGTCAAATTTTTTTATGCAGAAAAGCGGCAAAACTCCAATCTTCAGATTGGAGATAAGCCGCTTTTAGCACAAAGAAATGTATTACATTTCTTGTGCAAGAAAACCTTGAGGTTTTCTTTGCATCCTAAAAATCCGCGATTAAGAGAGCGTCCGGTCAAACTCCGGACTTTAGTCCGGAGTAGGACGCTCTCAGCGGATTTTTATGATGATATCAATGTCTCTGAGCACAAGGGCTGATTTTGTGAGGATTGAAACAGGGAACTGATAGTTCAGGAGCTCCTTGAGAATGTTTCTTGTAAGCCCATATTTTTTCTCCAGGGGCTGATACGGGTCTGTGACCGAGCTCAGTAATATCTCCCCCTTCTTTTTCAGCACCAGCTCTTTTTTAAGAACTTCTACTGCATTTGTCTTCACATCAACAAAGCCGCCCCACGGCTCTTTATGGTTCGTGTATTTTTTCATGAACCTCGCATAGCAGTAGGCGCAGGCGTGCTGGCATCCTGTATAAAGGTTTATGCAGTAGTCAGAGATTCCCGACTTGTTTAGCAGGGATTTGCAGGATACCTCTTTTATTATCATTTGAAGAAATGCAATCATTCTTGTTTATAATACTTTTTCGCAGGTGTCCAGTGGGCATGTTTTCGTACCCAGCTGGTTGCGAATCTTTCCGTCGCTATCTCCAAAAGTTTATAAACCGCCTGCAAATATTTTTTGCCATGAAATATACGCTTGAAAAGATATGCGAGTACTCGCCTCACGGCACAGATACAACGTCGCTTTCACTGCTGAAAGAGTTTGCAACAGTGCCATTCTTCATCCCATGGTACCACAGCCAGGAGTCCAGGAAGGTGTTTCCGATAATAATGAATGAAATTTCAGACATCAACCCTTCGCACAAGGCATTCTCAAAGATAATTGACAGGAACCCATTCTTTGACCATACTGAAATCGCCTATTTTGTAGCCAAGTCAGAGGGGAAGCCCATAGGCAGGGTGGCTGCTTTCATTGACTCCAACTACAACACAGAGCATGAAGAGAACTCGGGATGGCTGGGAATGTTTGAATGTGTCGAAGACAAGGATATTGCAGAGCACCTGCTCGCATCTGCATGGGAATGGCTCAGCAGCAAAGGATGCAAGAAGGTGATAGGCCCTGCAAAATACAATGCGAACGGCGAGGTGGGGCTGCTCATCGACGGCTTTGAGCACAGCCCGTATTTCATGGAACCCTACAACGCCCCATACTACCAGGAATACTTCACATCTTTCGGATTCACAAAGCTTGACGACTGGTTCAGCCACATATTTGACCACACAGACGAAAAGATTTACGCCTATGTTGACAGGATAAAAAAGTTGGAGGCCCGCATTCTGGATAAGACTGAAGTCGAAATCAGGAACGGAGAATTCAAGAAAATAGATAAGGAGATTGAGATAATTAAGTCCCTCTACAATTCAGAGTGGGGCAAGGGCAACCATCCTCAGTTTGTGAAGATGACTGACCCCGAATTTGCGAGCCTCGCCAAAGGAATAAAGACAATTGCGCTTGAGGATTTTGTATTTATTGCAGAAAAAAATGGCGTTCCGATTGGCGTTTCAGTAACAGTTCCCAACATAAATGAGGTAATCTCGCATTATGACTCTTTGCATCCGGGATACATTCCTTCCAAAAACCCGCTGAGTTTTACAGACATAAGAAGGGACCTTTCAATTTTCTCAGAAATCCAGAAGAAGAGGCGCGAGAAGGATTTTTCCTCAGTCAGGATTCTTATCATTGGGGTAAAGGAGGGTTATAGGAAAACAGGGATTGATGCCCTTCTTTACTACAGGACTTTTCAGTCGGGAATAAATCTTGGGGTAAAGGCAGGCAGCGGTTCGGAGACAGCAGAGCGCAACCTGGACATAGTCAGGCCCCTTGATAATATGGGAAGGCGCGCCTTCCACTGGCGCGTCTACGAGCTTTCCCTGTAAAATGTTTTTAGTTTACTGTCTGAAGTATCTGGTAATCCAAGGTTGATGAGCCCTCTTTTGCAACATCCACAATGAATTTCACAAGGGTGTTTGTCACCATGTCATACTTCAGGTTTGAGGAGATTATCTTTGAGTTTTCAGGTATCCTCTCAAGCACGCTTACTTTCTCATCTGTTGCTTTTGAGTTGAAGACCTTGACCTCGTAGCCGTATTTTATCTCCTTGCTTGATGGCGGGTAGTCGTATAATGTTTGTTTCTTCTCTGCCCTTATGTCAAATGCCTTCCCGATGTTGAGATCAAGCGTGTCCCCGACGCTTGTGTTTCCAATAGTCGCTTCTCCGATGAAGTAGAGCATTGAATCTTTTTCCTGGTAGAGGCGTATTGTCCCCTCTGGCATTGGAAGCCCGAGCCCTGCCTTTTTGTCATTTGCTGCGCTTATGTGGACAGATGCATTTGTTTTTTGGATGTCAGCATAATATCCGTACCTCTGCCCGAAGTCAACAATGTATTCTTTTACCACAGACACGCCCTGCTTTGAAAAGAAGGGCATTGATTTTGATTCGCTGTCCTTAAGCGTTATGAGCCCTTCAAGGTCAAACGCCCTGTATTCAAACAGCGGATTTTCCTGGTAGTTGGGTGCAATCTCAACATCCTTACTGCCGATTGAAGTGCCCTGCTGCTTTGCGGGAGCCCCTGCAATCAGGGTTATCTGTGCGCCGGAGAAGTCCTGCCCGGAGTTGTTGGTAAGTGTTATCCTGCTCTCAAGGTTCATTTTATTATTTGAGTCGTCTATTATTGCGAAGTAATTTGAGTCCCAGTCAAGCCCTGCTGTTGCAAGCGAGAGGTTGAAGTTCCCATTTCCCTTTGTCTGGCTTTTAACAATAAGTTCTAGAGACGGCTCGCTTCTCAATTCCGGGCTTCCCTTATATGTTATTGCTGAAATCTCTGACGGCTTTATCTCGATGAGAGAGTCAATTCCCTTGAGGTAAAGCTCGCCGTTACTTTCCAGCAGCGTTCCTGAGAATACTTTCGTGCTGTCTTTCATGGTTACATCAATTTGTTTTCCCTGGTACATCTTAAGAAGTGTCTTCTCATTTATTTCTGGCAGAAGTATTTTCTGCTCGGCAACCTCTATCCCTGGAGAAAGAGGGCGCACATATATTGTTCCTGCCTCTGCCGATTCAGGTATCTCTGCATATACCGTGTTATCGCCTTTGTTCAGGCTGAAGGACAACTGCTCGTTGACAAACCCGTAGTTGCTGCTGTATATCACCAGCTGCGTGGGTTGCGCCGTCTTCGCCTTCTTCAGACTGAACATGAAGGGCATTCCCAAAACTATTGTGCCTATAACTATTATCTTTTTTGTTATAGAATTCATTAAAACCACCCCCAGAGGAGTATAATATTAATTAAGTATAAATTCTTTTCCCAGTACTGAAAAATCAAAATTTATAAGCATCCATACCAACCTGAATATCATGGACGCAAAAGATGAGTATTATGATATAATCGCTGATTCTTATCCTGAACTTCACAGGGACGAGCAGTTGAAAAAGCTCAGGATAATCAGGGATAGCATAAAAGTAAAGCCGTCTGACTCTCTTCTGGATGTCGGCTGCGGGCCCTGTTTCACTCAGGAACTTTTTAACTGCAGAATAGCAGGCATTGACCCGAGCAGAAAGCTTCTTGACAAGGCGGAAAAGCGCCCAAATGTGACTCTTGTCCGGGGGTTTGCAGAGGCACTGCCCTTCCCCGACAATAATTTTGAAATCGTGATATCAGTTACTGCAGTCCAGAACTTCTCTGACATAGAAAAGGGAATCTCGGAAATAGCGAGGGTGGCGAAGGGCCCTGCAGCCATAAGCTGCCTTATGCGCTCTGGAAAGCTTTCCCTTGTGCGCAGGGAAATTGCAAGACATTTCAGAATAGAAAAAGAAATTGTGGAAGAGAAGGACATCATTTTCATACTAAGAAAATTTTAGCCCTCTAGGTATATTTATATAATACTCTTTCATCTTTCAGGCAAGCAGCATGGCAAAGAAAAAAATCAGGGAAATAAAAGAGCACAGGGAAGGCAGGAGGGGCTTAACTGCCAGAAAGAGAAAGTTCTTTGTCCGGCTGTCCATTCTCGCGGTAATCGCGATTATAATAATTTCCTCAATACTAAAGCTCAGCTTTGTGGTCAGGGATGAGCTTGTGCTTGACCTCAGCCCTTCGAGCATTTCCATAAACACCACAAACAGGGGAAGCTTTTCAATTACCTTCAATGCCAGGGTGCAGAAGTTCCTGCTCTGCAGGAGCGAGTGCTCCTACACTTTCAGGGACATCAGCGGAAACACAACACTTGATTCAGAAAGGTTTATGCTTTCCCAGCCCTCATTCTCAAGGCAATATAACCTCTCAATCAATAAGAGCGGCGAGGGGCAGCTTGTATACCTCTTTGACATAAGCTGCAGGAACATAAAAAGCGCAGTTTGCAGTGCCAGCGGGCAGGACAGGCAGAAGAGCGCGATAATCAGTGTTGACTATTCGCTGTCTGGGGATGAGCGCTCAAAGAAGGCGGAGATTGAGTCGGGAATCCAGGAGTTCTATGCTGAAAAAAGCGCCTATGATTACTCAATCAATGCTTCAGCAGCCAGCATGGATGCGCTGGCTTCAGTCCTTCCAAACTCCTCAGCAGAGGAGGCAGAGCTTATCAGCATGAAAGAAAGGGCCTTGTCTGATTCCCTCTCACTTTCCCAGCAGCTGGACAACATTTCATACCTCTTCAGCATTGATGACTACACTGCCGCCTATTCAGCATTCAAGAACGCGCTTCCTGATGCAATACTTTCGCTTTTTGGCTCTGCAAAGAACCTCTCAGATTATTCCTTTATTGTTGAATCCGCCTACACTAGAACAATAGCCAATATGGCAGCCCTTTCAAACCTCAACTCTGCTCTGCTTCCTGAGATATACAATTACTCTGTCAGGGCAGGCAATTCAGCGCTTGCCATAGAGGCGCAGAATGTTTCAGCCATGATTGTCTCATTTTACTCTGAGCTTGAAAACCGCAGCTATGCCAGCATATTATCCGAGAGCTCATATTCTGATTACCTGCTCAACAGGACAGACACCATGTTTTTAGATTATAGCAATGCAATTGGGGCAGGATACCTCTCAGCATCCCTTGAGGGAAGGTATGCATACCTTGTAGCATCAGAGTTCGGATACAGCGGCACAGCTGCAGGCAATGTTTCCTCATTTGCCCAGAAAAACTCCTCACTGCAAGGGCTTTCAGAGGCATGCCTGCTTATGGAAAACATTTCCGGATTCGCAAATATGCACAATTCAGAAGCATCAGCAGCCCTCGCTTCCTCGGAACTGAAAAACAGCAGCACTTTCCTCTCTTCGCTTAATGCATTCCCGCAGAACGCCCTCTATGACTCTGAGCAGCAGGTTGATTCAGAGATTTCTGCAATAGAAAACTCCTCGCAATACCAGCAGATTTCTGCCCTTGCATATCATGGAATTGCCAACCACTCAGCCATAAACCTTGCAGAAAACGCAACAATGGATGATGTCAGAGAAATGGCTTATGTGAATCTTACGCCGGGATTTCAGCAAGTGCTTAACTCAACATGCTCATTCCTGAAAAGCCCCTGCCCTTCAATTCAGCTGGGCTCAATCGCAAATTTCACACTCCACGGCATAAACTACACTATTCCTGCAATAGGCGCCCCTGAAAACTTTTTCCTGAAGGGCGGGACTCCAACATGCTGCTTCAAGGGCTCATGCAGCGAGTGCTGCCCCTCGCCTGCCTGCGCATCAAAGAACTATCCTGTGATATTCATCCACGGGCATCTCTCATATGACAGGAACTCGCCAGAGTTTGTGATAAACTCATTCGCGGACATGCAGGCAAAGTTTGAGGATATTGCTTATATCTCAGCAGGGCTGATTGACATGGATGACAATGTTTCTGAAAGAGAGTGGGGAAGGAACCCTGAGCCGATAAGCGTCAGGGCAAGCTATTACTATGTCTATTACTATGACCTCGGCATCCAGACAGTTGAGGCGAGGAAATCAGACAGCATAGAGAACTACGCGATACGCCTGAAGGAGATAGTTGACGAAGTGAAGAGGAGGACTGACTCGCCCAAGGTGATAATAGTCGCGCATTCAATGGGCGGGCTTGTGGCAAGAGAGTACCTGCTCCTCTTTGGTGAGGACAGCGTTGACAAGATGGTGACAATAGGGACCCCTAATAAGGGGGTAGAAGGCGCTTTTGTAAAGCTCTGCTCTGTCTTCGGCTCCCAGAAGGAGTGCGAGGACATGACAGAAGGCAGCATCTTCCTGAAGCGCCTGAACAACCCGAACAATGTTCCGAAGAAAACAAGGATTTACACAATCGCGGGAGTGGGCTGCAATACCTATGGAAAGCCGGGAGACGGAGTAGTTATTGCTGACAATGTTGTCCTTGACTTTGCAAAAAATTACAGGATTGAGGGGCGCTGCACTGATTTAGTCCAGAGCGACCTTCATGGAAGAATGCTTCAGCCTGAAATCTATCCGCAGACCCTGAAAATATTAAAGGAAATAATTGCTGACAACTCAACAGGGCCATTTTCTTCTGAGCTGATAAAAAGATAATTCAGGCATAATCCTGGCAAAAGTGCACGATTTCTGTGAAGCCGAAAAATTCAAAATTTGTTAGGGCGCAGTACAAAAAACTTTATAAACCTCGGGAAAATCTGCTTAATTATGAGAGTAGCAATTGACGCAGCAATTATCCAGGATGGAAGAATACTTTTGGTAAGAAAAAAACAGAGCTGGATACTTCCTGGAGGAAAACCTAATCCGAATGAATCTGATCTTGAATGTCTTTGCAGAGAAGTAAGAGAAGAGTTATCAGGAACCCAATTAGAATTAGATGAAGGTAAAATCAAATATTACGGCGATTTTGAAGGGATAACTCCGCACACAGGAGATATTTTAACAGCGAAGGTTTATTTTGCAAATATCAAAGGCGAACTTCACAATTATTCTGCGGAAATTTCAGGATATGCCTGGGCAAATGATCCAAGAGAATATAACCTCTCTGATATTACTTCTAAGATTGTAGATTCTCTTGCAAAAGATGGATACTTAAAACTTTAGAGCGATTGAAATTTATCCTTTTTTATTATGCAGAAAAGCGGCAAAACTCCAATCTTCAGATTGGAGATAAGCCGCTTTTAGCACAAAGAAATGTATTACATTTCTTGTGCAAGAAAACCTTGAGGTTTTCTTTGCATCCTAAAAATCCGCGATTAAGAGAGCGTCCGGTCAAACTCCGGACTTTAGTCCGGAGTAGGACGCTCTCAGCGGATTTTTATGATTTTGGAGTTGCCCCTAACTTTAAATATGTTTGCGTGAAGTGCTTGTTACTCCTTTAAACCTGCACAGCGCTTATTTCAGCTCCTTTATCTTTTCCCAGGTGAAAATTTCCCCGCTCCTTCCAAAGTGCCCGTATGCAGCTGCAGCAAGATACCTCGGCTTAAGCAGGTCCAGCTCCTCTATCATGGCTTTCGGCCTGAAGTCAAAGTTCTGCCTGATTATGTTTTCAATCTCGCTCTCTGAGAACTTTGAGGTGCCGAATGCGTCAACAAATATTGAGACGGGCTTTGCAACCCCTATTGCATAGGCAACCTGCATCATAAGCCTCTCAGCTATCCCTGCTGCAACAATGTTCTTCGCAGCATACCTCGCATAGTAAGCCCCTGTCCTGTCAACCTTTGACGGGTCCTTGCCTGAGAATGCGCCTCCGCCGTGGGAGACATAGCTGCCATATGTGTCAACCATTATTTTTCTTCCCACTGCCCCGGAATCAACTTCAGGCCCGCCGAGCGTGAATGAGCCGGCGCCGTTCACAATGATTTTGGTGTTGCTGTCAATCCATTCCCCGAGCGCAGGCAGGATGACATTCTCCTTAAGGTATGCCTCAAGCTCCTCCCTGCTGATTGAGGGCTCGTGCTGAACAGCCATCACAACTGCCTCAACCCGCGATACCTTGCCATTAATGTATTCTGCACTAACCTGCGACTTGCCGTCAGGCCTTATAAACTCCTTTAATTTCATTTTCTCGTCTGTCAGTCTGACAAGCTCATGCGCCTTCATTATCGGGAATGGCATAAGTTCAGGCGTTTCCTTGCAGGCATAGCCAAACATCAGCCCCTGGTCGCCTGCGCCCTGCTCCCTGCCGCCCAGCCCGTTTATGCCAGCAGATATTTCAGGGCTCTGCGCCTGTATGACATTTATGATGCCGACAGAGCGGTAGTCAAGCCCGAACTCAGGATTTGTGTATCCTATGCTCCTTATAATCTCTCTTGCTATAGTGTCAAAAGGGCAGTAGCATTCAGTGGTTATCTCGCCGTGGATGTCAATAAGCCCCCTTGTGGCAGACGCCTCAACAGCCACCCTTGCTTTTGGATCCTTATCTATTATGTCGTCAAGTATTGCATCGCATATCTGGTCGCAAAGCTTGTCAGGGTGCCCTTTTCTGACTGATTCAGAAGTGAATGTCTTTCCCATTTTATCCGCCCCCCAGATGATATTTCCAC
>Ga0210017_1001820_pt1 | contig 18541 bp, 15 predicted proteins | sample CryGeyCG2014_020_FD_183966 | JGI IMG/M metagenome (GOLD analysis project Ga0210017, IMG submission 183966) | Groundwater microbial communities from aquifer - Crystal Geyser CG08_land_8/20/14_0.20 (SPAdes) (version 2) | ecosystem: Environmental > Aquatic > Deep subsurface > Groundwater | place... | reverse complement strand
TTCGCTAAAGCTACGGAATGGCATGCCATTAAAAAACAGGCACGAGAGCGCCTGTTTTTGTTTTATTGTCAGAAATGGGGGAAAAGGGTAAGATTGGGGTAATATTAAGGAATCAAAAAACGGTACCTGACACCTTTTCTGACACTTTTCTGACAAAGGGTGAGATGTTGCCGGGGATCTGTCAGAAAGAAAAATCGCCTCTTTTGCGATTTTTTGGTAAAATAAACTCATGCAAACAAAGTGGCATACAATTCCACTTAGGGAAGTTTTTTCTGCCACGAAAGGCAAGAGAGATGGTCTTACATCTTCTGAAGCGGATCAAAAGTTAAAGGAATCTGGACGCAATACTCTTCCCCAAGAAAAACCGTATTCCAAGATACGGCTCTTTTTGCGCCAGTTTAATAGCCCCTTGATGTATATTCTGTTCACAATAGTGCTTATCTCTTTTTCGTTAAAACATTATTCCGATTCCATATTCATCGTTGTTGTTTTGCTTATTAATACGACCGTCGGATTCTATCAGGAAAACAAAGCCAATCAATCGCTTCTGGCCCTTAAGAGAATGGTAAAAATCCGAGCAAGGGTTTTACGAGATGGCTATGAGAAAGAAATTGACAGCGAGGAATTGGTTGCGGGAGACATCGTGCTTTTGAAATCGGGCGATAAAGTGCCCGCCGACGGCCGGGTTATTGAATCAAAAGGATTGAAAGTAAATGAAGCGAGCCTCACGGGCGAATCCCAATCAGTTGAGAAAAAAGTTGTTGATTTACTTCCAGAAGATACCCCGCTTCCCGAGCGAAACAATATGATCTTCATGGGAGCTATTGTGGAAGAAGGACGAGCAACCGCCGTTATTATTGCAACGGGAATCAACACGCAAATCGGCGAAGTCGTCTCGCTTCTCAAGGAAACAAAAGAACGCCGGACTCCGCTTCAGAAAAAGATTGCGTCACTCTCGCGCTGGGTTGGTGTCTTTATTCTCTCTATTATTTTCATCATTCTTATCGAAGGATACTTTTCGCAAAAAGATTTCGCTGAAATTTTTGTGGCTTCTCTTGCTTTAGCTGTCTCGGTAATCCCAGAGGGCTTGCTTCCCGCAATAACCGTTATTCTCGTTTTGGGAATGCGGCGTATTTTCAAAACAAACGGCTTGGTGCGAAAGCTGTCTGCCACAGAAACACTGGGCGGCGTAACCGTTATCTGCACAGATAAAACTGGCACGCTTACCGAAGGAAAGATGCAAGTTAGCCATATCTTGACGAGCACCCGGGAATTGATAAGCGATGGCCTCAACGGACTTGCAAAAGGAGAAAATGCCAACGGAGTCGAATCGCACATTGCCGCGCTCAAAATCGCCACTTTGGCAAATGACGCTTTTGTGGAAAATCCCGAAGCCGAACTGCAAGAATGGATAATACGCGGCAGACCAACCGAACGCGCCTTGCTTTTAGCGGGAATGCAGGCCGGCTTAAACAAGCACGAACTTGAAAAACAATACCCGATTATTGATAGAATCAGTTTTGAATCGGACTATAAATATGCGGCCACTTTTCATCATGTAGGCGAACATAAAAATTCGCTCTATGTCATAGGCGCGCCGGAAGAAATCATTGCGCGTTCCATTGATTTGGATATTGACGGACGAAAAGAAAAACTCGGCACTTCGGAATCCGACAAATTGATGCAAAAATTCGAATCGCTGACTCAAAAAGGATTGCGAGTGCTTGCCTGTGCCCATAAGGATTATGATGCTGGCGAAAAATACCAAAATCTTAGCGACTTAGTAAAAGACCTTACACTTGTAGGATTTATCGCTCTCAAAGACCCGCTTCGCCAAGATGCCAAAGAATATATTGACATCACCAAAAAGGCCGGCATCCGCACCGTCATTGTAACTGGCGATCACCGATTAACCGCCAAAGCCATTGCCGAAGAAATCGGCCTTGACGCAAGAGACGAAAATATAATTGACGGCAAAGAATTAGAAACTATCAGCGACGATGATCTACGAGAAAAAGCCAAATATGTTTCCATTTACGCCCGCGTTTCCCCTCGACACAAATTAAGAATCGTTGACGCGCTTCAGGCAAACGAGGAAGTGGTGGCAATGCTTGGGGACGGAGTGAACGATGCCCCGGCCTTGAAATCCGCTGATATCGGCGTGGCGGTTGGTTCTGGCACTGATGTAGCAAAAGAAGTGGCCGACTTGGTTCTTTTGGACGACAATTTCAAAACCGTGGTAAAAGCGATTGAGCAAGGGCGAGTCGTTTTTGGCAACATCCGTAAAGTTTTCGTGTATTTAGTCGCCGACGATTTTTCCGAACTCTTTTTGTTTTTAGGAAGCATGGCGATGGGATTCCCTCTTCCGCTGCTACCTGCTCAAATCCTTTGGATCAATCTTGTTGAGGACGGTCTCCCTGATATCGCCCTTACCACCGAACAGGAGACAAAAGGAGTGATGGACGAAAAACCGCGAAATCCCAAAGAGCCGATATTAAATAAACCCATGAAGCATTGGATGGCCGCCATATTTTTAATTACAAGCATAGCGGCATTCCTTTCTTTCTTTATCCTTTGGAAATTAACAGGCGATATACAAAAAACACGAACAATAGTATTTGCTCTCATGTGTTTCGATTCCCTTATTTTTGCCTTCAGCGTCCGCTCGTTTAAGCGAACGATTTTCAGAAAGGATATTTTTTCTAATCGCTATCTTGTCGGGGCAGTGGCAATAAGTTTCCTGCTACTTATTGGTGCGATTTACCTGCCGCCATTACAAAAACTTCTCTCAACGCAGCCATTGGGCGCAATTGAGTGGTCAATTATCTTCGGCATAAGCTTGATAGAAATTTTGCTAATTGAAAATTCTAAAAAAAGAGTTTTTCAACGAGCAATCATTTCTGCCCCCGGGCAACCAGCTCATAATTCTGGGTAACCTTACCAGTAATTCACGATCTTGAAGGGCGAGATGTTGCCGGGAATCTGCCAATTTATTACGACATAAATACCACGGCCGTTTACAATCCGCCCGTTGAAGTTTGCTTCAGTTACGCCGGAGTAAATTATCAAAATGAAAACAATCTTAAACTAAGGCATTCTGACGGCGTTAGCTGGGTGGATATTACCAAGTCCGGCTATCCGGATAAAGTTAATAAAATAATTTGCGGCATTACCAATACGCTTTCTCCATTTGCGATTACCGAGCCCGGTTATCTTTTGGATTTTTAGGGCGATTGCGCCAACGGCTTTGTTTTGGGGTAAGGGGGTCTTGTGGATAAAAAACTTTTAACGGGGCTAGCTTGCCTTTACTTTAATAGTATTGTGTGTTAAGATGGTATTAGTGTAAGTGTCTCAATAGGTTTTTTGTTCCTCTTGGGAATAAGAAAGTACTTAAGGACGACTTAAGTAGTAACTAAAGAGAGGTCGCCTTACATAATAATAAACAACTTAAGCTCATTTAGATGGCTAAGAAGTTATACGTTGGTGGTTTGTCTTATGGCACCACCGAAGACGGATTACGAGAGGCCTTTGCCCAAGCAGGAGCAGTTGATTCAGCCGCCATCATTATGGATAAGTTCTCCGGCCGATCCAAAGGTTTTGGATTCGTGGAGATGTCCAGTGATGATGATGCTGCTAAAGCGATTGCCATGTGGGATGGTAAAGAATTGGATGGCCGCACCTTGAAGGTTAGTGAAGCCAGGCCAATGGAAGTCCGTCCTCCTCGCAGCGGCGGTTTTAACCGCGGCGGCGGTCGTGGATTCGGCGGCGGCGGTAGCCGAGGCGGATTCGGCGGCGGCAGACGGGAATACTAATTTGGCTAGCGAGGACGATGCGTCCCGATTTCCAGAGGGACATATCGTCCGAGCAAAGACAAATGTAGAATTTAGGAATTCTCTATTTTTCGTTGCCAGTCCTAAAAGCCCTTGCGCAAGCGGGGGTTTTTAGTTTTTTGGACTTTTTGTGTTAAGATGTAATAAATAAAAGCATGAAAATTTTTGTTAAAGTAAAGCCCGGCGCTCGGGAAGAAAAAATTGTCAAAATCAGCGAGACAAATTTTTCTGTGGCGGTGAAAGAGCTGCCGGTTAAAGGAAAAGCGAATGCGGCGGTGATCCGCGCTTTGGCCGGATATTTTGACGTGGCTCCGTCACGTTTTAGAATTTTAGTAGGCGCTACTTCCAAGCTGAAAATTATTGAGTTTAATTGAGTATGGCAAAAAAAGCTATCGGTGAGGGGATTTGGGCCGCGTATAAACCTAAAGGGCCGACCTCTTACGATATTTTGCGTCAAATTAAAAAGGCAACCGGTATTAAAAAAGTCGGCCATGCTGGCACGTTAGACCCCTTAGCTAGGGGCATTTTAGTTGTGGGTGTGGGACGAGCGGCAACGCGTCAATTGGGAGAAGTAGTAAAAAAGGAAAAAGAGTATGCGGCGAAAATTAAACTGGGCCAATCCAGCAGCACGGACGACGCAGAAGGCACAAAAACAGAATTTAAAATAATCAACCAGCCAAGCTGTCAGGAAGTTGATAGGGCAGTCAGTAAATTTATCGGTCGGACTTGGCAGTCGCCGCCGATTTTCAGCGCCGTGAAAATTAGAGGCCAAGAGGCGTATAAGCGGGCGCGGCGGGGTGAAAAAGTGGTAATGTCAAAGCGACGCGTGGAAATAAAAAAGATAAAAATCATCAGTTATCACTGGCCGTACTTAAAATTGCAAGTTATCACGGGGCCGGGCGTTTATATCCGGTCGCTGGCGCGAGATATCGGTCGCACCTTGAAGGTTGGCGGATATTTAGCGGATTTGGAACGGACGCGCGTGGGTCAATTTACTAAAAAGTCGGCTCGGAAGTTTTAGGTCATAGCACCGCTGGCTATTTATTTTGTTTTTTGCTAAAGTAATCTTACTATGCCTAAACAAAATCCAATCGGTGAAAAAGCAATTGCCCAGCACAAAAAGTTGAAGGGGAAATTATCAATTATCAGTAAAGCGCCCCTTGAGACCAAAGAGGACTTAAGTATTTATTATACGCCCGGCGTGGGTGCGGTTTCAACGTATTTGGCGCGACATAAAACCGAGCTGCGCGATTTTACCATTAAACGAAATTGCGTGGCGGTGATTTCGGACGGCTCGGCGGTGCTAGGTTTGGGCAATCTTGGGCCTGAAGGCGCCCTGCCCGTGATGGAGGGCAAGTGCCAGCTTTTTAAGACATTTGCCAACGTTGATGCTTTCCCCATTGTCTTGGATACGCAGGACGTTAATGAAATTGTGGAAACGATTAAACATATCGCGCCGGTTTTTGGCGGCATAAATCTGGAAGATATTTCCGCGCCGCGGTGTTTTGAAATTGAAAACCGGTTAATTGAAGAGTTGGATATTCCGGTGATGCACGATGACCAGCACGGCACGGCGGTAGTGGTGCTGGCGGCGCTAATTAACGCGGCTAAAGTCGCGGGTAAAAAAATGTCGCGATTAAAGATAACGATTGTGGGCGCTGGCGCCTCAGCCATTGCGGTAGCCAGATTGATGATACTGGAAGGCGTGGGCGATGTAATTTTGGTTGACAGCAAAGCTATCGTTTCCCGAGAACGCAGCGACATTAACCTGGCAAAAAAAGAAATAATTAAAATTACCAATAAAGCCAATATTTCCGGCCCGATGGAAAAGGCAATAAAAGGGGCGGATGTGCTGATTGGTTTGGCCAAGGCCGGTTTGTTTAAGCCAGAGCATATTAAAAGTATGGCCAAAAAACCCATTGTTTTTGCTATGGCCAATCCCGTGCCCGAAATTTTGCCTATCGAAGCTAAGCGGGCCGGCGCTTATGTGGTGGCCACCGGCCGTTCGGATTTTCCCAATCAAATTAATAATGTGCTCGGTTTTCCCGGTATTTTTCGCGGCGCACTGGACAATAATGTTCGCAAAATAACGCCGCAAATGCGTTTGCGCGCGGCCAAAAACTTAGCCACCTTGATTAAAAAACCAACGCCCACCAATATTATCCCATCGCCGTTTGACAAGCGGGTGGTCAAGGCCGTGGCGAAGGCGATAAAATAAATTAATTGGGTTATTTCTGTCATGGATTTATTTCATTCCGTAATTTTGGGTATTGTTCAGGGCATCACGGAATTTTTACCCATATCTTCAACCGGCCATCTGATTTTGGCCGAGAAAATTTTAAATTTAGGGCAAGGAGAGTTTTTGAAAAGTTTTGATATTATCATACAACTGGGGTCAATTTTAGCGGTCGTGGTTTTATATTGGCGCCAACTTTTTACCAGGTGGGAGATAATGAAAAGAATACTGGTGGCGTTTATTCCGACGGGAATTTTGGGGCTGGCGTTTTATAAAATAGTAAAGGCCTATTTATTGGGTAGTGAGGCGGTTGTGCTCTGGAGTTTGTTACTGGGTGGCGCGTTATTGATAATTTTTGAGCTCTGGCATAAGGAAAAACCGGAGGCCCATGAAGATGTAGCAAGCATTTCTTATGGCAAAGCGGCGACCATCGGGCTTTTTCAATCCGTGGCCATGATTCCAGGAGTTTCGCGTTCCGCCGCCACGATTTTGGGCGGTTTATTGCTGGGTTTGAAGCGGCGCACGATTGTGGAGTTTTCGTTCTTGCTGGCGGTGCCGACAATGCTGGCCGCCACGGGGCTTGACTTAATTAAAAGCGTCGGACAATTTTCGCTTCAGCAGTGGGATTTTTTGGCGGTTGGCTTTGCGGTATCTTTTATTGTGGCTCTTGTGGCCATTAAGTTTTTGCTGAACTTTATCAAAAAATATACCTTTATTCCTTTTGGTCTTTATCGGATAGCCGTTGCCGTGTTATTCTATCTATACATAATCAATTGATAATTATATGGACACAGCCAAAAAAACTGGGCCTAAAGATGTTTTTATGCAGTTGCTAAGTATCGTCGCTCTTTATTTTTCGGCGATAAGCTTAGGGATGCTGTTTTTTCAGTTAATAAATATCTATTTCCCCGACATTTTATCTTATAACTACGAGACGCAGTCCTTTTTTGATATGCTCCGCTGGGCGGTGGCGGTGCTGGTTATTGTCTTTCCGGTTTATGCCTGGTCGCTTTGGTATATGGAGAGAGCAGAACGCAAAATTCCCGAAAAAAGGGACTTATCCGTGCGCAAGTGGCTCCTTTATTTGACGGTTTTTGCGGCGGCCGGCGTTATTATTGGCGATCTCATTGCGCTTATCTTTAACTATCTGCAAGGAGAGATGACCGGAAGGTTTATTTTAAAAATTGGAGCGGTAATGTTTATTGCCATATCAGTTTTCGGCTATTATTTGTGGAAATTGCGGTACAGCGCGCAACCAGCCAGCCGGGTTGGTATAAAAATCTTTAGGTGGGCAGTTGTTGCTATTGTGGCGGTGGTGATAATTTATGGTTTTTATGCAGCTGGTTCGCCGACTGTCGCCCGACAAAAAAGAATAGATGAGCGGCGATTGACCGACTTGCAAGACATTCAGGAGCAGATAGTTTATTTCTGGCAGCAAAAAAATAGCTTGCCCGTTAATTTGGGCCTGCTAACCGATAGTATTTCCGGTTATACCGCGCCAACTGATCCGGAAACAAAACTGCCGTATGAATATAGGGTCTTGGGTGATTTGAAATTTGAGCTTTGCGCGACTTTCACAACCGAACTTGCAACAAACCAGAGCGACGCCGGCGTGGTTAAACCAATGTCTGTGGTTGAGCCGTCCCTGGAAACATTCAATAACTGGCGGCATAGTACCGGCCGGACATGTTTTGAGCGCGCCATAGATCCGCAATTATACTCTGTGAAAAAACAATAAAGGGAACTTAGCCTTTTGTTTGGCCGAGAACGTAAGTAATTATACTCTCGGCTTTTAAAGTGGTACAACTCTATAAACCGCCGGCGGGCTTGACAGATTTTTAGTAAAGAGTATAATAGTGAGGTAATCTAACTATTTAATATTCTAAGGATATGCCATCCAGAAAAGCTAAAACCAGCGCAGAAGAACTGACAATGCTGTTATTGGGAGTTTTGCGCTCGATTCAGATTCATCTAAAAAAGAGCCGCGCTCAGGATTTAAGGCCTTGTTCGCCCCTACAAATTCAGGTGCTGGGCTACTTGCAAAAGCATAAAAGGCCTTCTATGAAAGAGGTGGCAGATTTTTTATCTATTACGCCGCCCTCGGCCACGTCGATTATTGACAGCATGGTTGATGATGGTCTTTTGAAGCGTCAATTAGACGCAACCGACCGGCGAGCTACTCATTTATGCATAACCGCCAAGGGCAAGAGCGTGTTAAAATACGGCTTCAAACAAATCACTGGTTGTATGCGGGAAATATTCAGCTGTTTAACGGATACGGAGAGGAGACAAATGATAAAAATCTATAAAAAAATCTTTAATTATTTTAATAAAAGCTAAAAACATGCCAGGTAGTGAGCCGCCAAAAGAATTACTATCTGGTAAAAAATAAGTGAGTTTAACCAATTAAATATGTGGTCTTGCCCAAAAGTAGATAACTAACGGACGGACTACTATCTGAGATGATGAATTTTATAAAAAAACATTATATCTGGGCTGCCGTTATTGTCTTGGCGGTGATAATTTCTGGCGGTTGGATTTATTCTCGAGTTACTAAAAAATCAACCTACGAACTTACAGCCGTTCAAAAAGGCGAGTTAGTTAAGGAAGTGAGTGTAACCGGACGAGTTAAAGCGGCTGAAAGCGTTGACCTGGCCTTTGAAAAAAGCGGCCGGGTGTCTTACGTTAGCGTTAAGGTCGGCGATAAAGTCAGCACAGGCCAAACGCTGGCCAGCTTAAGCAATGCTGATTTGGTAGCTCAACTGGAACAGGCGCGGGCTTCATTGCAAAAAGAACAGGTTGAATTAGACCAGTTAAAAGCGGGCACGCGCGAAGAAGATATCCAGGTTAGCCGAACAGCGGTGGCTAATGCTCAAAAATCATTAGTTGACACGCAAAGCGAAGCGACAACTGATTTAAATAATCTTTATGATGGCGTGCGGGAAGTATTAACCAGCGTCTATGACTCGGCCGATGACGCTGTTAATAAACAATCGGCGGATTTATTTTCCAACCGAGCAAGCATTAATCCCCAGCTGACCTTTTATACCGGCTCCCAGGCCGAAGTTAATGCTGAGGTTGGCATGATTAATGCCCAAAGCGCGCTTAATAAGACGAGTGAAGCCATTAATCTCTTGGAAAGCAATCGGAGCGATCAAGACGCGGCCTTGGCGAATGTGAACAGCCAAATGAGAATTGTGCAGAGCGCTCTGAATTATTTCAGTGAGGCCTTAAACAATGCCGCAAATTTAACTAGCGCAACTTTAACCAGCTACAAGTATAATATAAATCTAGGCCGGACTAATGTTAACACTTCGCTTACTAGCATCAATAGCAAACAGCAAGCGATTGCGGCGCAAAAAAATACCAATCAGACTGCCATCACAACCGCCCAAAATACTCTGGCAACGGCTCAGGACCAATTAAATCTAAAATTGGCCGGTAATACCGCGCAAGATATTGCTTCTCAAGAAGCGCAGGTTAGATACGCTCAAGCCAATGTGGACAGCTATGCGGCTTAGCTTGGTAAAACCATAATAAAATCGCCGATCAGCGGCATTGTTACTCAAAAAAATACTAAAGTTGGTGAGATTGTGGCCGCCAATGCTGCCGTGATATCAGTTTTAAGCAATGCTAAATTTGAGATTGAGGCCAATGTTTCAGAAAACGAGATTGCTGAAGTCAGCTTAGCTGACCCGGTTGCTATAACCTTAGACGCCTTAGGCCCGTCGGAAAAATTCAGCGGCCGGATTATTAAGATTGATCCTGCCGAAACGATAGTTTCGGGCGTGGTCTATTACAAGGTGACCTCTGTTTTTGACGTAGAAGATGTCAAAATAAAATCGGGCATGACCGCCAATCTTGATATTCAAACCGACAAAAAAGAAAACGTTCTCTATCTGCCCTATTATGTGGTCAAAGGAAAAAATGGCGATAAATACGTTCAGGTTTTAGTAGAAGGTAAGGTTAAAGAAAAAATCATAAAAACCGGCTTGGAGGGTGAAACAACGATAGAAATTATTGAGGGACTGAACGAAGGCGATGAAGTTATTGCTTCAAAATAGCGGCTAATACTATTTCTCTATGCTTATTAAATTAGAAAATATTGCCAAGGACTATGTTAATGATGGGTCAGCAACTTCAGCTCTGCGCGACGTGACGATGGCTATCAATGAAGGAGAATTCGTAGCGATTATGGGAGCATCGGGCTCGGGCAAGTCAACGCTGATGCATATTATCGGTTTTTTAGACAAGGCAACTTCAGGCCAATACTTTTTTGACGGCGAAGAGGCGAATCAACTTGATGACAATAAGTTAGCTGAAATAAGAAATCAAAAAATTGGTTTTGTTTTTCAGGCCTATAATCTTTTGGCGCGTACTTCGGTGTTGGAAAATGTTTTATTACCGACCATCTATACACCTCATTTAGACAGAAAAACGAGCGAAAAAAATGCCCGGCAAATTTTAGAAAAATTAAATCTTTCCCATCGTGTTGACCATCAGCCCAATCAGCTTTCCGGCGGCGAACAACAGCGAGCGGCCATTGTTCGGGCTTTAATAAATAACCCTCGGTTGATTTTGGCAGATGAGCCAACGGGAAATCTAGATAGTAAATCGGGCCAGGAAGTAATGGAAATTCTTCAAGACCTAAACGAAGAGGGCCGCACTATTGTGATGGTAACCCACGAAAAATATGTGGCCGAATGCGCCCGGCGAATTATCACGTTAAAAGATGGACAAATTATTTCCGACCAAAAATTAGCCAGCCAGCGTCTGGCAAAAGACGGCCTCGTAAAATAGCAGCGACGTTTATGAACTTGAGGCAAACTCTAAAATATATCTGGGGTAATCTTACTTTAAATAAGACGCGTTCTTTATTGACAATGTTGGGTATAATTATTGGCGTCGCGGCGGTTATCTCAATTATTTCAGTCGGCGCCAGCGCGCAGGACTTGCTTTTGGCCCAAGTAAAGGCCATGGGCACAAATCTTATTGGCATTTTACCCGGTGCCTCTGATGACCAAGGGCCGCCCTCGGCCGCTTTTGGCATAGAAGTGACTACTTTAAAATATGAAGACGCGCTGGAAATTAGGAAATTGCCTAATATCTTAGCTATCAGTGCCTATATTACTGGTCGTGGCACCGTCAGTTATTTTAGTCAGACCAAAGAGCTTAATTACACCGGCGTAATGCCCGAATACCCCGTGGTAGAAGATACTTCTGTTGAGTCGGGTCGCTTTATCAAACAGGAAGATATGGATAGTTTAGCCAGGGTGGCGATATTGGGCAGCAAAGTGGCTACGGACTTTTTTGACCAGGAAGACCCGCTAGAAAAATCAATTAAGATAAACCAAGTGGTCTTTAAGGTGGTGGGCGTGATGAAAGAACGAGGAGCGGCGGGATTGCAGAATCAAGACGAGCAAGTTTTTATTCCGTTAAAAACCGCTCAAAAAATAATGCTGGGCATTGACCACGTGGCTTATATCAGAACCAAGGTGGATAAAGAAGAAAATATTGATCCGGCCATCGTCCAGGTTAAAGAAGTCCTTCGTTTTCGTCACCACATAAAGGATGTAATCAAGGATGATTTTACGGTCAGAAGCATAGCCCAGGCCTTGGATATTTTAAGTTCAATTACCCAGGCATTAAAAATGTTTTTAGGGGCCGTAGCGGCTATTTCTTTAGTTGTGGGAGGAATCGGCATTATGAATATTATGTTTGTTACGGTATCGGAAAGAACCAAGGAAATCGGTCTGCGTAAAGCGGTGGGCGCCAAGAGAAAAGATATTCTTTTCCAGTTCTTGATTGAAAGCGCGGCTATGACGCTAATTGGAGGAATTCTTGGCATTATTTTAGGCGTTTTAATTTCCGGAGCTATAGCGCTAGGCGTTAATTATTTTGATTACGATTGGAGGTTTATCATTACACCGCTTTCAGTTTTGTCAGCGGTTTTTATGGCGGCGGGTGTCGGTCTAATTTTTGGCCTTTGGCCGGCCAATCGAGCTTCCTTAATGGAGGCAATAGAGGCCTTAAGGCGCCAATAAAATAGGACTATGGATTTTCTAACTATCACCAAACAATCATTTATTGCCCTGAAAACCAATAAATTGCGCGCTTTTTTTTCTATTTTGGGTATTGTTATCGGCGTGGCGGCGGTAGTGACAATTTTATCTCTGGGGCAAGGATTAAAAGGCCTGGTTACTAATGAAATGAATGCCTTTGGCCCGAATCTTCTGGACATTGCCGTAAAAATTCCCGGTGCCAACCAAACCCAGTCCATTACTTCAATGGTCCAGGGAATTAAGATCACTACGCTCAAGATCAAAGATATAAAGGACTTAAAAAATCAACAGATTTTTCCCTATATAGTAGCGGTCAATGGCCAGACCATTGGGCAGGAATGGGTGGTCTATGGCAATAAAGAGCGACGGGTGCTGGTTTATGGTTGCAGCCCGGATTATCCGTTAATTGTCAAAACCGCCAAATTGGCTGTTGGCCGATTTTTCAACTATGAAGAAAATGATAGCTTAACCAAAGTCGCGGTGCTGGGCAGCACATTGGCGGAGAAGCTTTTTGGTCAGGAAGATCCCATGGGAAAGAACATCCGGATGAAAGGCATGAATTTTAAAGTAGTTGGGGTTCAAGAACCTCAAGGCGGTATGATGAGCTCTTCAGGAATGGATATGAATGATTTTATTTATGTGCCCCTAGAAGTCACGCTTAAAGAAATTTTAGGCATTGATTATTTGACTGAAATTCACGTTGATGTGAGTGACCAAAAGTATATTGACCGCGCCACTGCCGATGTCAGCCGCTTATTGCGACGCAATCATAATATCACCGATTCCGATAAAGATGACTTTCAGATATTCACTATGGCGGAAATTTTAAGCCGCGTTGAACAAGTGAGCGCCATTTTAAATTTGTTGCTAGGATTTTTAGCGGGCATTTCTTTGTTGGTTGGAGGGGTGGGCATTATGAATATTATGTTAGTTTCGGTTAGTGAAAGAACTAGAGAAATCGGTTTACGCAAGTCGCTCGGAGCAACCAGTCAAAATATTCTCTGGCAGTTTTTGATAGAAAGTTTAATTATTACTGGCTTGGGCGGAATTATCGGTATAATTTTTGGCATTATGGTCTCAATGCTTATTGGTTTGGTCGTTCGGACACAGGGTTTGCCAAATTGGCCGTTGGCTGTTTCGTGGCTGGCGGTCTTTGGCGCCTTCTCTTTATCGGCAATTATTGGTTTAACCTTTGGCGTTTATCCTGCCCGCCAAGCCGCTAAGAAGTCGCCTATGGAATCCTTGAGGTATGAATAACAAAAGCCCCAGCAGAAGCGGGGGCTTTTGTTATTCATACAAATTTTAGGCGGGTTAAAATTAAGTAATCAAAAGTTAATTTTAGTTTATGAAAAAAGTTATTGTTTTTTTGGCTAACATAACGCTGATTCTTAGTTTTTCTTTAGCGCCTATTATGGCGATTGCTCAGGATCAGGGCGGGCCGCCGGCTGACATTAAGAAATGACCAAGCGAGGAAGAAATTAATCAATTTCAGCAGGAAATGGGCGCGCCGCCTGCCGCCTTTGACCATGGCGGACCGCCGCCGGTTGATACAGAAGAAATAAGAAGCATGCCCGAAGACGTTAAACAATATGCCAGCGACCAAGAGTTGGTGGCGATTTATTGCGCGATGACCAAATGGAAGAGCGGTGATTTTTTTCTCGGCGATGGATGCGCTGCAGAAATATATGATGCCGGCCATAGCCAAAGTGAAGGCGCTGGGTGTTGAAGTTGAATCGCCTGATCCGGCCGCGCTTAAGGCCGAAGGGCAGAAAAAAGTAGATGCGATATGCTCGGCCGCCAACGTTGATGAGGCGGCTAAGCTAGCTCAGGAATTTCAGTCGTGGGGACAAACTGAAGCGCGCGATAAAATCGGCAATCAATTAAGCCAAACTTTAGGCGGCAAAATAAAAGCTAAGGGCGACGAATTGCGCGACAAGATTAATAAAGACGTAAAAGAATTTGCCGACCAAGAAGCGGTTGCCATGCAAAAAGAAATCAATGATTTGGTTGAGCAGTTGGTGGAAACCAAAAAAGCCCAAATTCAGGCGGCGGCTAAATCAGCCGGAGCGAGCGGCGTCAACTCTCTGATAGCGGCGGCCACCAGCGATATAGAGGTGCAAGTTCAGTCCTTGGTGGTCGATAGGGCAGCGAAAATGAAGCAAAAGATTCAGGCCAAAGTAGATGAAATCGTCGGATCTCAAAAGAAACAATTTGAAGATATTGGCCAGGCGCTTAGCGAAGCGGGCGGCAAAATTGACGAAGAGATAAAAGCTAATCGTTCCCAATACGACACATATAAAAACGAGGCCTTTACTTTGCGCAAGATCTTGGTATTTAAAATGCTGGATAAGAACATGACAGAGGGTTTGAAGCAGTTGGAAGCGGCCGATGCCGATATTGAAGCGGCGCGTAAAGAAGACCCGACCATCAAAAGCGTAGGCGAAGTTAAAGCGGCTTTGGCGCAAGACAGGCAGGCGCTGGAAGCAGAAAAACAAAAAGCCATTGCCGATTCAGTTAAGAAAGCGTGCAGTCAGTCCTTGCCGCAGTTAAAAGCCGCCCAAGCAGAAATCCAGGGCAATGATTTGACGGTATTGAAAAGCAATTTAGATAAATGTAAAGGTAAAAATACGCCCGAGTGCCAAGGCGTTAACGCTTTAACTGAAAAATATAATATTCTGGCGGCGGCCGTCAGTGAATTTTCGGCCGGCAAAGCGCAAATAGAAAAATTCTGCGTTTCTTCCCAGAAAGCCGACGACTTGCAGGAGATGAGCGCGTTACTGGGTAGCTTAAAAGAACAGGGTAATGCTTTGCGCTTGCGAGCCAAGGAATTGCAGGCCGAGCAGGCCGAAAAAGCCAGCACTAAGGCCTTTTGCCGTGCCGTGACGGGACAGCTGGGCATTATTAAAAGCGGGCTAACCGATGGCTTAAATCAAACAAACTATAATCAAAAAGCTTGTGCCGGCAAAAAAGATGATAAATGCCAACAGATTAATTCCTGGGGTAGTAAGTTTGATAAGATAAAACAGGCAATCGCCGCGACTTTTAACAAAATCAACGATATTCAGGCCGTTTGTCAAAAAGCCGATACTAAGCCGCCGAGCGCCGAACTGATAAGTAAAACGGAGTCGCTTAAAAAGGATGAAACCGACATCAAAAAAATGGCGGCTGACCCAAAGGATGAGATTGATAAAATTAAAGCTGGCCAGGGAATTTGGCTGGAAGCGGAAAGTGCTTCTTCTTATAATACCCGAACCGGTGTTTCTAATCCTATGGCGCGCGAAAATAATCCTCCCTGGCGGCCGCCGTATTTTGGCAGCGGCTCCTGGTATATGGGCGCGGGCGGGGATTACTTAAATTATGACTTGGCGGTGCCCAAGGCCGGCAAGTATAATGTTTGGGTGCGGGATTATGTAGACAAGTTTCAGCCGCGGGGTGTGCGCCGGATAATTATAGAATTTGACGGCAAACGCTACGGCGTTTTTCCGGAAACCACCGTGGCTTCGCCCGGCGATAAGGGAGCTTTTGGCTGGCATAAGGTCAGCTCTGGCGTTGACTTGAGCGCCGGTGCGCATAAAATTAAAATTACCAAGAAATCAACTTCGGTAGGGGCGGCGATTCTGGACGCGTTCTACTTTATCACCGGAGACGATACGCCGCCGGAAAAATAAGCGACGTCACGGTACGTGACTTCGCTTGAAATTTAGTCGTTCACCCCAGATGTCCCGCAAGGCGGGACGCCTGTGGCTCACTAGAAATTATAACTTTTAACGCCTAAGACCATGGACAACAAAAAAATTACAACTATAATAGCCGCAGTCGTCGGGGTTTTAGTTGTTGCCGGTGGGATTTACTGGTGGTATCAGTCGCCCGGACATCAGACCAGCAAAAACGATAGCGATTTGGAAAAATTAAAGATAGAAAAACTGAAGCTTGATTTGGCGCTTTCGTCCATGCCCGATTTGAATTTGTCGTCTTTTGGCCTGGACGTGCCGCAATTAGCGGGTTTAAATATCTTTTCGGGCATCGCGGTTGACTCGGATTTTTCCTACAAAGGAGAGACCAAATTATCAGCGCCAAGCTACGACTTAAACGTTTCGGTGTCTGATATACCGGTTTCAAGCAGTGCTCCATCTTCAACCGGCGCGCCGGCGGTAACGGGTGCGCCAGCCAGCACCCCCATGCCAAGCGCAAGCTCGCAAAGCGGCCAGTCAACTGACTGCTCGCAATTTACGTCCGTGCCTTCCTGCTCTATGGTAGGCGGCGGAACGGCATACGACTTGTGCAAGCAGTGTTTTCCGAATAAATAAATATTCGTGATATCTGATATCACGAATATTAACGTTATCGCAAAATCCTTGTTTTTACAGCAGGGATTTTTGTTTGCCATGCTAAGCTCGTCCCGTTATGAAGTTCAGCTATATCTCTGTATACAGTGAGTAAACGGGCGATTACGCCTATCGGCTTTTTCATTAGATTCGATATTTTGCGCGGTAAACTTCTAACGGGGCTCGGTTTGAAAAAAAGCGGGGTTTGGGGTAAAATGATGATAGGGTAATTTTTGATAAAAATTGAAAAATGGACAGGCAAAAAGCTAAGGAAAAGACAATTCTATGTTGAATCAATATTTTCAAGATATTCACAAAACACACAAAGCTGGTGACGCTACCGAGCCAAGCTATTATTCGGATCTGAAAAAATTACTGGATAGCTTTTTAAAGTCAAAGGGCTTTGATCCAAACATAACTATTCAGTCGAAAAAAACTAAAGCGGGAATTCCAGATTTAACCATAAGAAAAGGTAAGCAACTTATTGGTTATGTTGAAGCTAAAGATTTAGAGAATGAAGAATTGGGAGTCATAGAAGATTCAGAGCAAATTGAGCGGTATAAACAAAAGCTGCCCAATTTTATTTTTACTAATTATTTTGATTTTTGGTTGTGGCGGAGAGATGCCGTTGACGAAAGCAAGGGTAAATGGATAAAAAAAGTAAAAATTGGACAGCCGCGACTTTTAAAATTGAACAATGTGCCACCCTATCAGAATGAAAAAGATTTTTTTGAATTGCTGGAAGCATTTTTTTCTTTCTATATTCCGGAGAGAAAAACCGCTAAATCTTTAGCAAAAGAATTGGCAAGCCGCGCGGCTTTAATCCCCAGTCAAATCAGTTATTTATTGAATGACGAAAAAGCAGAAGAAATAGACAGGATATACGAAGCTTTTAAAGAATATCTGATAGCGAATCTTTCAAAAAATGATTTCGCCGACATTTATGCGCAAACAATCGTTTACGGTCTTTTTTCAGCTAGGTTGAAACAAAAAAATAGGGACGAATTTGATAGATTCATAGCAGAGAGGTTGATTCCTAAAAATATAAAAATTTTGCACGACACTTTTTCGTTAATTTCATCTAATGCTCTGCCGGAAGCCGCTGCGGTTTATGTTGATGATATCGCTACCGTTTTAGCTTACGCGGATATAGAAAAAATCAGAGAAGAATTGCATTTTAAAAAAGGCGGAGACGACCCTTTAATGCATTTTTATGAAACATTTTTAAAAGAATACGATCCGAAAAAACGAAAAGCCAGAGGAGTTTATTATACGCCCTTTCCGGTGGTTTCTTTCATCACTCGATCTATAAACAATCTCCTTAAAGAAAAGTTTGGCAAAAAATATGGCTTTGCTTCTGACGGGGTGACGATTCTTGATCCCGCTTCAGGGACATTAACTTTTCCATCTAATGCTATCAGCATAGCTCACGATGAAATTAAAAAAAGCCCCAAAGCCGGCGCTTGGACGCAAATTGTCAAAGATCATATTCTTAAAAATTTCTATGCCTTTGAACTTCTGATGGCGCCATATATCATTGGCCATCTAAAAATCTCATTATTATTGGAAGAACTCGGTTATAAATTTGGAATTGATGAGAAGTTCAATCTATATTTAACAAACACTTTGGACTTTAAAGAACACGTGACGAGCACTCTTCCTGGCTTTCCGCATGCGTTAACCGAAGAATCAGAAAAAGCGCTGAAAATTAAAAAAGAAACTCCAATTTTAGTAATAATGGGCAACCCGCCATATTCGGTGAGCTCGGCGAATATTATAAAAGAAGATTCTGATTATAAGAAATTATACGAAAGCTATAAGGAAAATGTTAGAAAACAAGAACGTAATATTCAGCCGCTTTCAGATGACTATATAAAATTTATTGCTTTTGCCCATTGGAAAATTAAACAGGCAGGGCAGGGAATTGTCGGAATGATAACGAATAACTCATATTTAGATGGCCTGATTCACCGCGATATGCGGTGCAAATTAGCCGAAGATTTTGATGAAATTTATATTTTAAATTTACACGGCAACTTGAAACGTCAAGAAAAAACTCCCAAAGGCGGCAAAGATGAGAATGTTTTT
>Ga0210017_1001818_pt1 | contig 18554 bp, 15 predicted proteins | sample CryGeyCG2014_020_FD_183966 | JGI IMG/M metagenome (GOLD analysis project Ga0210017, IMG submission 183966) | Groundwater microbial communities from aquifer - Crystal Geyser CG08_land_8/20/14_0.20 (SPAdes) (version 2) | ecosystem: Environmental > Aquatic > Deep subsurface > Groundwater | place... | reverse complement strand
CAAAAAATTGGAACTTATCAACAGCCCCGAGGAATTTATAGAAAAAACAAAGGGAGTTGATAGGGAAATTAGAGATTTATTTTGCGAAAAATAAATGTTGAAAAAAACCGTAAAATGGTTTAAAGTAAAATAGCTGAACCTATTCAAAGAACATTCGTTCTTTTCCACCCTTCGCTTCGCTCGGGTATCTGAAAAGAAGTCATCCACCCGAGCCGCAGCGAAGGGTGAAGAAGAGGATTTATCCTCTTTTCCCAGAATTTCTAAGAGGAAGATATTAATTAAAATCCATGAAGATTCCTAGTGGAACGAAAGTTTTAATTGCGGCCGGCGGAAAGGGGACGCGGCTTGGAAAAAAAACCAAAAAAATCCCAAAACCGATGCTCAAAATCGGCGGATTTCCCTTATTAGAGCATCAGATTAAACTTTTTAAAAGATATGGCGCAAAAGAAATCATCATTTTGACACATTATCTTTCTGAAATTATTGAAAGATATTTGAAAGACGGAAAAGCTTTGGGGGTAAAGATAACTTATTTTAAGGAAAAAAAACCCCTTGGTACTGCTGGGGGGATAAAGGAGATAGAGGACAAATTAAAAGAAGATTTCATTGTCGTGATGGGGGATGTGATGTTGGAAATGGATATAGGCAGACTTTTTTACTTTCATAAAAGAAAAAAAAGCGCCTTTACATTGGTATTGCATCCTAACAACCATCCAGACGACAGCGATTTGGTTGAAATAGATAGAAATCAAAAAGTTATCGCTTTTCATTCAAAACCACACCCCAAGAATAAATATTTCAGAAATCTGGTTAATGCCGGTTTGTATGTTCTGTCGCCAAAAATTTTAAAATATATAAAAAAAGGAGAAAAAGTTGACTTCGGGAAAGATGTGTTCCCAAAAGTCATCAAAAAAGAAACCGTCTATGGGTACAATACTGCCGAATATCTGAAAGATATCGGAACTCCGGAAAGATTGATTGAGGTTAAGAGAGATTATCTGGGCGGCAAAATCAAACGGTTTAACAGAAAAAACAAGAGAAGAGCAATTTTTATGGACAGAGACGGGGTTATTAATAAAAATGTTGGGCTTTTGCATAAAATTGAAGATTTTAAACTTTTTCCCAATATAGGAAAGGCGATTAAAAAAATAAACAATTCAGAATTTTTGGCAATTGTCATCACTAATCAGCCGGTAATAGCCAGAAATTTATGCTCTATCGAAGAATTAGAAGAAATTCATAAAAAAATGGAAACTTTTCTTGGCAGAGAAGGAGCTAAGTTGGACGCGATTTATTATTGTCCTCATCATCCCGACAAGGGTTTTCCCGAAGAGAACAAAAAATACAAAATTAAATGTAATTGCCGTAAACCAAAAATAGGTTTGGTTAAAAAAGCAGAAAAAGATTTTAATATTGATTTTAAAAAATCATATTTTATTGGTGATTCTTTTCGGGATATTTTATGCGCAAAAAGAGCTGGCGCCGTTGCTGTAGGAGTGAAAACCTGCAAGGGCTGCCAGGAAGGTGATATTAAACCAGATTATTACTTTGATAACCTTTATCAAGCAGTCAAGTCTATTATTAAAAACAATCTTTAAAGAACAATGAAAGTCTTATTCCTTAACCCCCCTTTCAAAAAAAATTTTTCCAGAACTTCTAGAAACCCCGCAGTAACTAGAAGCGGAACCATATATTATCCTTTCTGGTTGGCTTACGCTGCCGGATTGCTTGACCGGGCAGGGGTTGTCCCAACCAATGCGTTTTTTGCCAGCGATTTCTGGGCAGCAGAATAAGAATGAGAGACCCCAAAAAGGTGGTGGATGAAATAGAGCGCGACATCAGGCTGGGCGCCGAATCTATTAATTTCTGTGATGAAACCTTTACCTTAATTAAAAGCAGAACAATGGAGATTTGCGACGAAATGATAAAAAAGGGGGATAAATAAAAAAATAGAATGGCATTGTGAGACACGGGTTGATAATGTTGATTTGGAAATATTAAAGAAAATGAAAGAAGCCGGTTGCATCATGGTGAATTATGGCGTTGAATCGGGAAATGATGCGATACTTAAAAATTCAAAGAAAGGGATAACAGTAAAACAAGTCATTAATGCTTTTGATTGGTCAAAGAAAGCCGGGTTGAGAACGTACATGAATCTTATTTTTGGCCATCCCGGAGAAACAGGGGAGACAATAAAAGATTCAATAAACCTTATGATGAAAATAAATCCTGATTTTGTGACTATAGGCATAATGACGCCTTTCTTTCTGTCAATAATTTAAGCAACAACGATCTTAAGAAATGGCATTCCCGAGCTTATTCAAAATTCTATCTCCGGCCTTCTCGCATATTGCATCTTTTTGAATTTGTTAATCTTAAGGGGGTGCTGGGGATGGTTTTTAGCAGGCTGAAAAGCAGCCAGTATTAACTATGGACATATTATTTATTAATCCGCCTTGGTATAAAAAATCGGGAAATATTTGGAAGGAGGTTTCTGCTTGCATGCCGCCATTCGGCTTAGCACTCTTAGCCTCTCTATCCAGAGAAAAGGGGTATTCCGTTTCTATATTAGACTGCAACGCTTTGCACTTGGGCTTAAACGATACTGAGCGGCACCTGCCGGAACAAGCGCCCAAGTTTATAGGACTCACGGCTAGCACCGTACTAATTGAAAACGCCTTAGAAGCGGCAAAATTATCTAAAAAGAAATATCCAGGCGCAAAAGTGATAATCGGAGGCGTTCACGCTACTGTTTTACCCGAAGAAGTGCTTTCGTCAGAATGGGTTGATTATGTTGCTATGGGTGAAGGGGAATACAGTCTTTTGGAGCTTCTTTCAAATAAAAACCCGCAAGACATAAAGGGAATCGGATTTAAAAAGAACGGGCAGATTGTTATTAACCAACAGCGTGAAATAATTCCGGACATTAATATTTTTCCTTTTATGCCCTATGATTTATTGCCGATGGACAAGTATTATCCGGCCGTTGGCAGTTATAAAAGAAAACCCTCTTTTGGTATGATTACTTCCAGGGGTTGCCCTGGACGATGCACCTTTTGTAAGGGTAATTTATTAGGAGATAGAATAAGATTTAGGTCAGCTGAAAAAATTATTGAGGAAATAATCTTCCTTCAAAAAAATTATGGAATCAAAGACATTACTTTTTACGATGACACTTTCACTTCCAGTAAAAAAAGGGTGAAAGAGTTCTGCTCTCTCTTGAAGGACAGAAAGATTGACTTAACCTGGTGTTGCTTTTCAAGGGTGGATACAGTTGACTTCGAAACCCTCAAAGAAATGAAGGGAGCCGGTTGCTATCAGATTATGTACGGAGTAGAATCTGCTGACTCTCAGATATTGGTCAATATTCAAAAAAGAATCACCTTAGAAAAAGTAGGGGAGACCGTAGCCGACACCAAGAGAGCCGGAATTGAGACAAGATTGGCTTTCATGTTCGGAAATCCCGGGGAAACAGAAGAAACTATTAAAAAGACGATTAAATACGCAATTTCCCTGAAGCCGGATTTGGTCTCTTTTAATATTGCTACTCCTTTTCCGGGTACTGAAATGTTTGCCTGGGCAGAGAAAAATGATTATTTAATCCATAAAAATTGGTTAGAGTATAATTTGGCTAAGCCGGTAATGGAGTTGCCAACCATTTCTTCAAAAAAAATTTTAGAGTATTATAAAAAAGCTCACCGCCAATTTTATCTTCGCCCCTCTTATATTTTAAAGAGATTGATGAAAATAAGGAGCTTTGGAGATTTGGAGCGGAACTTTTTACCTTTTATTGGTTTATTGAAATTTATTTTCCAAAAATGAAACTTTCAATTATCATCCCCGTTTTCAATGAAAAAAAGACCATTTCGGAAATTTTAAACAGAATTGAGCATGTTAATCTTGCTCAAATCGGCTTTGGAAAAGAAATCATTATTGTTGACGATGGTTCTATTGACGGCACCAAAGATATTTTAAAAAGATTGGAAAAGAACTACGAAATTATTTACCATTTAAAAAATCAGGGCAAGGGGGCAGCCATTAGAACCGGTTTGAAAGAGGTTTCTGGTGATTACGTTATTATCCAAGACGCCGATCTCGAATACGAACCAGAAGATTATAAAAAGCTTTTAGAATGCGCCCTAAAAAACAAAGCTCAAGTAGTTTACGGTTCACGTTTGCTTAATCACAAAAATGAGTTTTCCTACAGTTCTTATTATTATGGAGGCGTTATTCTTAATTGGCTGACAAATATTATTTGCGGAATCAAGATTACCGACGAATCAACTTGCTACAAACTTTTTAAAACGGAAACGATAAAATCAATTCCTTTGAAATGCCAAAGATTTGAATTTTGTCCTGAAATTACAGCTAAAATTGCTAAAAGGAGGATTAAAATTTACGAAGTTCCCATCAGCTATCGGCCGAGACATAAAAACGAGGGGAAAAAGATAAGATGGAGAGACGGGATAATAGCTCTCTGGGCCTTAATTAAATATAAATTTTTTGATTAATTTTAAATTTTAATATGTTTTGTTTCTGGGATAATTTTCTTCGCTGGCGGCGAGTCCAAAAAGTTTCCAAATATCTGCCCTTAAATTCAATTGTCTGCGATATTGGCTGCGGTAAAGAAGCGTATTTTCTGAAGAAATTTTCTCCCCTGATAAAAAAAGGCATCGGGCTAGACGAAGAAATTGAGGACTACAACGATCCCAATTTAGAATTTAAGAAATTTAAAACAACAGATTCTCTTCCGTTAGAAAACGAGAGTTGTGAAGTGATAACGATGATGGCAGTTATTGAGCATCTTTCATATCCTCAAGAAATTTTAAAAGAATGTTTTCGATGTCTAAAGCAAGGAGGCAAGATAATTATTACTACTCCTACCCCTATTTCAAAACCAATTTTGGAATTTTCGGCTTTTAAATTAAATTTAATTGACAAAAAAGAGATTAGTGATCATAAAAATTATTTTTGGCCCGAAAGATTAAAACTGATGCTCGTTTCGGCCGGTTTTAAAGAAGAAAACATTAAAAGCCGTTTCTTTGAATTATTGCTTAATAGTTTAACTATTGCTAAAAAATGACTACTTTCAGAAAATACCTTTTAATTTCTCTTATTTTTGCGGTCCTGAATGCGGTTTTGCTTTTAGCTTTTTTTGTTTCGAGATTTGACCACACCGATACCGCGCAATATGTCTCTACAATAAAGCATATATCTGGCGACCCGCAGGCCGAACTTTTTCCCTATCGGATCTTAAAGCCCCTACCTATTTTAATTGCCGTCTTGCTCAATCCTATTTTAACTCCAGAAAATGCTCTAGTGGCTCAAAATGTAATTTTTTATTTTCTTTCTGTCTGGTTAGTGTTTCTTTTAGTTTACAGCCTTTATCAAAATTCTAAACAGGCTTTTTACGGAACAGTTCTTTATATGGCGGCCTATCCGATGTTGGCTTATGGATTGGCCTCCCTTACTGATTTATCGGGTTGGTTCTTTTATCTTCTCTCGGTTTTAATAGCCCTAAATTTTCTTAAAAAACCTCAATTAAAAACAGCCCTGCTGGCTGGTTTTATTGCCGGTCTTGGCATGCTCTTTAAGGAAAGCGTTGCAGCAGCCCCCATCTTTTTTGCCAGTCTTGTGTTTATAGCAACCAAACTTCCATTTAAGGATAAGTTAAAATACATTTTAACATTTGGATTGGCCTTTCTTTTATTTCCAATTATCAACACTATTGTTTTATATAATCTCTACTCTTATTCTTACTTAGACGCTTTTAGGCTTGGCGGGCTTCATCCCCAAGGTTCCAGCGGTTTTTATATTGTCAGTTTTCCCAGAATTGTAGTAGAAATAGGAAGAGTTTTATTAATCGGTTGGTTATTTGTTCTCTGGGGGACGTTGAAAGAATTTGCTTTAAAAAACATTGAACGTGCTAAAATTTTACTTGCCCTTACTCCTTCGTCTTCATCTGTTTTTCTCTGGTGTTATCCTCACAACAGAATAATTTTTATCGCTTTCCCTCTTTTAATTTCTTTGGCAAGCTTAGGTCTTTTAAGGAATTACAAGAATCCTAAGATTAATAGTTTTGCAGAGATAGGTTTGCTTTTTGTCTATGTTTTAGTAAATTACTTTATTCTTGATTTTCTTTTAAAATATGGGGAATCTTTTCAGCCATATTTACATTATGGGTAATAATTTATCTTTTGTTTCGGTTATTGTTCCTTGTCGGAACGAAGAAAAATACATAGGGAAGTGTCTTGAATCTATAATTGCTACAGATTTTCCAAAAGAAAAAATGGAAATTTTGGCAGTGGATGGAATGTCAAAAGATAAAACCAGAGAAATTATAGAAAAATTCAAAATTCAAAATTCAAAATTCAAAATTCAATTAATAGATAATCCAAAAATAATTACGCCCTCGGCGATGAATATAGGCATTAAGAACGCCAAAGGTGAAATTATTATTAAAATGGACGCTCATTCAGTTTATGAGAAAGATTATATTTCAAAATGTGTCAAACATTTGATAGAATCCGGCGCTGATAACGTTGGCGGGGTTTTAAAAACTATTCCCGCTAAAAATACTTTAGAAGCCCGAGCCATAGCCATTTCTCTTTCCCATTTTTTCGGGGCAGGAAGTTCGCATTTCAGAACTGGCTCCAAAGAGCCGAGGGAAGTGGACACCGTGGCTTTCGGCTGTTATAAAAAAGAAGTTTTTCAAAAAATAGGCTTGTTTGACGAAAAAATGGCTAAAATTGAAGATTTGGAATTAAATTACAGATTAAGAAAGGCAGGAGGAAAGATTATGCTATTTCCGGACATCAAGGCTTTTTATTATCCTTCATCTGATAATTTGAAAGATTTTTTTAAACATAATTTTACTGACGGCATTTGGGCGACATACCCATTAAAATACGGATTTAAGGTTTCTTTCAGGCATTTGATTCCTTTATTTTTTACCTCAGGAGTTATTTTAGCATTAATTTTCAGCCCATTTTCATTTTTGTCCCGTTTTTTATTCGTTCTTATATTTGGCAGTTATTTGATTTTAAATTTGTTTTTTTCTTTCAAAATTGCCTGGCGGGAGAAAGAATTTAAATTTTTATTTATTCTGCCGGTTGTTTTTGCTTCAAGACATATAGGATACGGATTTGGTTCTCTCTATGGTTTTCTAAAAAGGCTTGAAAAAAAATGACGGAAGAAAGAAAACGAAAAGAAATTGAATATTATGACAAAAAAGCCGAGGAATTTAGCAGAGAGCGGGTCTCTGTCGGTGCTGATTTTGAGGGATTTGAACCGCAGAGTTTAACGAGCTTTAAGTTTCTTTATAAGTTAGTGGAAAGATATAGCCGTGATAAGGTAATTTTGGACTATGGCTGCGGAAACGGCATTCACTCCGGTTTTTTGGTGGAAAGCGGGGCAGAAAAAGTAATTGGCATTGATCTATCGGAAAAATCCTTACAATTAGCCAGAGAAAGAATAAAAAAAGAGGGGATGGAAGGCAAAATCGAATTCATCGCAATGGATTGCGAGAAAATGGATTTCCCGGACAATTCTTTTGATGTTATTTTTGACGGCGGGACTTTTTCTTCGCTGGACGTGAAAAATGCTTTTCCTGAATTAGCAAGGGTCTTAAAGCCGAAAGGTTTTCTTTTGGGCATTGAAACTTTCGGGCACAATCCTTTTACTAATTTAAAAAGAAAAATTAATAAAGTATTGGGCAAAAGAACAGGGTGGGCAGCCGAGCACATTCTTAAAATGAAAGATTTAGAAATGGCAGAAGAATATTTTAACAAAATAGAAGTTTACTATTTTCACCTGATTTCCTGGCTGGCTTTTCCTTTTTTGGGTTTTGCCGGCGGCAAAGCATTATTAAAATTTTTTGAATTTATTGATAAAATTTTATTGAAACTGCGATTTTTAAGAAAATACGCATTTAAAGTAGTATTTATTTTTAGCGAAGCCAGAAAATAATAAACCGCCCGTTTTTTAGAGCGGACGGTTTTTTGAATTGAAACTTGAAAATTTCGGTTAAAAAAGATAAATTAAAGTATAATGCTAAAAAGACTGTTTGACATTGTTTTTTCTCTTTTTGGGTTGGCATTGGTCTCTCCTTTGTTTTTGGTTATTGCGGTTTTAATAAAGCTAGAATCTCCGGGACAGGCTTTTTATAGAGGTGAAAGAGTAGCGAAAAACGGAAAACCTTTTAAGATTTTTAAATTCAGAACCATGGTGCCTGCCGCCGAAAAATTAGGAGGTCCTTCAACTGCCGGCGATGACCCCAGGTTGCTAAAAATCGGCCTGTTTCTTAAAAAATATCAACTTGACGAACTGCCTCAGTTAATCAATGTGTTAAAAGGAGAAATGAGCTTTGTAGGGCCAAGACCGGAAGTGAAAATGTATGTAGATATGATGTCGTCGGAAGAAAAAAGAATAATTTTATCTGTGCCTCAAGGAATGACAGATTTGGCTTCCTTAGTGAATTTTCATGAGAGCGATGTTTTAAAAGGAAGTCCGGATCCGGAAAAAACATATATGGAAAAGATAAGGCCGGAAAAAATCCGGCTTCAAATTGAGTATGTAAAAAACCGTTCATTTTTGTTAGACTTAAAAATAATCATAAAGACGATATTGAAGGTATTTTATGGATAATATTGAGAATTATAAAAAAATCGCTATCGAAGCTAGGGAGAAGGTGCTTGAGTTGATATATAAAGCCCAGACAAGCCACATTGGCAGCAACTTTAGTTGCCTGGATTTGTTAACGGTTCTTTTTGAAAAAGCGAATATTAAAAAAGATAAATTAATAGTTTCAAAAGGCTGGGTTGCAGCTTCAATTTACACCTTTTTAGCTTATAAAGGAATAATTCCAAAATCTGATTTAAAAAAATATTGCCGACCCGGATCAAAATATATTGGACTCATTGAACCGTTGGGAATATTTGGATGCGAATTTGCTGGTGGTAGTATGCAACTTGGCGACGGAGCAAGTTTAGGATTTGCTCTTGCTAAAAAATTAAAACAAGAAGACGGTAAGATTTATGTACTGGAAAGCGATGGAGGTGTTGACGGGGGTATTTTTTGGGAGTCAGTTTTACTTGCTAATCAATTTAAATTAAATAATCTTGTATGGATTATTGATGCTAATGGATTTCAAGCGATGGGGAAAAAAAATGAAATAGTGGACATAGAGCCGCTTAAAAATAAATTTAAAAATTTTGGATGGTATGTTAAAGAAATTAACGGCCACGATTTTTATGAAATAGAACGCGCCTTAAATTACAAACATAGCGGTCCTTATGTGATTATTGCAAGAACAGAGAAAGGGTTTCCGGTTAGTTTTATGCGAGGAAATAATTTTTACCATTACGCCAACTTAACGACAAAAATGTATAAAACAGCATTAAAAGAATTAAATGCGCAATAAAAAAGGACAATTTATAAAAGGTGTATTATCCTCTCCAAAACCGTTCCCAAAAGGTCATTCTCCTTGGAATAAGGGTAAAAAAACAATTATTCATAAAACCTGCTTAACTTGCGGGAAGCAGTTTTCTTTAGATTTACGTATTCAGAAGCGAAATCAGAAATTTTGTTCAAGAAAATGCATTAGAAATGTTACACAATTTCCAAAAGGACATCAGATGCGTCTCGGTAAAAAACCGCCTGAAAATGCTTGGGAAAATAAAAATTCTAAAGAAACACGATTTCAAAAAGGACATAAAATAAATCGGGGGAGAATTCCTTGGAATAAAGACAAAGATTTTGGCGGCAATGAAAATCTAAAAAGAAAAATAATGGGTTTATCAATATATCGTAAATGGAGAAATGACATTAAAAAAAGAGATAAAAATAAATGCGTTCGATGCGGACTAAAAGATAGAAAGTTGGAAGTTGATCACTATCCAATTCCTTTTGCAAAAATTGTTAAAGAAAAGCAAATAACTAATATTCGAGAAGCGAAAAGTTGCAAGGAATTATGGGACAAAAATAACGCCAGAAGCTTATGTCAGCATTGCCATAAAGAAATAACTTATTGGCAACAGAACACAAGAGACACTCGTAAGATTTTTATGGACACTTTGATAGAATTAGCAGAAAAAGATGATTCTATAATATTACTTATTCCAGATGTTGGATTTTCCTATATGGATGAGTTTCAAAAACGTTTCAATAAAAGATTTTTCAATACGGGCGTAACCGAACAAACCACAATTTTAATTGCTGCCGGACTTGCCTTAAGCGGCTTTAAGCCATACGTCTTTAGCATGATCAACTTTGTTGTTTTTCGTCCCTATGAGGCGGTTCGCAATGCCGTTTGTCTGCATAATGCCAACGTGAAAATTATTGGAGTTAAGGGCAGCGAGAAATACAAATTTTTGGGGTTCAGCCATAATCTTATTGTTGAAAACGAAGAAATAAAAGTCTTGGAACACTTGCCCAATCTTAAATGTTTTATTGCTGATAATCCCAAGGAAGTTAAAAAAGTCATTTTAGAAACATACAAGATGAATTCGCCTTGTTATATAAGGATTTAATCATATGGCTTACAAAGTACCTTTCGTAGACGTTCCAAAACAATATCAAATTATAAAAGAGGAAGTTTTAAGAACGATTGATGATGTTTTATCAAGGGGGGATTTGATATTGAGGAAGGATGTTGAGGATTTCGAAAAGAATATAGCTTCCTATGTGGGGACAAAATATGCGGTTAGTTTAAACTCGGGCACGGACACAATGTTTCTGTCTTTGAAAGCCCTGGGTATCGGCCCGGGGGACGAGGTGATTACGGTTTCTCATACTTTTGTTGCTTCAATAGCGGTGATTGTTCAAACAGGAGCTAAACCTATCCTGGTGGACGTAAAAGAGGATTTCACAATGGATGTTGATAAATTAGAGGCGGCAATTACTGAAAAAACCAAAGCGATTATTCCTGTTCATTTAAATGGCAGGATGTGCGAGATGGATAAATTGATGGAAATTGTAAAATCGCATAATTTAATAGTTATTGAAGATGCCGCTCAGGCCATAGGTTCAAAGTATCAGGGGAAGATGGCGGGCAGTTTTGGTTTGGCGGGGTCTTTCAGTCTCTATCCTTTTAAGGTTTTAGGATGTTTTGGGGACGGCGGCGTTTTAACAACCGATGATGAAAACCTGGCTGAAAAAGTTCGTCTTCTTAGAAATCATGGCCAAAAAACCCCCGCACCAGAGCAAGCTCGGTACGGGGCAGGTAAAACTGAAATAGTTTGTTTTGGTTTCAATTCAAGATTGGACAATATCCAGGCAGCCATTTTAAACTTGAAGTTTAAATATCTTCCTCAATACATTGAAAGAAGAAGGAAAATTGCTCTCCTTTACCAGAAGGGGCTGGCCGATGTTAAAGGAGTAAAACTGCCGCCCTCGCCAGATTCTGATGAGAAACATTTTGATAATTTCCAAAACTATGTATTAACCGCGGAAAAAAGAGATGAATTGTATAATTTCTTGAAAGAAAAGGGAGTAGAGACCTTAATTAAAGACCCAATAGCAAACCACAAGCAGCCGGGCTTGAGGCTTTCTCATTTTAACCTTCCTCACACAGAGAGATTAGCTGAACAGGTAATCTCTCTGCCAATGTACCCAGAATTAAGTCGGGAGCAGATAGAATATGTAATAGAATGCGTTCGAGATTTTTACAAGGCGAAGAGAACTATGTTCTCTTCTTCATCTTCGCTTCCTACGGAAGCTTGATAAATGAATAATATCTTTTCTAAAATTTTATTTGAAAAAAGATCACTTGCCAGATTAATATTTTTTTTAATTGCCGATGCGGCCTTGATTATCTTTTCGGTTTTCTTGGCTTTTATTGTCAGGTTTGAGGGATATGTGCCTCATCAATATCTTTTAAATATTGAAGGGATAATACTTTTGTCGTTATTAATTACCCTTCCTCTTTTTTATTCTTTGAAACTTTATTATTTTACTTGGGCTTATGTCAGTGCCGAAGAATTAATATCTTTGATGAAAGCCACCGGTTTAAGTTTTTTGTTATTGACCGCCTCTTTTTTTGTTTTAAAAGACCACCCTGTTTTTACCGGTTTTCCGCGTTCAACTCTTTTTATAACCTATTTTTTCATTTTTATTCTTTGCGGCGGTATCAGATTTGCCAAAAGGATTTATCTTAAGACATTTCAAAAAAGAGCTACAGAAGAAAAAGAAAGAACTTTAATTGTGGGAGCCGGTGATGCCGGAGAGCAGATTTTAAGGAACATTTTATCTTCCCGAATCAGCCCTTATTTCACCGTAGGTTTTATTGATGATAATCCGGCAAAACAAGGAGTGTTAATCCACGGAGTGAGAGTTTTAGGAAAAATTGAGGATATTCCCCGGCTTGCCAAAGAAGAAAAAATAGAAGAATTGATTATTGCCCTGCCTTCAGCCGGCTCTCAAGCCATAAGGGAAGCGGCAGGAAAAGGAAGGGAAGCTGGCATTAAAAAGATAAAAATACTTCCTCCGATTGATGAAGTGATTAATGGTAAGGTTAAGGTGGGAATCGGAGTTCTTCAAGAAGTGGAAATGGAAGATTTGTTGGGTCGAGAACCGGTTGTTCCAGACCAAAAATTAATTGAGAATTTTATTCAGGGCAAAAAAGTTTTGGTTACAGGAGCGGCTGGTTCCATTGGCTCCGAGCTTTGCCGCCAGATAGTCAGATTTAAACCATCAATGCTTTTGTTGTTAGACCAAGATGAGACCGGTGTTTTTAATATTAGCGAAGAATTGAAATATAAATTTTTAGATACCCGAGCCGTAGCGAAAGGTGAAAAAGAGGATTTATCCTCTTTGACTATTAAATCTTTTATAGCCGATATTCGCGATAAAGAAAAAATAGAACAGATTTTTAAAAATACCTTACCGAACATAGTTTTTCATGCCGCCGCTTACAAACACGTTCCGCTGATGGAAGAACATCCAGACGAGGCAGTGAAAAATAATATATTTGGGACAAAAATAATTGCTGAGGATGCTTTAAAATCAGAAGTGGAAAAATTTATTTTTATTTCCACAGATAAAGCCGTAAATCCAACATCTGTAATGGGAGCGAGTAAAAGAATAGGAGAGATGATTTGCCAAAATTTAAATCAAAAAAATAATACTAAATTTATCTCTGTTAGGTTTGGCAATGTTGCCGATAGTCGAGGAAGCGTCATCCCAATCTTCAAAGAAAAAATCAAAAAAAGAGAAACGATTGAGATTACCCATCCCGATATGGAAAGATATTTTATGACTATTCCAGAAGCCTGTCTTTTGGTGCTGCAGGCAGGAGCGATGGGTCAGGGCGGAGAGGTATTTGTCTTGGATATGGGGGATCCAGTAAAGATTTTTGATTTAGCCATAGAATTAGTTAAACTCTCAGGGTTAAGGCCTGACATAGATATCCCGATTGTTTATACCGAACCCAGACCGGGAGAGAAATTTTTTGAAGAAATACTAACGGCTGAGGAAGGAACGATTGCCACTCAAAATGAAAAAATTTTTAAAGCCAAACTTTCTGATGTTAATGAAAATAAATTAAATTCAGGACTTGGAGCGTTAAAAACAGCTATAGATAAAGAAGCTATAATAAAGGTTTTAAAAGAGTTAATTCCAACATATAAGCCTAATAATCAAGTTTAAGTATGGGCAAAAGTTCTAGAGAAAAAAGAGAAAGGAGATTAGGGGAGGAGGCAGGGCCAAAAGGAGAAAAGACTGAAATTAGATTTGAGAAAATTTTAAAAACGATTATTTTTGGGGGCACCGTCTTAATTTTATTTACGCCCTTGATTTTGAGTTCTAAATTTTTCTTTCCTTTTGTCGGACCAAAAAGCCTTTATTTTATGGGATTGACCGAAATGGTCTTTTTTTCCTGGCTTTTTTTAATCATTTTCTATCCAAAATGTCGGCCGCGCTTAAATTTTATTTTATTAAGCTTGATTTTATTCACTGCTATTTTAATTCTCGCCTCTCTTTTTGGAGTAGACCCTTCTTATAGTTTTTGGTCAAAATTTGAAAGAATGACCGGTGTTTTGATGATGCTTCATTTATTGGCTTTCTTTTTGGTGGCTTCCTCTGTTTTCAGGGAGAAGGATTGGCTGAAAATTTTTTCGGTTTCAATTTTCGTCGGTGTTATTTTAAGCTTGATAGCGCTGTTTTCAAAAAGTACTTTAATGCAAAGCGGAGCGACAATTGGCAATGATTCTTTCTTGGGGACTTATTTGCTTTTTGATTTATTTTTAGCCCTGTATTTAATTACCCGAGCGAGGCAAAGCCGAGCGAAAGGTGAAGATGAAGCGATAGCTTCATCGCCTTTAAAATCAAAAGGCGCCTTAAGAATTTATTCTTCAGTTTGCTTTTTGATTATGGGTTTTGCATTGATTTTTAGCGAAGCAGAAGCAGCCAAACTTTCTTTTTTGGGCGGCCTGGTTTTGCTTTTGTTTTTATGGCTGGCTTTCAATCAAAAGAGAAAATTAATGTTAATCGGTCGTTTACTTCTGGCACTATCTGTGATTTTTGTAATTGTTTTTACGTTTTTTGCTTTCCAGCCCGACAGTTTTGTCCGAAAACAAATAATTGAGAAAACGCTTGGCGAAACATTCGGCGGAAGATTTATTGTCTGGCAGGCAGCCTGGCAGGGCTTTTTAGAAAGACCCTTGTTGGGTTGGGGGCTTGAGAGTTTTGAATTTGCCTTTATTAAATATTATAATCCCTGTTTGGGAACTGCGAGATGCGGCGGTGATGTTTGGTATGACCGCGCTCATAACATTATCTTTGACACTTTGGTTACTTCGGGAATAATAGGTTTGCTCAGCTATCTAACTATTTTTGGAGGGGCGATTTTAATTTTATGGAAGCAATATTATCGCAAAGCCATTGATTTTTTGACAGCTGGAATTTTTTCATCTATTTTGATTGCTTATTTTGTCCAAAATCTGACTGTTTTTGATATGGTTTCAAGCTATATGATATTTTTTTTAACCCTCGGATTTATCGGCTTGATTTCTTCAGAAAATTACGGCCCAAAGACAGGAGTCGATGAAGCTGTTGCTTCATCTCCACCCTTCGCTGTCGCTCGGGTAGTCGATGAACTTCGAGTAAGAAATAATTTTAAAAACCAGGCAAAGAGGATTTTGTCTTCTTTTTCGTCTCGCTTTGCTCGCCAATTGACGGCGCTAATTCTTTTCATTTCGTTAGTTTTTTCTCTTTTTGAGTTTGTAATTAAACCTCTGAAAACAGACTTTTACGTGATAAAATCTCTTCGGGCTCAAAATTCTAAAGAAAGGGTTTCACTGTATAAAAAAACATTGAGTTTTTCTTCGGTTGGAAGATACCAAGTGGCAGAGCAACTTGCTGACCTTACATTAAGTGCCCGTTCCGGATTAGGCAAGACCGTCTCTCTGGAAGACTATAAAGCAGAACTCGATTTTATAAGCGAAAAATTAGAGAAAAGCATAAAGCAGTCCCCGTTAAATTTGCGAGGTTACCTTAAACTTGGGCAAATTTATGATGCCTATGTTAGGGTTGACCCGCAAAAGCTTTCTCAGGCAGAGATGGTTTTAAGAAGGGCAATTGAGCTTAGTCCGAAAAATCAGCAAATTTATTGGGAATTAATTCAAAACAAACTATACCAAGGGGAATTTAACGAAGCTTTTTCTTTAGCGGAAAAATCCTTGGAACTTGAGCCAGAGAGGGGTCAGTCTCATTTGATAGTGATTCAGGTAGCAAAGATTATGGGAGATGATGAGTTGGCAAATAAAAAAGCTGAAGAGGCAATCATGATTAATCCGTCTTGGGAGCCGAAAATTAAAGAAATTATTGGAAATTAGTAAAAAACTTGACATAATCTTTTAAATTTGTTAATATTCAATTAGTGAGTGTTCCGAAAGGAACTTTGCTAAGTCGACAGTAACCCTCCCTCGAGCGAGGGTTGCTGTTTTTTTTATTGGTTGCTTAGAGAACTATCCCGAATAACTAAATTCTTTGTTGACACAAGACCCTAAAATTTGCTTTGATAGAGTCTTTTGCTATAATGAATATAATATATGAAAATATGTAAAGTTTGTAAAAAAGAATTACCAGAAGATTCCTTCTATTTTGTAGGAATGGGAAAAAGATGGAGGGGGAATATATGTAAAAAATGTAGTAATAAAAAAAACGTTACAAAGAAGAAAAATAAAGTTTTCTCGAGCTTGGTTTAGAAGAAGATTTTGTAGATTAAAACGGAATGCGAAAGATAGGAATAGAAAATTTGAGTTAACGTTTAAAGAATTTTGTCGTATAAGAAAAAACGAAAAGTGTTTTTATTGTAGAACTATCCGTGGTCTTTTTTCAACAGAGCGATTAGATAACACAAAAGGGTATAGTGTTTTAAATTGCGTTGTCGCTTGTTGGCGATGCAACAAGATGAAGAGTAAAGATTTTACAATGGAAGAAATGAAAATTCTTGAAAAGGCACTTAGAAAAATAGATAAACTCAGAAATATTTGAAGTTTTTTTTAACTTTGTTAAAATATAGTTGAGTCGGGAGGTAGCACTCACTAAAGACTTAGTTTGGAGTTAACTCTCCCGGCTCTTTTAAAACCGAGCCCCGCACGTAGCGGGGCGAAGGTGGAAAAGAAGATTTATCTTCTTTGACTTTCAAAGTTCAAAATGCAAAATGCAAAATGCAAAATGCAAAGTTACAATTAAAAATTCAAAATTCCAAAAAAATAAAAAAAGAATTACCGAGTGTTCAAAAAAATATTTCGCTGAAAAATTATACTACTTTTAAAATTGGCGGCAAGGCAAAATATTTTTTTGCGGCAAAAAGTAAGGAGAGTTTAATTTCGGCAATTAAAGCGGCAAAGAGAATTAATTTGCCATTTTTTATGTTGGGCAGGGGGAGCAATTTATTAGTTTCTGACAAAGAGTATAAGGGATTGATAATAAAAATACAAAATACAAAATACAAAATACCCCGCAGTAGAACAAGTTCACTACGGGGCAAGCAAAATACAAAAATATATGCTGAAGCGGGTGTACCTTTATCACAGTTATTAAATGAGGCGACAAAAAATAATTTAACTGGCCTTGAATGGGCAGTCGGAATCCCGGGGAGCGTCGGCGGAGCTGTCAAAGGAAATGCAGGAGCTTTCGGAAGTTCATTATCTGATAATATTCAAAGAGTTGAAGTTTTTAATATAAATAACGAAAAAATTAAAATTTTCAAAAATAAAAATTGTCAATTTTCATATCGAAACAGTATTTTTAAAAAAAATAAAAGCCTGATTGTTGTTTCCCTGGTTTTAAAATTGAAAAAAGGAGATAAAAAAGAGATGGAGAAAAAAATCAAAGAATATTCAGATTATAGAAAAAGACATCAGCCGCTAAATTTTTCTTCAGCTGGCAGTATTTTTGTTAATCCCGAAGGGTTTTCAGCGGGACAACTCATTGAAAAATGCGGTTTAAAAGGAAAAAAAATAGGCGAGGCTCAAATTTCGAAAATCCACGCTAATTTTATTGTCAATCGGAATAGAGCTAAAGCAAAAGACGTCAAAAAATTAATAAATCTGATGAAAAAAAAGGTAAAACAAAAATTTGGGCTGGTTTTAAAAGAAGAAATTGAGTATTTATGATTTTCCACACTTGACCCCCACCAAAATTTGGTGTGGGGATTGACAATGCTTGTTGAAATGAAATAATAAAGTAATAAATAAAAATTTTATAACTTCATTACCCGAGTCGCAGCGCGGCGAAGGGTGGAGAAGCTCGAAGAAACAAGTTTCTTCTCCCGTCTCGCCTTCGGCTCGACGAACGAATGTTCTTTGAGTACAGATAGCGGTCGACTATTTGCGAAAATCTTTTAAAAAATAATTTGTTCAAACATATGGCAAAGAAAAAAGCAGCCAAGAAGAAGAAAAAAAGATAGAATTAAGTTCTTCCACAAAGATTTGTGGAGAGAGGGAGGGGGGTGGGCAATAAGTTTTTTTAATCCCGCAAATAAAAGAGACCTTGCGGGATTGCTTTTTTTTAAAAATAATGTATAAGTATAATATAAAGTATAATATAAAGAATAACGTATAGGTGTAATATTAAAGATGGAAGGCGAAGAGAACTACGTTCTCTTCTTCATCCGGAAGCTTGATATATGATAGAAAAAATCAGTAAAAAGAAAAGAAAACCAAAAGAAGAAAAAAAGGGAAAGGTTGAAAAAGAGAAAAAACCAAAAAAGCCGGCGAAAGTCAAGATTGAAAAAAAACCAGCGCCCGAAATTGAGCGTTATTTTGAAGCGACTGGCCGAAGGAAAACAGCGGTCGCGAGAGTTCGACTTTTTACCCGTGGTGAAAAATTGTTTTTGGTCAATCAAAAACCTTACGATCTTTATCTTCCAAGTTTAGAGCTTCAACAGATTGCTCAGTCTGCTTTGGAGAAAATGAAATGTCTGGACAGATTCCGGATTGAGGTTAAAGTAAAAGGAGGCGGTTTTCATGCGCAAGCAGAAGCTGTCAGGCACGGAATAGCCAGAGCTTTGGTGATTTTTAATCCTGATTTCAGAAAAAGATTAAAAAGAG
>Ga0210017_1001817_pt1 | contig 18555 bp, 21 predicted proteins | sample CryGeyCG2014_020_FD_183966 | JGI IMG/M metagenome (GOLD analysis project Ga0210017, IMG submission 183966) | Groundwater microbial communities from aquifer - Crystal Geyser CG08_land_8/20/14_0.20 (SPAdes) (version 2) | ecosystem: Environmental > Aquatic > Deep subsurface > Groundwater | place... | reverse complement strand
TTTTTTTATTCTAATTTTCTTACCCAATGGATTTTCATCCCCAAACAAATTTTCTTTAACCTTATACCCCAAAACTACTACTTTAGCCATAGTTTTAACATCATTATTATTGAGATCGCGACCTAAGATAGGATAGACCTCATCTATTTTTGAAGCTGCGGGCGTTTGCCCCTTAAAAGAAATTTTCTTGTCAATATTTTTATAAATTACTCGTTCAACACCGAAAACAATAGGAGCGGCGAGTTCTACTAAGGGATCTTTTTCTATTGCCAAGGCGTCTTCATATTTAAGAGTTGTAAGCTCCATCCCCTCTATCGCTGACTGCACTATATCCCCACCCTTTTTAGGATCCCAAGTTCCTGGTTCAATAAAGATATTATTCGAACCGAAAGAAGCAATTTGACCAATAATCAAGCTTTTCGCTCCCTGTCCTAAAGACATCATAGCAATAACCGCGCCAATACCGATAACAATACCAAGTATGGTGAGTGCTGAACGAGACTTATTGGTAGTAATTCCTATTATAGCAGTTTTAAATGTTTCGATAAAATTCATCACTTTAGCTTTTTAGCTTCTTTGGCTACTTAGCCTCTTAGGATTAAAATTCCTAATCATTACATTTAATATTTTTATAGTCTCTCCTAATAAAGAATCAACTTTTGAATAATTAAGATTTTTTGTTTTGGAAAGTCTTTTTGCTGTCTCGACCTGTGTTTCTAATTCTGCTCCAGAACCGTAAGCAACTCTTAAATAATGCAGATAATCATTTTTGGTCCCCCTGAATCTTCCTTCTGCAATATTAGAGGGAATAAATATTGCCGCCCTTCTCATTTGTGAGGTCAATCCATATATTTCTTCTCTTGGAAATTTTTCGGTTAATTCATAAACAGCTACAATTAATTCTACGGACCTCTGCCATACTATCAAATCTTTGTATGAATGTATTGTTTTATTTGTCATAATAATTCTAACAAGCTAATGAAGCTAACAAGCTAATGAAGCTATTTTAACAATCCCTCTTCTTTCTCTGCGATTCTTTGCTCTATAACAACTTCACAACCTACCATTTGACCATCCTTAAGGCAAATTTTTCTTTTTGCATGCTCGGCAGTATAAATCTCATGTGTGACTAAAATAATCGTCCGCCCTTCGTTGTTTAATTGCTGCAGGATTTTTATTATTTGCAGGCCAGCTCTGCTGTCAAGATTGCCCGTTGGTTCATCGGCAAAAATTATCGCCGGATCATTAACCAACGCCCTGGCGATAGCCACTCTTTGTTGTTCTCCGCCAGAAAGCTGACCGGGAGTATGAGTTATCCGATGGGTAAGGCCAACGGCCTCAATCGCTTCTTTGGCTCTTTTTTCTTTGTTACTAATCTTGCTGTAAACAAGAGGTAATTTAACGTTATCTAAAACATTAGTACGATTAAGTAAATTAAATGATTGAAAAACAAAACCTATTTTTTTATTCCTAATATATGCCAATTCATCATCATCAAATTCATTAATATTCTGTCCTTCAAACTCATAAAGTCCGCTTGTGGGCCTATCCAAAAATCCTAAAATATGCATAAGCGTTGACTTCCCTGAACCAGAAGGACCCATAATAGCTATAAACTCTCCTTTTTCTATGTCAAAAGAAAGTCCTTGTAATACTTTAGCCACCACTTCGCCTGTTTGATATTCTTTTTTAAGGTCCCTAACCTTGATTAACATGGGTACACGAATTTAAAACTATGCCGTTGGCTCCAGTCTCCCGACTGGAACCGTAATGTAAATCCTCATCGTTGACCGGACTGGAATCAGTCGTTGGCTCCATACTTCTGTGTGGAGCCATATTGCTTTTATTTAAAGCAGCTTATCAATCTTAATTAAAGAATCGTCATCCAATAAATAACTTCTAGCCGATGAATATAACCAATCTTCTGGACGAATAACATAACCTTTCTCAACGGGATTAGTGTGCATATAATTAAGTTTTTGTAAGAAAAATTTCTCAGTTTCAATAATTTCAGGATAATTTTCTCTTTGCCAAATTTGAAATGATGCTCCTTTCTTTTTCGAATATGAATTTTTTGTTAAGCTTAAAATATATTTGCGATTATCTTCTTGAAGCAATCTTTTTATTCCCATCGTTGTAAATTTTTTAAACGATGCGATTATTTCATCTAGGCCGTTGGCTCCAGTCTCCCGACTGGAGCCGTAATGTAAATCCTCATCGTTGACCGGACTGGAACCGTAATGCAAACCGTTAACTGCCATTATAGAATGAATATGGTTAGTCATAATAACAAATCCGTGCAGGAGAAGCCCTTTATGCTTCTGACAATATTTAAAACTACTTATAATTAATTCAAAATATTGTGGTTTGGTGAAAATATCTATCCATTCTATGGTAGTAAAAGTTAAAAAGTGTATTTTGTTGCTATTTTCTTTATGTATCCGTGGAACAGGCATAAATTTTATTTGGCATTTTCGCTCCACTCAGGAGAGATGGAGCGAACGGATAAGGACGCAATCATTTGCGTTATTAGCGAGTTATGTTAGCGAATTTTCACAAAGGTAATGACCCTGTCTCCTTCTTTAAGTCCTGAGATCACTTCTATCATTCCCTCATCACCTCTTAGACCCAAAACTACTTTTCTTTCCTCGGATTCCTCGCCTTTTAATATCTTCACTAATTTTTCACCATTTTTCTCTTGGATTGCTTTTTGGGGTATAAATAAAACATTTTCTTTTTCGTCTGTTTTAATATCCACATTAGCAGTCATCCCAGACTTTATTCCCCCTGTTTTCTTCTCAAAAGCAACTTTAACTTTATAATAGATAACCCCTTGAATAAGAGTCTCGGCCGGCTCAATAGAAACAACTTTACCTCCAAAGATTACATCATCGCCAAATGCATCTAATGTTATATCTGCTTTATCCCCCATCTCTACCTTAGTAATATCAGCCTCAGGAATATCTACTTCAATTTCTAAACTATCTTTTCCAAGCATGGAAATTACCGGCGCTGCTAAACTTACCTGCTCTCCTTTAGAAAAATGAACTTTAGTAATAAGACCGTCAAGAGGCGCCTTAAGGGTTGCAGAAGCTTCCTTTTCGCGGACTAAATCTAATTGAGCTTTAGCTTGCGCAACTTGCGCCCTGAGAGAGGCAATATCCACCTCTCGGGGAGAGGATTTGGTTAACCCAAGAGAAGCTTCCGCTTCTTGAAGCGCTGATTTTCTAATATCTACCAACTTTTGGGCCGCCTCTATTTGATTCTCGGCTTCTATTTTAGTCTGCTCTAAAAATTGCTCATCTTGTTTAAGAGCATCTTCGGCCGCGTTAATCTGCGCTTGGATCGTAGCTTTCACTTCAGCTAAAGCTTGAACATCTTTGTCTTGGGCACTTTTTGCTGTATCATACGAACTTTCTGCTAAATCTACCTGTGAGGTTTCGGTAAGTTGAGCTGTAACAATAGCCTGTTTTTGGGTCTCTAAAGAAGACAAACCCGTATTAATACTTATCCGATCTGTATTAATAGTCGTCTTAAAACCATTTAAAGAATAACCAGTAGCGGAATCAAGGGGAAAATAAGGACCTGTCACAGAATTATCTAAAAGTATTCGGGTATTATCTAATGCCTCTTTAGTAAGTTCAAATAAATCCTGAACCAAGAGAATACAGGAGTCAATTTGAGATACTTGAGAGCTTTTAGTCAATCCATTAACTAAATTCTCAATCTCTCCGTGTTTTGCTTTTACCTCTTTATATTTCCCATCAGCATCAATTTTACTTTGAGGATTTAAAACCCCTAAATTAGCCTCAAAGCTATCATTGGCTCCTTTATTATCAATACCTAAAATATTATCGATATGATTAATACTAGAAAAGATAGTTACAATATACCCCTTAAGTCCTAATCGCGTTGCCTCATAAGCATCTTCTGCTTGCTGTTTGTAGGTAGTTTTAGTATTTGTTAAATTCTTTTCGGCATTAAGAAGAGCTGTTCGAGCCGAGGAGACAGCTAATTCAGAACTTTTTATTTTCTCCTCACTTGTTTTTTTAAGATCTTCTAATGCAGTTTTTGTCTTGTCCCGGCCAATAGTTGCTTTTTTAATATTTTCTTCAGTTGAAATTTTTAAATTTTCTAAATCTGATTCCGCCTTCTCAATGGCCACCTTAGCGCTGTTCCGGGCTGTCTCGGAAACTTTTATAGTCTCGGGACTGGCTCCGGTAATTTTTAAATTTAAATTGGCCTGCGCCAGCCGAAGGGCGGCTTCTGCTTGTCTTACCTCTATAGATAAATCGGTTTTTTCAAGTTGAGCTAACTCTTCGCCTTCCTTTACTTCGTCTCCTGCTTTTACTTTAATATCCTCAAGTCGGCCCGGAATCTTAAAATTTAAATCAATCTCTGAGGCCGGTTTTACAGAACCGGTAATAGAAACGGTTTGCGTTATTGTCCCTCTTTTGGCAATATGGGTCGTATATTCTACTCCCGATCTTTTAGTTCTATAATATTGCCAAGCGAAAATCCCTCCCCCTAAAATAATGATAATAATTAAAGCCCATTTAATAACCTTTTTGGAATTTTTCATAAATCTCCTACAAATTAAGATTAAAACTCCCAAAAAATTACGGGTTTATATCGGAAAAACACTTTTCGATATAAAAATCGGATTCCTATAATCTATCGAATTCCCATAATCTACACTTTTTAAACATCTCTCCATTATATCAAATAAAATTATAACTTACCACCACGAAAGATATATAACGGCCGAACCCCAAAGGAATCCGACCGCCTTAAGTTAATGCTAATTTATTCAAAATTTAAAAATTTCGATGCAACAAAATAGAAATGACAAGAAATAAGCAAATTTTGCCTCATTTTAATCTTTAATTATTTGTCCAAACTCTCTTTGATACCACCAATAAGGCAATCTGATCTTATTAGGAAGATTATTAACATGTTTTATCCTTAATGTTAAAAATTGCCATTTATGTTGTCGAAAACATATTATAGAAGCGATATCCCAAAAGGGCGGTATAAGTAAGGTAACATTTTTAGAGATCCTTTCCAATTCCTTGTAAAACTTATCTGGATTCTTTACATGTTCTATTGTATGAGAGCATAAAACACTTTCAAACTCTTTATCTTCAAATGGTAATTCATAAATATTTTTTATCAAAACAAAATTTGGTACATTTCTTTTAATAATATCCGCATTGATACCCCCACTATCTGTATTACCACAACAGATATTAAGATCCCATTTTTGTTTTTTAAAATAATAACTCTTTAAGATTCTATAATCAATGATATGCGCTATTATTAAATAAAATAACAAAGGGACGTATAATATCGCAATCAAAATTGAAATAATAAGCCCAGGGATTCCTAGAATATACTCCTTAATTAATTTCATAAATTTGGTTATTCTTTAAATAAAATCCTGTTAATATTAACACCTTAACGGGATATTTTAATTTTTGTGAGAATTTAACCTACCAAATCCTAATTATTAAACACAATAAATTATATTCCTTATATTCTCAAACACTTATCAAAGTATAAACTATTCCTCCTATTAATATAAGTATAATAATACTTCCCGCAATTTGGCTTCCTTTCAAAGACATAAAAGAAAATTCTGGAGACCTATCCCCTAACCTCTTGGCTCTCCAATACATAGTTATCACCATCACTCCCACCAACCCTTCACTAACTGCTCCTACCAAAGCCATGTTTTTAGTAAAACCTCTCATCCCCAAAAGTAATGCCACAAGAGGAATAGAAAAAGTAAAAAGCCAAGATAAAAAGTTAGACATTTTATAATCATAATAAAACACTGATTTCTGCCCCAATCCTACAACAAGAAAACTAGTCATCATAGCAAAAATAGCAAAAACATTACCAAATAAAACCATCCCTTTCCCTAATACTTTACCTAAACCAATCGTTGCTATTTCTGTAGTAGAAATTCCTGTCACTCCAATTACAGCCAAAGCAAAAAAAGAATAAATAATAACTGGAATCACACTTCCCCAAAGAATAGCTTTTTTAAGTAATTCTTCTTTTCCCTTTAAAACTTCTCTCATTTCGGGAATAGCTATCATTCCCCAAAGAGCATAAAGTATTACTCCATAAGGTAAAAAGAATTTGTTTATATTAAAATATACCAGATGTGAAATATCAATATGGCCAAACGAAATAAGTCCCACCAAAACTACCATTACGAGAATGACCATCACCATTAAAAATTCTGCTTTTTTAATAATATTTAAACCAAAATAAACCAAGACAGCTCCAATCGTCCAAAACAAAAAACTATAAAAAAGTAATCTTCCTGAGAAAATAGCACTCAAGACCTCTCCTCCTCCTATCATATACACTAAAAGACTTCCATAATTAGCTAAAAGCCATAAAAAAAACATAAGATACTTTCCGTTTCTTCCAAAATACTTTCCTGCGTAACCTATTAACTGATACCTCTCTTTAGTTCTAAGAGTTATCTCTCCTAAACACAAATTTATAAAAACAACAATTAAACTTAAAAATACAAAATTTATAAATCCAATTAAAAAACCACACTGAGCCACCACATAAGGGATACCCAAAATACCAGCGCCAATTATAACTCCTACCAAAATAGCAATTGTTTCAAATAATAAAAACACAAGTTTAAAACATTAAAATTGGAAATTAGAAATTAGATACCCTTTTCAACTTCCATGTCCTGCCTATCTCCCCCTTTTCTTCTATCACTTCTTCTCCCTCCATACCCTAATTCTCTGCCCCTTCTTCTATCCCCTCTTCTTTTTCTATCAGCTGGTCTTCTATTTGTTCTTCTACTGTCTCCTCCTGTTCCCTTTCTACTATCTCCTCCGGCTCCTCTCTTAATTTTAACTTTGTTAATAATTCTTCAAACACACCTCTTTCTTTTAATCTCTCTATTTCTTGTTTTAACTTTTCTAATTCTTCTTTCCATTTTAATTCATCAATCTCCTGTTGGTGATCCTTTGCTATCTCCTTTTCCGCAATCCTTCCTGCTTCCATAGTGGGGATCACAATAATCTTTAAAACTACGGATTTATCAAGTTTTCTTGATAAAATACCGGTTAACTCTTTAAGTTTTTCTTCTGTAATATTTTGAGGAGCCATCATTACAGCATTAATAACAATAATATTTTCTCGGACACTTATAATAGTCTCTTGTAATTCACCTTGAGAAATGTTTGCCGTCAAAATTCCTTTAATAATCCTTTTTTCTTGATCACTTTTAATAATACCTATGGTTGTATAGACAAGAGGGATGCAGATAACTAAAGTTGCTATAATAAGCCAAGTGAGATTGCTTTTTCGTGTTTCCCTTCCAACTTCTGTGGCCGGTAATCTAAAACGAGCTAAAATAAAAAATAAACTCGCCGCTAATGTCACAGCTACCAAATTAGAAATATAAAGAAGAAAAGCTCCGCTTACTCCCTCTAAATCAGTTCTTGCTAAACATATTCCCATAACACTAATAGGGGGTACAATGGCCGCAGCAATGATAACCCCTGCAATAGCAGAAATAAATCTCTGAGAGGTTACGATAAAAGCGCCAATAAAGCCAGCCGCTAAAGCTATAAAAAGTTCAAAAAGTGTCGGGCGAATCCTTGAGGTTATTTCGCTACCAAACTCATCAAAGGGAGAAGCAAGTCCTATAATAAAAGCTATTATTAAAACAAGAAGCGAGGCTTTAAATAAAGTAGAAAGAGACTCTTGAAGTAAATTTCTTCTCCCCTTAATAATAGCTAAAGCGGTGGCTAAAATAGGCCAGACCAAAGGAGCTACTAACATTCCACCAATAATTACTGCCCCACTACTTATAATGAGTCCCAAAGAAATAATGAGAGCAGCAAAAATTGTTAAAACAAAAAAATCAAAATCACCTCGAGATTCTCTTTTTATTTCTTCATAAACTTTATTCTGAGTCTCCTCGTTAATTTGAAAAATACTTAAAATTTTTTTTGGAATGATTGGTTTGGTTTCCATATTTGTAGAAGCCCCAAAATGTCAAATGGCGACCCTAATCTACAAATGACATCAACGGTGATGCCAATCTACGAATAACATCATTAGCGATGCCAATCTACGAATAACATACGAATGTACTAATAATTACTAATGTAATTCGTAAATTCGTGTGAACCCCGCACTTATCAGACTTTTGTAATTCTCAAAAGATATTACTATTTAGAATAAAATTTTGGGTAATCTATTTGTTGCAGATTTGTAAATTAATTATAATAAGTCAAAAAATAAAAATTTTAAGTCTGATGAGTGCGGGGCGAATTAGTAATTAGTGTCGTTCAGGGCGTAAATCGGCTTCTATAAAACTTAATCACTTTGTATTCTTTGTATACTTAATCTACTTAATATAGTGTCTACGGGAATCTACCGCGTGTGGGATTTGAACCCACGATCTTCTGCCTGAGAAGCAGATGTCCTAGGCCACTAGACGAACGCGGCATAAATTAAGTGATTAAGTGATTAGGTGAATCAAGATAGAAAATAATTTAACCATTCAACGATTATATTACAACTTTATTACTACTGTATTACTATTGTATTACAACCTTATTACCATTTATTACTACTGAATTACCCCTAACTGCTTCTATTTTAACACAATTTTATAAAAAATAAAACCCCGCTATTGCTTTGTGAATAACGGGGTTGTTCATTCCTTGATTTTTAAAATATCAAGATTCTGCATCTACCACAAGGAATATTACCTTCAGACAATTCGAGAAAAAACAATTATTAGAGGGTTTATGACAAATATCAAATTTAAGATAAGCCAAATAATGGCAATTTTAACCCTGAGATAGAAAAATCCAATTGCTGAATAAATAGCTATCAGAATTCCCCCAATTCCGAGTAGAGAGTTAAATAATATCGGGGAGCTAACTGCATCCGTCGCTAACCCTACTGCTAAAAATAGGAGTCCTGCACCACCTATGGGCCACCATACATCTTCTTTTGAAAACTTTATTCTAATAAGATAAACAACACCTATAATTCCTGCTCCACCCAAAACGACATATCTTGAAAAAGGGGGAAGAAAACTGCAAAATGCGAGGATGGCACCTATAATTACTATTATCTCAAGTGTTAGCAGCATTTTTTGCTTATCTAAATAGGCAACAAATCCCAAGATTAGCGCCCCTATTACAAATAATAATTTTTGAAGCAAAGACCCTCCCTCAACAACCGTGCCCATAATTATAAGAATCATTGCTCCTGTACCGATAGCCAACGAATGCTTTTTTAAGCTATTTGCTAATGACATAATAAACACCTCCTTTCAAAGAACTTGCTATATTCTATAGCTATTTTAAGTATGCGTCATCTAAAAAATTTTGTCAAGTATTTACATCCATTTTTTCCAAAAATTCTAAAGTCTTTAAAGGTCTATCTAAATAAGTCTTAAGATACAAATCAATAATTTTATTTATTTCCTTGAATAAATCCTCCTGAGCTTTTATTTTTAAAAAATCCTTTAAATTTCTCTTTGTCACTAATCTTAGAACCTTTATACTATCATCAGAAATAGGAATCCTCTCTTTATCACCCTGGCGGCACTTAGAACAAACCAACCCCCCTTCTATAAAATCAAAAGAATTGCCCTGGGGCTTTATTTTTTCCTTGCATGAAACGCAACTATATAATTCTGGTTTATAACCCAATAAAGTCAACAATTTCAGAGCAAAAATTTTAGTTAGAGCTATCAAGTTGGTAGATTGGTAAGTCGATAAGTTATCGTCATTTTGAACGCTAAATTTTGAATCCAGCGTTTCAAAAATATCTTCAAGTAATTCAAATATTCTTTTATCAGGGTGTCCGAATTTAGTCAATTCATCTGTAAGTTCCAAACAAAAAAGGGCTAAAAACTTTTGCCCAAGCGCCCAAGAAAATCTCAAGTTCAAAAAGTTTCTGGAAATAGCACTTCCTGCTATTTGATCAAAATTCTTGCCGCGAGCTATCATCAAATCACTTATAAGAAATGGCTCTAAATGACCAGCCAATTTGCTAGTGCTTTTTTTAACCCCTCGTCCCCGAGCTTGGATCTTGCCAAAATCACGAGTATAAATAGTAAAAATTCTATCAGCTTCATAAAAATCATTCCTCTTTAAAATTATCCCCTGCGTTTTATAGTAAGGCATAATCGCTAATTACACTAATGGGCTTCGCCCCACAAATTACACAAATATTTATTTTATTAGCGTAATTCGCGGCCGAAGGCATTGGTGTTATTCGTATGTTTATCTAAGTATTCTTGCAATATTACCATTGCTGCTATAGCATCTTTGGCTACTTTTCCTTTTATTTTTCGGATTAATCGGCCTGCCAATTTGCTAGTCATTCTTTCATCGTAAGAGATTATTGGAATTTTTACTCTCTCTTTTAGTTTACTAATAAATTCGTCCGTTAATTTGGTTTGCTTACCTTCTTTTCCCTTCAAACTTAGCGGCTTCCCTACAATAATCCTAACAACATTTTCTTTTTTACAAATTTTCTGAAGTGAGACAAGGGTAAAATTAAAACCCTTATTTTCTATAACTTTATATGGCAAAGCCAATTTCTCTTCTTCGTCACTTAAGGCTAATCCTATTCTTTTTCTACCGTAATCTATTGCTAATAATTTAGACATATATATTTAAATTATCGTCAATATCTCATACCCTTCTTTTGTTACTGCTACCGTATGCTCAAAATGAGCCGAAAGAAATCCATCTCGAGTTACCACTGTCCAACCATCATCTAACACTTCTACTTCATAACTTCCCATATTAATCATTGGCTCTAAAGCCAAAGTCATTCTTTCTTTTAATTCGATCGGGTTTAACTTTGGATCAAAAAAATTAGGAACAGGAGGATCTTCATGAACTTCTCGTCCTACGCCATGACCTACCAAATCTCTAACTACAGAAAACCCCTGTCTTTCAACATAATCTTGGATAGCTCGAGATATATCGCTAATAAAATTCCCTGGCTCAATTTTACGAATTCCTTGAGTCAGGGAATTTTTGGTTACCTTAATGAGTTTGTGAGCTATTTTACTTACTTTTCCTACTGGTACCGTAATTGTCATGTCGGTAAAACATCCTTTATACTCTAATCCTAAATCTAAACCTACGATGTCGCCACTTTTAAGAATTTTTTCTGAACTTGGAATGCCATGAACCACTTCATTATTAACAGAAGCACAAAGTGCCGCTGGATAGCCTTTATAACCCTTAAAGGACGGCTTCCCTTTACTTTTTATAATCAATTCTTCGGCTAAAGAATCTAACTCTTGGGTGCTTACCCCGGGTTTCACTCTTAACGAAACTTCTCTTAAAACTTTAGCCAAAATTTCCCCTCCTTCTCTCATTAATTCAATCTCTTTGGGGGTTTTTATAATAATCATATCAAACTTCTAACTTATCTAAAATTTCAGCAAATACCTTTCCTATTGATTGCTCACCATTAATCTTAATAAGTCTGTCTTTTTCGTTATAATATTTCATAATTGGGGCTATTCTCTTTTTATATTCTTCTAGTCTTCTCTCCACCACTTCTGGTTTGTCATCCTCTCTTACGGTTATTTTGCCACCGCAATTGCTGCACTTTCCATTTTCGTACTCTGGGGAAGCGGGATAGAAAACAGTATTACACTTAGGACAAAATTTTCTTTTACCTAAACGCTTCACTACCTCTTTTTCAGAAACATCAATGTATAAAAGAGTGGGGCAGGGAAGGTCAAAGTCTTCTATTATTTTTTCCAAATCTTCCACCTGCGGCATAGACAAAGGAAAATCATCGAAAATAATTCCCTTTTTTAAGTCAATGGTTTTTAATTTCTTTTTCACTATTTCCACTATAATATCGTCTGGCTGGGGAATACCTTTATTGCACCGATCTCGGACTTTTATATAAAAGGGATTTTTATCATCTGTATTAATACATAATTTACGAATAAGATCACCGGTAGATAAATAGCTAAGACCAAAACGTTCTTTTATTAATTTTCCCTGAGTTCCTTTACCCGCGCCTGGCAGGCCAAGGATAATTAAATGAAAAGGTCTCTGGCTCATAGATTTATAGGTTAAGGTGTTAGGGGTTAGGGGTTAGATTATAGATTTTAGATTTTAGATTCTGGAAATTAGAAAGTGGTGGTTAGTAAAAATTGGAGATTGGTTATAGAAATTGGGGACTGAATGTTAGGGAGTAATAAAGTTGTAATATTGTGGTAATTAAGTGGTAATAAAATTGTCCCGAGGGGGATGGCTTAGTCACAATTTATTATCACAAAGCGATCACTTCGTGACAATCGTATTACTATTGTATTACTACAAATTACCATATTATTTCTAATTCGCTTTCATTTAAAAACCTTCGTAATCTCGCATGGTAAGCTGAGATTCGATTTGCTTAACCGTTTCAATTACTACCCCCACTACAATGAGTAAACTTGCGCCACTAATAGCAAGCATCTGCGTTCCGGTCACTGCTCGCATCAGTAAAGGTAAAATGGCAACCAACCCCAAAAAAAGGGCGCCCGTAAGAACGATTCTGTTAGTCACCATATTCAAGTATCTCGCTGTTGGTCTGCCCGGTCTAATGCCTGGGATAAACCCTCCTTGCTTTTGAAGATTTTCAGCAATCCGATCAGGATGAAACACGATAAAAGTATAGAAATAGGTAAAAGCAACCACTAAAAGAAAATAAATAATTCCATAAAAAAGCTGATTCTGGAAAACATCTATTACAAATCGGGAAGCGAGCGTAATCCACATACTTTTTGCCTGCATAAAAAACTGGGCTACCATTGGAGGAAACATAATTATAGAAATAGCAAAAATAATAGGAATCATTCCTGCCTGATTAACTTTTATAGGTAAATATGTATTCATTCCTCCGTACATACGAGTGCCTCGCACCCTTCTGGCATAAGAGACGAGAATATGGCGTTGAGCCTCAGCAACAGCCACTATTCCTACCACCGTAATAATAGCAATGGCAGCAAAAGTTACAAAACTTGTAATCTGGCTAGGGTCGAAAAGTATGATCGCTCGCTGCAAAGATTCCGGAATAACAGCTACAATTCCAGCAAAAATCAAAAGTGATATTCCATTACCAATTTTTTTCTCCGTAATAAGCTCTCCAATCCACATAAGAAATATGCTTCCTGCCGTAATAGTAATAACAGCGGTAAGTAACTCAAGGGAACCCATCTGAACAATAATAGTCTGCGATGATGCTCTTAAAAGACTAATCATCCCGTAGGCCTGAAGAGCAGCCAATGGGACAGTTAATAATCTCGTGTACTGATTAATCTTCTGATATCCTGTCTCTCCTTCCTTGGCTAACTCTTCCAGAGAAGGTATAATCATAGTTAACAACTGAAAAATAATTGAAGCTGTAATATAAGGACCAAGTCCTAACATTGCTACAGAAAAATTACTCATTCCTCCACCTGAGAAAATATTCATTAATCCCAAAATCTCATTTGACTCAAAAAATTTCCTTAAACTTTCTAAATTTACCCCGGGGATAGGAATATGAGCAGTGATACGAAAAACAATAAGTATCGCCAAAACAAAGAGAATGCTCTTTCTCAGATCTTTAATTTTCCAAATTTGGATAAGCTTAGCAAACATATTGCTTAATGGTTGAATGGTGGAATAATGGTAATCCTCTCGCAGGCTAAAGCCTGCGGCTACCAATTTCTATCTATTTCTATAAATTTCTACATATTTCTATATCCCAACTTTCTAACCTTATTAACTTTATTAACTTAATCACTTAATTAGCTCTACTTCCCCTCCTGCTTTCTTTATAGCACTTTCAGCGGATTTTGAAAACTTGTGAGCTTTAACAGTTAACTTTTTAGTAATTTTTCCTTGCCCTAAAATTTTCACCCCTCGCCCAATTTTATCTACAAGCTTTACTTCTTGTAACTTTTTTGGGTCTATCAAATCTCCTTCTTTAAACTTTTTCTCTAAATCGCCAGTATTAACAATCTCCATCTTAGGATGAATACTTTTAAAACCCCGAGTTTTGGGAATATTCTGAATAATTACTTTGAAACCTTTTAGTTTAAGACCCTTCTTGCCGTCACTACGAGATTTTTGACCCTTGAGTCCTCTTCCACTATAAGTACCATGACCCGAGGCATTACCTCGACCCACACGTTTTCTTTTCTTTCGCTTTCTTGACTTTAAATTATGTAAGGATAAAGACATACTGAAAGATCCTAAAATCCTTAAAATCCTAAATCCGAAATCCTAAATACCAAACAAATCTCAATGTCCCAAATCACAAATTCTAAAAATTTGGTTTAGAAATTGAAATTTGGAATTTGCCTGCCCCGTAGGGAACTTGTTCTCCTTCGGGGTTTAGGATTTAGAGCTTAGGAAAGAGCATTAGGATTTAGTGCTTAGGATTTTTTATGAGTAACACTTAAATATTTAAAAAGGTTCTTGTTTTTTGGTCTCTAAGTTTTTCGGTTTTTTTAGTCACTCAGTAATTTTACTATCTCTTGGGCAAACCCTTTAGCAGCTTTTGGACCATTGGCCGTAACTATCTTGCCATCTACCACCACATCTTTATTTAAAAAATTTGCTTCTCCCTCTTTTAATATTTCGAGGGTTTGAGCACTTTTCCAAACAGTAACATTTTTCCCTTTAAGTACCCCGGCTTTAGCCAAAATAGTAGGGGCAATACAAATAGCTCCCAAAACTTTCTCGTTCTTTATTGCTTCCTGAGCTATAATATGTGCCCTTGAATCTTCTTGATACTCTGTAGCTCCTGGTCCGCCCACAAACACTATACCATCAAATTCTTTAACATCAACTTTGTCAATTACAAAGTCAACTTTCATATTCTTACCAAAAACACTACGTATCTCGAGCGAAGAACTAGAGGTAAAAACTTCTATACCGTTCTTTTCAAAAACTTCACGAGAATCAAAATATTCTTCGTCGCGAAAATCATGAGATGCCAAAATCATTGCAATTTTTTTACCTGAAACTTCTGGCATAATAATTTCTTCTTTTTTCTTAACGCAACCACAAATAAAGAGCGTTAAAAAAATGAAAGTAATTAATAAGATTAAAAAATGTCTCATATTCCAAAATTAAGTTTCTTTAGAAGTTGAGACTCCTTTATCAACTTTTTTTAATTTCTTAAAAGCATTAATAGTTGCCTTTAAATTATTAATTTTATTAGAAGAGCCCAGAATTTTGCCTACCACATTCTGAATGCCACTTAATTCTAATAATACTCTCATCGATCCTCCAGCAATGATTCCAGTTCCAGAGGGTGCGGGTTTCAAAAGAATACGCGCCGCTTTAAATTTTTCTTTTACTAAATGAGGAATAGTCCCTTGAGCAACAGGAATAGTAATTAAATCCTTCTTGGCCTTTGCTACCGCTTTGGTAATGGCTAAAGACACGTCAGATCCTTTAGCTACTCCAATACCTAATGTACCCTTACCATCTCCAATAGCCACACAAGCTCGGAATCGTAATTTTTTTCCCCCAGCTGTTACTCTTGTCACTCGAGCTACCTCAATAACTTTTTGCTCAAATTCTGGTTTTTGAGGTAACCCTAGAAAAGTATTTGCTCGAGATCTATATGGAGTAGTCCCTCTCCTAATAGCCATAAGAGATTAAGAGATTAAGTTGATTAAGAGATTAAGTTGATTATTAGTAGAAGCCATGAAACGCCGAAAAATTACATATACGCCATTAGACGCCAATAGCATAGTACAGAGTTATATCTATATGGCGTAATTTGGCTTCTATTTTACAAGGCGTAAATGGGCTTCTATAAAATTAATCACTTTGTATACTTTATTGTTAATTAAAACTTCAATCCTCCTTCACGAGCGCCTTGAGCTACCGCTTTTATTCTGCCATGATATTTGTATCTACCACGATCAAAAATTATCTTTTTAATTCCTTTTTTTATAGCTTTTTGAGCCAAAACCAAACCTACCTCATAAGCTATCCCAATCTTACCCTTAAAAAGCAAATTATCTTTTTTGCTTTTTTTCTTCTCCTTGATTAGAACTTCCTTTTGAGAAACACTCAAAAGCGTCTCTCCCTTCGCGTCATTAATCAATTGGGCATATATATATTTATTACTACGAAAAACAGAAAGTCGGGGATGTTCTTTTATCCCTTTGATCTTAATCCTTACTCTGCGCGCGCGTCTTTTTCTTTTTTGCTGTTTTATTCTCTCGTACATACCAAAAAATTTTAAATTTTAGAGTTAAAAACGAATAAAATTTTATTAATTTTTTGAGTACCCCGCTCTTTCTAAACTTCAGAGGTATAGATTGACTTAAAAGAATTTAGATACCTTTATTTTTAGAAGAATGTTTCAAAATTTAGAAAGGGCGGGGTAAAGGTTTGCTTACTAAAAATTCCCTGCCCCGTTAGATAATATTATCTAACGGGGTGAACCTACAACTCGAATTTTTAGAGCAAGCCCTTTATTTAGTTGTGCTCTCTCCTTTCAAGGCCTTGCCAACCTTCCTTCTTATCACTTCATCAACATACTTTATTCCTTTGCCTTTATAAGGCTCTGGTTTTCTTATGGAACGAATTTGACTAACCATACTTCCCACTAATTGCTTATCAATTCCACTAATAGTAATAATGTTTTTTTCCACGCTAGCTTTTATAACTTTTGGTAGTTCAAATTCTACAGGATGAGAAAAGCCAACATTCAAAATTAATTTATTGCCACTCAAGGATGATTTGTAACCGATTCCATTAATTTCGAGTTTTTTCTCAAAACCTTTCGTTACTCCTTCAACCATATTAAAAATCAAGCTTCTAAATAATCCCCAAAGAGCCCACTGTCTTTTATCCTCTGGGTTTTCTACGGAAACTATAATTTTCCTATCTTCTTGACAAAGTTTAACCCTGGGATGAATTTCCTGTTTTAATTCGCCTTTCAGGCCCTTGACGGTTATAAAAGGAGGTTCCAATTTAACTTCTACTCCTTCAGGAATAGAAATAGGTTTTTTTCCTACTCTTGACATACCAAAATTATTTACCCAGCCCTTTCTAAAATTGAGATAAGAAAGGCACTAGGCAATTGCCTTAAAAATACACAAATATTTATAAGTATTTTAGCGGAGAAAGGGCGGGGTAATTATAATTTTGAGTACCCCGCTCTTTCTAAACTTCAGAGGTATAGATTGACTTAAAAGAATTTAGATACCTTTATTTTTAGAAGAATGTTTCAAAATTTAGAAAGGGCGGGGTAAAGGTTTTGTACATAAATTTTCTTCGCCCATAACTCGAAAATTTATACAAAGCCCTTTAATAAATTTCACAAAGAACTTCTCCGCCAATTCCTCGTTTTTTGGCTTCTCTATTAGTCATTAACCCTTGAGAGGTTGAAATAATAGCAATGCCTAAATCATTTAATACCCTTGGTAATTCATCCTTTCCCGTATAAACCCGTCGTCCGGGTTTACTTATCCTCTTTAGACTTTGAATAACCAGCCCATTGTCTTTTGAATATTTTAAACCAATTCTAATCTGCGTAAAATTGTCTTGTTTTTTCTCTAATTTCTCAATGTAGCCCTCTTTTTTTAAAATTTGAGCAATTTCAAATTTAATCTTAGAAAATGGAATAACAACCTCCTGTTTTCTTACAGCGATAGCATTTCTTATTCTAGTTAACATGTCAGCAATAGGATCGGTCATATTTTAAGTTGATTAAGTCTATTACAAAAATTTATTAAAACAAATTTTTGTACGACTCTAATCCGAATTTTTAATTCGGACGAACCGTCTCGATGTTTCACATCGAGAATAGGCATTATTCTGAATCTTTGATTCAGACAGGCCGTCTCACCTTTGGTGAGAATAGGCCCGTTAAAAATTTCTAAAAGAAATTTTTAAATAGGGAGATTAAGTTGATTAAGCCTATTACAAAAATTTGCTTTTCGACAAATTTTTGTACGGCCCGTTTAAAATTTCTAAAAGGAATTTTGAAATAAGGAGATTAAGCTTTGTATTCTTTGGATACCCTATTTGGGCCGATGGCCCCTATTTGGGGCGTTGCCCCAACGGGGCGAATAGCCCCAACGGGCCATTTAGGCTTAATCACTTTGTATACTTCAAAATTACCACGAAGATTTAATAACCCCTGGAATCTCTCCTTTGTTTGCTAATTCTCTAAAACAAATACGACATAAATTAAATTTTCTCATATAACCTCTCTTTCTGCCACAACGCCAACATCTTCTCGTAATTCGAGTAGAATATTTAGGTTTCTTTTGGGATTTAACTATTTGGGCTTCAGTCGCCATAAATTTAAGTTGATTAAGTCTATTACAAAAATTTATTAAAACAAATTTTTGTACGACTCTAATCCGAATTTTTAATTCGGACGAGCCGTCTCGATGTTTCACATCGAGAATAGGCATTATTCTGAATCTTTGATTCAGACAGGCCGTCTCACCTTTGGTGAGAATAGGCCCGTTAAAAATTTCTAAAAGAAATTTTTAAATAG
>Ga0210017_1001816_pt1 | contig 18559 bp, 20 predicted proteins | sample CryGeyCG2014_020_FD_183966 | JGI IMG/M metagenome (GOLD analysis project Ga0210017, IMG submission 183966) | Groundwater microbial communities from aquifer - Crystal Geyser CG08_land_8/20/14_0.20 (SPAdes) (version 2) | ecosystem: Environmental > Aquatic > Deep subsurface > Groundwater | place... | reverse complement strand
AAGGAGCAACGAGAGCTTTTCCGCCTGGCCATCCAGAACTTCCAGAAAAATATAAAAAAACAGGACAGCCGGTAATAGTCCCAGGCTCAATGGGCACTGCTTCTTATATTTTAGTCGGAACCGAAAAATCAAAAGAAGCTTTCTATACAGTTTGCCACGGTGCCGGTAGGACAATGTCTCGACACGAAGCAACAAGAAGAATTTCTGGACAAGAAGTTGTAAAAAACCTAGAATCAAAAGGAATTATTGTTAAATGTTGGTCGTTAAGAGGAATTGCCGAAGAAGCGCCACTTGCCTATAAAAACATTGACGAAATAGTTGAGGTAGTTCATAATGCGGGATTATCGCGAAAGGTGGCGAAGTTAAAACCGCTGGCAGTAATAAAAGGAGAGTAATCATGAAACTTGAAACGTGGAACATGAAACTCAACCTATATGAAAAAGAGGTTAGCGAGGTCAGTAAGAAAATTTATCAGAGAGGAAAAGGCACGGATTCGCCGCGAGGTTTTGGATATAAAAAAAGAGGAGGAATTAATCAATGAGTTATACCAAAAATACTTTAAAGGTATAAACCAAAAAGATGAAACTAAAGGAAATCTATAATTTGGCGATTCAGATGGGAATTGAAGCAGATTTTCGCGGGCGGGAGGCGATTGAAAAACTTCTGGCAAGAAAAAGAGAAAAATACGAGAAGCTTTCAGAAAAAGAGAAAGAAGAGTTTGACAAGGAGGTTCTGGAAAATCCCTATTTAGACTCAAGAATTTATCATATAGCTACCGATAATGAGGTAAAGAGAGTCTTGGTTGGAATTGATATTGAACCAGCCGAAATCTTATTAGCAAAAGAAATTGGCGGAATAGATTTAATTATCGCCCATCATCCCCTCGGCAAAGGATTGGCTCACTTAGCCGACGTGATGGATCTCCAATGCGATGTTTTAAATTATTATGGAGTACCAATAAATATTGCTGAAGGTTTAATGAAAGAAAGAATTTCCGAAGTTGCTCGAGGGATTAATGCAATAAATCATCAAAGAACTGTAGATACGGCTAAGCTTTTAGGAATTAGTTTAATGAATTCTCATACCCCTTGCGATAATTTAGCAGCAAAATTTTTAAAGGATTTAATTGAAAAAGAAAAATTAGAAAGAATAGAAGATTTGATTAACTCATTAAAAGAAGTTCCAGAGTACAAAGAAGCGGTGAAAATTGGGGCCGGCCCGAAAATATTCGCCGGAGATTTAGAAAGACGATGCGGGAAAATTGCTATAACCGAAATTACCGGCGGCACTGAAGGCGCGCCCGAGGTTTACGAAAAAATAGCCCAGGCCGGCGTCGGTACCATTATCGGTATGCATATTTCCGAAAAGCACCGTGAGGAAGCCGAAAAAGCCAATGTCAATGTAGTGATTGCCGGCCATATTTCTTCTGATTCTTTAGGTGTCAACCTCTTTTTGGACGAGCTGGAAAAAAACGGGATTGAGATAATTGCCTGCAGCGGACTTATCCGCGTAAAACGGTTTTAATCTTTCTTAGAAAATTATTCGGCTTTGTTTCTTGGGAGTTTTTGCGAGCTTGTTTTTCTTGTAATGAAAAAGATTGCTCTTCTTTTTTTGTCTTTCATTGCCCTGGCTATTTCCGGTTTTTACCTGGCTGATTTTTTAATTCCCCAACTGGTTGTTTTTCCGTCTTCAGTACCGCCGCCTCACCGGGAAAAACCAACAAAAACTGACTTTTCTTTCCATTACTTTTTGCCCGGCCCGGAAAAAATAAGAGAAGATCTCCTAAAAGAAGCAAAAACCTTTCTCGAGGTTAATCTTGAGAATATGACAGTACGTTTTTATAAGGAGGGAATTCTTGAAAAAGAAGTGCCGATTCTAAGAAAAGGCGATCCCCAGGGCTGGGGCGGTACGGCGGCCGGGCTTTACCAGATTGATTTAAAAAGCAAACTTACCTATTCAGCTATCGCCGAAGTTTATATGCCCTATTCTTTGCGCCTTTACGGCAAATACTACCTCCACGGCGAGCCCTATTATTCTTCCGGCGAGAAGCTTGTTTCCGATTTTTCCGGCGGCTGCGTCCAGCTTTCTAACGAAAACGCAAAGTTTATCTATGATTTAACAGAAAGAAAAACGCCGGTTTTGGTGATTGACAAAGAAAACGAAACCTTTTTTTATTCAGCGCAAAAAGATACGTCCTTGCCGGACTTGTCGGCAAAGAGTTATTTGGCGGCTGACCTTGATTCCGGTTTTGTCTTTGCCGAAAAAAATCCTGACGAAATTTTGCCAATTGCTTCTTTGACAAAACTAATGACCGCCACAATTGTTTCCGAACAGGTTGATTTAAGAAAGTCAATCTCAATAAGTAATTTTATGCTTAATGCCTGCGGGAAAACAAAGGGTTTAGAATCCGGCCAGAAATACCGCGTGGTGGAATTATTTTATCCGCTCCTGATCCAGTCTTCTAACGATGCCGCTGAGGTTTTAAGTTATTTTCTGGGCCGCAAAAGAACCATCAATTTAATGAATGAAAAAGCAAAAAGCATAATGATGGGAAAAACCAGTTTTAGCGACCCCAGCGGATTTGACCCGGGAAATGTCTCCACTACCAAAGATCTCTTCATTTTAGCCCGCTACCTTGTTAATAACCGGCCGCTGATTTTTGAAATTACCAGAGGACAAAAAGTGCGCGCTTTTGGCGAAGTGCGTTTTAAAGACTTGAAAAACAAAAACTTTTTCTACAACGAAGAAAATTTTATTGGCGGGAAAACCGGCTATATTACCGCTTCAAAACATAACGGAATTTTTATCTTTCGGCTGAAGCGTGCCGGAAACGAACGCCGCGTGGCAATTATCATTTTAGGAGAAGAGGCGCTTCAGGAAGGAGAAAAGAACCTGGAAGCAGAGACAAAAACATTGCTTAGCTGGCTAAAGGAAAATTATTTCCCGGAGTCTTAGCAAAAAAACTAGAGCTGTTTGGTCATATAAGAATCCTCGAGCTGGTAGCCGGCTTTGCGGGAATAATAATCTCTGGCGCCGATTCCGGCAATGACCGCGATTTTCCTCAGACCAAACTCTTTTTTGGCGATTTTTTCCGCTTCTTTAACTAATTTAAGGCCAAGACCTTTGTGCTGGGGCGAGGCCGCTTTTTTCACCCGGGATTTTATTAGCGGCATCAGCTGTCCGTAAGTGTGCAGTTCGCGGATAATTGCCGCCTGTTCTAGGACCGGAAGAAAATGTTTTCTCGTCTCAAAAAGTTGAGAAGGGAGTCGTAGCCGCAAAAGAGCGAAAAGGTTTTTCCGTTTTTCGTCCTCAAAGCTAAGGAAAATTTCTTTACCGCCAGAAGTATGGTAATCTTGGCGGAAAAGCTTCAGTTTAATATTTTTTTGGTAAGCGCCTTTTATTTCCCGGCAGCGGATACAGCAACAGGAAAACCCTTGTTTTTTTAACTGCGCGGCTAGGTTTTGGCGCAGATTGGAAATTTTTGAGCCGGCAGAAATTTCGGTTGCCGGAATGTCGCGGATTAAACGCGCAATCCGGCAGTAAAAAGGAATTTCCTTTTTGGCGGCGGCCAAGAGATTTATTAATTCTTCATCAGTATAAGGCCGGTATTGGCCTTTTCGCCACATCTTATAAAGCCCGGGTGCTTCTTTCAAAACCACACAGGGATAAATCTTCAGCAAATCCGGCTGGAAATCGGGATTATTAAAAAGAGCGTGAAACATTTTCTGGTCGGTTTTTAAGCTGGCGCCGGGAAGGTTAGGCATTATGTGGTAGCAAACCTTAAAGCCAGCGTCTTTAAGCAGTTTAGTCGCCCTGATAGTTTCTTTTACTCCGTGGCCGCGCTGATTGAGTTTTAGGACATTATCGTAAATACTCTGGACTCCCAGTTCCACCCGCGTCACCCCCAGTTTTCTTAACTGCCGAATTTCTTTTTCGCTGATAAAATCGGGCCGGGTTTCAATGGTAATGCCGATAATCCGGCATTTGGTTTTTTCGTTTTCTTTTTGGATTGTTTCCAAGCTTCTGGTTTTGCACCGCGGTTTTCGCCGGCCAAACTCATTAGCCGCGCTAAAACATCTTTTAATAAACCAGTTTTGGTATTGTTTTGGCAGGTAAGACCAGGTGCCGCCGATAATAATCAGTTCGATTTTATCAAGGGGATGGCCGGTTGTTTCCAAAGACCGCAGCCGCATTTTTACCTGGTTGTAAGGATCAAAATTATTGGCAATCGCCCGCATTACTGCCGGTTCATTACGCAGATAGCTTTTCGGTACTGCCTTTTGCGTTGGGCAGTAAAGGCATTTGCCCGGGCAGGGATAAGGTTTGGTTAAAACCGAAACCGTGACAATGCCGGAAAGCGAGCGGATCTTTCTTTTTCTTAAAACCAATTCCAATTTTTTGTTTTGCTTGATTCTTCCTTTTTGCGCTAATCTGCGATATACTCTTAAGAGTTCGACATTGGAAATAAGGCCGCCTCCATATTTTGCCGCAAATTTCCGTTTGAGCTTATCCAAAGCCGCCGGTTTTTTTGCTCCGGCTAATAGCAACTGTTTAACTGGCGGCACGGTTTTCCGCATTATTTTATGAAAAAAGATTACGCCGAGTTTCTTCTTGAAAAGACTAAAGAGGATTATAACCTGATTAGCGAAGAGTTTGCAAGGACAAGGGCTTTTCCTTCTGAAGATATTAAAGCTTTAGCTGATTATAGCCGACCGGGAGAGAAAATTCTTGATTTTGGCTGCGGCAGTGGCCGGCTTTTTGCCGCCCTGAAGGACAAGGCGATTGAATATTTCGGCGCCGATGTTTCCCCAAAACAGATAGAAATTGCCAAAAGAAATTATCCGGAAGCTGATTTTCGGATAACCAGCGGTCTAGTCTTGGATTTTCCAGAGAACTTTTTTGACAAGGTATATGCGATTGCGGTTTTACATCACTTGCCTTCTTTAGAGCTCCGCCTCCAGCTTCTCAAAGAGCTAAAGCGGGTTTTGAAACCAGCCGGTCAGTTGTTTTTGCGGGTTTGGGATATTTGGCCGGACAGGGAAAAAAGGAAACTATTTTGGCAGTTCGCTTTTTTGAAATTAATCGGTAAAAATAAACTGGATTTCGGCGACATTTTTATGTCTTGGAAAGACAGTCAGGGTAAGATATTGGCAGAGCGTTATTATCATTGTTTTACCAAAAGAGAATTGAAAAGATTAGCCAGACAAGCCGGGTTTAAAATTGTAAAAAACTGGCAAGCAGGCGAAAAAGAAAAGGCCAATCTTTATTTAATCGCCGAAAAATGAGTTTTTAAGTTATTAGGTCAATTAGGCATTAGCCATTTATTTCGCTCCCATAGCTTCCTCCTTTGCTCTTCCGTAGCTTTAGCGAAGGAGAGCTTCGCCCTCATTGCATTTGGACTTCCTCCTTCAGTAAACTTTCGGAGGACAAGTCGGAAAAAATAATGTTGCCCATCGACTTGTCCTTCGTAGCTTTAGCGGAGAAGGAAGCTCTGATGTAAGTCAGAGCGAAGGCGGGCTCCCATAGCTCAACGGATAGAGTGCAGCCCTCCGGAGGCTGAGATGCAGGTCCGATTCCTGTTGGGAGCATATATAGTATTCCGAAGCTTTATGCGAAGGATACCCGTCCTATACCCCTACTTTTGCACCGCTTGGAGTGTGCACATTAACGGGAAGTCTTAACCTTCCTTTGCGGCAAGCTCCATTGCTTAGCATTGGGGTAGGATAACGAAGGTTTGCCTAAAAAAGACAAAACACTGTTAACGTTTAGAGTATCAACCCGCCGTAGTTCCGAGGACATTCGGCTGAGCTCAGTCGAAGCCTTTGTCGAGGAACGAAGCCATCCTTCGCCAAGGCTTCGGAGTGGCAAGGCGTAAAATTATATAAACAAGCTCTGATGCTTATCATCGGGGGGGTATACTTTAAGGGGTTGACATTTTCGCGGCGGTATTTATCCTATAACTTGAGGGGGGTGCGGGGTTTTCCCTAAAGACCAGAGGATGTTGACGGAGGAGGCGCGATGCATCAAGATTAGGTCTAATCTTCAATTATCGCCAAGGCCGTTGAGCCTTTCCCCCTCACCAATGAACGGGCTTTTGCCCGTTTATTTGTTTTAGGAATTCTGCTAGAATAAAAAAAGAATTGTTTAAGATTTAACTGCTGAATGGTTTTACCTCGCTTTACTCAGAGATCCTTAATTACCGCCAGGCAATTAAGCTTGCCTAACGGCTGAGAAGTATGGAAAACATTCAAAAAATTCGCCAAATGAAGTACAAAATCGCAGTTTCTGGGGCAGCCCAGATGAATCACTGTTGCCAAGGAATTGAGGAATTAGCCAAAGAAGTCGGTCGGGAAATTGCCCGCCAAAAATGCGTTATTATTACCGGCGCTACTACCGGAGTGCCTTACTTTTCCGCTTTGGGCGCGAAAGAAACCGGCGGTTTCAGTGTTGGTTTTTCCCCGGCAACTTCGGAAAACGCCCATCTTAAAACCTACAAACTGCCGATTGATGCTTTTGATATAATGATTTATACCGGCGCTGATTATGTCGGCCGGAACATTACGATGACCAAGTCAGCGGATGCGGTGATTATTGTTTGCGGCCGGATGGGCACGTTCCATGAATTCGCCACGGCTTTTGAGATTCAAAAACCAATCGGAGTTTTAGAGCGTTCGGGCGGAACCGCGGATAAGATTCGCAGTTTGGTTGAAGGACCAACCCGGGGAGCGAAAAGATTGATTGTTTACGACAAAAACCCGGCCGAGCTGATTAAAAAAATAATTAAGCTGATTGAGAAGGAAAAAAAGAACAACCGGAATTAAAGGTCGAAAAAATAAAAATTCAATCAATATGCTAAAAGAAAACCCACAAGAACAAGCAGAGGGAAAGCTGATAGGAGAAGTAAGCCATTATTACGGCAACATTGGAGTGGCGGTGATTAAGCTTTCTGATGCCTTAAAAACCGGCGACACAATCCGGATTATCGGCGGCGAGGCGGATTTTCAGCAGGTGGTGGATTCAATGGAGAGGGAACATGAGAAAATCAAGGCGGCTGAACCGGGCAATGACGTGGGACTGAAAGTCAGCCAAAAGGTAAGGGAAGGTTACCGGGTTTATAAAGTTTAGTTGAGTTTAGAAAACAAGAAAAAGCTTACCCTTTTTAAAAAGAGCCGGAATCTTGACGGCTTAAAGTTAATTTAGTTTACAAAATAAAAGTGTTGAACAATTATTTTTCGTGTGGTTTCGTGTTCAGTTTTGTATCTGTTTGCTGTAAAAAAAGCTTCCCTACACGAACAAAAACACGAATTTGCGCGAATTATTCAATCGTCTCAAAATATGAAAGAGCTTTTTTCCAATCTACAAGTCCTGATTTTTTTTGAACTGATTCTCGCTGCTTTTTTAGGCGCCCTGGTGGGTCTGGAAAGGGAATATCAACACAAGGAAGCCGGTTTACGCACTTGTTCTTTAGTTTGTTTGGGTTCGGCGCTTTTTAACATTATTGGCCGTGAGATCGCCCTGGGTCTGACCCGGACCGCCGGGATAAGTTTTGATCCCAGCCGGATTTTGGCGGCAGTGGTGATGGGCGTTGGTTTCATTTGCGCCGGGGCAATCATTCATCGCGAAACGCGGGTGGAAGGCCTGACTACGGCAGCTAGCGTTTGGTTGGTGGCGGCAATTGGCGGAGCAGTGGCGAGCCGGTTTTACCTGGTCGCCGCTCTGGCTACTTTTCTTTCCCTGCTGATTTTAGCCGGCTTGCGGAAATTCGAACAAAAATTTTTGGGAAAACAGTAAAAGTCTTTCTTGAAAGTTTTTAATTGATTTAAAATTACTATGGACCTTTCGAAAATTTTTGGCTGGCTTCTGCTTTTTCTAGGCCTAGCAATTATTGGCGCCGGTCTTTTTAGTTCCTACCAGATTTTTACTGGCCGACTGACAATGCCAGAGCTTTTTAAGCCAACAGAAAAAGTAATAAGTCAGGCAACGGCGCTAGGAGAAACAGCTGGAAACGAGCCAATGGCGCAAATTAATCAGCTGTTGGGAGAAAAATTGCGTTTAGAATTGGAGTCAATGGTTCCTGCCAGTTATTTCGCGAAAATTTTAAATCTGATTAGCTGGTCGACTTTCGCCCTGATTTTAATTGTCGGCGGAGCGCAAATCTCCGGTTTGGGAATCAAGCTGATAAAGGAATAAATTTTAAGACTAGAAATGGTTTTTTTTGCTGATTTCCATATTCACTCAAAATATTCGCGTGCCACCTCTCCGCAAATGGAGGTGGCCATTTTAGCTAAATGGGCGCAAATAAAAGGCATTAAGGTTCTGGGTACCGGCGATTTTACCCATCCGCTTTATCTTAAAGAATTAAAAGAGAAACTGGAGCCGGCTGAAGAAGGGCTTTTCAAACTTAAAGAGGGATTCTCGGAGTGCCGTTTTATTTTAACCGCGGAAATTAGCTGCATCTACAGCAAAGCCGGCCGAGTCCGGAAAATCCATATTATCGCTTTCGCGCCTTCTTTCGCGGTAGTGGAAAAGATTAACATCCAGCTGGGTTGGCAGGGAAACTTAAAAGCGGATGGACGGCCCATTTTAGGGATGGATGCCAAAGAGTTGGCAAAAATTATTCTTGACGCTTCTCCGCAATGCTTAGTGGTGCCGGCTCATGCCTGGACGCCCTGGTTTTCCCTTTTCGGCTCCCGCTCCGGTTTTGATTCGCTCGAGGAATGTTTTGAGGACTACCGCAGATATATTTACGCCATTGAAACCGGCTTATCATGTTACGATAAACAGACAGAAGTTTTGACTGATAATGGTTGGAAGAAATTTTCTGAGGTCAGTTATAGTGATAAAATTTGTACTTTAAGTCTTAAAACCGATGTAATTGAATTTCAAAATCCAACAAAAATCCATACTTACAACTATAAGGGGAAAATGTATAGATTAAAGACCAAAAGAGTTGATTTATTAATTACTCCAAATCATAGACTTCTTTATAGTCCGTGTGATTTTCGTAAGTCGCCTAAATTTCTTTTAAAAGAAGCCGAATCCCTATTCAATAAATCAAAAAGATTTAAAAAGGATGGCATCTGGATTGGTAAGAATATTGAATTTTTCGTTTTGCCAGCTGTTAAAATACGGCATGGAAGTCGATATTATTCTGGGCAGCGATTCAAAAAAGAAAAAGAACTTCCTATAAAACCTTGGTTAAAATTCTTTGGATTTTGGATAGCCGAAGGATGGGTCAGTGAAGGTAAAAACGGCGATTATAATGTGTGTTTGGCTAATCAAGATAACGCCTTGCTTTCTGAAATGAAGCAAATTCTTGAAAGCTTTGGGTACGACGTCTATTGGGATAAGAAAATAAATAATACAATTAGAGTAAGAGATTATCAATTATTTCATTATTTAAAACAATTCGGTAAATGTTCTGATAAGTTTATTCCTTCGGAAATAAAGTCATTATCAAAAGAGCTCTTAGAAATACTTCTTGAGTATTATATTAAAGGGGATGGCCATATCTACGGACGTAACAGGAAAGGTTTATCTGCAACCACTACTTCAATTCCTTTACGGGACGACCTCCAAGAAATTGCATTAAAGGTAGGAATGTCCGCTTATTACAAATTACATCGAAAAAGGGGAACTCCATTTAATAACCTGGGGCAGAATTATAAAAAAATATATAAACAAAAAGAAGATTCCTGGGTAATTTATTTTATAAGAAAAAATGTATATACGGTTTTGCCATCGACAATTAAGAAATATAAATACGTTGAATCTTGGGTTGATTTTAAAGGTCCAGTGTTTTGTGTTACCGTTCCAAATTATGTAATTTATATCCGAAGGAATGGGATTCCATTGTGGTGCGGAAATTCAGACCCAGCGATGAACTGGAGGTTGTCCGCGTTAGACAAAATTACGCTTATTTCCAATAGCGACAGTCATAGCCCAGCGAAAATCGGCCGGGAGGCGAATGTTTTTGAAACTGAAGTAAGCTACCCGGCAATTATTGAGGCCATAAAAAACAAAGACCCGGAAAAATTTCTCTATACCATTGAATTTTTTCCTGAAGAGGGCAAGTATCATTACGATGGCCATCGGCTCTGCGGAATAAGTTTGTCGCCAGAGGAGTCAAAAAAATACAATAATCTTTGTCCCCGATGCCATCGGCCTTTAACTTTAGGGGTTTTGAACCGCGTTAACGAATTAGCCGATCGGCCGCCTGGCTTTAAACCCGAAAAGGCAATCCCTTTTAAGAATTTAATCCCCTTGGAAGAGATAATTGCTGATTGTTTAAACCAGACAGTGGGCACCAAACAGGTTATTTTGGAATACGAAAAACTGATTAAGAAATTCGGCAATGAACTTAAAGTTTTAATTGAGGTTTCTCCGGAAGAGCTGAGAAACGCGACTGTGCCGGAGATTGCCGAGGGAATTATCAAAGTGCGGCTGGGAAAGGTTTCCTTGATTCCCGGTTATGACGGCGTTTACGGAAAAATTAAAATCAGCGGCGAACTGGAAAAAGTCGAGACGCCCAAGCAAAAAACCCTTTTTTAAATAAAGATTTTATGATTGGAGAATATAAATTCGGCTCAATCACTATTGATGGGAAAAATTATCGCCATGATGTGGAGATCCGCTGGACTGGCGAAGTTCTTCCCTGGCAACGGAAAGAATCCCATTTAATCGAGCCGGCTGATCTCGAACGCGGCTTAAAAGAAAATCCGGAAATGATTATTTTTGGCACTGGCGCGAATGGCCGTCTAAAAGTGTCAGAAGCGATTCCACGGTTATTAGAAGAAAAAGGCATAAAACTGGTAATTAACCTTACCGAGGAGGCGGTAAAGACTTTTAATCTGCTCGATTGCCAAAAAGAAAAGCCGAGGATAATTGTCTTTCTCCACTTGACCTGTTAACTAGATATGTTATACTACCTCTAGACTAATAGGAGAAGCATCTTAGTTTAGCCGCTTTCTTTAGCTCTAAGTGCCAGTTACCAAAAGCAAAGTTAAGCCGTTTCTAAGACGCGGCCTAAAAGTCCCCTTATGCTTAGCTAAGACTAAGCTGGGAGAAAGGTCGCTTTTATTTTTTTAAGCAACAATATATGGCTTTCAACGAATTCAAAGACGCTGCTCAACAGAGGAGTTATCCGCGGCCGATGATTGATGTTTCTTCAATGAACATCAAATGCCGGGATTGTGCGACACCGATAACCGAACTGCCTTTCACTCCTGATCCGGCGCGCCTCGATACTCTTCGCTGTGCTGAGTGTATGCGCAAGTTCCGAGAACAGAATCCTCGGCCAAGGAGATACTAAATCTTCTTGCGAAAACAAAAAGCCCTATACCTTATCGGTCGGGCTTTTTGTTTTGATTAAGGGGGGGTTGACAAGGGTTCTTGGGGGAGTAAGATGAAAAGGGATTAATCGAAATTAGTTTATGCCGCGAAATCAAATAGAAATGTCTATTTTGTCAATTACTAATCTTGGCACTCCGGCTAGAGATGGTTTTTATACTGTCAAAATTACCACTAAAAACCATTACCGAGGGGGTTAAGATCTAGAAACCAAGACGTTTGAATCAGCGAAATTTCTAAACCTCCCGTCAAAAGGAGGTTTGTCAGTTAATTAAGAAAGTCGCCGCAAAAAAGATTATTTATTGACCAACAACTATGATTGAGGGAAAAAAGATTTATCTAACTAAAGAAGGCCTGGAGAGACTTAAAAACGAAGCCAGAAACCTTGGCGAGCTTAAATTGCTTAAGACCAAGAATGAAGTGCCGAAAATTCTGCAGTCAGAGGACTTAAATCCGGAATATCTTTCTTTCCAGGAAGATTTGAGCTTGTTTGAGGCGCGGCTGGCAGATCTGGAGCATATCGTCAAAAACGCAGAGATCATTCAGGTGCCCCCAAAAGAGAAGCAGAATCTGATAAGTCTTGGCGCGACCGTGGTGGTGGAAGTTGACGGACAGGAAGATGAATTTGAAATTGTCGGTTCGCTCGAAGCGAATCCTGCTATCGGCAAGATTTCTAACGAATCGCCGGTAGGAAAAGCATTATTAGGCCACAAAACGGGAGATGAGGTTGTTATCTCTTCACTGGTAAAAACTGTTTTCAGAGTAAAAAAAATAAAATATCTACTCTCGTAAAATCTCAATTTATGAAAAGGGTTAAGAACGACGATATATTCCCATAAGAGCGGGTTTAATTTTTATTATGAAACCGATACTTAAATTTTTAATTGAGGCGGGAAAATTAAAAGGAAAGAAGAGAAGGGGGTGGAAATTGCACCAGATAAAGAATCCGGAGACGACGGCGGAGCACATTTTTCATCTATGTCTTTTAGTCTGGACAATGGGAGAAAAGAAAAAAATTGACACTGGTAGAGCAATAAAAATAGCGCTTGTGCACGATTTGTGTGAAGTCTATGCACCGGATTTAACCCCATACGATCCCCTTTTGCCAAAAAACAGAAAAAAAATTAAGGAAATTCTAAAAAAATGGCCTCAGTTTAGTCAGCAGATGAAAAAGGAGAAAGAAAAAGGAAAAAAACAGGTGGAATCGGCCGCTTTAGAAAAACTTGTGGTGGGTTTGCCAGTCGGTTTAAAGGAAAAAATAAAAACCCTTTGGCTAGATTATGAGCAGGGCCTAACAAAAGAAGGTAGATTTGTAAAGCAGGCGGATAAACTTGTAAACTTCCTCCAGGGGATGATTTATTGGCAAAAAGGAGATGAAATTCAGTATAACCTTTGGATGAGATGGATAAGAGAAATTATTGATGACCCGGTTTTACTTGAACTGCTTAAAAATATAGAGGAAAATTTCTTCTCGGCTTAGCAGAATATAAACCGAAACAAGAGAATTTTAAAGTAAACAATATATTTTTAAAAGGTATTTCGTCTCGCGAGGTAAATACCTCGCGGACGACCAAAGGAGTAGTCCCCTTTGGAAACCTCATTATTTGGTTCCCCGCGGCAAGACCGCGGGGTACACCAAATAATCAATGACCATTAGCGAGGCAATTAGAAGGTATCCGGCAACCGCTTTTGTTTTTCTAAATTAAGCAAGAAAGCCGCCGTGAAAATAGTATTTATTAGTCGATTATGATTGAAGGAAAAAAGATTTATCTAACTCAAGAAGGCCTGGAGAGACTTAAAAACGAAGCCAGAAACCTTGGCGAGTTTAAATTACTTAAGACCAAGAATGAAGTGCCGAAAATTCTGCAGTCAGAGGATTTAAATCCGGAATATCTTTCTTTCCAGGAAGATTTGAGTTTACTCGAAGCGCGTCTGGCAGACCTGGGATATATTATCAAAAATGCGGAGGTCATTAAGATGCCGCCAAAAGAGAAGCAGAATATTATCAGTTTAGGAGCAACCGTGGTGGTGGAAGTTGACGGACAGGAAGATGAATTTGAGATTGTTGGCTCGCTCGAAGCGAACCCGAGCATTGGGAGGATTTCTAACGAATCGCCGGTAGGAAAAGCGTTATTGGGCCACGAAGTGAGAGAAGAAATTGTTATTTCTTCACCGGTAAAAACTGTTTATAAGATTAAAGACATAAAATATCACGTCGCTTAACGATGTTTCGGGGATTATGGTATCATTAAACCAGATAAATGTCTGGTTTAATCTTAATTTATGAAAGAAATCCTTAAATTTTTAATTGAGGCGGGAAAGTTAAAAAAGATACCAAGAACTGGTTTTGTTTGGCTGGGGATTAAAAATCCCGAGACAATTGCCGGGCACATTTTCCGAGTTGCTTTTATGAACTGGATTTTGGCGGTTAGTGCAAAAACAAAACTAAATACGAAGAGAATAATCCAAATAAGTTTAAGCCATGACCTTTGCGAGGTATACGCCGGAGATATAACTCCTTACTGGGGTCTTTTACCGGAAGATAAAGAAGAGAGACAGAAGATTTTAAAAAGATGGATTAGGCTTTCTAAAAAAGAAAAAGAAGAAAGAAACAAAAAGAAGTTTAACAAGGAAAAAACGGCTCTGGAAAAATTAATTAAAATCCTTCCCTCAGCTGTGGCAAGAGAAATAATGAAGAGTTGGTTGGAATACGAACGAATGCAGACCAAAGAAGGAAGGTTTGTAAAACAAGGAGACAAAATTGAAACGCTTCTTCAGGCCTTGGAATATTGGGGGGCAAAACCAAATACACCGGTAATGGGCTGGTGGGAAGAAATTGAAAATTTGGTGGATGACCCGAGTCTAGTAACTTTTTTGGATGAGGTTGAGAAGAGATTCTATCGCCAGACAAGAATTTCCCACTTGGAATTTCGGCGATTAACGCCCGGAAAAAAAGAAAGAGAAAGAATGGATAAAGAATTAGAATTTATTCTCCAAATCGGCAAGCTTAAAAAAATGCCGCGCACCGGCTGGGTCCTCCGTGGCATAAAGGACCCGGAAACCATTGCCGAAAGTTCTTTTATAACAGCCATTGCCGCTTGGGTACTTTGTCCGCGGGGAAAGTTAATCCTAGAGAAGGTTCTTAAAATGAGTTTAGTTTTGGAAATCTGCGAACTCTATGGCGGAGATATGACGCCTTATCAGGGTATTCTTTCACGTGATCGGGAAAAAAACAAGCAAATAATAAAAAGATGGCCCAGATTTTCCAAAAAAGAGAAAGAGAAACGTTTTCTCGCTGATTACCGATTGGAGAAAAAAGGGCTGGAAGAATTAACAATTAATTTGCCCAAAACGTTGAGAAGAGAAATTATTGATTTATGGGATGAAGCAAAAACGAGACGGACCCCCGAAGGAAGATTTGTAAACCAGACCTATTTATTGACTGCTTACCTCCAGGCGCTTCAGTATTTTGAAAAAAACAAAAATTTCCCAATAATTGCTTGGTATGAACAAATGCGGGAATTTATTTACGAGCCGGAACTTTTAGAATTAATGAAAGAAATGGAAAAGAAATTCCTTCCAGCAGGAATCAGCGCTTAAACGCTTCAAAAAGAATTAGCCGCGGCTTATTAAAACTGTTTTTCCACCAACTGTTCTGCTTTATAAATTTTAAAGGCGGATGGGGCTCTTCAATTTTTGCAATCTGAAAACCTGCTTTCGTAAAAAGATTGAACCACTGCGAAAGAAACAAATGAAGATAAAAGTAAGAAGAGGGTGATTTAATTCCGCCGACAAGATAAAAACACTTTTTTATTTTGGTTTTTTGAAAATACATCACCGAAAGAGGTGTATTTTTTACTTCTTCAGAACCGAAATCAAAACACGGATGAAGAAAAAGAACAATAAGCTTTCCCCCGCTCTTTAAAAGGCGATAAAACTCCCGCAGAGCTTTCTCTGGATTTTCAATTTCGTGGATTGTCTGGTGAGAAATAATGCCGTCAAAAAAAGAGGCGGGAAAACCGGTTTTCCTTATATCTGCCACGAAGTATTTAATGCCAAGCGGTTTTTCTGTTTCCAGCTGTTTTGCCGCCTTAATGAGCTGAAGATTAAAATCGAGGCCAAACATTTGCTGCCCTCTTTTGGCTAATTTTCGGCAAAGATAACCTTCGCCGCAGCCAGCATCAAGGATTTTCTGCCCTTTTTCTTTTGAAAAAGGATCTAGAACCGCTTTATTGGTAACTAGCGAACGAAAAGGATCAAGGTTATTTCTGATGATTTTTATCCAAAAATCGGCATTTTTCTGCCATTCAGTTTTTTTTGCCGGTGCCATTCCTGGTTAGTTTTTTTGTCCAAAGCCTGGTAAGCGGTTTTTCTCATAGTTTTAGTCAGTTTTTATTTGCCGGTTAGTTTCGGTATAATATATCTATAGTTTATTATGACGAAAAAGGCAAAAATTTTGAAGTCAATGCTGATTGCCGAAACAATCAGAAAGTATCCGGCAACTGCTTTTGTTTTTCTTAATTATGGCCTCCATTGTGCCCGTTGTCCAATGTCAGGGCCGGAAACAATTGAAGAGGCGGTAGAGCTTCACCAAGTTGGTTTAAATCAATTTTTGGCGGATTTAAACGCAGCCGCAGAAAAGACAAAAAAGCGGCCGCGAGAATAAAGTAAATAATATATTTTTAAAAGGTATTTCGTCTCGCGAGGTAAATACCTCGCGGACGACCAAAGGAGTAGTCTCCTTTGGAAACCTCATTATTTGGTTCCCCGCGGTCCAGCCTTCGCAGCCGAAGCTGCTTCGGCGGAGTAGGCCAAGACCGCGGGGTATACCAAATAATTAACTTTTTAATATGGCGAAACTAATCAATTTCAAGGTTAATCGCGTAATCAGACGCTTAGTTTTAACCAATATGGCTTTCTGGTCCGGCTGGGGATTTGTTAATCCAATTTTTTCTGTTTTTGTGGTTCAAAAAATTAAAGGCGGCAATGTGGCAGTGGTTGGCATAGCCGTAGCGCTTTACTGGATTATCCGCGCTTTTATGCGGATACCGGTAGGCGTTTTTTTGGATCACCACGATGGCGAGGAAGATGATTTTTGGTTTCTTTTTTTCGGCACCGTTCTGATTGCTTTGGTTTTCTTTGGTTATTTGATGGCAGCTTATCCTTGGCATATTTTCTGTTTACAGGCGATTTTCGCCCTAGGAATGGTTATTTACGAATCAGGAATGAGCGCCATTTTTATCCGGCATATTGACGAGGGCAAGGAGGCGACCGAATTGGGGCTTGATTCAACCCTTGCCGGCTTGGGAATTGGCATTGCCAGCGGCTTGGCCGGTCTGTTAATTAATAATTTTGGCTTTCCGATCACTTTTATTTTAGGCGGCTTAAGCGTGATTCTTTCGACAGTAATTCTTTTCTTTTCAGTGAAAACGATTTTTCCTAATAGTAGCACCCGGTATTCTTTTTCGCGCTTCCGCCGCACTTTCGGCGAAATCAAGAAGTAATTTAGCGCCTTATGAAGAATCAGGAACTCAGCCGCATATTCCAGGAAATCGGACTTTATTTAGAGATGGATGATATTCCCTTTAAGCCGGCCGCTTATGAGAAGGCCGCTTTTTCCCTTGCTACCCTTGCTGGAGATATTGAGGAAATTTACAACCGCGAGAAACTGGCTGGTTTGGAGAAAATTCCCGGGATTGGCAAAAATATAGCCGGCCGGATTGAAGAATATCTTAAAACCGGAAAAATCCGTGATTACGAAGAATTTAAAAAGAAAATGCCGGTAGAAATGGAGGAGTTAATCGCAGTTGAGGGAATTGGACCAAAAGCAATCCGTGACCTGTATAAACACTTAAAAATAAAAAACCTTCAGGATTTAGAAACGGCCGCCAAAGCCGGAAAAATTCGGACCCTGCCGAATTTCGGGGAAAAATCCGAACAGAATATTCTCGAGGGAATTGCCTTTTTAAAGCGCGATAAAGGCCGGTTTCTTTTAGGAGAAATTCTGCCGATTGCTGAACAGGTTCAGCAGCAGTTAAAGACTCTTAAAGAAGTTGAAGAAATCTCAGTTGCCGGGTCAGTGAGAAGGATGAAAGAAACAATTGGCGATGTTGATTTTCTGGTTGTTTCTAGGAACCCGCAAAAAGTGATGGATTTTTTTGTTTCTCTTCCCGGCATCGAAAAAATCTGGGGCAAAGGCGCGACCAAAACTTCAGTGCGGATGGCCGAAGGCTTCGATATGGATATTCGTGTTGTTCCCAAAAAGAGCTACGGCGCCGCCCTGCAGTATTTTACCGGCTCTAAAGAGCACAATATTGCTACAAGGAAGATTGCGATGGATAAGGGCCTGAAGCTTAATGAATACGGTATTTTTCAGGGAAAGAAAATAATTGCCAGCGAAACCGAAGAAAAAGTTTATAAAATTCTTGGTATGGATTGGCCTTCACCGGAACTGCGGGAAAACCAAGGCGAGGTTGAAGCCAGCCTAGAACATTGTTTACCGAAACTGATTGGTTATAACGAGATTAAAGGCGATTTGCACTGCCATTCTGACTGGGACGGCGGAGAAAACAGTATTCTGGAAATGGCGCTGGCCGGACAGGAGTTGGGCTATGAATATTTGGGCATTGCCGATCACACCAAGTTTTTACGGATTGAACATGGCCTGAATGAAAAACAGTTGCTGATGCAAAGAAAAGAAATTGAAAAAATCAACGACAAATGGCAGATGGCAAATGTAAAATTTAGAATTTTGCAGGGTTGCGAGGCGAATATTTTAGCTGACGGCAGAGCCGATATTGCCGACGAGATTTTGGCAAAGCTTGATTTTGTGATTGCCGGGATTCACTCCCAGCTGAAAATGGAAAAAGAAAAAATGACCGAAAGAATTATTGCGGCAATGAAAAATCCGCACCTTGATATTATTTCCCATCCGACCGGAAGGTTGATTAAGAGGCGCGACGAATACCAGATTGATTTTGAAAAAATTCTTCGCGCGGCCAAAGAAACAAAAACCGCGCTGGAAATAAATTCTTTTCCCGAGCGGCTGGATTTAAACGACAAAAATATCAGAAAAGCAAAATCAGCCGGGGTGAAAATGGTGATAAATACCGATAGCCACGAGAAAACGCAGTTAAGGTTTATTAAGCTGGGAATTGCCCAGGCGCGCCGGGGCTGGCTGGAGAAAAAAAATGTTATCAACGCCTGGCCG